>Ga0209936_1000044_pt1 | contig 86886 bp, 73 predicted proteins | sample SalPonR1_A_D1_MG_FD_185694 | JGI IMG/M metagenome (GOLD analysis project Ga0209936, IMG submission 185694) | Salt pond soil microbial communities from South San Francisco under conditions of wetland restoration - Salt Pond MetaG R1_A_D1_MG... ...
GTCGGATTAAACGGGTTGGGATAATTTTGATTTAATGCAATTGCATCGGGCGTTTCAGAATCTGTTTCAATAGCCGTATTAAATGCACCCGGTTCAGGATTAATATTTATTTTTAATCTTGGTTCAAGTTCAAGTTCAGGCACCGGAAACAGTCCGGGTTCTGCAGGCAACTGATCCATCCTTATATCGGATTCAGATGCCTGGAACTGAAAGATTTCTTCTTCACGCATATCAATTTGAACTCCGGTTTTCAAGTCGGTAAGCGTTATCTGCCAATGGTCAGGCAGCCATTCATCAAATGTCCAGTTTAGAGTTGCCATGCCGGAATTTCTGACAATCAAAGGTGTCAGATAAAAAGCTATCTGGTTGGAATCATCAACCGGTTCTGATATCTGCGCCAAAGCTTTTTTTGTGCCTGGTGAATTGGTAAAATAGATGAGTGCCGCGCTGTAGGATTCTTCTTCACTCATTCGAATCGGCCAGAATTTTGACACTTGGTGCTTTATTTTATCAAGCTCATCACCCTGAATAAGTTTGATTGCAGCTGCACTATCGTAATAGCGCATATCATTATTGGATTGAACTATAAACTCAAATTGAATTACCGGGTTTTTAGAAACCGGAACCTGAACAGGTTCTTCCCTGATTTCAATGTTCTTTTCAAGTAAGTCAGGTAGAATAAATCCTTTCCAGTAAGGAATTTCAGTTTCAAAATGATTTATTAACCTGAACGACTTTTCAACCGGATCCCAGCTTTGAACAGCAAATACAGCAGGTTCGCCTGCAGGATTAACAATATGTTTTAATGTTATTGGCTTTGGAAATGGATTTCCGGCTAAATTTACCAACCCCGGGTTTTCTGAGTCAATCTTAAAAGATTGAACTGATGGAATCTCAGTTGCCATGATTTTCTGCAAACCGCTTTCTTCAGGTTCGATTTTCAAAAGCCCTGCAGAACCCGGGCTCAGATCAGTCAAAGCTGATTTATTCCAGAGCTTACTACCGTCATTACGAGAATCATTTACTATTAATACGCCGGGAAAATTCCGATTCAATTCAGTTACAGCAATTCCCGGCATCCCTATCAGGTGCCAGCCGGAAGTTTCAAAAAACTTTGAAAATACTCTTATTGTGGACCCATCCCTTCCGGGAGATCCTTTTATCTGATTGCCAATAGAAGACTCAGAAGCTGCAAAAGATTCCATGCTTGCGTATCCGTCATGTGCATCCCCGGTATTACTTAACTCCCATGACCTCCCGGAGAATATTTCATCATATGTAGCTTTTGATACGTCAACCGAATTGTAGACGAGCTTTATTGAACCGCCGTTCTGATCTATGGATAGTGAACTGTAGCTATAATTGCTGTTATAGTATGAGGTTTCGCTTTCTATATTGGAGAAGACAGAAAATTCATGCGGATTTATATGTATATCTTCCTGAATTACTTCATATTTATCATTAATCCATATTTCCACTCCAATTAGAGAAATTGGTTTGTTTGTAGCATTATAGACTTCAAAATACTCAAAACTTCCGTCGGAAGTTTCAACCGACGGTAATATTTCAGTTATAATTAAAGATCCCGGATAAAGTTTTTCCTGTTTTTCAATGGTTTCGGTTCTCGCTTCAATGCTTTGCAAAGCAAAAAAACTATTTCCTTCTTGCATTCTCCAGATCCACCTGATATCAATTTTATCATCTTTTTTAACATAAATCTGATCCAGCGAATACTGCATGCTTACAGAGATGAACTCATCGTCCGTAGTTACGGAAGGTGGAATAAAATATCCTTCATGTGCATCATTCCAGCCGGATTCATTCACTCTGTACTGCATTTTGAGTTCAGGCACCTGGTCAGAACGAACAATCCAGTCGAATGCAAGATTCAATTCACCAATCGGAGACTCTGAACTGTTTTGAAATGAAAACGTTGCAAAGGTACCATTCTCCATGGAAGAGGTTTCAAAACCCAGGGACATAACTTCATTTAGGGCTTCAAAAGTATAAAAAGGTGAGTTCAGAACGGGTTCAGGTAAAAAATTATTTTTTATTGGATATTCTTTTCCAAGGGCAATGGATCCTGCAAAGATCTCAGAGTTCACCGGGTTGATCTGTTTGACATTCCCCGCATCAATCTCTTCTGAAGCAGAAAAAATGATAGCAGTAGTCTGATCACCCGTTAACTTAATCTGGCCGGATGCTGCTTCCGGGACGGAAACAGACAAAAAAGCCAGACAAATACCAATAAAAAAAAATTTTACTCGTAGCTCTATTATCATAAGCGATTTTTAATCGCGGATTACTTATAGAAGTAAGTAATAAAAATTTTTTGTAAAAAACATCGGGTAAGTGAAATCCTAATAATTATTTTCGGAATAGCCCAGGCCGCTGAGTTTATTGATCCGATTTCTGCTTTTCTCCAACAGCGGTTCCACATTTTCATTATCAAGATTTATCACTGTTTGATAAGCATCTACCGCAGGTCCGGGCCTGTTCATCTCCTCTAAAATTTCAGCTCTTGTAAATTGAAATATGGAATTTGCCGGATATTCACTAATCAGGGAATCCAGGTAAGAGAGAGCTGTTTTATAATCCAACTCCTTTCGATAGAGATAAGCAAGAATCATTCTTGCATCCACACTTACATAAGAATCTGAAGAAGCTGCTTTTTTAAGCTCATTTAATCCGAGTTCCCTGTCACCTTTTAATCCGAATATATTTGTCATCCATTTTAATTCTCGTGGTACATTCCCAACCATATATTGAAACATTCCCCTTCCTATGTATGCATCGGGACGAACTTCATCTAACGACAGGAGTTTACGGGTGTAACCAAAACCCTGCAAGGCACTTTTAATTGCTTCCCTGTACTCTTTCTCACCCGCAGCAACCAGGCTTCTGTAACCATAGAGTCCGCTTAAAAGCATGACCGTGGTTGTATCTGCAGGTGAATTTTTAAGCATTTTCTCACTTTTCTCAATAGCAACTTCAGATAATTCAAAAAAGCTCTCGGAATATTCATGATTTTGCTCTACAAAAAAATATTTCCAGAAAGGAATCATAGATTCGAAGAAATAAGCTCTAGGATCATTCGGGAACTCATCTTTTAGCTTTCTAAAATGCTTCCGGGCATCTGCCCAGTCTGTTTGATAAAAAGATTCAATCCCTTTCATGAGCTGTTCATCGTAATACTCCGATGCACCCGAATTTGCTTTTAAATCAGCTACGCCAACCAGAGTTAAATAAAGGGAGATTATGAATGTCATTATAACTGAAATTTGAGTATAAATTATCATGTAGAAAAATTTTCAAGCGTAAATCGTTTCCGAATTTTGATATAAATATTTGCAAGAATTACAGTTAGAAAATTCCGGAAAGATTATTGAATCTTTCTGTACCGGAATATTAACAGGTCTGAACCGGTAATGTTCCGGATCATTAAATCTGAATCCATTTTCAAATGCATGCTGGAGTCTTTATTTTAAAATCAGTCTAAATAATTTTTTTTGTGAATAAAGATGCAAATTACCATTCAGAAGCGGTATATTCGATCAGATTTTTGATTGACTTTCGATTACTGAGAAGATAATTTTATTTTCTGTAAGATAAACAGTTTTATATGCTTGAAAATTACGTACCCATATTGGTTTTGATTGGCGTTACACTGATTGTAGCCCTTCTATTGATGACTCTATCAAGAATCCTCGGTCCCCACAGGCCAAATCGAATTAAACTTAATCCATATGAAAGCGGAATGGATCCTGTTGGTGAAGCCCGTTCAAGATATTCAGTTGCTTTTTACCTGGTAGCAATGGAATTCATTGTTTTTGACCTGGAAGTCGTTTTCATATATCCCTGGGCTGTTCGTTTTCTTGAACATGACATAGGAACGTTTTTTGCGATGATTGTATTTATTGTAATATTATTCATAGGGCTCTTTTATACCTTGAAAAAAGGTACACTCGACTGGGATTTTAAAGAGCTAAAATCTTCAAATGAAATCTGATATATGGGAATTGAAAGTGCTATGGGTGAGGGTTATCTCACCACAAAACTCGACACAATCACTAACTGGGCAAGAGCTAATGCAGCATGGCCGATGCCAATGGGATTAGCCTGCTGTGCTATCGAAATGATGGCATTTGCCGGTCCCCGATATGACGTATCCCGGTTTGGATCTGAAGTTTTTCGATTTTCACCACGGCAGAGTGATGTAATGATTGTAGCGGGATGGTGTTCCTACAAAATGTCGCACGCAATTCGCAGAATCTGGGATCAGATGCCCGACCCTAAATGGTGTATTGCAATGGGGGCCTGTGCTTCTACCGGGGGTATGCATCGCTGTTATGGTGTTGTTCAGGGAGTTGACAATTTCCTTCCCGTTGATGCATATATTTCAGGTTGTCCGCCACGGCCTGACGCAGTTATTCATGCACTCATGAAAATTCAGGATAAAATTAAAACTGAACATTCCGTTTTATTGGATACGTAATATGAGCAAAGAATTACAGCTTTCAGATCCACTGCAAAAAGTGATAGATGCACTTACTGATGAATTTTTCGATAAAATAATCGAAATTTATCAATCTTCGGGTGATACTTTTGTTCGCTTTGAAGCTGATGCAACTCTCGACCTTTGCAAATATCTTCGTGATGAACAAGGTTTTGTTTATCTGTGTGACATTTTTGGTATTGATCGTTATACCAATGAAGAGCGTTTTGAAGTTGTCTACAACTTAGTTTCGCTGCGTGACCGAACCCGCCTCTTTCTTAAGATCAGATGCGAAGAAGAGAATCCCAAAGTGGATTCTGTTTATAGTCTTTGGCCATCTGCTAATTGGTTTGAAAGAGAAGTCTATGATATGTTTGGTATCAGATTCCGGAATCATCCGGATCACCGCAGAATATATATGCCGGAAGACTACAAATATTTTCCCCTGCGAAAGGAATTTCCGCTCCTCGGTATTCCCGGATCAATTGAACTGCCAAGTACAACTCCAGATCCCGATTAACCGCTTTCATTTATGAAATTAGAAGATATACGTTCAAAAGTTAATCCCACTTTTTTTAAGGAACATCAAAATAGTTTATATAAAAGTCTCGAAGATAAACATACGACTATCGAAGAGATGGATGATGGTGATCCTCTTAATGCAAAAATGGTTCTCAACATGGGGCCTCAGCATCCGGCTACTCACGGAGTATTGCGGATGGTTCTGCAGCTCAACGGTGAAACAATTGAAAAAGCCAAACTCGATATAGGCTATCTTCACAGGGGTGTTGAAAAGATTGCTGAAAACAAAACCTACCAGGAATTCATGCCTTATACAGACCGCATGGATTACCTCTCTCCTTACAGTAATAATGTTGCTCTTTGCACAGCTGTTGAAAAAATTGCGAACGTTGAAGTTCCTGAACGTGCACATTACATTCGAATGATTGGATGTGAGCTTGCACGTATCTCTTCACATTTGCTATGGCTGGGCACGTTGGTGATGGATGCAGGCGCAGTATCGTTTTTTATATGGACATTCAGGGAACGAGAAAAGATCTACGACATCATGGATCATTTGACCGGTCATCGCTTTACAGTTTCACATGCCCGAATTGGTGGTGTTGCAAATGACATCACGGACAGCGCGATGGGACTGATTAAAGAATTTGCGCAGACTTTTCCAAAGGAATTAAAAGGATGGCATAAATTTCTTGACCGGAACCGCATATTTATAGACAGAAATGAAAATGTAGGAAATGTACCCACCGAAAAGGCTCTGGCCATTGGCGCTACTGGCCCTGTTCTGCGTGCTACCGGTTATGCTTACGATATCAGGAAGTTCGCACCTTACGCCAGATACGATGAAATCGATTTTGAAGTTCCAACGCGGCTCGAAGGTGATAACCTTGCACGATATTTTGTGCGCATGGAGGAGATGCATGAGAGTATAAAAATTATTTATCAATGTCTTGAAAAATTACCAAAAGGGCCTGTCCGAACCGATAATGCGAAACAGGCATATCCATCAAAGGATGAAGTTTACTACTCAATGGAAGGTATGATTCATGATTTCATGATGACAGACACCGGAATTTGTCCGCCCGCAGGTGCCGAGGCATATCACGCAGTTGAAGCGCCTAAAGGTGAACTGGGATATTATATCCAGAGTGATGGCACCGGCCATCCCTGGAGGCTTAAAATTAAAGCTCCGTCATTCTGCAATTTGCAGGTACTCGAAAATATTCTGGACGGTGAGATGGTCGCAGATACTGTGGTAATAATAGGAGGAATGGATCCTGTACTTGGAGAAGCAGACAAATAACAGCTATGAAATACGAATTTACCAAAGAAGAACTCGAACAAATTGAACAAATCAAAGGCAAATACCCCGAGGTATTACCTGCAACACTTCCTGTGCTCTGGCTGGCACAGAATAAATTTGGCCATGTTAACGAAGATGTTCAGCGCCTGGTAGCTCATACTCTGGACCTCCCGGAGGCACATGTTCACGGAGTTGCATCATTTTACACCCAGTATTATAAGAAGGAAATGGGAAAACATGTGCTCGATGTTTGCACCTGTCTTAGCTGTCAGCTCTGTGGCGGATATGATATTCTCCATTATCTGGAAGAAAAACTGGGTATTAAAACAGGTGAAACTACCGAAGACGGAATGTTTTCAATTCAGGAAGTTGAATGCCTGGGAGCCTGTGGATATGCGCCTATGATGCAGGTAACCAATGATAAATATGTAAACCATCTGACACCGGAAAAAGTTGATCAGGTAATTGATGCCCTGCGTGAGAATAAAGAGCTGAATTATGAGCGTATGAAAATGCCTTTACTTAATGAAAATGACATCTGATATGGCAGTAGACTGGAAAAATTACGAACCTGTATTAATTCCGAATATACCGGATTTACATAAAATTGACGTGTATGAAAAGCACGGCGGTTATCAGGCGTTCAAAAAAGTGCTGACAGATAAGAAAAGCTGGCCGGAACCAAAAAGTGTTGTTAATGAAGTAAAGGAAGCTAACATCAGGGGACGCGGAGGAGCAGGATTTAATGCCGGCTTAAAATGGTCTTTCATGCCGCCGGCTGACGGAAAACCACGGTATCTGGCCTGCAACGGAGATGAATCGGAACCGGGAACATTTAAAGACCGGAAAATATTTGAATACAATCCGCATGTATTTATTGAGGGCGCACTGATAGCCGCTTATGCAATGCAAATTACGACCATCTATGTATATATTCGCGGTGAATACGGCGATTACATAAAAATGATGGAGAAAGCGATTGATGATGCTTATAAAAAAGGTTACATCGGCAAAAACATTTTTGACTCAGACTATAGTGTTGATTTTTATGTGCATTCAGGAGCGGGGGCTTACATCTGTGGCGAAGAAACCTCTATGCTCGAATCACTTGAAGGCAAGCGGGGTTATCCCCGGGTAAAACCACCTTTTCCGGCCCAGAAAGGATTGTGGGGACGACCGACCACAATTAATAATATTGAAACGTTGTCTCATGTTGTCAGTGTAATAAATAAAGGGGCTGATTGGTTTAAAAATGTTGGGGCAAAAAATCATCCGGGACCAATTCTGTATGGCATTTCCGGACATGTAAACCGTCCCGGAGTTTATGAACTTCCATCGGGTGTACCAATACTGGATCTTATTAATGAAGTAGCAGGAGGAATTCGCAATGGAAAGAAATTGAAAGCTGTTATACCCGGCGGTTCATCTGTTCCTGTTCTTCGCGCGGATCAACTTGACGGTGTAACCATGGACAGTGACTCTTTGAGAGAAGTTGGATCTATGCTGGGTACAGCCGGAATGGTGGTAATGGATGAGGATACAGATATGGTAGACATGCTCTGGCGTATCACGCATTTTTACCATCATGAATCATGCGGGCAGTGTACACCCTGTCGTGATGGAACCGGATGGCTTGAAAAAATTATGCTCCGAATTAAAAATGGCGAAGGTGAAATCAAGGATCTTGACCTGCTATTAGATATTACCACCCAAATGGAAGGAAGAACAATATGCGCACTTGCAGATGCGGCAGCCTGGCCGGTACGGCATACAATTACCAGGTTCAGAGATGAATTTGAAGCAAGATGTAAGAAATCGATTCATGCCGCATAAATTGGAATCTCATTGAATCAATCTTAATTATACTGATAATTTTCAATTTTAAATTGAATCATAATGCCTGAAGTTTATATAGACGGAAAAGAATTTGAGTTTGAAGGCAAACCAAAACTGCTTCAGTTTATGCTTGATAATGGACTCGAGGTGCCTTTTTTCTGTTACCATCCATCCATGTCTATTCCTGCAAACTGCCGGCAGTGTATGGTTAAAGTGGGACTGCCTGTCAAAGACAGGGAAACCGGAGAGTATGAGCTGGATGAAAACGGTGAACGTGTTATACGCTGGTTTCCAAAGCTACAGACCTCGTGCAATACGGATATGAGTGAAGGAATGGTTGTTCTTACCCAGGAGACCGATGAACTGGTAAAGCGTGCTCAAAAAGATACACTTGAATTCATCCTGGCAAACCATCCCCTGGATTGTCCGATTTGTGACCAGGCAGGTGAATGTCCTTTGCAAATTCAAACTTACAAATATGGACCGGAAGGCAGCCGCTTTGAGGTTAAAAAAGTTCATAAACCCAAACGAGTTAAACTTGGCCCCCGTGTAACTCTTGATGCTGAAAGATGTATCAATTGTACAAGATGTGTTCGCTTCACTGATGAAATCAGTCAGACTCATCAGCTCACAATTGTTTCACGCGGAGATAAAAACTATCCCATCACCGCACCCGGGCGGGAATTTAATGATCCCTACTCTTTAAATACTGTTGATATATGTCCGGTTGGAGCTTTAACTTCGGCTGATTTCAGATTTAAGGCAAGAGTTTGGGAAATGAATCAAACACCAAGCATTGACATTAGTAATGGAAAAGGATGCAATATTGATCTTTGGACGCGGGATAATATTGTGCTGAGAATTACTCCGCGGTACAATGAATACGTAAATGACCACTGGATGCCAGACGTGGGACGCGAAGCGTACAAAATCTTCAATGAAAACAGAATTTCTAAACCGCAAATTAAACTGGACGGCGAAACAGTAAAATCTTCCTGGAATAATGCTCTTGAAACATTTGCCGAACAAATCGAATCATCTGCATCCGATGAGTTGCTTTTTGTAGGAAGTGCTCATGCATCTGTAGAGGAAAATTATTTGATTTCAAAAATGGCCAATTTGCTGGGTGCTGCAACTCCCCTTTTTGTTCCACACATTATTGAAGGTTCAGGTGATGGATTTCTGCTTGCTGACGATCAGGCTCCAAATACCAGCGGCTGCCGGCTTTTGGGACTGCAGGAAACGGATGCAGAAGCACTGCGGTCAAAATTTGACAATGCAAAAGTTGTTATTCTTCTAAATGATAATCTTGCAGATCGTAAAATTCTTACGGAAGACGATCTGGATAAAGTTTATACTGTATTTTTTGGAACAAACCGCGGACACACTTCAGAGACAGCAGACCTGGTTATTCCTGTTACGGTTGCTGCCGAACATGCTGCAAGCTACGTAAATGTTGACGGACGAATTCAGAGGACCTTTCCTGCTAAAGAGACCAAGTACGCGAACCGTCGTCTGAATCTTGAAATGAGCGAAGGCAGGCTTGATCGCTATGGAACAAGTTTTGATAACTGGGTAACTGAAGATAATAAAGTTGACTGTATGCCATTATGGAATATTTTTCATGACATTGGTGAACGGCTTGGCCTCAACTTACCCTACGGATCCGGAAGGGAAATTATGAGTGAAATATCAGATACACTTCCATCTTTTAAAGGTGTTTCTTATGAAAAAATGGATGATTTATCGGGTATACAATTGACAAAAGAAACCAAACAAGTAAAAACGAAATAAGAGCTTTCATGGCTGAAGTTACAGTTACTTCATATATTATTCTCGGAGTTTCACTCTTTATGTTGTTAAACTCGGCAGCTATTGCTGTCTATGCAGAACGGCGGGTAGCAAGTTTTATTCAGAATCGTGTTGGCCCGAACAGAGTAGGTCCATTCGGGCTCCTACAACCAATAGCCGATGTTCTGAAATTGCTTCTAAAAGAAGATGTGACTCCTATACAGGGTTATCGGTTCATTCATACCGTTGCTCCAATGATACCGGTTGTAACAGCACTGATGACAGTGGCTGTAATCCCCTTTGGTGAAGGAATTTATGTAACGGATATTAATGCAGGTGTTCTCTATTTGTTAGCGATTGCTTCTCTTGGAGTCTACGGAGTTACCTTGGCCGGATGGTCTTCAAATAGTAAATACTCGCTCCTGGGAGGCTTACGGGCAGCTGCCCAGATGATAAGCTACGAGTTGCCGCTTGGAATGGCTGTTGCATCCGTAATTATTTTCGTGGGTTCATTAAGTGTTGTTGATGTTGCTGCCGCACAGGAACATTGGTGGTTTGTATTTTTAAATCCTCTGGGCGCCATTATATTTATAATAGCTGCTTTTGCCGAATCTAACCGAACACCCTTTGATCTTGTTGAAGCTGAACAGGAGCTTGTTGGCGGGTTTCATACCGAATACAGTTCCATGAAATTCGGGATGTTTTTCCTGGCCGAGTATATGCATGTGGTTATCAATTCAATGTTAATGACAACATTCTTCTTTGGGAGTTACCATCTTCCTTTTGCCGGCTACTGGCTGCCCGAAATGCCTGAAATTGCTAAAGCGATACTTGATATTACTGTCTTCACCGGCAAAACCTGTTTCTTTGTATTCCTGTTCATTTGGGTTCGGTGGACAATCCCAAGATTCAAGTACAACCAGGTAATGAAATTGGGATGGAGTAAACTTTTGCCCTTAAGCATTATCAATTTTACGGTAATTGCATCAATTCTTTATGCAATCTATTCTTAATGCTCTTATCTAAATTTAGAGTTAAAATAATTTCTGCAAAAATTACAGAAATCAATGAAAATTGAGTTCACGGAGAAACTGTAAATTTGGAAGACTTCTCTCAGTAAATATTTTACGAAGTTCAATTATTTGGCATGAAAGCAGGTACGGTTAAAATTTCTTTAGGGAGAAGATGAGTGTTTTTCGTAAAAAAGCTCTGATTTAGTCCCCTCCAACATTAAATTTAAAATCTCCGCATTATATATTTTTAATATTCATTAGAATTCACTAATATTACCGCAGATTCGAATAAATAGGAACTTTCTGTTATATAACTGATAAAAATTTTCATTATATCTGTAACAATAAAACTTTTAAATGCTCTTGTTATAAAATTCTAAATGCATCACTAACCTAAGTGACCCTTAATCTCTCAGATGCGTACAAAATGAATAAAAAAGCAATTACCTACTATATACTGTCTGCATTCGTAATGCTGACAATTGTTCTGATGATAACACACATTCTGAGCTGGCCTGAAATGGCAGAAATTCCACTGGCTGTTAGTATCTATATTCAGTTGATGGCTGGCTCCAAATATGTTTATACCAACATAATTGAGAAAAGAGATTTTACTTATTTAAATCTGTTCTCAGCGTTTGACGGTGCAGCCAAAAATAGTAACGCCGGTTAATTTCTTTCTTTTACAAGATTTACTTCAATATTACCTGGTTTTCGTAAGATTTACTCTCTTGACCAGAGAGTTTCGAATAGTAATCTTATAAAAGGTGTGGAAGTAGATAGCTAATCTCTCAACTGAACATCCCTGCAAATAATTTAAAGTAGATTTTCAGTAAAAGTTTAAGTCAGTCATCCCGGCTAAAGACAATATAACTGAGATTATTCAAATCATTCGTATAACGTTTTTTTCACTTTATTAAATATCTTTTTCTGACTTCTGTGAATTGAACGATGTAAATATACAATAACAGGAAGCATAACTATTCCCGAACCAAAAATAAGAATAGCGTAAAGATTAGTTTCCAATTCTATAAAGAGAAAAGCAAAAGCAATTATCAGCAAATTTCCAATCCAAAGGTAAAAAGAGATAAAATGTTCTGGTGTCCCCTCCTGAATTAATTCATCATGCGTATGATAATAATCAGATAAAATAACGCCTGTACGTTTTATAATTCTATAAAGCAAAGACCGTATCGTGTCAATAATCGGAACAATCAATATGGCAAGAGAAAAAAGATGAGCATTTTGGGTAAAAAAACCATTCTCCAATCTGCTGTTAATAACGATAAAATTGAGAGTAAGAAATGCGAGAATATATCCCAAAGCCATTGCTCCTGTTTTTCCCATAAATATTTTAGCCGGGTGAATATTAAATATTAAAAACCCGATCAGGGCTCCTGTAAGTACAAAGGAAAATACTGCAAGAATACCAAAACCGGAACTCCAAAACCATATACCGAGTATTGTTGATGCAATAGTACCTATGCCGCCGGCTAGTCCGTCAATACCATCAATGGACTTAAATGCATTTATTAGCCACACGACCAAAGCCACAGCAACAGCTGCACCCAGTGGCCAGGGAATCAGATAGAGCCCAAATAAACCATGCAAATTTTCGATAACGAGGTTACCGCCTATCACCATTTCACCTGCTGCTATTGTTTGAATGGCATACTTTTTTGTAGGGTTTAAAAATACACCATCGGACAAGCTAAGTAGAAGCAGAATAAACAGGCCAGCTATTAAATAGGGATAAGAGACAAGAGAATTAATGTTACCCCAAATATAAAAAGAAACTATAAACGCAGTTAGAACACCAATTCCGCCAATAGCTGGTATAATATTTCTTTTTATACTCCAATTAAATTCCTGATCTTCAATCAGCTTTTTAATTACAGAAGCTTTAATCATTATTGGCATCAAAAGATAGCTGATAAGGATGGCTGTAATCAGAGCAGGTATTATTAATAAATGTTCATTTATAATCATGACGACACCCCTGTCACTCTAAAGAGAATAAAATTCTCCATTTGTTTGAATCTTGATATACATGCTAAACCAGTTAAAACCTACAAATTCGCGCAATCCTTGATAAATACTTAGTGAGATAAGATTACATAATAATTCGCTTAATTAAAAATACCTATATCAGGCCTGGAAGGTTTTTTGAATTAGATCTTGTTAATATTATTTAACAAAAGAAAACAGTTTTTAAATTAATAATTAGTTTCTGCATGTTGTTTAGCAACAGAATGAATTACATGTGTGATCTGTTAATCCTTCTTAACATTTATGTATTTGTACATATCGTTTCTAAAATTTAATTACATTATACATTCTTTAAACCATTGAAAATTTAGATATGTCTGCACAAGTAAAATTCGTTCTTCTTTTTTTGATCAATATTTTGATTGTTCATGCATTGGGAAATAATGTAAAATCTCAGGATCTGGGTATCGGTCTTCGTGTCGGCGGTGGAACAAGTACACATTTAAACGACTTTAAATTTATTGTCACGAATAATCAGATTAAACTAAGCCCATCTTTTACAGAGAACTTTGATGCCAGCCTTATTTACAGAAAAATTCTTACTGATAATTTAAGAATTCAGGTAGAACCTGGAATTATACGGTTGGGTGCCAGCTATAATGAAACTATTGCTCCAAGAGACTTTGGCGGATTTGAAATAACAACTGACAGCAAAACGAAGCTTTGGTATGCTTATATGCCGCTTTTGGTTCAGCTTACAACTACACCACCCGACAGACTTGAATTTCCCAAACCATGGGCAATAACTACCTATCACGTTACGGCGGGTTTATATGGGAGTTATCTACTAGATGCTACCTTTGAGGGTGTAAACTCAGGTTTTCCATTAGGCGTAGCATTTGAAGGGGAATTCTCCGAGGATGTATCCAATCAATACAAAGATTATGGAGCAGGATTTATTTTAGGAGGAGGACTTGAACACGGCTTGGATAACAAAATAGGAATTGAGCTAAGAGGCATTTTTGGCGCACTGAGTACAGGTGATACAGAAAGGATAAGTTTCAATCCTTTAGACCTGGCTATAACATTTAATGTGTATTACCTTTTTTAGTTAATATATAATTTCTGACAAAGACTCATTTCCTTTCTTACCAAGTCTATGCCAGACTTAAATGCACGACAACATTAAACGTTTTTAATTGGCGCTCATATCTTTTATAACTATTCTAACATAAAATTATAACTCAAATTATGTAAGCGCAAAGTTATGAGAAAAAAAGCTTTACTCTTTTTATCAACAATTACCACAATGATTGTTTACCTGGTTGCATGCAGTGATAACACTACAGGCAGCCTTGAATTCAACGAAGAACTACAGGTGTTTACCGACCTTGAACCAGTTGAAGGAACCAGCAACCTGATTGTAAATCTTAGAAGAGGCGAAAATGTTGGAATTGATTCCTGGTTTGTGTTCAACTTCAGAAATATTGAAGAGGATGCTATTTTGCCAAACGGAGAAATGAAAGGCTGGTGCGTGGAGTGGAATAAACCTATTCAGGCAAATAATACGGATCACACAAATATCAATGCCCTATCTACCCTAAATAATGAAAAATGGAAAGATCTGAACTATTTTCTGAATATCATGGATGAACTGCAAGAAGCAGATTCGGAGCTTACATTCAGGGACATGCAGGCTGTTATTTGGTCGCTAATTGGTATTCCAGAATTTAACCTTGATGAATTATCAGATGCTGATTTGCCAACAAGATTGCTTGATGCAAACGGGATTGCAGCTTTCAGCAGAGAAAAAGTAAATGAGATTGTAGGCTCTGTAAAAGAAAATTCTTCCGGCTTTACTATAGAAGAAGGTGACCGATATGCGATTTTACTGGAAACCGGCGACGACAAACAAAACCTTATGGCCCCGGTTGTCAGATAAAATATTATATCTGAACTACTAGAATGTTTCGATTATAAGTTCGTTAAAATATTTTAATTTTAGAGACTAAGAATAGATTGTAAAATACTTATAGTTAGTTAATCTCTGACTTTGGGGTGAAATAAAACAAAAAATAAAATAAATGTTCCGGAGATAATCATGAATAAGGGAATACTTTCAGCTTTTTTAATATTTATAGTTGCTGGTCTCTTCTACACAGCATGCGATAACAACAGCACAGCACCGTCTTTTGAATCTTCAATTGATATGGTGATTGGATTAGAACCTGTTTCAGGTACCGAAAACTCAAAAATAAAAATAAATAAAGGTACAGATCTCGGCGTAGATAGCTGGTTTGTTTTTGAAATTGATGAAATGCAGCCAAATGGTCTTGTAGAGAACGGCGTTGTTGAGGGGTGGTGTGTAGAGTGGAATAAACCGATTCAAAGTGACGGCACCATTCATCAGAGTAAAATGTCATACTCAACCTTTGGAAAAGAAAAATGGAAGCCACTTAATTACTTTTTGAGTATCAAAGACCAGCTGAAAGCTGAAGATCCTTCACTTTCTTTCAGGGAAATACAGGCAACGATATGGTCACTGGTTGCTGAACCAAAATTTGATCTCAACAAACTTACCAACGAAGAGTTGCCTGCACGATTGAAAACAAGCGACGGCGTACCCGATTTCAGCAAGAAAAAAGTGCTTGCAATGGTTAATAAAGTTATAAACGAAGCTGATTCTTATGAATACAAATGGAACAAACCAATCGCCGTATTGCATGATACTGACAATGACAAGCAGACTGTAATTACATTAGAATGTGAGGATACAGCATGGGCCGCAAATGGTGATGTTCCAGGTGAACTTAGATATGTAGAACCTGGAAATTGGGCTACTTATGTTGCATATGATGGCCAGGAAAAGACTGTTACTTTATTTGCAGGCCAAACTAATAACATTGGTACTGTTACATTCTCCGCACCCTCAGATGGCAAAGTTACTATTACAATCCAACTGAATGATGAAGGTGGTTTTCAGAATGTGAGTGAGAATGTGAAAATTCAAGATTATGAATTTGCCCCATCAGGTAATCCCGCCCCGGGTTCATTTGACCACAAAGGAAACGCATCGGGAAAAACATTTGAAATTGAAGTTCCTCAAAACAATTATTACGGAGTACATGTTGATGCTCTTACAGAGTGTGATGATGACGATTAAATTTAATCAGTTTAAAGAACCTTTTGATCAACCAAAAGGTTCTTTTTTATTTTAAAAAACTGTATTCCAACATTCTACTTTCCCCTTCCTGCCAATACCCCTATCTTTCAGCCGTTATCAGGTAACCTATTCAAACTGTATTCAAACACCCACTTTGGTTCATGCGCACATTTCACTTGCAAAGCGAAAGCCCCTCTCCTGCTTCAGGACCGGATTTTCTGAAAGTTCTGAATGAACAGCAACACAAGGCGGTAACTCATACGAATGGCCCGTTGTTAATTGTAGCCGGTGCAGGAAGCGGGAAAACAAGGGTGCTGACCTACCGGATTGCTTACCTGCTTCAGCAGCATAAAGCTGTTCCGCAAGAGATTCTCGCTCTCACTTTTACTAATAAGGCCGCAAGAGAGATGCAGGAACGAATCACCAAGTTGATTGATGAGCGTGCGTCGAAGCTATGGATGGGTACATTTCATTCGATTTTTGCAAAAATACTTCGATTTGAAGCAGATAAAATCGGGTTTAACAGCAATTTCAGTATCTACGATTCAAGTGATTCGGAACAGGCGATCAAATTGATATTACGCGAGCTAAACTTTGATCCGCGGGAAATTCAGCCCAGAACCATTCACCGGAAAATCAGTGATGCCAAAAATCAGCTGATCAATCCGGACACCTACAAATCCAGGTTTGTGGGAAGTACATTGGACGATATTACATCCAGAGTTTACAGTGTTTACCAGGTGCGACTCAAACAAGCCAATTCAATGGATTTTGACGACCTGATTGTCCGCCCGGTTGAGCTGTTCACAAAGCACCCCGACTTGCTGGATAAATACCAGGATCGATTCAAATATATCTTAATTGACGAATACCAGGATACCAACCATGCACAATATAAAGTGACAAAAATGCTGGCTCAAAAATATCAGAATATCTGTGTTGTGGGTGATGATGCACAAAGTATCTATTCATTCCGGGGAGCCGATATCACGAATATTTTGAATTTCAAGGAAGACTATCCTGAAGCTGATGAGGTACCCCTGGAGCAGAATTACCGGTCTACCAAGTTTATCCTTCAATGTGCAGACTCGATTATCAAACAGAATAAAAAACAGTTGCAAAAAACACTTTGGACCTCCAACGAAGAGGGAGAAAGTGTTACCCTGCTCGAAAATTTTAACGAGCGTGAGGAGGCCGACCGTGTGGCTAACCTGATCCAGTATCAGAAAATGAAAAACGGCTATGATTACAATAACTTTGCAGTGCTCTACAGAACCAACTATCAAAGCAGGGTTTTTGAAGAAGCATTCCGGCGTAAAGGAATCGCTTACCAGCTTGTAGGCGGATTATCATTCTACCAGCGCAAGGAGATTAAAGACGTATTGGCGTATCTTACACTGCTTGTTAATCCGGAAGATGAACAGAGTTTGCTTCGGATTATTAATGAACCCTCTCGTGGGATTGGCAACAAAACACTTGGGGATCTCCTGAAAAAATCTAGAGCTGAGCATAAATCTGTATGGAGTATCATACAAAATGTACAGGGGGCGGATCTCTACAAACCGGCTAAAGCAAAAATCGGTCAGTTTGTGGAGATGATCAATTCACTGAGAGATGATCTTAAAAGCGGAACATCCATTTTGCAGGTTACACGGTCGTTGCTTGAAAGAAGCGGCTATGTAAAAGCCCTGATCGAAGAACATTCAGCTCAATCACTCTCCCGCAGAGATAATATTGTAGAGTTGCAAAATGCTATCGCTTACTATGAAAAAAGTTCTAAAAAGCCAACCCTGTCTACATTTTTGCAGGAAATCAGTCTCATTACAGATACAGATAAATACGACGAAACCAAACCTGCTGTAACCATGATGACTGTTCACGGTTCAAAAGGCCTGGAATTTCCGGTTGTATTTGTGGTTGGCCTTGAAGAGAACCTGTTCCCGGTAGGCGGACGAAATGGAGAAGAACCTGATATTGAAGAAGAGAGACGTCTGTTTTATGTAGCCATTACCCGCGCAGAAAAGAAGCTCTTTTTCAGCACCTGCAGGCTGCGTTATCGTTTTGGTGAAGAGACTCGGCAGGCAAGATCCAGGTTTCTGGACGAGGTTGATCCGGGAGTTGTGAGGACGGAAGCAGGAGCTACCATATCACAAAATAAAGACCGGTTTAGTGATACAGACGATTCTGATGATTCAACAAAAATTGAGTACGACTGGAGATCACCTGTATCAGGCAACAAAAAAGCCTCTTCTGCTACTTCAGACTATACATACGAGTACGACAATGATCCTTTCCAGACAGGTGCAAAAGTGATGCACCCCAAATTTGGAAAGGGTAAAATTCTTTCCAGAACCGGCAATGGTCATGATTCAAAGGTCGTTGTCTTTTTTAAGAACAGAGGCCGTAAAACCCTGATGCTGAGAGCCGCGAATTTACAGGTTTTGCAGTAAACCCAAATTCTCAGTTACGGCTGCTATCTGAACTTGTGAAATATTCATTTTAAAATGGTGCAGAAGAATAGACTGCGAGCAGTCATTTTAGCTTAATTCAGGCTCGATCTGCTTTAAACTCTACCCTTCCCCTCCATCTCAATCGTTCACCGCTCCAGTAACGGATAGCGGATGTCCACGTCATTAAAAGATAGAGCGTTCCAATAAAAGGGAGTGTCAATGCATACCCTGAGGAGACTTGGTAGAATCTCAATACCGGTAAATATGTGATGGAAAGAATTCCGTACACTATCAGTGAGATATTAAAAATATCAGTGTCAGCAGAAAATACACCAGCCAGTAACCCGGCCACCGGAATCCAGTATGCCAATAACATGATACCTGTACACAATATCAGAAGAAGAGAAGAGTACCGCAGCTGTGTGAACGCTGTTCTCGCAACCATGTTCCAAATTTCATTTAAATCTTTATATGGGCGGATGCTGATCGCCGAACGGGTTAAGCCTGTCCAGGTCCGGTAACCTTTCTCTTTAACTTTTCGGGCGAGGGTGCAATCATCAATAATAGCTTCTTTCAGTGATTCAAATCCGCCGATCGATGAAAGTACTTCAGTTTTTGTTAATACACATCCGCCGGCTGCCGCAGCCACCAAATTGCTATCCGAGTTTGAAATTCTAAACGGATATAACAATTTAAAATAGTAGATGAAAGCAGGCATCAGAAGTTTCTCCCAAAAACTTTTTAAAGGAGGTTTTGCCATCAGAGACAGGAATGAGTATTCTACCGAAATCAAGCGGTTCTTTAAGCCCAAAATTACGCCCGGTTTTAATTCTATGTCGGCATCTAACAACATAACCATCGGCGAATCCACCAATCTTCTGCCCTGCTCAAGGGCCCAAAGCTTGCCGCTCCAGCCCGGCGGATGCTCACTGCCTGCTATAATTTCTCCCCCTCCTGATTCATTCAACACATTTTTAGCTACTTCGTGTGTCCTGTCGGTTGATTGATCATCTATGACAATTATACGCAGATCTTTACCCTGTGATTGTACCGCCTTTAGAGTGCGTCTGAGTACCTCTTCCTCATTTCTGGCAGGAATTAAAACCGTTACATCGCCGAGATCATCTTCTCTTTTTCCGGGATAATGCACATCCCATCTCTCTTTCGTTCTGTAAGGCTGCCAGGGTAAAAAAAGGATGAGCAGCCAAATGACCAGAGATGATATCAGCAACACATATAACATAAAATCTGAAATTATTTGCAGATAGAAAGAGATATTGATCCGGGAACTGATCAAACCAAAATCGATACATCAATATGATTTTGTAAAAAAAAACAGACCGACAGCCAGAGCCTGTCAGTCTGTTTAAAAAATAACTATTAGGAATATATCCGGAAAAAATAATTAGAGACTTAAGCGTCTACTTCTTCTCCTTTTTCCTTAAGAGCCTCTTTATATTTGTTTGGTGTCAATGGGTCTGACTCTTTAATAAAGTCCTTAATATCATAAGATCTTGGAATATCGGGAGCCATTTCACCTTCAGTCTTCGGACCTCTCAAGGCTACTTTCAAGGCTTTAAGCGGATTCTTGAAAGCATCTTCAACTGCAGTTCCTTCATATCCGCAATGTGCCATGCAATTATCGCATTTTGGATTTCTGCCGGCTCCATAATTATCCCAGTTAGTTTCTTCTATAAGTTCCTGGTAGCTTTGTGCATAGCCTTCATTAACCAACAGATAACAAGGTCTTTGCCATCCAAAAATATTGTACGTTGGATTACTCCACGGAGTACATTGGTAGGTTTGGTTACCGGCAAGAAAGTCAAGGAACAGGCTCGACTGGTTCAGTTCCCACTTTGAACCACGTTTCTTTCCTTCGCTAAAGATACCACGGAAGAGATCTTTACTTTTCTTTTTACCGAGGAATACGTTCTTTTTTGGTGCAAATTCATAGTTGTATCCGGGAGACACAGTTATACCTTCAATTCCCAGTTCATTTGAAGCGTAATCAAAATAGTCGGCAACTTCTTCAGGATCTTCGCCATCAAAAAGTGTGCAATTGACTGTAACCCTGAATCCTCTGTCCTGGGCTTCCTTGATTGCTGCGACAGCTTTATCAAAAACACCTTCTTTCTCAACAGACTTGTCATGGCGCTCCCTGAGTCCGTCAAGATGAACAGAAAATGTAAGATAATGCGATGGCGTAAAGGAGTCTAACTTTTTTTGCATTAACACAGCATTCGTACAGAGATAGACATATTTTTTTCTTTCAATAATACCATCTACAATCTGGTTAATCTCTTTATGGATCAGTGGCTCGCCACCGGGGATTGAGACAATAGGCGGATCACATTCATCAACAGCAGCTAGTGCATCTTCAACACTCATACGTTTTCTCAGTATCTCATCAGGATAGGCGATTTTACCACAACCTGAACATGCCAGGTTGCATTGAAAGAGAGGCTCCAGCATAAGCACAAGTGGGTATTTGTCATTTCCCTTTAGCTTTTGCTTCATTATATATGATGCGACTTTGATCTGTTGTCTTAATGGTACAGCCATTGTTCTCTATTTGTTTTATTAATCAGTTTAATTAGTTTTCATAATAATAAGAAACCTATGAACAAGATGTAAGTAATCAAAATAAAATGTTACAGAATCGTAGTATTATTGTTATGGTAAATATAAACGATCTTGCTTATTTATTTATTAATTTTAAAATTAAAAATTGGTACGATTAAAAAACCAGAATTGTAGAATAAAAGTGATTCTTACAAAAGTACTATAAAAATCAACAAATAATGATTTCCTTCCATTTCATATATTGTATATTTTAAAGAGAGGGAATTGCATTTGGAATGATTAATCTTCTTGACGAAAATTAATAAAACATGAAAGAACCTGATACCGGCGTCAAACTGTCAACTAAACAACCAGATAATCGCAAGAATACATCAAATGGGAAACAGGCGCATGTGAATAAGTCACACGACAGATTTGATTCTTATCCTGATTCTGATTTGCAGGACTATCTTCTTGAGGGTGTATCGAGAACATTTGCCCTAACGATTCCCGAACTTCCGGATGGTTTAGACGAAACCGTTTCAAATGCTTATCTCTTGTGCAGAATTGTGGATACAATAGAAGACGAACCTCAACTTACCCCCTCGGAAAAGCGTAAGTATTGCAATCAATTCTGCGGAGTAGTACAAGGCCGGGAATCGGCTGAACTTTTTTCCAGAAATTTGTCTGCATCTCTGTCACACAACACCTCTCCCGCCGAACATGAATTGATTGAGCTTACAGAAAGAGTAATCCGGATAACCCACAATTTTCCAGAACCTCATAAAAAAGCTCTTGAACGCTGTGTTAGAATCATGTCTGAAGGGATGATCTCATTCCAGGAAAATGCATCACCTGATGGACTGAAAAACATGGATGAGCTCAACAAATATTGTTATCACGTTGCCGGCGTTGTTGGTGAAATGCTTACAGAATTGTTTTGTCTGCATTCGAAAGAAATCTCAAAAAATAAAAGCAAGTTAATGGATCTTTCAGTGTCATTTGGACAGGGACTTCAAATGACAAATATTCTGAAAGATCTCTGGGAAGACCACGAACGTTCTGCGTGCTGGCTGCCTCAAACAGTTTTTAAGCAACACGGGTTTGAGCTTAAAGATCTCAGAAATAAAGTTTCAACTCCCGGTTTCCAGGAAGGATTAATATATTTAATTGGCATTACAAACATGCATCTTGAAAATGCTTTAAAATATACATTGCTGATTCCGGCAGAAGAAAAAGGAATTCGCCGGTTTTGCCTTTGGGCAATTGGAATGGCCGTTTTAACTATCCGGAAAATTTATAAAAATATTGATTTCACAGAAGGAGAAGATGTCAAAATTACTCGAAACAGTGTAAAGACAACAATCCTTTTATCAAACCTTACTGTAAAAAATGACTTTTTAATCCGGTCCTTTTTTGATATGGCCAGATCAGGAATTCCGTATTATAAACCCTGAGTATCTGATACTAATCAACTAAATTTTTTTTGATTATTCCTTATGCAAACTGAAAACTTCACATTAAAATCTCCCGAATCACGCACATCAAGCTCTTCAAAAATAGAATTGGCCCTTGATAGTGCTGTTAGCTCACTAATCCAAAAACAAGCTAAAGACGGTCATTGGTGCTTTGAACTCGAAGCCGATTGTACAATTCCAGCTGAGTACATCATCATGATGCACTATATGGATGAAATTGATGAAGAGCTTCAGCAAAAACTGGCTGCATATCTTCGCCGCAACCAGAATGAAGAAGGCGGCTGGCCTCTTTTTTATGGCACAGAGATGGATATGAGCTGCAGTGTGAAAGCTTACTATGCATTAAAGATGGCCGGTGACGATTCCGCTGCTCCCCATATGGTTAAGGCAAGAGAAGCTATCCTGGAAAATGGCGGGGCCGCAAGAAGTAATGTATTTACAAGAATTATGCTGGCCATGTTTGGCCAGATTCCATGGCGCGGTGTTCCGTTTATTCCTGTAGAGACCATGCTGTTTCCAAAATGGTTTCCATTTCATTTAATGAAAGTGGCTTACTGGTCACGCACTGTAATGGTTCCTTTATTTATTCTATGCAGTTATAAAGTGAAAGCCAGGAACCCCCGCAATGTTCATGTTCGTGAACTTTTTGTAACTCCGCCGGAAAAAGAAAAAAACTATTTCCGGTTTACATCTGGATTGAACCGGTTGATCTATTACCTGGAGAGAATCGGTTACCACATTGAAGGCTTTATTCCCAGGAGATTAAGATCCCATGCTACAAAAAAAGCTGAGAAGTGGTTTGTGGACAGGCTGAACGGAGAAGATGGTCTTGGAGCTATTTTTCCCGCAATGGTGAATGCATACGAAGCGCTTGACCATCTTGGATATGCTGAGGACCACCCGGATCGTGTAACTGCCAAAAAAGCCCTTAAAAAACTTTTGGTAATCCGGGATGATGAAGCCTATTGCCAGCCATGTGTATCTCCGGTGTGGGATACTCTTTTGGCAGCTTGCGCCCTTCACGAATATAGATCAGGTAATTCCGGGGAGTCCGTTACCTCTGCAGCAAAATGGCTTATTGATAACCAGCTGGATGAGGAGCCTGCCGATTGGAAACAGTACAAACCAAAACTGAAAGGCGGCGGCTGGCCATTTCAATATCGCAATGATTACTATCCTGACCTGGATGATACAGCGTTTGCTGCCTACATACTGCACAAAATTGACCCTGTCAAATACAAAAAAAATATTCTAAGAGCCGCAAACTGGCTGAAAGGTATGCAGTCGAGAAACGGCGGGTTTGCTGCATTTGATGCTGACAATACCTATTACTACCTGAATGAAATTCCATTTGCAGATCACGGTGCTTTACTGGATCCCCCTTCTGCTGATGTGAGCGCACGCTGTGTAATGCTTTTTGGATTGCTTGCTGACGATTACCCCGAATTCCGAAAACCAATGGAATCCTCTGTTCAGTACCTGATGAATGAACAGGAAAGTGACGGTTCATGGTTTGGCCGCTGGGGAACAAATTATATTTATGGAACATGGTCGGTACTGGTTGCATTTGAAGCAGCCGGTGTACCAAATGATGATCCCGCCGTTCGAAAAGCGATTGAATGGCTGAAAAGCGCACAGCGCCGGGACGGAGGCTGGGGCGAAGATAACTGGTCGTATCATGACCCGGAAACACGCGGACAGGCTGATACCAGCAATGCTTTTCAAACCGCCTGGGCACTGTTAGGTTTGATGGCTGCAGGAGAAACAGAGTCTCCTGAAGTAGAAAAAGGGATCAATTATCTTCTAAATAATCAATATGATGACGGTCTGTGGTACGGACCTGAATTTACATCTCCGGGATTCCCAAGGGTTTTCTATTTAAAGTATCATGGCTATGATAAGTATTTCCCGACCTGGGCTCTTTCAAGATATCGTAATGAAATGGATCAATAATTAAATATTTATTTTAATTGACAAAAAGAGCAGGAATTGTTGTCGCACTACCTCAGGAACTGAAAACACTGACCAGCAGGCCTTTGGAGAGAGGCGATTGCCTGGAAATTTTTGATAATGTCTTTGTGTGTCTTTCAGGCATTGGTAAAACATCAGCTTTAAAAGCTGCTGCAAAACTTATCGAAGAGGGAGCAGATATTCTCATCAGTTGGGGTACCGCTGCATCTTTGGATGTAAAGATTGCTCCCGGAACGATCATAATTCCTGAATCTGTGATACTTGAGGATAATACTGAAATTGATACAGACCCATCTGCTCATAAAATCATCAGTGAGTTACTGCTTCATGAAAATGCAGAAATTCACTGCAAGTTATGTGAAACATCTGAATTGTTGCGGGATTATAAGCAAAAAGTTAACCTCGGTTTGCAAAATCGTGCTATTGCCGCAGATATGGAAAGCGGTGCCGTTGCAGAGCTTTCCAAAAAATATGATATACCTTTTGTGGTTATTCGTACTGTTTCAGATTCACCTGAAATGATTTTACCACCTGTACTTACAAAAAATATGACTGTAAGCGGTGATATTGATATATTTCAGTTTATACGATCAGCACTTTTAAATCCGCGCCAATGGAAAACGATCTATAAGTTGTCGCGCGGTTTTGGAAAAGCTAAAAAATCACTCAAACTGGCGTCAGATAAGTTATTTCCCGGATTAATAAAGGAATTGGATACGAAAGAAGGTGCTTTAGATAATAATTAATATCAATTTTGAAATTAATAACCTGAACTCTCTGCAAAGCGCGGATTCTATAAACATGGACATCGAAAAACAGATAGCTTTAATAAATAAGCAGATTAACAATTCCGGTTTTCAGAAAGATCCTGCTGAGTTGTATGAACCAATCCGGTACTTTTTGAAAAATAGTGGTAAACGACTGCGCCCCCTTCTTACCCTTTTTGGATGCTACCTGTTTACCGATGATATTGCAAAGGCACTAAAGCCTGGAATTGGTATCGAAATCTTTCACAATTTTACCCTGGTGCATGATGATATTATGGATAAAGCCCCAATCCGGCGTGGAAGCAAAACTGTACATGAGAAATGGGATCAAAATATTGCTATTCTTTCCGGTGATACCATGCTTTTTAAGGCCTACGATTATTTGATACAGGTAGATAAAGATCTGATCTTTAAAATTATATCGTCGTTTAATGATTGCGCTGTTGAAGTTTGTGAAGGCCAGCAGCATGATATGAATTTTGAAACCCGTTCAAATGTAAGTGAAGAGGAATATATTTCAATGATTCGCGCTAAAACTGCCTCCCTGCTTGGATTTTCTTTGAAACTGGGTGCATTAATTGGGGGGGCAACTGATGCGGACGCTGAGAACCTCAGAAATTTTGGATTGTCACTTGGAATAGGTTTTCAGCTGAAAGATGATTTATTAGACGTTTACGGTGAAGCTCATAAATTCGGGAAAAGAGTCGGTGGCGATATAATCGCAAATAAAAAAACATATTTATTAATACAGGCACTCAATTTATCGAACAGTTCACAACGCGAAAGACTTCAATACTGGCTTCAAAAAGATGAACCAGCAGATGAAAAAGTAAAAGAAGTCACTAAAATTTATAATGAAATTGGAATTAAAGAATTAACAGAATCGAAAATGGATGAATTTTTTAATTCAGGATTCCAATACCTCGACCAGGTTAAATGTGAAACTGAACGAAAAGAAAAGTTAAATGATTTTTCTAAGAAACTGATACATCGTGACAGTTAATTTCTCGACAACCATCAAAAAAATTTAAAATGGATTCACAAGATAAATTAATCCCCGGTTCTCTACTCTCCAAAATAGATACTCCTTCCGATCTCAGAAAACTAAAGCGCGAAGATCTTGTAGACGTGTCTGATGAACTGCGAAATTATATTATCGACGCGGTTTCCAATTATGGAGGACACTTTGGGGCAAGTCTTGGTGTAGTTGAGCTCACCGTTGCACTTCATTATGTTTACGATACACCAAAAGACCTGATTGTGTGGGATGTCGGGCATCAGGCATACGGGCACAAAATATTAACAGGGCGACGGGAAAACTTTCATACAAACCGTAAATACAAAGGTATTTCAGGCTTTCCTAAACGCACAGAAAGTGAATATGACTCTTTTGGAGTAGGACACTCAAGCACATCCATATCAGCAGCCCTGGGGATGGCGGTTTCACGGGATTTAAGCAATGATGAAAAAAAGGTTGTAGCGGTAATCGGAGATGGCGCAATGACTGCAGGCCTTGCTTTTGAAGCAATGAACAATGCCGGGGCAATGAACAAGGACATCCTTGTGATTTTAAATGACAACTGCATGTCGATTGACCCGAATGTAGGTGCTTTAAAGGAGTACCTGACAGATATTACTACCAGCAAAGCATTTAATAAACTTCGAAATGAGATTTATGATATGTTGGGCCACTTTAAGTCAGCCGGAGAAAAGATGCGTAAAACCGCCTCAAGACTTGAGAAAGCCGTAACAGCAGCTATTACTCCCGGTGCGCTCTTTCAGGCTCTTGGATTTAAATATTACGGGCCTTCCGACGGGCACGATGTACGCGGCTTGCAGCGACAGCTATCGGATCTTAAAGATATAAAAGGCCCAAAATTATTACATATCGTAACGGTAAAAGGTAAAGGATTTGCACCGGCTGAAAGAGAACAAACCAAGTGGCACGCTCAAAGCAGCCCGTTTGATAAAATCACCGGTAAACCTCTCTTAAAACCCTCAAAGAGTTTGCAGCCTCCCAAATACCAGGATGTATTCGGGGAAGCCATTGTTGAACTGGCAGAACAAGACGAGCGAATTGTGGGAATTACTCCTGCGATGCCAAGCGGTTCAAGCCTCTGGCCCCTGATGAAGAGATTTCCCGATCGCGCGTTTGATGTAGGCATTGCGGAGCAACATTCCATCTGTTTTGCAGCCGGACTTGCAGCAGAAGGGAAAAAACCTTTTGCTGCTATTTATTCAAGCTTTTTACAACGGGCGTACGACCAGGTAATCCATGATGTTGCCATTCAGAAATTACCTGTAGTTTTTTGTATAGACAGAGCAGGGGTTGTGGGTGCTGATGGTCCTACCCATCACGGACTATACGATATAAGCTACCTCCGCGCTGCTCCGAATATGATCATCTCCTCACCCCTTGATGAGCAGGAATTGCGTAACATGATGTATTCTGCCTCAAAATATGAGAATTCTGCATGGGCTATCCGTTACCCGAGAGGACGAGGTACAGGAATAGAAACATTCAATTTTCAAAATATAGAACCTGGTAAAGGCCGGTGCCTGAGAGAAGGTGAAGATATTGCAATCCTGAGTTTCGGCCCGATTGGAAACTATGTAATCGAAGTTTTGGATGAACTCCGGAAAGATGGTATATATGCAGGCCATTTTGATATGAGATTTGCAAAACCGATTGATACGGAATTGATCAGTGAAGTAGCTAATAATTATGAACATATCATAACCATTGAAGATGGCACCCGCCTTGGCGGATTCGGCAGTGCTGTTGCCGAATATTTGGCCGACAAACCTTTTCACATTCCCCTATCTATAATGGGAGTGCCGGACAGAATCGTGGAACACGGAACACAAAGAGAGCTTCATGATGAAGTTGGTATCGGGCCAGATGGAATTCTTGAAAAAGTTAAGTCGATACTTTCGCTTATTGCCATCAGACAGTAAAGGAGAGGAGAAGTGAAAACTAAAAAGGCAATAGTGAGAATTTTGCTTCCACTCATTTGCCGGTACGATGCATAATTTTTGAGGATGTCGTCTCGTACAAACAACGCTTTTGGTGCAATTCAGGCCTCAGTCATCCGGCGAATTGTGTCAGGTTCAGTAAACCATCTCTCAATGGGCTGTGATTTCCAGTTTTTTTATTCTGTGTGATATCCCCAGCGATCAATAAATATTCTCCACTCCTTTTTAACTAACTCAGAATCCTCTTCGTCCAAATTGTAGCTGTTTTTCTGATAATCTGAAATTGAATCCACGTATTTTTTAAGTTCAGGCCGGATACTTTCAAAACCCTCCATTTGCAGGTCTTTATAAATTTTTTCGATTGCTGCTACACGGTCTTTTTCAAGTTCTTCAAATGACAGTTCGGTAAACTGTTCTTCTGGCACATATTTTATATCCTCAAGAAATGAATCGTACATCGCTTTATATCTCCAGATAATAAAATCTTTCAGGCCTTCTTCACCCGCCAGCTGGTAAGTACAAAGCGGCAGAGAGTGTCTTTCCATATGTAAAACCGATCGAAAAACATGGAGCGGATTCCTGTAGATATGAATAAACCTTGCATCCGGATAAAGTTCTAAAATCAATTTTATCTTCGCGGTATTCGGCGGAGCTTTAAAAAGGAGTATGTCATCAGTACCGTAATGGAATAATATTTTTCTTGCAAACATGTCAAGAGCGCTTTTCCAGAGCGTTTTCTCGTCTTCATTTGCTTCTTTCATCGTAAGATATTTTTTATATTCATCCCGATTATTTGGAAAATGCCTGGCCATATGCGTGGAGAGAAATGTACTGGTACATAACGCCCACTCCTCTCCCATTGGGGACTCAGACGAACTGGATACATTATCCTGTGGCCTTTTACGAGGGATGAATATTCGGGCCAGCTTGTTTGTGATAGTTTCCATCGAGAGCATAGTAAATGGAAAAATGGTCTCAGTTACAGTGGGATAGATGAATCTTTTATCAACAGATAGCAATTTCCAAAGGTGGGTGGTTCCGCTTCTGTGGTGACCAATGATGAATATGGGAGATTTTGGCTTGTATTTTTCATCTTTCCGCAAATCCGGTTCACGCAGTGACATCAGTGTGTTCACCGCACCCATAAAAATGGTGAAAGCATTTCTTGGCCAATATCTAATGGGAATTGTAGTTCCGTGTTTTTTCAGAACTTTTAGCCAGCGCCCCAGAGTTACACCAGCCAGCGGTGTAAAGAGCCATTTTGCGAGATCAAAACGAAAGCTCTCTTTACTTGCTCTCCATTCTGATTTCATTTTTTTATTACTCATAAATCATTTTTTGAATCATTTGAACTAAGGTGAGCCACACTCCTATCATACCCGAACACTTCCAGGTATCGTTCCCATGAGAGCCGAATTTTCATTTTCTGATCATCCGGCAGTTCGGAATAACGATTTTTTTTGTAATCTGCTATTGAATCGAGATACTCTTTCACTTTGTTTCTGGCTTGATCAAAAGAAGGAAGCTGCACATCATCATAAATTTTCTCGATCGTTTTCAATGGATTCTTTTCCAGTTGCTCAAACGATATTTGAGTAAACTGACCCTCGGGTATCAGTTTAACATCCTCAAGAAAGGCATCATACATTGCACTGTAACGCCACAAAACAAAATCCTCAAGATACTCGAAATCGGTTTTTTGATATGCATACAGTGGAATGGTTTTTCTCTCCATATTCATTGTTGATCTGAAAACCTTATACGGGTCTCTGTGAATATGAATGAATCGTGCATCCGGAAACAGTTCAAGCAAAAGCCTGATTTTTGCGGTTTGATCCGGCCCTTTAAACAGAAGAATTGAATCTCGTCCATGCCTGATTAGCAGTTTTTGCGCAAATTCCTTTACCGCAGATTTCCAGGCGCTTTTTTCTGCTTCATCTGCTTCACGCATTGTCAGGTATTTTTTAAACAGATCTCTTTTTCCGGGAAAGTGCCGTGCCATCTGTATAGATAAAAAAGTGGCTGCAGAGATCGCCCGTTCTGCTTCCATCGGGCTGTCGGGGTTGAATTCTACATTGTCCTGTGGTCTTTTAGACGGTGCAAACTTCTTTGCAAGACCACGCACTGCATTCTCAAAAACGAGAAACGTGTGAGGAAATACGGATTGCAGCACAGTCGGATAGGCGAACCTTTCATCACGGGTAAGAATATTCCACAGATGGGTTGTTCCGCTTCTGTGATGTCCCACCACAAATACCGGCGATTTAATTTTTACTGTATCGATTTCTTTTCCGTAACGCGCTTTTTCAATGCGGGCAACCCCGGAATTCATCAGAGCCATGCCCATGGTGAAAAGATTACGCGCCCAGTATCGGGGTTGAATACTGAAACCGTGCTTTTTAAGCAGCCGCAGCCAGTTGCCAAAAGTTACACCCGCCATGGGTGTGAAGATCCATCGGGCAAACCACAATTGTAAAGAGTGTGAGTTTTTATTTTTTTTAGTTAAATCTTCAGACACTTTTTTAACTTCTTGTTATAAAATTATTTATCGATAATATCTTCACTAATACTTTTTTCACTCTTCATGCGAACGAATCGCACCCCCTCTCCGGTAACCCAAATAATTACACCCGGAATTGCCGCTACGATTTCCCGAACCCGCGTAGCAAGAGAGATTGCTATTAATGTGCCGGGCGGCAGGCCAACAAAGGCAGACAGAAGTGCATAAACGCCCTCCTGAACACCGAGCCCTCCCCAAACGACAAACGCGAGGCTTCTGACACCGAAGCTCACCACGCGCAAGGTAACAGCCTCAAGAACAGAAACCTCAAAACCCATCAGCCAAGCCGCAAACCATATTTCAGCAGCCAGGGCAATTTGAAAAACGACCCTGATAAATATCGATATCAGAAATTTTCCCGGATTAGAATAAAGATCTTCAAGCTGATTTTCAATATTCCTTGCAGCATCAGCCGATGTTGATAAAAAGCTCATTTTACCGTCCGATGACCATTTATCAAGCCGGGCAGAGATACTGGAAGAACGCTGAAGCCTGATAAATAAGACAATTCCAGTTCCCAGTAACAATACGGCAATCAAAAGTCCGGCGATTATTCTCACATCCTGAGCCCTTGTAATAATCAGAAGTATGCCGAGCATCAGCAACATCAGGATTGAGACTGCATGGGCAGTTTTGTCAGCAATCAGAGATGAGATTATTCCCGATTCATCAGCTCCCTTTTGCATCAATAAGCGGCCTCGCACAATATCTCCACCAATCGTGGCTGTTGGTATCAGCCGGTTTAAGGATTGACCAATCCAGATACCGTAGATAAAAACAGTGTTTTTCAGTGAAGTTTGCCCAGGATAGAGTATACCCCATGCTGCTGCTCGCGGAATAAGTTCAACCGGGTATAAAAAAACGAGAAGTAACAGAGCAGGTCCGCCGGCCACAAATGCTTCCTTCACATCCTGAATTCCGGTCCACAACATAATTATTCCAAGAGCAAGAATGCCAAGCAGAAAACCTGCCCACGCTAATTGCTTTTTTCTCCTCTCTGTTGAGGAATCACTATTCGCTGACCCTTCACTATGTTTCATAATTGTTTGCTGCAACTACAGAAAGCCTACTGTACAGCTTTCTTCTTTCCTGCAAATGGTGACAAGTGTTTGGCTGTTGACCAAATTGGTCCGCCTGTTTTGTGCAAATCAATTAATGTATCCCGGAAAGCCTCCAGGAACCAGTCAGCATCTGTTTTATCGATCGTGAGTGTCGGCAGTAATTTGATGATATCCTGATTATGGCCGGTTACTTGTGTAAGTATGTGGTGTTTATCAAGCAAAGGCATGGTTATCGCCTGTGGAAACAGATTCTTATCAAGTGCATGTATCATCTTCCATGCTGCCCGCAATCCCAGTGATTTCGGTTTTCCGAATTCAATCCCGATCATTAGTCCCTGGCCGCGAACCTCTTTCAGCAGCTCAAATTCAGGAACCATTTTTTTAAGGTTATCAAGAATATAATTTCCAAGAATTGATGCATTTTCAGTAAGATTTTCACTCTTCAAAATGTGAAGGCTTGCCAGGCCGCAAGCCATCGGAAGTCCGCCGCTTCCAAAAGTTGAAGAGTGCACCACACATCTGTCCATACTCGAAAATACCTTTTGATATATATTCTCACGCATCAATACAGCTCCTACCGGGACCATACCGCCAGAAAGCGATTTGGAAACCAGCACCATATCCGGCTCAAGACCCGGCACATGTTGATAAGAAAACATTTTCCCGGTGCGGCCCATCCCTGTCTGAACTTCATCAACAATCATGAGAGTGTTGTGTTTGCGACAAAGTTTCTGGATTTCCAGAAGATATTCAGGATCTGCCGGATAAACTCCTTTGCCCTGTACAGGCTCGATAATTACACCTGCCGGTGAGCTGGTTTTAAAGAGATCATGCAGTGCATCAATGTCGTTCAGAGGGATTTTTACAGGACCAGGTAATAAACTGAGAAACCCTTCACGAAAATGATCTGACCCGTTGATGGACAGAGATCCATATGTAAGACCATGAAAAGCTTTGTTGCAGTAGGCAATGGCTTCTCTGCCGGTTGTTGCCCTCATAAATTTCAATGCAGCTTCCACACACTCAGTGCCTGAATTAGTAAAAAAAACTTTGTCAAGATGAGGTACTTCTTTCAGAAGTGATTCGGCCAGCAAACCTGGAAGATCCAGAGCAGACATGGATGTTTTCCAGGGATCGTTCAGTTCCATATACTGTTTGATCGTATCCTTTATCACAGGATGATTCCGGCCCATATTAAACATCCCGAAACCGCTGACAAAATCAAGATACTTTTCACCTTTCTCATCCCACAGATAGTTTCCTTCTCCCTTTACATAGTTCCTGTTAAACCCGATAATCTGCATTGCCTTCGCAAATTTTGGATTAACATATTGGCTATAGAGATCAGAGCTTTGTGATCTCTTCTCTGATAAGAGCTGCTTCAGATTAAACCCGTCTTCTTTATTTAAATTCACTTTTTTTGTAATCCCAAATTTCGATTTGATAATTGGATCTTATGTATGATCTTTAAATTTACTCTGAATTTCAAATTCTTCATAATAAATTGATTAAGTTATCTGCAATTATAACACAAATGATGGCAGTTTGTGATATCAGGTAACTAACATACACTTAATAAATCAGCATATTCAATAAATAGTTTCAATTAGCAGATTCCATTCTAAAGTAAAGAACATCCGACCAGATAAAAATGCAGAAACCATCCCCTTCTATTTTGCAGCATCCGTTAATGGGGGCTAAATTTTCTACCTTACTGAAGACATTCAAATTATACAACGGCCCTTCCTTTCATTTTTTGCCACATTTTGCGCTCTTGCTTGGTTCAGCCATATCCCGCACTCCATTCAGACTGATTGAGCAACAGTTATTAAAAAAAAAGAGGTATTCAGAAATTGCACTAATTAAACCGGTATTCATTGTAGGTTTCTGGCGTTCCGGAACAACTCATCTGCATAATCTATTAGGAAGAGCACCCGGGTCGGGAATCATAACGCCACTTGCCAGTGGTCTGCCCGGGGAGTTACTAACGCTCGGTACCTGGCTTGAACCACTTTTAAAAAAAGCACTTCCTGAAACCAGGGAAATCGACCGGGTAGCTGTTACACCGAAATCGCCCCAGGAAGACGAAATTCCGGTTGCCAACCTTCAACTGCTCTCAGTTTTTCATGCACTCTATTTTCCCGGATGTTTTCGAAAAAATTTTAACCAGGGTGTTTTTTTTGATAATGTGTCGCCAAAACAAATTGAAGAGTGGAAAGAACAGGTTCAATTTTTTCTGAAAAAAATTGTTATCCACCAGGACAAACAACCCCTGATTATTAAGAATCCCGTATACACCACGAGGATGAAATATATTCTGGAGATGTGGCCGGATGCCCGTTTTATACACATATATCGTAATCCATACAGGGTGTTTCCGTCTGCAAAGCAATACTTTCAGAAGATGTTATCAAAACTGGCACTTCAGCCTTATGATCCCGCAGAAATTGAACCTGTCGTTGTAGCATCGTATCTGCGAATGCTTGATCAGTTATATGATGATGCATCCGGATTGCCGAAAAACCAGTTTACTGAAGTCCGTTTTGAGGATCTTGAGGCAAATCCCATCCCGGAACTGCAACGCATCTATTCATTGCTGGAACTGTCGGATTGGAATACAGCAAAGTATCCTACCCAAAATTATCTCAACCAGATTTCAGATTACAAGAAAAACAAGTATGATCTGAAAAAGAAGGATATTGAAACGGTTCAGAACAGATGGAAAAAATACCTGGATAAATGGCAATATGATATCCCGGTCTGATCAGATGACCAAAATTGAAAATTCCAACTTGGGTTTTATCTGCTGGTGTAAAGTCAAAATTAAGATCAGATAATTTACAAGGTTCAGGTTCAGCTTTCAATTACTTCGTTACTTCCGCTGAGTACTCTGTATGTCAACTGTTCATCAGTGGCGTCAAGAATCTCAAGTCTAATGCCTTTGTGTGAGATTATGTTATCGCTATTCTCAGTCAGTTCAAAGTCAATTGATTCAGAAAAAGAAACTTGTGTCAGATCATCTCTGTACTCATTGTATACAATTTCAATGCTTTTGCCCCCAAAACCATCATACATAAGTTCAATTTCAAATCCATCTGATTCCGACCTGATTCCAGGCGCCTGCTTATATGCAGCTTCCGGTTTCAGATCTTTCCAACTTACTGCATTTTTGCGGGCCTGAATCATAAATTGTTCAAATTTCCCGTCATTATCTTCATCATACAGGTAGGTTATGGATTCATCCGAAATTGATATCGTGCCATATACCACCCTCTTATCTTTCATCATTTTGGAAAGTCTAATTTTTGAAGAGATATTTGTATACTCCGTTTCAAGATCTTCAGTTAATCTGACAGCCGGATTAATTTTGTAACGATATTCCGTATATATCACATCGCCTTTCTCAGCTACTGATTCAACATTTAATTCAGGTTCACGTCCTTCCATCTCATTATACATCAATTCCGGTTTTGTAAATCTTGAAAGCGATATACAGCTGAATAAAAACAAGAAAATCAGTAGTGATAAATTCTTCATATGCAAGTATCTGTAAGAACCGTTAATTTATAAAAAAACGATATGTATTCGAATGTATATTTGCTTTTTTACCTGGTGTAATCAATTTCCAGTTTCCTTAATATTATGAGAAACGAAAGCTAAGATTTATAACAGGCAACAAAATTTTTCATTGGGTGTTTATTCTCATATGATATTTTTTGATAACACTTTAAATTAATCAGAATTATGCTATTCAGACAAAAAATAAAACCTCTTTTCCTGATTCCTCTATTTATTCTGTTTTTAAGCATTCCGGAAATGGTTACATCACAGAATTTTGAGGGAATCATTCAATATGAAATACCTGAACTTCAGGATAAGATCGGCACAGATCAGCTTGATTATATGATAAAGGGAAATATGATACGAATTGAATACGAATCCGGTAAATCAAGATCTACATCCATACTTTATGAAACAGAAACAGAGATGATGTTTATCAGTATCGGCATGCTGGGTGGCCATGTTGAAGTTCCCCCAGATGATGTTCAGCTTAATTTTATGGATGAAGAGCCCGATTTTGAAAATACCGGTGAGACTAGAACAGTAGATGGGAACACCTGTGAGGTTTGGAAAGCCACTATTGAGAGTAATATATATCACTACTGTTTTATGCCGGAGACAGCTGATTTTATTTTACCAATCAATTCGGTTACAGCGGGCAGTGTTCCGGTTTGGGCCGGGGTAAATCTGCCCGATAATCATCTTCCGCTTGAAGTAAACAGGGTGCAGGATGGTGAAGAGAAAACCGTAATGAAAGCTGTACATTTTGAAAAAAAAGAGTTGAACAGACGATTGTTTTCCATTCTTGAAAACTGAAAGATTGTTTACATAAAGCGTAAAATCAATGGTGCTACGTATTTCAGTTATTAAAAGCATCTCAAATATTTTTAATTTATTGCTATTTAATTAGCTATGAAATTCTTTAATTCGAAAATAATATTTTATTGAAAAAAAACCGGATTGTGCTTCACATGTTAGATTTAAGATGTTAATTTATGTGTCAGATTTTCAGAAACTCTCAACTTTGAATATTTTGAATAAAAATTCACTGACTCACTATCCGGATAACCGGCAATTTAAAATTTCAGGATACAAAAAATTGCTAAATGATCAGGCTTACCTTTTTGCTCTCTGTTGTTTTCTGCTGATGAGTTCTTTCGGCACTGCGCAGGCTCAAATAATGGATAGTGAATCTGATACGACAAGCTCCGAGGATGAAAGAGTTGGTACATCCGTAGCATTTGTTCCCGCTATTGGTTTCAACTCCGATTCGGGTGTTTCAGTTGGCGGCTTAGTGCAAAGGGCCGATTACGGTGATGGGACCACAGAACCATTTAATAATTTTACTAAAATCAGGTCTCTTTTTTCCACGAAAGGCAGATTCATTCTGAAAATTGATTTCGATGTCACCAAAACATTTAATTCAGATATTCGAAGTCAGTTCTTTTTTGAGGCACTTAAATTTGACGAAGGGGTTTTCACGGGGATTGGTAACAACACATCCTTTACAAGAACAGAATTTGATGATGATATATTTTTCTTTGATGAAAGAAGAATACAGCTCAAGTATCTTGCACGAAAAAGGTTCACCCAATTGGGTGAAAGAGGTTTTGTAGATGTTTTCGGATCTGCTCAAATCGCTTTTTCGGATCCAAAAAGTTTGAAACCTGAAACTGTTTTTGCCCAGAGACAACCACCGGGTGCTGAAGGAGGATGGATAAATTGGCTTGGTCTTGGTTTTATTGTCGATTCCAGGGACAGCGAGTTCAATCCAACAACTGGATATTTTATTCAGGCTGAGACCTCTCTTGCTGACGGATTTTTTGGAAGTGATTTTAATTTTGGTTTATTTGAAATTGATATAAGAAGTTTTAAAGGCATTGTACCAAATCTTGTATTTGCTCAGCGCTTGCAAATTGAACATGTTACGGGAGATGCTCCCTTTTGGGAGCTTGCTGATCTAGGAAATGATGAAAGTCTGCGTGGGTTCATTGAAGACAGGTTTATTGGTGATTCTTCAATCTCTACGATTAATGAATTGCGGGCATGGCTTTTTGATGTCGATGTTTTTGGTGTGGACCTGAAGATTGGAAGTCAGCTATTCCTTGATGCAGGGCGAATTTATTCAAATAATGACCCAAATAAAATATTTGAAGACTGGAAAAAAACATTCGGAGGCGGAGTGGCATTTTCAGCTTTTTCACCTGATTTCATAGCCAGGATTGAACTTGGAAAATCAGATGAAATTTCCCGTGTTTATTTCAGCTCCAGCTACTCTTTCTGACAGATTTTTTAATCACCTGTATATTCTGTTTCTTCAGATCATGTATGAACCACCATTGATATGAAAGGTACTGCCGCTTGCGTGTTTCAGTGATCCGGATGCAAGAAAAACAACCAATTCTGCGATCTCTTCGGGAGGAGTGATATCACCAAACACCGAATCTTGCGTGAGATACTCTTCACCATAAACTGAAATTGAATTGGAAGCCATATCTGTGTTCACAAATCCCGGTGCAATTGAAAACGCTGTAATCCCTTTATTACCCATACTGCGGGCAATACTCTTTGTAAATGCCACCATGCCTGCTTTGGATGCCGCATATGCCGCATATTCGCCAGTATCTCCCCTGTAAGCAGCCCGCGATGATATATTAATGATAATACCTTCTGTCCCTTTTTTTGCCCAACTGTTGAGCGCCCACTTTGTCAGCAGTGACGATGATCTCAGGTTAATCTGCATTGTACGATCCCAGGCTTCCAGCCAATTGCTATCGTCTTGTGAAACCGGTGCATCCACAAAAATGGCTGCATTATTTATCAGTATATCCGGGGAGTTATTATCCTCGAAAAGTGGTTTTAGTTTAAGTAATACCTGTTCCTGATTTTCCTGGTCACAAGTTACTCCGGCAAATGATTTGTTCCCGGTAAATTCATCCTGAAAAGGAGTATTTCGTGTCGTGGCTGTTACATGAAACCCCTTATTTAACAACTGGCGTACGATCGACAACCCGATTCCTCTTGATCCTCCTGTAACCAGTGCATGTTTTTTTCTCATTTCCTGTAGACCGGTACATTGGAGCATGCTTCGCCATACATCAGTTTTTTTACGTGAGGCAGGATTAATTTAGTGGCATGCATATAAATTTCAGGAGTTAATTTAATTTTGCTGCAGCCTTTCAGTAATACAAATTTCCCATCGAATTCAGACCAGTTAACTGCTTCGATTTTATCTTTGAATATCTGTATTTCTGCCTCTCTCCGGGTGCCATAAAGAATATCCACCGCAAATGTTGCAGCATATTGCGTTACAAGCATAAATGCCCACGTTGGAATAATTGCGTCGGTTGAGCAAAAAACTGTAAGATAAGCTCCGTCATATTTTTTCCAATCATGAGCATCCATCTTTTCACGAAAATCTTTTTCTTTCAGAATCAGACCCTGGAAAAGAAAATCTTTCAGATCAAATTCATAGAGATCGAAACCACTGACAATTTTTTCCAGATCAACAGTCTCTAGTTTTGACTGTTTCACTTTATTTACAATTTCAGCCATGAGAAGTCGTGATTAATTTTTTTGTTCTGTGAACTGAAGATATACGAGTGATCCGAAACTGATAGGTCAAAGAGAGAAAGATTCACCGCATGAACATGTACGCGCGGCATTCGGGTTATAAAAATGGAAACCCTGCCCGGTCAGTCCGTCGGAATAATCCAAACGCGTTCCGGCAAGGTATAGAAAACTGCGCATATCAATGATCAGTTTAATACCCCTGTCTTCAAACAATTTATCTTCTTCATCTGATTCAGGTTTTTTGTCGAATGACAGATCGTAGGTGAGTCCGGAACAGCCACCGCTTACAACCGAGACTCTCAGGGGAGCGTCTTTACTCATACCCTGTTTATCGCGTATAACCTCGATCTGTTTTGCCGCTTTGTCGCTTATTGAAATAGACATTGCTATATCCTTTGATCTTTAAACTGATATTACCTGGATTTCCGGGTCAATACGTTTTACCATACTTTCAATTGCATACAGAGTACCGGATGTTGCAGTAGGGCAAGTACCGCATGCTCCCTGGTAATGAACTTTAAGCCTGTTGCCATCAAGACCCAAAATTTTTAATCCGCCGCCATCGGCAAGCAGGTAAGGGCGAACCTGTTCGTCAAGCATCTGGTTAATTTGCTGAAGCCTTGGATCTGTTGATTCCATCACTTCTTTGGTAGCATGTACTTCATCATCCGCTTCGAGATTCAGATTTGGTTTAGCTTCACGGATTGGAGGTGCAAGTTTTCGAAGAAGATCAGACCAAACGGCATTTCCATCCTGAGTGACTGTGATATACCTGTCCACATAATAGACATTAATTACATGATCGATCGAGAAGAGAGATTCAGCCAGCTCGTCTCCTTCTGCTTCCACACTATTTTCAAATGATTTTGTAACTCCGTTTGTCAAAGGCTCACTCAACACAAAGCGCATTGCATCCGGATTCGGGGTTCGCTCGATTTCTTTAATTTTTGGCATAATTTCTAATCTTTATTTTACTTAATACTCTTATATGGTTCATTGATGAAACTTACATATCAAAAAAATCTTTCACATAGAAAAGTCCATCTATAAACCTGTCTATATCATCTTCATTATTATAAAACGAAAGAGACAGCCGCGCTGTTGCTGAAACATTAAATCTTCTGAGTATCGGCTGTGCGCAGTGATGACCTGTTCGTATCGCAATTCCTTTTTTATCAAGAATTGTTCCAACATCGTGTGCGTGGATATCATCAAACACAAATGAGATCACTGAAGCACGGTTATCTGCATTTCCTATGAACCTTAAACCGTCAACTTCTCTCAATCGATTTAAAGCATAACGCACCAGTTCATCTTCTCTTGCTGCGATTCTGTCCATTCCTATGGAATTCAGGTAGTCAACAGCTGTTCCAAGCCCGATTCCGGCTGCTATAGGCGGTGTACCTGCTTCAAATTTAAATGGAATGGTATTGTAAGTTGTCTCCTCAAATGAGACCTTATCTATCATATCTCCTCCACCCCTGTAAGGCGGCATCTCTTCAAGAAGTTCATGTCTTCCAAATAGAATACCAAAACCTGTTGGTCCGCACATTTTATGGGCTGAGAATGCATAGAAATCACACCCGATTTCCTGTACATCAACGGTTTCATGAGGAACAGCCTGTGCCCCGTCAATCAAAACCACAGCATCATTCTCATGTGCAAGAGCTGTTATCTCCCTAACAGGATTAACCGTTCCCAGTGCATTTGAAATGTGAACAACAGCCACCATTTTTGTTTTGGTGTTCAGCAGCTTTCTGTATTCATCAAGATCGAGTGTTCCATCATCAAGCACAGGTATAACTCTAATTTTGGCACCTGTTTGCTGAGCAATCATCTGCCAGGGAACAATATTTGCATGGTGTTCCATCTCAGAAAGAATGATCTCATCTCCTTCAGAAAACTTACTTTTGCCGTAACTGTTTGCTACAAGATTAATCGAGTCGGTAGTACCTGTTGTATAAATAATCTCATGCTCTGAACCGGCATTGATGAACTTTTGAATTTTTTTCCGTGTCAGTTCAAAAGCATCTGTTGCTTTTTGGCTCAGTGAATGAATTCCGCGATGGACATTGGCGTGCTCATACCTGTGATAATGATCGAGCCTGCCGGCTACAACCGAAGGCATCTGGCTTGATGCTGCATTATCAAGATAAACAAGCGGATGACCGTTTATTTCCTGTTTTAGAACAGGGAAATCAAGTCGTACTTGCTCAAAATCAGTTTGAGTTGATATGTCATTTACGGGGTTTGTCATGCAGTCACTTTTGGAACATTATTAGCTTCTGTGTATTTCTTAACTTCCTCAATCAGTAATTTATGGACGGATTCCACTTCAATGTTTTCAATAGTTTCAAGTGCAAAAGCGTAGGTTAACACCTCTTTTGCTTTCTGTTCGGTCATACCACGGCTCTGCAGATAGAAAACCTCTTCTGGATCCAGCTGACCGATAGTAGCACCATGAGAACAGAGAACATCGTCAGCAAAAATTTCAAGTTGCGGTTTCGTATTTACCAATCCTTCGGTTGATAAGAGCAGATTCCTGTTCTCCTGGAATGAATCAATTTTTTGTGCATCTCTTTGCACAAAAATTTTGCCATTAAAAATAGAATGGGCACTGCCGTTAACAACTACTTTATGCAGCTGATGGCTCTCGGCAAAAGAGTAACGGTGATCGAGGGTAGAATGTGTATCCGCGATTTGGTCTCCATCAATTAAAACGAGTCCATCGACCGTAAACTTGACATCTTCATCTTCCATAATAACCTTGGGCTCATTTCTTGAAAGTCTTGCCCCCAGTGTAATGGTGTAGGAGTGATACTCGGCTTCCTTTTCCAGGTACGACACCGGTCTTGAAACATGCACTGCATTGATGCTGTCACGAACAATTCGTACGTGGTGGATATGTGATCCCTTTTTCAGTTTAAATTCACCGACCGGAATGGTCATATAGCTGTTATCCGCCAATCCGATGTGTTCTTCAATTACAGTTGCTTTTGCTCCTTGCTCAGCAACAATTAAGCTTCTCGGGGTTGCAATAAAAGGTTTTTCCGCATCTGTATAAATATTCAGAATCTGGATGGGTGAACCGGCATCCACATCTTTGGCAATGTGTATGTAGGCTCCATCCGTAAAATGCAAACCATTAAATGGAACAAATATATCATCCGGATAGTCTGCGAGCTGGTTAAGATACCGGGCTGCACTTTCATCATTTAGATTATCATAAAGATTTTGAATGGTTACTCCCTCCGGAAGAGACTCCACCGACGAGTGTTCGCTGCTGAATTCACCATTCACAAAAACCAGCCTGGAGTTTATTGATTCCGGGATGAAATATTCACTCAAATCGCCCGGTGATTTGACACCTGCTTCTTCAATATGTGTGAAGTCCGTCCTTGTAATTGGTTTCAAATCCGTAAATCGCCAGTCCTCATCCCGTCTTGTAGGGAACCTGGACGTTTGTAATGTCCGAAATGAATTTTGACGGATTTCATTTAAAATTCCCGGGACTGATTCCAGATTATCATCTGCAAGTTTGTGTAAAATTGATGTTTCCACAGCTGATTTCATTACTTTGCCTCACCATTTACAGTTGCATAGTTTTCCAGCCACTCATATCCCTGCTTCTCAAGCTCAAGTGCAAGACTTTTATCGCCCGATTTAATAATTTTTCCATCCATCATTACGTGTACAAAATCCGGAATAATATAGTCCAGGATACGCTGATAGTGAGTTACAAGAACAACAGCGTCATCCTTTCCGTGCAGCTGATTAATACCATTGGCCACAATCTTCAGTGCATCGATATCAAGGCCGGAGTCTGTTTCATCTAAAAACGATAGTGATGGCTGTAATACTGCCATCTGAAATATCTCATTTCTCTTTTTTTCACCACCGGAAAAACCTGTATTTACACTGCGTGAAAGAAATGTCGGAGACATCTCAACGAGTTCCAGTTTATCCTGGATGTAATCGTCAAATTCAAGCGGGTCGAGTTCTTCGCGTCCCCTGGACTTTGCTATCGTGTTGTACGATTCGCGCAACAGTGTGTTGTTCGTAACACCGGGTACTTCAACCGGGTATTGAAATGCGAGAAAAATTCCAAGATGTGACCTTTCATCAGGATCCAGTTCAAGAATACTTTCACCGTTGTACAGTATATCGCCTTGGATAACCTCGTATTCAGGATGACCGGCTACCACTTTAGACAGCGTACTCTTGCCGCTTCCATTAGGGCCCATTATTGCATGGATTTCACCCTTGTTAACAGTGAGGTTTACGCCTTTCAAAATAGTGATATCTTCACCTTCTACCGTTACATGTAAATCTTTAATCTCTAACACAGTATGTAATTATTTTTAAATTTCGGTTAATCAGCCTACGCTGCCTTCAAGTTTTATATCAAGTAGTTTATTTGCTTCAACAGCAAACTCCATCGGAAGCTCCTTAAGCACCTCTTTACAGAAGCCGTTCACAATAAGCGAAATTGCATCATCTTCACTAATGCCACGCTGCTGAAGATAGAATATCTGATCTTCCCCAACCCTGGATGTTGTAGCTTCATGCTCTATCTTGCCAGTCGGATTTGAAGACTCTATATATGGAAAAGTATGTGCTCCGCACGTCTGCCCGATCAACATTGAATCACACTGAGAGTAATTGCGTGCGTTGTCAGCTTTCTTGCTGATCTTCACTTCCCCCCGATAGCTGTTGTTTGATCTTCCGGCAGAAATACCTTTGGATATGATTGTACTTTTGGTGTTTTTCCCAAGATGAATCATCTTAGTTCCTGTATCAGCCTGCTGCATCTGGCCGGTAACCGCTACGGAGAAAAATTCTCCGATAGAATTGTCCCCTTTCAGGATAACGCTTGGATATTTCAGTGTAACAGCCGAGCCAGTTTCAAGCTGAGTCCAGGAAATTTTAGAATTATCCCCTTTACAAATTCCCCGTTTGGTTACAAAATTAAAAATGCCTCCTTTTCCATTTTCATCACCGGAATACCAGTTCTGAATAGTAGAATATTTAATTTCAGCATTTTCGAGAGCCACGAGTTCAACCACAGCAGCGTGCAATTGGTTTTTATCATACATGGGTGCAGTACAACCTTCAAGATAACTCACATGGCTGTTTTCTTCACAAATAATGAGGGTTCTTTCAAACTGACCGGAATCCATATTATTGATTCTGAAATAGGTGGAAAGCTCCATCGGGCAGATGGTATCTTTTGGAACATAACAAAAAGAACCGTCCGAAAATACCGCAGAGTTTAGTGCTGCATAAAAATTATCACGAGCGGGGACAACTGAGCCCATATATTTTTTTACAAGCTCGGGATACTTCTGAATTGCCTCTGATATTGAACAAAAAATCACACCGGCTTCTGCCAGTTTTTCCTTAAAAGTCGTAAATATGGATACACTGTCGAATACGGCATCAACAGCAACTCCCGACAGCATTTTCTGTTCTTCGAGCGGAATTCCCAGTTTATCGTATGTCTCCTTAATTTTCGGATCGATATCATCAAGACTCTCAACTTCCGGCCTGTCTTTGGGAGATGAGTAGTATTGAACATTATCAAAATCAGGAGATTCGTATGTGGCATTGAACCAGCTTGGTTCTTCCATCTCTTTCCAGCCTCGATATGCCTTCAAACGAAATTCAGTCATCCACTCCGGTTCTTTTTTCTTTTTGGAGAGGAAACGGATAATCTCTTCGTTTAATCCTTTTGGAAAATCTTCATATTCGACGTCGGTAGTGAAGCCATACTTGTACTCTTCACCAATCATCGATTCAAGTGCTTTAGTCTCGCTCATGTCAGGATTACCTTAAATTATTTGTTTTGATTTTGAGAACGTGTCCGGTATAAAAATAATTCAACCAATCGTATTGATTTTTTCAATTATTTTTATTTGGAATGAATTAATATAAGCATTAATACAGTGACTGAAAAACGACTAAAAACTCTGAATATGAGTTTTAAATTTCGTTTAAATCTGCCTTTATAACTACTTAACAAGCTTTTTTAAAAGAAATTTAGTGATTTCAATAGATTCGGGATTCCGAATTAAAGAGTACCCCGTCTTTAATGTGCTTCTTTTGTTCGTATAAACTTCATTAATTTATAGAAATTCATCCAATTGAAATTTATTATTCAAGGTATAGCCTTGCCTTATCATAAACATATAGATGAATTTCAATCAATCACTTTCTGAAAGCAAAGATGCAACGCAGGCGGCGTTCACGATATCCATCCAATTGCATCCCCGGGAGAGGTCCATATAAGGTTTTGCAAGGCCCTGCAGAATTGGTCCGGTTGCTTTTGCCCCCGCGAGGCGCTCAGTAATTTTGTATGAGATATTTGCTGCATCCAGGTTTGGAAAGATAAATACATTTGCTCTGCCTTTCAGCGGTGACTCCGGAGCTTTCTTTTCAGCAATTTCAGGCACAAATGCTGCGTCAAATTGCAGTTCACCATCCAGTATTAAGTCAGGTTTTAATTTCCCTGTTATGTCGCATGCATTTTGCACCAATTCAACTCGTTCATGTCTGGCGCTGCCTTTGGTAGAAAAGGACAGCATTGCTACACGAGGCTCCTCTCCTGTCAGCTTTTTATGAGAAACACTGGAATCAAGGGCAATGGTTGCAAGCTGGTTTGAATCAGGATATGGAACTACTCCGCAGTCAGCATAGGTAAGGATCCTTCCATCCGTAAGCTCCATCAGGAAAATACTTGAAACAATAGATGAAGACGGGGCTAAGCCAATAGTAGCAATTGCCGAACGGATTACGGAGGCAGTAGTGGCAACAGAGCCTGCAACAACGCCATCAGCAACTCCTGCTGCTGTTAATAACCCGGCATAATGTAATGGATCAGAAGCACGATACTTCAGCTCATCATCTTTAAGATTTTTATGGGCGAGGTTTTTACTGATTATGTTCAGTAATTTGTTTTTCAGTTGTTCTTTTTCCCAGTTTTTAATCTCAATGGTGTCGGGAAGAAAAATCTTGTTTTCTGCAGACTTTCTTTTAATAATATTGGGATCACCAATCAACACAGGATCAGCTATTTCATTTTCCCGGATATAGGCTGCAGCTTTTAAAACCCTGGCATCATCTGATTCAGGAAATATAATCTTGCGCTGTAGCTGCCTGGCTTTTTCGACTATTTTTTTCATTCTCAGTAATCTATTTTGAATAATTTTATAACAGTAAAATAATTGCAAGTAAAGTAACAAATATACCTGTCCATTGTGCTTTTGTTAACACATCTCCCCACCTTAAAAGTCCTAATACTGTGCCTCCCAATACTGTAAGAATATTAACCACAGTGTAAACCACCGCTCCGTTCATAACCAGTAAAGCGTCAATTAAAAAAATGGATGAATAGAGATTTGGAATACCGATAACAATACCAAAAAATATTTCCTGTCCGCTAAAATTCCACATTTTTTTTATTGAAATTACTACAAAACCGGAAATCATCGCAGCAAGGAAGACCATACCCATAAACGTCTCTTTAGCCATTATGTTTTTAAACTCGGACTCAAATATTTTCAAAGATGCATCACCAAATCCTGTACAGAGAAAAAGCAGCAGGAGTAACCAGGATGCATTGAATGGCTTCTTTAAAAAACTTCTTTTGTGGGGCAAGAGAAGAAAGAGAGCTATGAAAACTAAAAATACCCCGGACCATTGACGAAAATCCAGTAATTCAAGATACCAGACAGTTGATAAAAGCACGGGAATTATCAGTGATATTCTCATAGCTGAAATACTGACCCCCACCCCATTGCGATATACCGATTTGCTGTATATAAAAAAGTTGGTTATAAAAAAAATACCAACGATAAGAGCAAGTCCGATTGATCCTGCTGAGATCTTACCCGGAGACATTACTTCAAAACTATCGTATGCCGAATAAAAAGCTATAGCTGTTGCTGTAATATAATTTACAGTCAGCACACGAAGTGTATTGATCTTTCGGAATTCAACAGTTTTTAACAGATGGGCAATAAGCACCGAGCAAGCTGAACTGAGAACGATATATATCCAGCCCGGCACTATCTTGTGAGATCAATACTCAAATTGCCAAACACCTGGATTTCCTGCGGCCTGTCAAATAGTCTGCGGGATGTATAATCTACATTATTCTGAATGTGGCTGATGAGCTCAGATACATGAACTTTTCGTTGCTGAAGCGCTTCAGCCCAATAATAGGTAAATACAGAATGATATTTATTATCATCCCCGCCTCCTGAATAGACTCTGGAAGTCTGACTCGGCCTTGAACTGAATATCAGTACAGATTCCGGCTGAATACTGAGTATATTCTCCGCAAGCTTTTCCATCGCATCAATATCCCCGCGTGACTGTGTTCCTGTTTCAATCTCCGGGTTTACAAAATTTATATCAACAAGAATAATCAGTCTTTCATGTGAAATGGATGCCAGTTCATTCAGGTATTGATTGAGATTGATTCTGCTCTCTTTACCCCGGGGGTCACGATGAATCAGGTCTATAACTTTACCCTCACTGCCTTCATTAATTTTTCCGTAGCCTGTTATGAATGTCCAAACCGTATTGAGGCTGTCATTCTTAAACGAATTTAATTCGGTTAATACAGCGTCACTACTGCGGTTTTCAAATTCTGTTATTTGCCCGGTGTTCATCATAAGGCTGCTCATCATGTATGATTCAAATAACCTGATATCCCTGTTGTGATACTGCCTGTCGCCTAATTCATTATTTTGGTGGTTGCTCAAAACAAATGCCCTGTCGTCCGGATTATTTCTTTTGACAACAGGAATTGCATTCTCAACATCAATATCACCGAAAGGTATTTCACCGAGAGTTACAACATCAGCGCTGATGCCTTCGGATGCTGCACGCCACTCCACGGCTGTGCTTTGCTCCGTTACATACGTATTTGTGCCGCCAAAACGAACCTTGTACCAACCGTCCAGCTTCTCAATGAAAGGAAGAGCACTTCCTTCAGCAAGTTCAGTAAAAATATTGAGATCATTATATTCCGGACTGCTTCTGAGATTTACCATACTCTCCCTCACTACGATAAACGGGGCTAAAAATTCACTCAGTGGTATGTCAAATGAATATTCAGAATCCAGAAAATCAGCTTTTATATCCATATTGCCTGGATCCAAACCGGAAATCTGCAGAGATGAAAATATTGTTGAGAGGTCAACTTCAACAGAAGACCCGCTTAATGTCAGTGTTCTCTCTTTAACAAGCGTTGTATCATTATAAGAGATTGACAGAGTGATATCTTCATCCTCGGCAGCATCTGTTCTCACAGTGTCAGGAATAGTCACTGACCCGCTTACACGCATAAACTTTTCTTCACCGGTTCTGATTGGCTCACCTACCGGCTTCATGTTAGTAAAAGCAAGAATGCTCAGGATTCCGCCGCTCAAATTAAGTCCAATTTTCTGCGTTGAGCTTGGCGAATTTATAATATTACCTGAATTAGCCGCATAAAAAGTAATTGCAGATCCGGCAACAGCGAAAATCATAAAACCGATTTTAGGTCGATACTTTTGTACTGTTCGTTCCATTTTTACACGTTGTGGAATTGTTTTTTCCACAATATCAACAGCAGTAAGTCTGAAGAAAGGATCCTGAATGGTAGGTTTTCTGTCCAGCAGTAATGATCTGCGCCGGTCTGTGATTTCCGGTTCAGCATTTACATCAATTCCGTACATTTCCGCTACACTCCACTTTGTAGTTGTGCAGGCGGAAAAAAGAATCAGCAAACCAATGCTAAAGAAAAGTGCTTTAATCATATTTTAAAATGCAATAACAGCACCGAAACCAAACAAGCTTCTGTATCTGAATGATTGTTCTGCTCCCGGGTCAGATAACCAAAACGGAATCTCGTAACGGAACACAAATCCTCTGGGTTTTCCTGAAGAATCGGGGACATTAAATGAAATAGCAAACCCGCCGCCTCCATCTGCAAATGTATTATCTATCTCATTTTCAGTAATTCCCAAAGGAGTTCCCGCATCAAAAAACATATATGACCGAAAAGAGAGAAATTCTCCTAAAAACGGAATATTATTAAACATTCTTCCAAGAGGGCTTGGATAGTCAAATTCTGTGTTAAGTGCACCTATAGAATTTATAAGAAATGGCTCTTCTCTGTCGAAAGATTGAAAATCACTTCCTGAATAACCTCTCAGGTTTGCCCCGCCGGCTATATTAAATTTACCCCCGTTTAAAAATGACATCGGTATTGTTCCTTTGGCACGTGTAAAGCCGCTGTCCATCCATTCAATTTGACGTGAAGAACTCCTTGAGAAGAGGTATTCCGGATCAGCACTATTTGAAGATGCACCGGCATAGAATCTCACTTTAAAACCAAGGATTTCCCCAAGCGGAATAGTTTGGCTGGCCGCAATAACAGCTGAAGTAAACGGGTTGTCCAGTGTCTGAATGGAACCTTTAAAATCAAGGTTAATTCTGCCGAGACCGTTCTCGTTTTGATATGAAAAGAAAGGTGACAAGATTCCATTCCAGTCATCGCTCCATAATATGGGATATTGGGCGTATTCAAGATTGAATCTTTTTTCTAAATGATATGAAATTCCCGTTTCAACATAGTTCTGTTCATTAAAACCCTGCTGCCAGCGTTTTGTAAAAGAAACACCGTGCCTGTGAAATCCTGCCCGGAAAAGAGTTGTTACCTGCACATTACCCTCACTTCCAAAATCTGATATGGACTCAATAGGCTGCGTGTAATTAAAATAGTAAGACACCGGATCACTTGGTATCCATGTTCCGAGCCAAACACCTGCATCTATCCTGTGGGGGCCATCTTCAAAGGTTCCGGGCACTTGCCCTTTCAGCTGAACTCCCACCCGAATACCATCTACATCATTATACCAAAGATCAGGAGCCGGAATAATTTCATAGGATTTTTTTTGCTGAGCCTGGGCCAGGCTAGCACTAAAGATTAAAAAAAATAAAACCAGAATGACGTTTAATCTGTTGAAATGATCCACTCGTCCAGAATTTGTCTGTTAGCAATTAAATCGTGAATTAGGTGAATAATACGAATTTGTTCCGGCCAAATGATATGAGATTTTACATCCTTTGCAGCTATCCACTTAAAATCAATATGTTCATCATCTAAAATGGGTATTTTATCTGATTCAACTTCAGCGCCAAAGGCAGGAATAATCAATATTTGGTCACTCGAAGCTTCATAAAAATGGTTAACGGTAGGTACTGACCAAAATTTATGAGGATTGAAATTAGTTTCTTCTTTTAATTCACGACCGGCCGCCTGCCAATATGTTTCGTTCTCTTTGACCTTTCCCCCAATCATCCTCCACTGCCCTTGGTATATCTTCCCTCCGGCGCGTTTCAGTAACAGAAAAAGAGGGGAATCCTCAATGATTTTATAGGGATAGACATCAATCAGTTTTTTACCGGTCATTCGCCACCTGATTCTGAAAATACTGAAACGTTTTTTTTAAGCCCTCCCTGCGATCCACCTTCGGTTCCCAGCCAAGTACACTTCTGGCTTTTGAAATATCTGGCTGACGAACCTGCGGATCGTCTTTGGGCAACTCCTTGAAAATAACTTTACTTTTACTTCCGGTCAATTCAATTATCTCGCGTGCAAATTCAAGTATTGTAATTTCCTGGGGGTTACCGATATTCACCGGTTCCACCTCATCACTTTCGGAAAGCTGATATATCCCATTTATCAGATCATCTACATAGGTGAATGATCTTGTTTGAGAACCATCGCCAAATACCGTGATGTCTTCATCTTTCAAGGCCTGGCTCATAAATGTTGGAAGGGCCCGCCCGTCATCCAGTCTCATCCTGGTACCATAAGTATTAAAAATACGGACAATCCTGGTTTCAAGATCGTGATACCGGTGATAAGCCATTGTGATAGCTTCTGCAAAACGCTTTGCTTCATCGTAAACACCGCGAAATCCGATAGGATTCACATTTCCCCAGTAATCTTCTGTTTGCGGATGAATCTGAGGATCACCATACACTTCACTTGTTGAAGCAAGCAGAAACCTGGCATTTTTTTCCTTTGCAAGTCCAAGGGCTTTATGAGTGCCTAATGATCCCACTTTCAGAGTTTGAATCGGCATTTCAAGATAGTCGATCGGTGACGCCGGTGACGCAAAGTGGAGAATCAGATCAAGGTCACCTTTTATGAAGATGAAATTAGTGACATCGTGCTGAATAAATTCAAAATCCGGATTTCCGGCAAGATGAGCAATATTATCTGTTGAGCCTGTAAGAAGATTATCCATACATACTACGCGCCAGTCGTTGGCAAGATACAGATCACATAAATGCGATCCCAAAAATCCGGCTCCTCCGGTTATTAGTACTCGTCGTTTATTAGTTCTCATTTAGTTTGCTTTTAAATTAACGGATGGGCGGCCGACTGAATAATATACAAGGCCGGCATTTTCTGCATCTTCAAGTTCGTATAGGTTTCTTCCGTCAAAAACAACCGGGGCCTTCATTCTTACTTTGAAGGTATCAATATCGGGCCTTCTGAATTCATTCCATTCCGTACAAATAATAAGTGCATCAATATCATCCAGAACCGAGTCCCTTTCGTTCACAAACGTGATATTTGCGAGTGTATCTTTATCAGACGCGCGTTTAAAAGTTTCGATAGCCTCAGGATCGTACGCTTTCATCTGAACTCCGCGTTTTGCCAGCTCTTTTGTTATATAAAGAGAAGGTGCTTCGCGTACATCATCCGTTTCGGGTTTAAAACTAAGGCCCCACAGGCCAAAGGTTTTACCTTTCAGATCGCCCTGATAGTGTTTATCAATTTTTTCAACAATAGATAATTTTTGAGCCTCATTTACTTTCATTACTGAATCGAGAATCCGGAAATCATAGCCAAAATGGTTAGAGGTATAGTGAATCGCCTGAACATCTTTAGGAAAACAGCTTCCTCCGTAACCGATTCCCGCGAACAGAAAACGTTTACCAATTCTTGAATCAGTTCCTATGCCTTTCCGAACCTGGTCCACGTTTGCCCCCACCCTTTCACAAACATTTGCCACTTCGTTCATAAAAGTGATTTTGGTTGCAAGCATTGCATTGGCCGCATACTTTGTAATTTCAGCACTCCGTTCATCCATAATTATAATAGGATTTCCGCTTCTGACGAATGGTTCATAAAGTGATGTCATGACGTCTGCAGCACGCTTGCTTCTTGTCCCGACAACAACTCTCTCAGGTTTCATAAAATCATCCACAGCAGCACCTTCACGTAAAAACTCAGGATTGGAAACTACATCAAAGTCAGCCTCAGTGTGGGCAGCGATTGATTCTCTCACTGCATCAGCCGTACCGACAGGCACAGTACTTTTATTTACAACCACTTTGTAATCGCCAAACTCATTAAACATTTTTCCAAGCTCTCCGGCCACTTTAGTGACAGCAGACAGATCCGCTTGTCCATTCGCACCCGGAGGTGTGGGCAGACAGAGGAAAATAACATCTGCAGGTTTTACTGCATCCCTGAGGTTTGTGGTAAAAGTTAGCCGTTTTTCTCTCAGGGCACGATCAAATACATGGTTCAGTCCGGGTTCATATATAGGCACTTCTCCATTTCGCAATCGATCGATTTTTTGCTGATCTATGTCTACACAGATTACATCGTTCCCGCTATCGGCAAAACATGTTCCGCTAACGAGCCCCACATAGCCGGTTCCAACTACAGTTACATTCATTTTATCTTTCTATTTTTTTTATTTCGAGTTTAAGTTTACCGGCCGGTACATTGACATCCACAATATCCCCAACTTCTTTCCCAAGTATTGCCTGGCCAATTGGTGAATCAACCGATATTTTTTTTTCTTTAAAATCCGCTTCATCTTTCGATACAAGAGTATATTTCATCTCCTTATTCGTCTTTCTGTTCAAAATCGTAACAGTTGATAAAAGGAAAGCTTTTGTATCATCAATGTTTCTTTCGTCAATGATTTCAGATGTTGCAAGTGTATGCTCAAGCTCTGCAATCTTTTTTTCAAGATATCCTTGTGCCTCTTTGGCTGCATCATATTCAGCATTTTCACTTAAATCTCCTTTTGCACGGGCTTCTGCAATCTCCTCTGCAATCTCTTTTCGTCCCCTGGTTTTCAGATCCCGAAGTTCCGCTTCCATTCTTTCGTAGCCTTCCTTGGATAAATAATTTTTCTTCATACATTACACTTCTTAAAACAGAAAAAGCAGTTTTGAGCTGCTGATTTCAGATTTACTCTATAATTTATTTTACGAACACTAAAAATAGTGTGTTATAAGCTGTTTCCCAACTGAATTTTTTCTAATGTTTGTGCGGGAATTGACTTAAAATTATTTTAAGATCTCCAAATTTCATGTATAGAAAGCTCACTGCGAAAGAGATTCTTATTTACAACAGGCAGCGGCAATCACCACTCAAAGACCATTTTATCCTTTGGCTGCATAATATTCGAAGTCTTCACAATGTCGGTGCAGCATTTCGATCAGCAGATGCATTCGGTATCAATGAGTTGCGTCTCTCAGGTTATACTCCTGCACCTCCAAGGGCTGAGATCTCAAAAACCGCCCTGGGTGCAGAGAAAGATGTGAAATGGATGCAAATCGATACATCAGAAGTTGAAGACGAAATCTCACTTTTAAAAACCCGGGCGTTTACCATTCTTGGACTCGAACAGACTAAGGAGAGTATTTTCATAAACGATTACAATCCTGCTGATCAAAAAATCTGCCTTATCCTGGGCAATGAAGTAACAGGTATTGATGAAAGTTTATTCCCTTACATTGATGAAATGATCGAAATCCCCCAGTTTGGAACCAAACACTCCCTGAATGTTTCAGTAGCAGCCGGTATTGCTCTTTATGCTTTTTTTGAAAAATTACAGTGATCAGATTCCTGACAACCTGCCTTGATAAATAACTGTTTATATCTAACACAAAAATTTTCTTTTAAGTTAATCTCTTATTCATTGGTAATTTTGAAGCACACACGTTATTTTTGCCGATTAAACATCAACATAATTATTACATGCCAAAACGTATTTTAGTTACTTCTGCATTGCCGTACGCTAACGGGCCGCTTCACCTCGGGCATCTTGCAGGTGCATACCTGCCTTCTGATCTCTTTACCCGCTATCACCGGCTCAGGGGAGATGATATTATTCATATTTGCGGCTCGGACGAACATGGTGTGCCTATTACGATTGCAGCAGAAAAAGAGGGTGTTGATCCGCAGGTTATCGTTGACAGATATCACGAGCAAAATAAAGCGGCATTTAAAAATTTTGGCATTCATTTTGATTACTACGGACGCACCAGTTCCGAGGTTCATAAAAAGACGTCAGGTGATTTTTTCAAGAAGCTGTATAATCAGGGAGTTTTCAAACAAAAAACCGAAGAGCAGCTATATGATAAGGAAGCTGATATGTTTCTGCCCGACCGCTATGTGAAAGGCACATGTCCTGAGTGCGGTTACCCTGAAGCTTATGGAGATCAGTGTGAAAAATGCGGAAGCTCGCTCTCTCCCACAGAATTAATTGACCCTGTAAGTACTATCACCGGTAACAAGCCAATTCTGAAAAAAACAAAGCACTGGTATCTGCCGCTTGGTGATTTCCAGGATAAACTTGAAAACTGGCTGGATTCAAAACCCGACTGGAAACCAAATGTGATGGGACAGTGTAAAAGCTGGATCAACAGCGGTTTATCAGACCGTGCCGTAACGAGAGACTTGTCGTGGGGAGTGCCCGTACCGCTTGAAGAAGCTGAAGGGAAAGTTCTCTATGTATGGTTTGACGCCCCGATCGGGTACATTTCAGCTACCAAAGAGTGGGCTGCTGAAAAAAATGATCCTGAACTGTGGAAAAAATACTGGCACGATGATGAAACAAGACTTCTCCATTTTATAGGAAAAGATAATATTGTTTTTCACTGCATTATGTTCCCTGCAATGCTGATGCAGCACGGTGATTTTATTCTGCCTGATAATGTACCGGCAAATGAATTTCTCAACCTGGAGGGCAAAAAATTGTCAACCTCCCGCGGATGGGCTGTTTGGCTTGCTGAATACCTCGAGGAGTTCGAACCCGACCTGCTCCGCTATGTTCTCGGTACAACTCTGCCTGAAACAAAAGATTCGGATTTTTCATGGAAAGACTTTCAAAACCGCGTAAACAGTGAACTTGCTGATATCCTGGGAAATTTTATTTTCCGGTCTGTCTCTTTTACAGAAAGATTTTTTGATTCCAAAGTCCCTGAGCTTAAATCTCCGTCTGAAAAAGATCTTACAGCACTTTCAGCAATTGATGATCATAAAAAAAAGATCGAAAACTCTTTTGACAAGTTCCGCTTCAGGGAAGCTATCGCAGAAATCATGAACCTGGCGCGTGCAGGCAACAAATACTTCACAGAAACTGAACCCTGGAAAACGAGGAAAGAGGACCCTCAAACGTGCGCGAATACACTGCATGTTTGTCTTCAGATTTCAGCTGCTCTGTCAATATTGTTCGATCCGGTACTACCTCACTCGATGGCAAAGCTGAGAAAACAGCTTGGCATTGCAGAAAATTTTTCCTGGGATGATGCAGGCAAATATCTGCTCTCACCCGGAAATCAAATTCAGCAGGGTGAGATCCTGTTCTCAAAAATTGAAGATGAGACTGTTCAGGAACAACTCAACAAACTTAAAACCAGAAGTGAAACGATTGAAGAGAGTAAGGAAACATCATTTCCCGTGTTAAAAGAAGAAATTGAATTTGATGACTTTGCCAAGCTGGATATTCGCAGCGGAAAAATCGAAAAAGCTGAAAAAGTAAAAAAATCAAAAAAGCTACTCAAGATTACAGTTGACCTTGGTTTCGAGAAGCGTGTCATTTTATCGGGGATCGCCGAATTTTTCTCACCGGAAGAGATCATTGGAAAAAACGTTTGTGTGGTAGCCAACCTCAAACCCAGGAAGATGATGGGAATTGAAAGTAACGGTATGATACTGATGGGTGAGGAACCGGATGGAAAACTCCATTTTGTAAAAACAGAATCGAAACCCGGCAGCCCTGTTAACTGATGTTTATGAAAACAAAAACGAAACAGCAAACAGGCTGTTCCATTTCAGAGAATAAAACTAATTTTAAATTCTATCTTCCTTTTGCTGAAGATGTTACATGCTTTATCTATAATGATTATGAATCAAATTCACCGGAACACTCATACAAAATGGAGAAGGATATTGATGGTTACTGGACTGTGGAAGTACCTGAAAATCTGACCGGATCCTGGTATACTTATAAAGCTGATTTCAAAAAAGATAAGAAGCCAAATACGCCTTACATCAGTGAAGAGTTTGCAGACCCTTACAGCCGGCATGTAACCGTGAGGCATAACTACAGGCAAGAGGCAAGGGGTTACATTTTTGAAGATGATTTCGATTGGGAGGATGACAGTTACCAATCGCCTGGTGATCCGAGAGACCTGGTTATATACGAAACCCACGTCAGAGACCTCACAGCTCACAGCACCTCTGAGTCAGGTTCTTCGGGTGATTATAACCGTTTTATTGATCCTGAACAGCGCGGCGGAATATCACATCTGAAAAAACTTGGTGTGAATTGTGTTGAGTTTCTTCCATTACAGAAGTTTGCCACGGTTGAACCGCCGTTTTGTGAAGAGACAGAAGAGGGTTTTTTAAATACCTGGAATCCCTACTCTTATAATTACTGGGGATACATGACCTCTTTCTTTTTTGCCCCTGAAACAATTTATGCATCAGATTCACCGGAAAATCCCGGGGAAAACGACGTTATTGGAAAATCGCCAAAGGCTGTTCGAGAACTTAAAAAACTGGTAAAAGAGCTTCATCGTAATAAAATGACTGTGATTATGGACGTGGTCTATAATCATGCGTCACTTTTTGATAAGAATCCGCTTACACATCTAGCTCCAAATGTCTACTTAAGGCGCGGAAAAAAGGGGGACCTTATAAACCGCAGCGGTACGGGCAATGAAATCAGGTCAGAACATGATACCGTAAGAAAATTAATCATTGATTCGATCGAATACTGGATGAAAGAGTATCACATTGATGGTTTCCGTTTCGACCTTGCTGCTCTCCTGGATGAAAAGACGTGGGATGAAATCAGGGAACATGCCAGGAAAATTAACCCGGATGTTATTCTTATCGCAGAACCCTGGGGCGGACGATATGCACCTTATCAATTTTCCGATCATGACTGGGCTGCATGGAATGACCGGATAAGAAATGGTATAAAAGGGTCCGATCCTTTGCACGATGCCGGCTTTATCTTTTCCAAATGGCAGCGGGAGACAGACAGAACCAAGCTTGAAAATTTTTTCAGGGGAACTGTACGCGGTTTTGATGACGGGCTATTCAAAAAAAGCTCTCATAGTGTCAATTACCTGGAAAGCCACGACGGGTATACACTGGGTGATTTTATTCGAATCACCCTGAATCATGATAAAGCCGATAAACCGGTAGTAGACCGGGAGAATCATGTCAGTTTGAGTCAAGATGAAATGGCTGTTTCAAAAATTGCAGCCATATCACTTTTTACAGCACAGGGAATTACCATGATAAATGCCGGCCAGGAATTTGCGCGGTCGAAAATTATTGCCGATACAGATTTTGATGATGATGCCGGCAAAATGGATCACAACAGCTACGAAAAAGATAATGAAACCAACTGGATAAATTTTGATGACCGGAAGCTGAACAAGGATCTCTTCAACTATTACCGCGGACTGATTGCCATCAGAAAAGAATCGCCCGCTCTTCGTAAGAGCAGCCAGGAAAATATCTGTTTTGATCACTATGGGGATCCTCTTGTTGTCAGTTTTTACATTTCAGGAACAAGCACAAACGACATTTACGACTACTATGTGGTAATAAATGCCAATGCCTACGAGGATTCACATATATATTTACCGAGCGGATCCTGGGAGCTTCTTGTAAACAAAAATTTAGCGTCTCCAACTGCTTTTGATTTTTTATCAGGCAAAATTAAAGTAGATTCTCGTTGCGGATTGTTGCTCAGAAAGTTGCGACATTAAATTTCTTGAAATATTTTAGGCCGATATAACATAAACCAAAGGAGCTAACTTGGCTATAGAAACCATTACAGATCGCGGTACATGGAATACGAAACTCGGATTTATCCTGGCTGCGGCAGGATCGGCCGTTGGCCTGGGAAACATCTGGCGTTTTCCGACTGAAGCTGCAGCCAATGGAGGAGCAGCATTCCTTATTATTTATCTCATATGCGTCTTCTTGGTGGGATTCCCGGTAATGATTGCCGAGTTAAGTATCGGCCGCAGTTCAAAGAAAAATCCTGTAGGAGCTTTCAGAGCGCTGAGTTCCAATAAATTTTTTCCTTTAGTGGGTATGTGGGGAGTGCTCTGCGGCGTGATGGTTCTCTCGTTTTATGCCGTTGTAGCCGGGTGGACATTCAGCCATGTATTTGTAGAATTTTTTGTCTATTCCGGCTTAGATTCCATGGCAACACTTTTTGCAGACGTAAGCAATGGCTATATAAATGCCATTTTTGCCATTCTCTTTATGATCTGTACTATTGCAATCTTAACAGGTGGCGTCAGTGACGGAATTGAACGGGCAACCAAATTTATGATGCCGATGCTGATAATCATCCTGCTGGTAATGACTGTTTATGCTCTTTTCCAGCCGGGTGCACAAGAGGGATTGATGGTATATCTGAAACCGGATTTTTCCAAAATAACAGGTAATTTAATTTTAGCCGCCATGGGACAGGCTTTCTTTTCACTCTCACTTGGGATGGGGGCGCTGATTACCTACGGATCATACCTGAGTAAAAAAGAAAATATTCCCGAGGCGGCAGCCTATGTTACCTTTGCTGATGTTGGAATTGCATTTCTTGCCGGCCTGCTGGTGATACCGACTATGTATATTGCACAGGCACAGGGTGTTGAGATCTTCGGGCCGGACGGTGAATTACTTGCCGGTACTGCATTGATCTTCCAATTGCTCCCCGAACTATTTTCGCAGATGGGAGGGCTTATCGGGCTTTTATTTGGAGTCTCTTTTTTCCTTCTGCTCAGTATAGCAGCTCTCACCTCTTCTATTTCACTTTTGGAGGTTCCGGTATCTTATGCTATTGACGAATTTGGAATTCGCAGAAAAAATGCTGTATTGGCCATCGGCTCAGGCGTTCTTGTTTTGTCAATGATCATCTCTTTTTACCTGGGACTTATCGACCTGATTGACTTTACCTTCAGTGTAATCGGATTGCCGCTTGGCGGATTATTTATCTGCCTCTTTATCGGGTATGTCTGGAAAACAGATAATGCTCTCGAGGAGATGAAGCACGGTTATAAATCCATTGCAAATTCTTTTTTCAGTGTTTTATGGCCGCTGTTTGTTAAAATTATTTGCCCGATTATCATCCTGATTATTCTCATTTACAATTTCATACAGTTTTTTAATGGCTGATCTGACTGAAACAGAGGGCTATCCAGAACTAACTTAGGTTTAAGTTCCGGGTAAACAGAAGATCTGCACTGCAGGTTTTTTGACAAATTGTTACTTATTATATTTTGATGATAAAAATGAGAATCTTTTTTTGTGATGATACGCCTGCAACACTATTTTTAAGAATATTTCAATAAATTAATTTTATGGCAAAAATCAGTACTTCTGAATTCAGAACCGGTCTCAACATTTTACTTGATGGCGAAATCTATTCAATTGTTGAGTTTCAGCATGTAAAGCCGGGCAAGGGCGGTGCTTTTGTGAGAACAAAACTTAAGGGTGTTGTTAATGATAAAACAATTGATAAAACTTTCAGGGCCGGTGAAAATGTTGAATCGATACGGGTAGAAAGGCATCCTTACCAGTTTTTATATGCAGACGGAAATTTGTTTTATTTTATGCACCAGGAGACCTACGAGCAGACCCCTCTTGAAAAATCTCGTGTTGAAAAACCGGAATTTATTGTGGAAGGTGAAATTTGCACGTTGGTAATAGATGTTGATAACGATCAGATACTATATGCAGAACCACCCGACCAGATAGAAGTTGAAGTAACAAAAACCGATCCCGGCCTTAAAGGAGATACAGCGCAAGGCGGGACAAAACCGGCTTCAATAGCATCCGGGACTACTGTAAACGTACCACTGTTTATTAACGAAGGCGACACCATTAAAGTTGATACCCGTACCGGGGATTACATAGAACGAGTAAAAATTAAATAAATCATGGATTTAAAACTTATCAAAAACCTGCTTACACTAATTTCAGACAGCGATGTAAACGAAGTCTCTATTGAGGAGGGTGATTTTAAAATTAAAGTAAAAAAACAATCTGAATCATCAGCCTCCCCTTCAGTTCAATATCAGCTGCCGCAACAACCTGCACAGCCGCAGGCCCAGCCACAGTCTGCACAGCCACAAACCGAAACAGCGTCTTCTGCTGAAAAAGAGAAAAAAGAAAAACCGGCTGCAGATGGACAAATGCTAAAATCTCCGATTGTGGGAACATTCTACCGGTCTCCCTCACCTGATGATGACCCGTTTGTTAGTGTTGGAGACAAGGTTGAAAAAGGACAGGTACTCTGTATCATTGAAGCGATGAAAATAATGAATGAAATAGAATCCGAATTCAGCGGAACCGTTGCTGATATTCTGGTTGAAGATGCTCAGCCCGTGGAATATGATCAGCCTCTCTTCATCATCAAAAAAGATTAATTACTTCTCATGTTTAGAAAAATACTTGTAGCCAATCGCGGAGAAATTGCTCTGCGGATCATTCGGACATGTAAGGAAATGGGAATCGATACCGTTGCAGTTTATTCAACTGCAGATGAAGACAGCCTTCACGTTAAATTTGCAAATGAAGCTGTTTGCATAGGTCCGCCCCCCAGTCGCGACAGCTATCTTAAAACAACTTCCATTCTGTCTGCTGCTGAAATAACCAATGCTGAAGCTATTCATCCCGGGTATGGTTTCCTCGCCGAAAATGCAGAGTTCAGCCGAATTTGTGCCGAACACAATCTAAAATTTATCGGTCCTTCGCCTGAGATGATAGAAACCATGGGTGACAAAGCCACAGCTAAGGCAACCATGATTAAAAATAATGTTCCTGTTGTTCCGGGGTCCGACGGTGTTGTTGAAGATTTCGAAGAAGGAAAAAAAATTGCGGATGATATCGGTTATCCTGTAATCATTAAAGCCAGTGCAGGTGGGGGCGGCAGGGGAATGCGCGTGGTTGAAAATTCAGAAAAGTTTAAGCACGCATTCAGCACATGTCGTAACGAGGCCGAATCTGCTTTTGGGAACGCTGCTGTCTACATCGAAAAGTTTGTCGCAGATCCCCGCCATATTGAGATTCAAATTCTCGGTGATCAGCATGGTAATATAATCCATCTTGGTGAACGGGAGTGCTCGCTACAGCGCAGACATCAGAAAGTACTCGAGGAGTGTCCCTCTCCTGTTATGACTCCGGAACTGCGAGAGAAAATGGGAACTGCAGCAATCAATGCGGCTAAAGCAATCAACTATGAGGGTGCCGGCACCGTAGAATTTCTCGTTGACAAAGACCGCAATTTCTATTTCATGGAAATGAACACAAGAATACAGGTTGAGCACCCTGTAACGGAAGAAGTTACCAACTACGATCTGATCGCTGAGCAGATTAAAGTAGCTGCAGGTGAGAAACTGGAGAATAAGCCTCTTAAAATGAGAGGCCATTCTATTGAATGCCGTATTAATGCAGAAGACCCTGAATTCAACTTCAGGCCCTCTGCAGGATTGATCTCAGCTTTCAATATCCCCGGCGGACATAGTGTGAGAGTGGATACACATGCTTATGCCGGCTATCGCATTCCGCCACATTATGACTCAATGATCGGAAAGCTAATCGTGAGTGCGCCAACCCGGAAAGAAGCCATAAACAGAATGAGACGCTCTCTTGAAGAGTTTGTTGTGGAAGGAATAAAAACCAATATTCCATATCATATACAGCTTATGAACGACGAGGGCTTTCAAACCGGAAATTTTAATACAAAATATCTTGAGGATAAATTTAAATTTATCCCTGTAAAAGAGTAAAAAATGTCATCCTGACATAATGGATGATTTCTATACCTTTAACCACATTAAAAAAATAAAAAGATGAACTATCCTGAAGATTTAAAATATACCAGCGAACATGAATGGGTTCGCGATAACGGTGACGGAACCGTAACAATAGGAATAACGGATTTTGCACAAAGTGAGCTCGGTGATATCGTATTTGTGGAACTTGAACCGGAAGATTCAGAGTTTGACAAAGATGAAGTTTTCGGAACTGTTGAAGCTGTTAAAACGGTCTCCGAGCTGTTTGCACCTGTAGCGGGTACAATCATAGAAATAAATGAAGATCTTGAAGAAGACCCCGAACTGGTAAACAGTGACCCGTACGGACAAGGCTGGATGGTTAAATTTAAGTTATCTGATCCGGCTGCCCTCGATAGCCTGATGAGTGCTGATGAATATAAAGAGATTGCCGAGTAAGTACCTGGTTCAAATCACTCAGCCTGTTACCACAGGGGTATTGTAGTCCCAGGGCCAGATTTTAATTTTTTTATCCGCAGAACATGCAAAATCATTACGATGAGTGGATCCTGATCCTGGATTTCGGATCCCAATACACACAGCTAATTGCCCGCAGGATCAGGGAGTCGAATGTATATTGTGAAATCCACCCTTTCAATACAGATCCGGAGATATTTAAAGATAAAATCCCTGACGGAGTTATTCTTTCGGGAGGTCCGAAAAGTGTTTATGACCCGGATGCTCCTGTCCTGAATGTACGGTATTTTGACTGGAATGTGCCTGTTCTGGGAATCTGTTATGGCCTGCAGGCGTTGGCACATGCTGTAAAGCCCGGCTCCGTTGATAAAGCTGAAAAACGTGAATTTGGCCGGGCAAAACTTATAGTAGATGATGCTTCTGATCTGCTGAAACAGGTAAATGATAACTCTTCGGTATGGATGAGTCATGGTGACCATATTCACGATCTGCCGGTTGAATACCAGGTAATTGCACATACAGCAAACGCTGAAGTGGCCGCGCTGCGTCACACACAAAAGAATATTTTCGGACTGCAGTTTCATCCCGAAGTTGTTCATACCGACCAGGGTCAGCAGATCTTCAAAAACTTTCTTTACGAAATATGCGGCTGTGAAGGATCATGGACACCAGCGTCTTTCATTGAAACGGAACTGGAGACAATCCGTGAAAAAGTCGGTGATAAAAAAGTTCTCTGTGCACTTTCAGGCGGAGTGGATTCAACGGTTGTAGCAACTCTTATTCATAAAGCAATCGGTGAGCAGCTTCAATGTATTTTTGTGGATAATGGACTGCTCAGGAAAAATGAATTCCTGGACGTTCTGAAAACCTATAAAGATCATCTGCATCTGCCTGTAGAAGGAGTTGATGCGTCAAAATTATTTCTTGAAAGATTAACAGGTGTAGAAGATCCCGAAGAAAAGAGAAAAATTATCGGAAATACATTTATTGATGTATTCGAAAAAACGATTACGAAAGAGAATAACTACAGCTTCCTTGCACAGGGAACCCTGTATCCCGATGTGATTGAAAGTATCTCATTTAAAGGACCCTCTGCTACAATAAAGTCTCATCACAATGTGGGCGGATTGCCTGATACCATGAAAATGGAACTGATTGAACCGGTCAGAGAGCTCTTCAAAGATGAAGTCCGGGAAGTTGGAAGAGAGCTTGGGATTCCGGAATCTTTTATTAAAAGGCACCCATTTCCCGGACCGGGTCTCAGCATCCGTATACTTGGCGCTCTCTCAAAACAGAGGCTTGATCTGCTCAGGGAAGCTGATACCATTTTTATTGAAGCACTTCGCAGGCATAATCTCTATGACAAGGTATGGCAGGCTCTTGCTGTGCTTCTTCCTATACAATCGGTTGGTGTTATGGGCGATGAACGAACATATGAAAATGCAATTGCACTTCGTGCAGTAACAAGTGTTGACGGAATGACGGCAGACTGGGCTCATCTTCCATACACATTTCTGGCTGAGGTAAGTAATGACATTATCAACAATGTGAGGGGAATCAATCGTGTTGTATATGATATCAGTTCAAAACCGCCTTCTACTATCGAGTGGGAATAGATTTATGGAGGATGAATCGTTTTGATTCTTAACAATAGTGAATTTTATCACAGAGAATCGGAATTACAGGAATCGGAAAAAATTTGAGTGGGAACAATTGGGATGAAAACGTATATATTTGATAGTCACTTGAAATTGCTATAACCATGAATAAAATTTTAGTTTTTTTACCGGTTTTTCTGTTGATCTTAACTCCCGGTTTTTCTCAGTCTTTTGAAGAGGGATACGAATTGTATCAAAGTGAAAATTATGATTCTGCAGCAGTAATTTTTTCACAGCTGGAAGATGACCGTGCCCTGTTGTTTGCCGGAAAAAGTTATTTTGCGGACGGTAATTACCCTCAGGCGATTCGTTTTTTGAATATTGTGAAAGATACATCAGCCGTTGCCATTCAGCATGAGGCGTGGTTCACTCTTGCACTTACCCGGTTTAAAACCAAAAATTATGATATAAGCCTCGAACTGCTTCACAAGCTTTTAAACTCAAACAACAGAACAGGGCTCAGAGTTGAGTCCCAGCGACTTTATGGACAAATACTCCGTTTTTTAAGCAGCAGCGAACGATTCAGGGTCTACTCCCGGCTGAATAATGCATCTATAAAGGAGGATCTTCTGGAGAACTCAAAAAGCCGGATGCCGCGTGATGAATACCGCGTACTGGTAAAACAACACATAAGCACATTAACCGATTCACTTGAGATAGCTTCCTACAAAGACGTATTAGTTGACAGTTCGGCAGCTCCTTTCAGCTTTCGCTATCCGAATCCGCCAAACGGGATGATTTATAACATCGGGGTTATACTCCCAACGTTTGATGAGGATGAACCTGAATTTACAGTATCCAGAAATTTGTACTTCGGTTTAATGCTGGCAGCAGAAGATTTTAACAGCAGTAACCCCGATGTAAAGGTTTTTTTAAACTATAAAAATTCACTTTCTGATTCTGTTAGTATCGGGGAGGCTTTCACGGATTTAAAATGGACACATTATTCTGACGCTGTAGTCGGTCCCCTATTTTCGGAAGCGGCTGAGGAGACGGCTTCACTGGCTGAAGAGTTCATGATTCCTATGCTGACACCGCTTGCAAATTCAGATTCCATTAACATGGATTACAATTACACCTTTCAATTAAATCCTACCTTTGAGGTTCATGGACGAAACCTTGCCCGTTACGCTGTGAATGAGCTGAACATGGATACTCTTGCCATCATCACTGAAACAAATGCACTTGGTACCTCTTCTGCACTTGGATTCCGCTACGAAGCAGAGAAGCTTGGCGCACACATTGCTTACTATTTTGAAGAGGATTTCGCTTCCACAGGTTATGATTTACAACCCTTTACTGAAGTATTAACACCTGATTCAGTTCTGATTGATTCGCTCGGATATACTCCTGTTCAGGGTGTCTATGCACCTTTTACAGGTCAGGCTGCCCCTACGCTCATCAACCTGCTTTTAACAGATCTCGAAGCAATGGGTACCGATGTAACACTGCTTGGCTCTGCAGAGTGGGGCGCGGCAAATCTGACCGATGCACAGCTTGAAAGATTCGAAATCTATTTTACTGAACCATTCGGCGCAGAACCTGATTCCCTGGAACTGAATCAGTTTAAAGAAGATTTTGAACTCAGATTCGGAGTTGAACCAAACCAGTTCGCAAGGATTGGATATGATACGGGAAATTACCTGCTGAATGCACTTCAAACAGCGGGTAATCCCAATTACCTAAATGAGGTGATACGACAGTTTCCGGAATTCAAAGGACTTGAATTTCAAATCGATTTTAACGGTCATCGGGTCAACCAGCATGTGAACATCCGGCACCGCGGGATTATCAAAGAAGATGAAGATCAAGTTGAAGAGATGTGACCCTTTTTTCCGTCTGTCCGGTAAGCAACAGGTTACCCATCTGTAAAATTCTCGTATTTACACAAATCCCCCCATTACTTAAATCCTCATTACCGGGCTGACGGAACAACAGGAGACAGTCTCGCGCTACGCTGCCCGTGGTGCCGGTCAGCCGGACTGTCTGTGATTTTCTCTTTTGCTTATTCATAGTGGAGTCCGACAGACCGGGGGAACCTCCGTCTGTCCGGTAAGCAACAGGTTACCCATCTGTAAAATTCTCGTATTTACACAAATCCCCCCATTACTTAAATCCTCATTACCGGGCTGACGGAACAACAGGAGACAGTCTCGCGCTACGCCGCCCCTGGGTCCGGTCAGCCGGACTTTCTGTGATTTTCTCTTTTGCTTACTCAAAGTGGAGTCCGACAGACCGGGGGAACCTCCGTCTGTCCGGTAAGCAACAGGTTACCCATCTGTAAAATTCTTGTATTTACACAATTTCCTCCCGTTACTTAAATCCTCATTACCGGGCTGACGGAACAACAGGAGGCCGTTTCGCGGTACGCTGACACCCGGCCGTCGAAACAACAGTACCTGCCAGTGGGTCCGGTCAGCCGGACTGTCTGTGATTTTCTCTTTTGTTTATTCAAAGTGGAGTCCGACAGACCGGGGGGAACCTCCGTCTGTCCGGTAAGCATCAGGTTATCCATCTGTAAAATTCTCGTATTTACACAAATCCCCCCCATTATTCAGATCGACATTACCGGGCTGACGGAACCACAGGAGACAGTATCTGCTGTATGCTGCACCGGGGCCGTCGGAACAACAGTAACTGCCCTTAAGTCCGGTCAGCCGGACCTTCTGAGATTTCCTCTTTTGATCATTCAAAGATGGGTCCGACAGACCGGTGGTTATCTTCTTTTACACATTTTTTCTTGCTGTATTTTGCGGGGAATTTTAAGTGAGGCGATGGAGCGGGATCTTTGTAAGAATTTCACGCAAAGTGCGGTAAGATGATAAGCATGCCGGGAATGCAGCGAGATTTTGATGGTTAGTTTGTCTTGCACTGGAGATATTCGCTTCTGAATAGTATTATTTTGTTTTGCGTGATGCAATCAACTGCTGCAAACTCATCGCATGCAGTTTCTTTTTACAAATTTCGTGCGAAACCAATGTGAGGTACCTCCCTGGTTTGTCCTTTTTGAACTAATTATTTTTAATCTTCTCTATTCTCTTCAACCCATTTGATGTCAATGAGATATGACCGTAAAGAAGTGGGCCGCCGATCGTTTCAAGTTCAACCAGTTCACGGTTCTGCATAAATTCAAGAATATTTTTGATCTCAGTTCTATCAAACTTAAAAACCTGGTTTAAAGATTTTACCGATATCTTTACACCAACCTTATTTCCCGACTGTTTTGCTGCTTCCAGAAGTACCTGATCACATTTTTTACTGAAATTACTGCCAATAATCATTTGATAATTATTTGTGAAAATATCAGATTGAACAATCACCATATCAGCTAAACAAATCGTTAAGCTATTGTTAAGCTATTGTTAACTTTTTATCTCAGGCTTTGGATCTATCATATATCGGCAGAGTTTCACTGCTGATTATATATTTAATGAATACCGAGCTGATTACATGCTTCATCAAAAGAATGATTTGTAAAATATCCCCGCTTAATTTCTTATTTCACTCTTATTAACAATTCATTTTTGATTTCATGCGTTGAATGGCGTTACATTCATTCGATCAAAACAATGACTTATGATATCCAAAGAAATTCTAAAGAAAGTACGTAAACTCGAGATCCGCACCAAGGGACTCGTCAACAATATATTTGGCGGAGAATATCAGTCTGCTTTTAAAGGCCGCGGCATGGAGTTTACTGAAGTGCGTGCATACACTTTTGGCGATGACGTACGTCAGATCGACTGGAATGTAACAGCCCGGAGTGATGAGCCATTTATCAAGGTATTTGAGGAGGAGCGTGAACAGATCCTTATGCTTTGTGTAGATATTTCACCCAGCGGTCTTTTTGGCAGCCGATCGCAGACAAAAATGGAACTTGCCATTGAGATGTGTGCTGTTCTGGCCTTTAGTGCTATTAAAAACGGCGACAAAGTGGGCATGCTTCTTTTTACTGATAAAATTGAGAAAGTAATTCCTCCCAAAAAAGGGCGTGTTCATGTTTTGCGCCTCATTCGCGAGCTTCTTACCGCTGAACCCGAGGGCACATATACCAGCATCAGCAATGCCCTCTCCTATGTGAACAGGCTGCTGCACCGCAAAGCGATTATAGTACTTGCCTCCGACTTTCAGGACAACAGCTTCGATAAACAGCTGAAGATGACTAATAAGAAACATGATCTCGTAAATATTGTCATCAATGACGAGCTTGAAGATGATCTCCCAAAACTGGGAATTGTTCCCTTCAGGGATGCAGAAACCGGTGAAGAAATCCTTGTGGATACATCAAGCGAGAAGGTGCGTCATGCTTATAGAGCTCGCCGGTTAAAACAAAAAAAAGAGTTAAATGAATATTTTTTGAGAAATAAGGTTGATGCAATCAGGGTCTATACTAATCAATCCTACATCCGCCCTCTTGTCGATTTTTTCCGAAGACGTATAAACCGATACTGATTAATTCGAGTAAGCAAGCTTGTCGCCGGCATCGATCTCTTCAAGTTTTTTATCCATTGTCTCTTTCATTCTCATAAATTCACCAAGGTGTATATCCTCAAGTGCATCCGATGACGGGAGCTGCAGATTCAATGAATTCACCGGCTGACTATTTTTATAGAGCCTGTAACAAAGATGGGGTCCTGTTGCAAGACCACTTGACCCGACATACCCGATTACCTGGCCCTGTTTCACCCGGACACCCGGCTTAATTCCATCTGCAAAACGCTGCATATGCAGGTAAGCAGTTTTATACGTACTGTTGTGCCTGATTTGCACAATATTGCCATTTCCGCCCCTGTATTGTGCCTCTGTAACAGTTCCGTCTCCAACTGCCAATATTGGTGTACCCGGCCGGGCGGCATAATCTACACCATAATGCGGTCTGCGCTGGTTTAAAATCGGGTGCAGCCTGTTGTGTGAAAAACCGGAACTCACCCTCTGGCTGTATTTAAACGGTGCTTTCAACAAAGCCTTTTCAATACTATTTCCATTTTCATCATAAAACCCGGAGACTTCGTCATTTTCAAAATAGTAGGCTTTATACTCAATTCCGCGATGAGTAAACTGAGCAGCTTTTACCCTGCCTGCGCCGTAAAGCTCATCTCCTGCATATAGCTCATCATAGATAACTTTAAACGAATCTCCTTTTCGAAGAGAAAAGAAATCGATCTCCCAGGCATACACATCAGCAATACTCTGCCCGAGAAGTCTTGATGCTCCCCCATCGTTAATGGCATCATATAGTGAGGTTTTGATAGATCCGGAGAAGGATTTTTCTTTGGCTGTCAGCTCTACAGCGTCTCTGTTTATTTCTATCTTTTCACCCGTCCATTTCATAGTAACAAAGTCAACAGGGTTTTGATACCAAACAAAACCGGCAGCAGCTTCGCCCGGTTTGTACAGGTAGAACTTTTGACCGGGTATCATTTTTCTTAAATCAACCACTCCAACTGCTTCACGCTGAATCTGATAGATCATCTCCGGCGAAACACCATTTTTGCTGAGAATCAGGTGCAAATTTTCATTCCTCTTTATTCTTTTTTCTTCAATTGAATATTCGCCTATTTCAAATCCATGTTTGTCGAGGGCAGGTAAAGGCGGGATTTCATTAAAGTTTTCGATTGTTATCAGTTGTACCGGGATTTTTTCCAAATCAAAAGAGCGATTACAACCTAAAATTAATAGGCAGAGTAGTACCTGAAATAAGACTTTTTGCATTCTTACTGAAACCTGATTAGCATTTAAATAATTAGTTAGATAGTCACATCCAATTTGATAATCTTAAAAATTACAGTATTCTGCTGTAAAATCATAATTAATCAATTTCACCGGCTACGCTATCTTCATGTTAAAACTGAACTTTCAGTTTATATGTTTTATAACAGTGTTCAACCGGAAGAGGTTCCGGGATAAAGCCGATGGCCATCCATATGATTTACTTTTTTTATGATAATCGCTGTTACAGTTGTGGATAAGTTTTAATAACTTCACTGCCTTGTAAATTCATTCGGATTTGTTACCTCCAATACAATAACACGATTCCAATGCGTTTACATCCTGACAATTGAATCCAGATATGCGGTTTATTATAAAGCAAACATTTTTATTTTTCTTTCTGACAGTTGCGTGGATACCGGCTGTACAAAGCCAGGATCTTCATACGTATGTATCTGCTGATTCTCTTGAAGTCGGAGATACCTTTACCTATACCCTGGTTTTAAACCGGGATCGTGAATACGGATCTATTGTATTTCCCGATGGAGAAGAGTTCGGCGATAACCTGGAATTTTTAAAGCGCGAAAGATTTCAGGCAGCTCCCCTGCGTGACAGCCTCGTCTACCGGCTGCAATATTTCGGGACGTCAGATTTCACACTTCCGGAACAGGAAATCCTGATCGGCAGAGCGGAGGGTGATACCCTGCTCACATCCAACCCGGTTCCGCTTTACTTCAAAACAACACTGAGTGAAGGGGATGAAGAATTCAGGCCGCTGAAACCCATATTTGATTTTGCAGCACTCATCTGGCCCTATTTACTCGGGCTCATTCTGCTGCTTGTTGCCGGCTGGTATATTTACAAACGTCTTTCCCGAATGGAGAAAAAACCTGAACCAAGAACCCCGGAAGAGCAGGTTCCCTTTGCCAATCCCCTGCAGGTACTTGAGTCGAAACTCATTAAGCTGGGAAGCGGTCAATTCCCATCTGCAAGAGAGGAATTTGAGCATTTTTACATAGAATTAGGCGATGCAATTCGTGAGTATATTGAACGGGTATATGAAATAGAAGCTCTTGAAATGACATCCCGTGAGATACTGAGAGCAATGCAGCAATATCCTGCTGACAGAGAGATGATTACCATAACAAGAAAAGTGCTGAATGAAGCGGACATGGTGAAATTCGCACGATTTACCCCAAGCGGAAAGCAGGCGAAGGAAGCGCTCGACCTCGCGCAAGATTTTCTGAATACCGCTCGTTCACTCGACTCAGTACGGATTGATCAGCTCAGGAAGAACCATGAGCAATCAGAACAAGAGCGTGTTGAAGCAATCAATCAGAATTTGAATAAAGAACCGGTTCAGAATGACGTGGGCTAATCCCGAATATTTTTGGCTTTTTACTCTTTTACCCGTTTTAATCGGGTTCCATTTGTGGCGGTACTTTTCAAGACGCAGGGCCAAACTTACATTCTCTTCTGTTGAAAACCTGAGAAAGCTGCCGGGTAACTGGCGCGTACACCTTGTTTGGCTGGCACCCCTGCTCTACTGGGCCGGTTTTTCACTGCTTACCGTTTCCCTGGCACGTCCACAACTGACTAACACAACTGTTGAACAAAAAGCAGAAGGAATCGATATTGTGATGTCGATTGATATCTCCACCTCCATGAAGGCCGAAGATATTAAACCAAATCGTCTGGAAGGAGCCAAAGAAGTAGCAACTGAATTTATCAATGATCGCATATCAGACCGGATAGGAATTGTTGTATTTGCCCGGCAAAGTTTTACGGTCGTTCCTCCGACAATCGATTACACACTTGTGAAAGAGATGCTGAATTCCATTCAAATGGGAATGGTTCAGGATGGCACTGCAATCGGAATGGGGATGGCAACCGGTATCAATCGTCTGCGCGATAGTGAAGCTGAAAGCAAGGTATTGATTCTGCTCACCGACGGCATGAATAACGCCGGTGAAATAGACCCCGTAACTGCTGCCGATCTTGCACAGAGCCTGGGAATAAAGGTTTACACCATTGGCATTGGAACCCGCGGTATGGCACCCTACCCTATCGAAGACCCGATTTTCGGAACCCGTTACCGCAATGTTTCAGTGGATATTGACGAAGAGATGCTGCAGCAAATTGCCGAGCTTACAGGCGGCCGCTATTTTCGTGCTACGGATACAGAATCTTTCCGGGATATTTATGACGAAATCAATGAGATGGAAAAAACCGAAATAGAAGAAATTATCTATACAGACGTTGAAGATATTTATCACCGATATCTTTTTCCCGGAATTTTATTCTGCTTATTTGGATTTTTAAGTGACCGCATGACCAACAGCAGTCTTACAATTTAATATGATTCAATACATTTCAGATAAACTTTATCAAAGATTAGATACACGATCTTTGATAAAACATCTAAAAAAGAGGGAGAGTGTTCATCTCAGGGGATTTACAGGATCATCCCGCTATTTTTCAGTTCCAAAACTGACGGAGAATTTTTCTTCTGTAACCATTATTGAACCTGAATTTGAAAACGCGGCAGCTGTTGCGTCTGATCTTGAACAGATGGGAGTTGAAAATGTATACCTGTTCCCTCCCACACGTACAAAGCCCTACGATGACGAAAAGCTGCAGGATCTCTCTATGCTGGTTCAGCGCTCAGAAGTGCTTGAAAAAATTCAGAACTCTGACCGGTGCGTTATAGTAACGTCATCTGATGCTATCGCTGACAAACTGATCTCGTCATCCTCATTTACCGAATCTTCTATTACGCTTGTAAAGGGACAGGAACTATCACCGGCAGATCTTCGCAAAGATCTTACTGAGCAGGGTTACAATTCCGTAAAATTTGTGGATGAACCGGGTGATTTTGCGATACGCGGCGGTATTTTTGACGTATTCCCGTTTTCAGGCAGTTACCCTGTACGTATTGAGTTTTTCGGAGATGAAATTGACTCCCTGCGGGAGTTCGATCCCGATTCGCAGCGATCGGTTGCATTTTTGAGTGAAACACGCCTCGTTCCAAATGCGACATTCGGAACAAACGGTACAAAGGAGAGCCTGTTTTCCTACCTGCCGGACAGCAGCCTGCTCTTTCTGAAAGACCCCGATCTCATACAGTCAAATATTGTGAACTATTTTCAAAAAGCAGAAGAGATCTATTCCGGAAAAAAAGATTCTGAACTGCCTGAACCCTCCGGTGAATTTTTGGTACCCGGGGAGTGGCAATCGGTTCTGGAAAACTATCCGAAGCTGGGCACCGGATCGTTTGCTGCTGGATCAAAAGCCGATCATGTCATCACGCTTGATTCATCTCCGCATCCATCGTTTAACGGCAGTTTTAAGCTGCTCCGCAGTTTCATATCAGAAAAGAGCAGCGAAGGTATTCAGACGATTATTCTGTGCGATAACATCAATCAGAAAGAGCGGTTTGATGACCTTCTTGGAAATTCAACCGATGAGTTTCACTACAATACAACTCTGATAAGCCTGCATGAAGGTTTCATCCTGGATAATGAACTGGCAGTATTAACCGACCACCAGATTTTCAACCGGTATCACAGGCCGAAAATACGACAAAAACGGGTTACCGGCGGCATCTCACTCAAAGAGCTGAAAGAGCTCAATGTCGGGGATTATGTGGTTCATGTCGACTACGGAATCGGGACGTTTGCCGGGTTCAAAAAAATTAAAGTACGTGATATCATCCAGGAAGCGGCCATACTCAGGTATAAAGATGATTCCATTCTCTATGTGAATGTATCCAGCCTGCACAAGCTGCAAAAGTATTCGGGCAAAGAGGGGAAAACGCCGCGGATTACGAAACTGGGATCAGGCGAGTGGGCACGAAAAAAAGCCAAAACCCGTAAGAAAGTACAGGATATTGCCAGGGAGCTGATTCAGCTCTACGCAAAGCGAAAAGCCCTGAAAGCCTGGGAGTTTTCGGAGGATAATTCCTGGCAAACCGAAATGGAAGCCCGTTTCGAATTCGAAGAGACGCCTGACCAGATGAATGCCATCACGAAAGTGAAAGAGGATATGGAATCAGGTAACCCTATGGACCGCCTGGTATGCGGTGATGTCGGCTTTGGAAAAACAGAAGTGGCCATACGCGCTGCTTTCAAGGCGGTGATGGATCAGAAACAGGTTGCTGTTTTGGTCCCCACCACCATTCTTGCCGATCAACACCTGAAAACCTTCACAACACGAATGAAAGACTTTCCTGTGAAGATTGAAGCGCTCTCCAGATTCCGCTCACCGGCTGAGCAAAAAAGGATTATTGAAGATCTTGAAGCCGGTAAAGTTGATATTGTGATTGGCACCCACAGGCTGGTGTCTAAAGATGTGAAGTTTAAAGAGCTTGGGCTGATCGTGATCGATGAAGAGCAGCGTTTTGGTGTAAAGGTAAAAGAGAAACTGAAAAAATTCCGCGCTACCATCGATGTGCTTACCATGACCGCCACTCCAATTCCCCGCACCATGCAGTTTTCACTGATGGGTGCGCGCGATTTAAGCATCATCAACACCCCTCCTGCCAACCGCCAGCCGGTCTACACTGAGATTCACACCTTTGATGAAGAACTGATTCGCGATGCCGTTATCCAGGAACTCTCCCGGGGCGGGCAGGTTTTCTTTATTCACAATCGTGTCAAAAATATTGAGGAAGTTGCCAATCTGATCCGCCAGCTGGTGCCTGATGTGAGAGTTCGCTTTGCTCACGGGCAGATGACCGGTTCCAAACTGGAAAAGATTATCCGCGACTTTTATCAGAACAAGTTTGATGTTCTTGTGTCAACCAATATTGTTGAAAACGGGATTGATATATCGAATGCAAACACGATGATTATCAACAATGCCAATCACTTCGGGCTGTCGGAGTTACATCAGCTGCGCGGGCGCGTGGGGCGGTCGAACCGGAAAGCATTCTGTTATCTTCTCACACAGCCGGTTCATCAGCTTTCGCCGGAGGCACGAAAACGGCTCATGGCACTTGAGGAATTTTCTGACCTCGGTTCAGGATTCAACATTGCCATGCGCGACCTGGATATTCGCGGAGCCGGTGATATTCTTGGCGCAGAACAGAGCGGGTTTATCAATGAAATAGGATTTGAACTCTACACAAAAATCCTGGACGATGCCGTTCGGGAGCTGAAAGAGACCGAGTTTGAAGGCGTATTTGAATCCGAACCATCCCGGATCGATTACCCAGACACTCAGATTGAATTTGACTACGAAGCCTATCTCGACAACAATTACGTTCAGGATAATGTGGAGAGGCTGAATCTCTACCGGAGACTTGCGGGAGCTCAAACAGCAGAGGAGATATCTGACTGGCAGGATGAAATCACAGACAGGTTTGGTGCGCTTCCCAGGAGCGGAGAAAACCTGATACTCGCCACAAAAATAAAACTCTTTGCATCCCGACTGCTTCTTACAAAGGTGACTATCAGGGCAGACAGAATGTGGCTTGTTTGTCCAAAAAATAACAGTAAGCTGAGTGCTGATTTTTATGACAGCGGATTTTTCCAGAAAATGCTTGGCGAAATTGAATCACAGCGAAAAGATAAATACCAGGTTGTACAAAAAGATGAGACGGTTCGTATTGTGATACAGAATATACCTGATCCGCAAACTGCGCTTGAATTTCTGAAGCATCTGGACGCAGTGACCAAAGAGAATGAGAGTGAGGTAACTGCTTGAAGATCGATGAAATCGCAAACATAATCCTTCATGGCGGAGTGGCTGCCTTTCCCACCGAAACTGTTTACGGTCTTGGAGCACTGGCATTCAACCAGGATGCGGTAAAAAAGATATTTGATTTGAAAGGACGCCCGTCCGATAACCCGCTGATTGTGCATATTTCCGAAACAGAAGAGTTACAGCAATTTGCGGATCATATACCGGATCCTGCACTCTCTTTGGCTGAACATTTCTGGCCGGGTCCCCTTACCCTGATTGTTAAGAAAAAACCGGAAGTTCCCGATGTAGTAACAGGCGGTCTTGACACCGTTGCCGTTCGAATACCTGGTCATCCGCTGGCACTGAAACTGATCAGAAAAACAGGTCCTATTGTGGCACCAAGCGCAAACAAATCGGGCCGGCCGAGTCCCACCCGTGCATCTCATGTACACGAAGACTTTGGAGATGATTTCCCGGTACTGGATGGCGGAGAAACTGATATCGGGCTGGAATCAACTGTGCTGGATGTAACGTCAGAGCCCTATACCATTTTGAGGCCGGGCAAGCTTGAACCTGAAGAACTGCAGGATGCATGCGGAATCCCGGTTGTTTATTCCAAAACTGAACAAGGAGGTCCGGTCAAAAGTCCCGGACTCAAGTACTCTCATTACAAACCGAAAGCAAATGTGCACTGGCTTTCAGATTTTGTGCAACCGGGCGACAAGCATGTGATGTATGTCACTCACTCCGGAGCGGCAATTCCATCGGGTAAAAATGTGATTCACTATTCATTCGAACATGATTTTGCAGCACTTGCCAAAAACTTGTATGACCTGTTCCGGCTGGCGGATCAAAAAAATATTTCTGAAATCGTACTTGAAGATCTCCCGGATGAAAGCGGTCATCCCCTCGTGGCTGCATTAAAAAACCGTATAGATAAAGCTATTGGATAGTGACGGTTTTTCCATTCACCTTTCATTTTAGTTTAACGTTAGGTAGATATAGCCCGACCTCTCTTTGTTGATTGGTGTCCTCGTGGTAAAACCAGCAGTTAATTACTTTGAAGGTTCACGAAGTAATTTTTAATTATTAAGATCTGCATTCAGCTGCTGCAAAACTCTATTTTTTAAAATGGTCAAACCCGTGATAAGGTTTTTTAACCTTTTTTCCTTTCCGGTAAAAATCCACACCTTCACCCACACGAACCTCACCGATACAAGTCAGATGTTCACCAAATTTTTCAAAATAAGCCGATTGAATCCGGTCTGATTCACTTGCATCTGCGGCAAACAGAAGGGAATAATCTTCACCTGCTGAAACGGCAAGTTCTGTTACATCCCAGCCATATTCACCGGCTTTTATCAGAAGGCTTTCTGAAACCGGTACCTTATCGAGATCGATACGGATTGAAACCCCGGAAAATTCTGCAATATGCCGGGCATCCGAAGCCAGTCCGTCAGACAGATCAATCATTGCGTGAACGGCAGACAGTGTTCCAATCCATGCGCCTTCAGATGTGTGAACTTTTGGTCGATTATGCGCCTGGATTAAGTCCGTTGCAGATTGATCCGCTTCATTCTCATGCCCTTCAGTCAGCAGCCGGAGGCCACCGCCCGAATCCCCGGCAGATCCGGTCAGAAACAGTTTATCGCCGGGTTCTGCCCCATTCCGTCTCTTTATATTACCTTTTTTTATGATCCCGATTACCGTTATGGCAATGGCAATGTTCCGTGGTGATTTTGTCGTATCCCCACCGGCGAGAACTACATGTTCGCGGATTGCAAGGTCATGTAATCCGTCCAGGAACTTATCAATCCAGCTGGTACCAGTTTCAACCGGAAGAGCCATCGACAAGAATGCATATTCCGGGATACCGCCCATGGCAGCAATATCACTCAGGTTTACAGCAAGTGATTTATAACCCAGGTCATGGGGTTCAATATTAGAAATCAAAAAATGAATATTTTCAACCAGTGTATCACACGTTACCAGGTAAGAATCCAAATCATCTTTCGGAATCACAGAACAATCATCCCCTATACCGATAAAACCTTGCTGGTCCGGAGACTCAAATTTGCCTGATATTCTTTGAATAAGCCCGAATTCTCCAAGATTTTTTACTTGCATCTGCTTTTCATTTAAGATAGCCCTTCGTTACATATTTTTTATCTATTACATCAAGCTTAAAATAATCAGCGTAAATAACAAACTGTTTAAGATAGTTACCAGATGCGATTATAACCACAAATCGGTGAAGTATAGATCAGCGGATTTCAGAAAAAATTCGCGTGCAAACACCGGATTTTTATTGGAAAGAGAAACTAATCCATGCCATTTACGATACGGACTGACAGACCGAAAGACGGGGTTTTAACAAACTGAGATTCGATATAGCACTCAGTTCAAAACTGATCCAGCGGGCTTTTCACGCCGTGTCCTCCCCTGTTCAGAACATGCAGGTAGACAGAGGTTGTTTTCAGGGATTTATGTCCCAGCAGATCCTGAACCGTCCGGATATCGTAGCCGTTTTGCAAAAGATGTGTTGCAAACGAGTGCCTGAACGTGTGGGGTGTGGCATGTTTCTGAATGTTGCATGTGGCCACAGCCTTCTGCAGTTCCTTCCTGATATAACGCGGCGAGATATGATAGCGATGTACAATTCCTGAGCGCGGATCTTTATTCCGCTGCTTCGAAGGGAAAACATATTGCCATTTCAACAGTGCTGCGGCTTTCGGATACTTTTTTGCAAGTGCATTAGGAAGAACGGTTTTACCATAGCCTTTCATAAGGTCCTGTTCATGAAGTCTTGCAACTTTTTTGACTTGCACACGAAGGTCTGAAATCAGCGTTTCCGGCAAAATGGTTACCCTGTCCTTTAATCCTTTGCCGTCCCGTACTGTAATTTGCTTGTAATCAAAATCGATATCCAGTACCCGGAGTCGCAGCGCTTCTGAAATGCGGAGGCCTGATCCGTAAATAAGGCTGATCATCAGTTTGTTCAAGCCTCCAAGATTCTGAATGATCGACTCCACTTCCTTTTCTGTGAGTACCACCGGCAGATGTTTTGGTTTTTTGGCTCTTTTTAAGTCTTCGAGACTTTGTACCGGTTTTTTTAAGATATATTCATAGAGAAATACAAGAGCCGAAAGAGCCTGATTCTGTGTTGATGCTGCAACATTCAGATCATTTGCCAGATGATTCAAAAAAGAGGTAACATGTTTTTCGCTGAGTTCAGACGGGTGAATCATTTTATGAAAGCGAACATACCGGATCACCCATGAAGAGTATGACCTTTCGGTACTGTAGCTATAATTTCTTCTCCGTATTTCCTCCTTAAGCTGTTGGATCAGTTTTTTCTTTTTCATAGTCTTTTCTTCGTAAGAACAAAAAATGACACAATCCTTACACCTCATAAAAATTTTATCCGGACCTTTTATCGGAACTGATTATCCGACCCTTTTTCCTTTTATCAGAAATATTTCAACATCAACTTGCCCCAAAGCCTGATTTCATTTATTATGCGGATAAATTATACAATCACCCCGGTGAGTATAATTATATGTTATGCAGTTAAGAAATCTAGATGGGACCAAACTATAGTAATTATTCATATCATCAATTGCTGCAAAGTTTTCGAAATGTAAATCGGGATAAATTCCCCGAGCGTTTTGAAGAAATTCTCTCCGAAATAGAAAAGAAAAAACCTGAAGATATTGAAGTTGTAAAAGTTCAATCGGGTTATCGATTTTTGAAAAGAGATCAAATTCCAAAACCTATCAAATCTCATCGTCCAAAGACATTCTCTTATACAACCGGCACTAAGGAATATAATTCCCACTATTTAAAAGCCAGTCTAATTCTTATCCCGCTTACTCTTGTTGTTTTAATTCGAATCTGGACAAGTGATTGGAGCTATAGGTATGAGTTATTGATTGGCACCCCCGCTTTAATTCTTCTCTCTTTTTTAATCGCTTTTTTCTTTCGTAGTTCAATAAAAAAAGAAAATTCATTGACTTTTTATGATGAATATATTGAAGAGAAAAGGGGTAAAAAGTCTAACATTTACTATTTGAATGAATTAAGAACTATAGAAACTTACGATGCTGAAAAGTCATATGTAGATATGATTACATTGTATTTTGAAAAAAATCGAAAACTTAGCATCACGAATTTCGAACCTTTTTATAGTGAAGCAAAAGATTATTTGAAAGAGTATCTATCTAAAAGAATGAATTATGAACGATATCTGGATAGTAGCTCAAAACTTTAACTGCATAACAACCGCATTAACGGCGGACGCAGTCGCGGCTTTTGTTAAATTTCTTGCCTATGATTGTTCAAATGTGTAGCCTTTTAAAAAATCATAATCCCTGCGCCGGTTATGCGGTAGGCCGTTATGCAGCAAAGCCTAATATCATGAAATCAAACAAGTCAATTGTTGGAATATCTATTTCTTGGGCGTTCATAGCTGCCTTAATTGGTGCAATTTGTTGGATCTTGATTCTAACTTTTATTCATCCATTAGTACTTGGTGAATCACTGGAAGAAATCATCAGGTTTAGTGAGAGTAGAATTGTTGGAGCTTTTTATTTTGGTGGATTTATTGCTGTTTTATGCATTGTTCCTTATTCCTTTTTCTTTTTTATCTATATCAAATTGAAAGAAAAATTTAACCTGAGTGGTCAAACTAAATTACAGAATGGAATTACATCATTCATTTTATCACTTCCCTTGGTTATCACAGTCTTTATTTCAACTGTAATCCCAACAGGTAGTTTAGGACCATTTTGGAGTCGGGCTTTCGAGTTAGCAACTTGGGTTTTAATAGCTACTTGGTGTGCGATTTTAATTTCAAAGCTTTTGGTAAATTCAAAAATAACCCAACACAACTTGCTGCATAACAAGCGCATTAACGGCTGACACGGCCTCGCCGTTGTTTTAATCTTTTGCCAATTTAAAATTTTATACCCTTATTTAAATCAGTAATCCCCGTGCAGGTTATGCGCTGGGTCGTTATGCGGTTCCTTAGAAATAAAATACCATGCCTAATCCAAAAGAAGACTCTATAATATTCATTGAATCAAATACTTATGCCATCAAAAGTAATTTTGGTGCTATTTCTGATTATTCAAATGAATTAAACGGTATTCGTGAAGAGCTAAAAAAAATAGATAGGGTTGCTGAAATTGAAAGAGATTTTTTCATACATGAAGGACAATGGTCATATGCTGCCAATTACCATCATGCCCAATATATTGAAAGGATGAAAAGGCTTAATGAAAGAAGAGAGGAATTAGGTGAACAAGATCAAGATCATATTAGAAAGGCTTTGATTAGAATAGGAGCAACAGAAGAAGCATTAGCCACAATAGCAGGATCGATACTTCAATTTGGTAAAAAGATCTTATCATATCGATATGGTCCGAAAGGCAATCTACCTAATACAAGAAATATTGCGACTATCGACTTAACAGAAATTATTTGGGAAGGTAGAAATCATAGCATGCATTGGGAAGAGAATAATCCTCGGGCTGGTGTTACTAACTTACTAACCACGCTTCAAAATGAGACAGGAATAACTTTTCCATCTAATGAAAATAACGCTTTTAAAATTCTTGAGTTAATTGAATGGGATTCACCAGATGATATGATTAATGAAATGAAATCAATAATGTAGGCTTGATGAGTAATATTGATATAGAAACATCAATAATGGAAAAATGCATTGAGGGATGGAATCTCAGGTTTGGGGGGACTAGTGCTATTGATGTAGCGGAAAAACTGAAAATTGATCACGCAAAGGTTCGAAATATTTTTAGAAAATTCAGGGATAATGGAAAAGGTAGTATAAATGAAGATGCTGAACTAATGAGCGTTAGCATTACTCCTAACAAACCAGGTTCGATGAAGCAAAAAAAGGTAGTAACAACTATTTTTTTCCCTTCTAAGAATGTTCTATCTGATTATTATTACAGTTCAAAATTAGCTAAAGAAAATCACCCCGAATTTGAAAAGCGGCTTTACTTGGGGCATTCACAAATTGAACTATGTTATTTTTCAATCTCAGTTTTAAAGCGATATCAAGATCAACAAGAAAAATATGAACTTGAGGATAGCGCTTCTGGGGGATACCTATGTAGTAATAGCACTTATGCAGAAAATATAGATGACAGCGAATATATTTCGAGTATAAATTTCGGAAAAAGAACTCTATCCGATGGTAATTATGCAATAGTAGTTTTTCTAAAAGATCTTTCCTATTTGCCAATTAAAGAACAAAGTTATTGGCATTCACATGAGATAACTAAACCAACATTTTCTTTCCCCGATAAAGATTTCCTTCCTTTTTACTTGAGATATTTTGAAGGTATACCAACTGATTATTCAAACCCAATTGGAGAACTTGCTGACGTTTTGACTTCAATTAATCGATTACTAATTCAAGCTAATCTTGGAAAATTATTTACCGGTCTATCTAACCCATATCTTACTTTCCCAGTCGATAATACTAGAAAACATTTTGCAGACAGTAATAGTGAACTATACAAGATTATTGGACCAGATGGAATGAAAAAGAAGGTGTTAAGAAACATCTTGAAAAAAGAGTTTTCACTAACTGATTCAGATCTAAAGCATATAAAATCTGGTAGAGATTTTAGCACCATGCAACTCTTTTCTGAATTGGTAAATAAATTAGATGCTAATAATAATGGTCTCAAAATAATTGAGGAAGTAAAAAATTATAGAATTGATGCAGACCATAGAATAATTAAACCGGAATTTACCGATACAAACTATATCAAAAGTTTTCGTGAAATTATTGAATCTCTTATAGAATTTTATTCTCAAACCAGAACTAATTTATCAGTTAAAATTGGAACCACATAACAAGCAAATTAAGCGGACCCGGACAGAGCTGGCCTCCATTTTTCTTGTAAATTTACTTTATGGAATTTTACTAATTCCTAATTTCCGCGCCGCTTATTTGCCAAACCGTTAGGTGTATTCTAACGTCATTTGTAAATAAAATCTAAACTTAAAATGAATCGACAAGAATTACCTGTTAATGCTTTTATAAATCCATCAGGTTCCAATAAGCAGTCAATCGAAAATTTCGTATCTAAAGCATTACACGGAATTATTTCTGTTATTTCATCTTCAGAAACTCGTTCTTCCCTACCTAAAGAAATTAATATTCCAACCCAAACTATTCCTGAAGAATCAATTGGAGATGAGAAATTAATTGATAAGCTGGAGATCTTGCTCTTAAGTTCTATAAATCCTTCACATCCTGGATGGATTCCGCACATGGACCCACCGCCTACCACAGCTTCAATAATTGGTGATTTTGCTACGTCAGCTGTCAATAATAATATGCTTAGTATAGAAATGTCCCCCGCATTTTCCAGATTGGAGCAGCAAGTCATCCACAAGATATGCCAAATGTTTAGTCTCGGGCCAAATGCCTCAGGAGTATTATGTAGTGGTGGTAGTCTTGCAAACCTGCAAGCATTGGCAGTTGCAAGAAATGAGAAACTCAATACAAAAGAAGGAGGAATTCAGAAATTGACAAAAAAGCCTGTTATATTTGCCTCTGAAGTAGCACATACGTCCATCCAAAAAGCAGCGATGATTTTAGGTTTAGGCCAAGATTCCGTCCGAGCCGTTTCGGTCGATTCGGAGTCTAAGATGATTATTGATGAACTCGAGACAGGAATAAAACAGGCAAGAAATGAAGGTAAGACGCCTTTTTGTGTGATTGCTACCGCAGGCACAACAACCACAGGAAATATTGACCCGCTCGAGGAGATTGGAAAAATTTCACAACGAGAAAACCTGTGGTACCACGTTGATGCCGCTTATGGAGGAGCATTAGTCTTTTCAAATTCACACAAAGATAAACTTGCAGGAATATCAGGTGCCGATTCAATTATCTTAAATCCCCAAAAATGGCTTTATGTAGCTAAAACATGTGCAATGGTTCTATTCAAAGACCAAAATCAATTGGTCGAAAATTTTAGGATTGGTGCTCCATATATGGAAGAAGATGAAGATCTAATTAATTTTGGTGAAATCAGCTTACAAGGAACACGGCACGCTGATATTCTAAAATTGTGGGCTTCATTTCAACACATCGGCAGAAAAGGTTTTCAGCAATTAATTGATGAAAGTTACCATCTGACTAATTTTCTTCATAATAAACTCAAAGCAATCAACTGTATCCAGTTGGCCAGTACTCCAGAAATGAATATCATCTGTTTTCGTGGCCAGCCGAAATGGATTTGTTCTTCAAGGTGGGATGAGTGGAACAAAGATTTACAAAAGTATTTACTCGATAAGCACGAAATTTTCTTTTCATTACCAACCTACAACGATGGTAAGTGGTTACGAACGGTTATTCTTAATCCATTTGTAAACAAGGAAACCATAAAAAATATAAATCAAGGCATTACTTCTTACATCGAGAAAACCCAAGAATACACCTAACAAGCGCGTCAACGCGGACGTGCCTCGCCGTTGGCTGCCCGGTTTTAATTCATCAAATTCTGTAGTACATTTTTAAATAGTCAACGCTGGTCTGCACGCCGGTTACGCGCGGGGCCGTTATGTTTTCTAACTCTAACAAAACTCAAGAAAGATGAAAACCATTTTTAGAGTATTACTGATAGTTGTTTTATCTGGATTTGGAGTACAGTCAATTGTTTATTCACAAGATTATTCATCAAAAGTTGATACAACATTTGAAAATTATATGAATAAGGCTTGGCAGGAAATACAAGAGGCGGAGATGTCTGATAGTTTACAATTAATATATGCCAAAGAGTTTTATGAGTATTTTCAAAATAATCCAGAAACTGCAACAGCTCGAAAGGCAATCAGAAATAGTTTTATGATGTGGGGCAACACGAAGACTTCTGATCACGTGGATGAAGTTCTGAAGCTGTTGGATTATGATTCAGAAATATGGGGATATATAATATTTACATTTAGAAATCTCTTTTCTGCAGAAGAGCACAAAGAACTGATGGAGTATTTATCTGAAAATCTTACAGAACCAAGGGGTAAATCAGAAGCAGTTTTATTTTTACTCAGATCTGAATTACGTGAAGAGGACCCAAATGAAGAACTTACTGTTGATTTAGCTAGACAGCTTGTAGAAATTAATGCTACTGATTTCCACGTACAACAAGGGCTTGGCTATCTTCATGAGTTTGAGTCGCTAAACATAGGTCAAAAAGCACCTGATTTTACCACCCGAACAATTGATGGCCAAAAAATTTCACTTTCAGATTTTGAAGGTCAATTTGTTTTACTCGAGTTTTGGGCTACCTGGTGCGGTCCTTGTATACCTGAAATACCTCACTTAAAAGCTTTACATGAAAATTACCAAAATGAAAATTTCTCAATTGTCGGAATCTCATTGGACAGGGATAAAAATACTTTAATCAACTTTATTGAAGAGAGAGAAATGGAGTGGAATCAGGTTTTTGTTGAAGAAGGATGGGAAAGTGACCTGCCGAGGTTATTCAATGTTTCAGGTATTCCAAGAATGTATTTGATTGGTCCAGATGGGAATATAATTGCAAGGGATTTAAGAGGCGAAGAGATGGTATCAAAAATTGATCAATTAATAAGTGAGCATTTAGATTGATTACCTTTAAAAAATGAAAAAACATAACAAAGTGCTTTCTGCTGACCGGTTTAAGTTTTGTAATTGAGCTTTTAATTGGTCGCCCGGCAGCAGAAGCACCAACCCGTTATAGAGCTTAAAGAACTCCAAATTATCAATAGATATGGTTAATACTTTCAGAACTTTTTTAGTAACTGTAGTAGTACTATTCATTTTAACTTCTTGTTCCTCACATGACGATAAATATGATAGCATATCTGCTCCTTTAATTGATGCTGAGCTTCTATTTGAAATTGACGATAGTGAGGAAATTTTGTTTGGGTGGATATCTGACGTTCAAATTACTTCAAATGGAGATATTTTAGTTGCTGACGTGACAAGAAAAAAACTCCATCATTTTAAAGAGAATGGTGAATTTGTAGCAAGTTACCTATCCGAAGGACGCGGGCCAGGAGAAGTGCAACGGATGGCCGGCAATATAAGCATCACGGCAAATGACAAGGTTTTAATATACGACTCAGCATTACGTAGAGTGTCCCTTTACGAACTATCTGAAAATGACCTGAACGTAATAAGAGATGTCAATCTTGAACTATTTCCAAATGACTTTTATTTATCAAGTGAAGATAAAATAATCCTCTATGTTACACCTTCATTCAGGCCAGACGATAACCCTAATGATAGAATAGTTGTTGCCAACTTACATGGTGAAATTGTAAAAGAGGCTTTGATAACATTTGAACCTAATGAACAGTTGGTAATTTACAATGATGCAGGTCAACCGTTGATGACAACATCTTCACCGCCCCATTCCAGAAACCTGATAAATATTGCTAATGATAAACTTGTGTACAATCGATCAGATGAGCTTGGGTTCAAAATATTTGATTTAATTACGGGTGAAAATACAAGTGAAACTTCCTTAAATCGTCCTGATCAGCCATTGTCTTCCGATGAGCGGCGTAGATTTGTTGATGATTTAATAGAAAGAGTAGGTGCAGGAGAAGATCAAAAACAAAGTCTGGTAGCAGAAATGCCTAATACCAAAGGTAAAGTAAGGATGTTAAAATATGACGATTTCTCAGGTCATATCTGGTTAAATATCATAGATAATGATCAGGCTGAGTGGTTAATTTTCAGAGAAAATGGTGAATTAATTGCTACTTTTAATGAGCATTTTGAGGGAAATATTCTCCGTATTCAAAATCGCAAAATATTTGTCAGCACAGAAAATGAAGAAGGAGCTCCGATGCTGAAAGTATTCCAGCACAATTTAAACTGATAGTGCGCTCTATAACCAGCGGCTCAAGCGGACGAGTTTGCGGTTCGAGGCATTGGAAAATTGGTTGCTTCGCCGCTTAGCCGCCAAACCGTTAAGGGCGTCAGGCGCATCAAAGCTTTCCAAAAAGTATGATGGGATGTTGCTTCTCTGATTTTTCGTCAAAAGTCCGCCAGAACCAGCCCGTTTTGTGGCCTGCTTCTGCGAAGTCTTTCCCCGGCAAAACGGGGCGCCGAACTGCTCGTCCGGAAATCCTGT
>Ga0209936_1000045_pt1 | contig 86619 bp, 106 predicted proteins | sample SalPonR1_A_D1_MG_FD_185694 | JGI IMG/M metagenome (GOLD analysis project Ga0209936, IMG submission 185694) | Salt pond soil microbial communities from South San Francisco under conditions of wetland restoration - Salt Pond MetaG R1_A_D1_MG... ...
GGTCGTCTCGGATCTGCATCTGGGGAAATCCACCCGCGCAGCCCGCTTCGGGGGCGCGCAGCTTCCGCCGTATGAAACCGCCGAGACCCTGTCGCGACTCGCTGCCGACCTGCACCAGACAGGCGCGAAACACGTGATCTGCCTTGGTGACAGCTTTGACACGCCAACGCTGCAAACTGTCCTGCCCGAAGCCGACCTGCTGACCCTGACCGCCCTGCAAGCGGGGCTTGACTGGACATGGATCGAAGGCAACCACGATCCCGGCCCGGTCCGGCTTGGCGGCGCGCACAAGCGATCGGTCGATATTGGGCCACTTCACTTTCGCCACATTGCCCAAACCGACCCGGAACCCGGCGAAATTACAGGCCATTACCATCCAAAGGCGACCCTTTCCCTGCGCGGACGCAGCCTCACGCGGCCTTGCTTTCTGCTCGATGACAGGCGACTGATCCTTCCCGCCTACGGGGCCTATACCGGTGGCCTGAACTGCACAGACCCGGCCCTGGCCCGGCTTGTCACGCCAAATGCACACGCCATCCTGACCGGCCCGCGCCCCTGCAAGATCCCGATGCCGGGACACGCGCCCTTGCCTTGACGCAGCGACCGGGACCATCGCCCTGATTGCCGCAGGCCCTCAGTTCGACATGCTCCGCATGCTTCCCGAAGCGGCGGCGATTTGATCCTGGTCAAGGCAGATGGAGCACGCACATGAGATATTCGAACCATTGCACGTGACCTGGAGGCTTCGATGCTCAGATTGGCCGCTATTCTCTATTCGCTTATCGGGACGACCTTGGCCGGAATCGCGATCATCGCGGTATTGACGGCTGGATTTGGCACGCTTGTCCCGATCGTCTCGGCTGCGACAGTGGGTGCCGTTCTGGCCCTGCCGGTGACATGGTATGTCGCGCGGGCGATCTACGAAGCCTGATGCGCGCCCTTCTGGAGCGTGTCCAGCAGGCCATCGGCACAGGTTTCGATCAGCGCCAACACCCCTTCGAAATCGCGGGTGAAATAGGGATCGGGCACTGACAGGGCGCCGCCGGTTGCAAAGTCGGTGAATTTTCTGATCCGGTCCGATGGTCCGCACGTTGCAAGCGCCGCCACGTTGTCATCATCCATTGCGATGATCAGATCAAAGTCCTGAAAGTCAGGGCGGGCCACCTGCCGCGCCCGCAACATGGACAGGTCATAGCCGGCAGCGCGGGCGACCTGCTGCATCGGCGCATAAGGCGGTTTGCCGATGTGCCAGTCACCGGTGCCCGCGCTGTCGAGAGACAGGGACAGGCCGCGCGCCTCCGCCTTGGCGCGGGTGACCGCCTCTGCGGTCGGAGAGCGGCAGATGTTTCCGAGACAGACAAAGAGGATGCGGTCGGTCATACCCCCGCTTAGCGCAGGGCGCGCAACTGCGAAAGGGGGCACTGCATTACCAGCAGGCGGTTCGCACATGGGTTCCCCGCCTGCTGCCCCGAGGTGTCAGCCGTCCATGTCGTGGCCCATGCCACCATGATCCTGCCGGTCCAGGTCGACGGGGATCTCGATCTCGATGTCACCCGCCTCTCTGAAGGTCAGGGTCACCGAGACTGTGTCGCCCTGCTCGAACGGCGCGTTCACCCCCATGAACATCACGTGTTTGCCGCCGCGCCGCATGATGATCTGCCCGTCGGCGGGAAGCTCGAATCCCTCCTCGACATGCAGCATCCGCATCACGCCGTTTTCATCCTCGGCATGTGTGTGAAGCTCGGTTTTCGCCGCAACGTCAGAGCTGACGTCGATCAGGCGATCCGCGCTGCCGCCAACGTTCTGCACAACCATGAAAGCTGCCCCGGATTTCGCCACTGGCGAAGACGTGCGCGCATAGGCGTCCTGGATGTCGATCTCTGCCAGCGCGGGCGCTGCTGTGACAAGCGCGGCCGCAAGAAGTGTGTGTTTCAGCATTTTTTGATCTTTCGAACTGAGGTCCATCTTGTGTGAAGCGGGTCAGACCGATGCCGGTGGCCCCCGAGCGTGGTGGTCCGGGACGATGCTGAACTGCGCCACCCTCCGTGTCTGGCCCAGCCATAGTGCAAACCAAGCATCCGAGCGGGCCGGTACGGGTGCTGCCATTTCGACATGCGCAAGAAAGCTCAGCGCCTTTTCCGGGCAGAGCATCAAACCGTCAGTTGGCGCGCCATCTTTGTCCACCAGAACATGCACCGGTCCGGAGCCGGTACAGATCACGCGTGTTCCGGCAGCCGGGGTATGGCCGCGTGCGGCGGCAAGCTGGACGCTGGTGATCCCGATCACCAACGCAAGGCACCAATATGTGGCAAAGCGCATCATCACGCCCGTGATCTACGCCAATCCCCGAGCCGGCAAGGCGGCAAAAGGAAACAGCCCCACCGGACGACTCGATGAGGCTGCAATCATGGATCAGACGGGAAAAGCTTACGCCTGCGCGGTTTGCGCCTTGGCGATCTCTTTCTTGACCTTCAGCGCGTTGGCCGACAGCTCAGTGTCCTTGGCCTTGGCCAGGAACTTGTCCAGACCCCCGCGGTGATCAACGCTGCGCAGCGCGTGAGCGGAAATGCGCATCTTGATGCCACGACCCAGAGTTTCCGACTGCAGGGTCACGTCGTTCAGGTTCGGCAGGAAACGCCGACGTGTCTTGTTGTTGGCGTGGCTGACATTATTGCCAGTCACCGGACCTTTACCGGTCAGTTCGCAGATACGCGACATGGTTTCGTCCTCGTTCAATCAAAAGTGGCCATGGATCGGTCCACCAACATGAAGGGGCGCCGACTGGCAGCGCCCGAAATCTCGTTGCGCGTGCTTAGAGCCATGCGCGATTGGCGTCAAGTGGCTGGTCCATGGAAAAGACCTGTTCCAACGGCAAATGTGGTGGTCATGTTCGACCCGTCTGCGGGGGACGAGTCGACGGCACGCACAGTGCCCTGGCGCGGCCAGTCCGGCCCCATTGGCCTCAGGTCGGAGCGGCCGCACGGCCTTCCAGCTGCGCAAGCACTTCGTCGGCCGCTTGGCTGGGGGTCCGGGTGCCATTTTCAACGGCGGTGCCGAGGCTCTGCACAAGGCCTTTCATCGGTTCGCGATCAAGGCGCGACAAAAGCGACTGACGCAATTCCGATTCGAACCAGAATCGTGCCTGCGCGGCGCGCCGGGCTGCAAAATGACCGTGGTCACGGCGCCATTGTGCAAGATTTTGCATTTCCTCCCAGGCGCCCTGCAGGCCGGTTTCTTCCCGTGCCGACACGGTCAGTGCCTTGGGAAACCCCGCGGGGTCCTGCGGACGTTTGCGCAACAGACGCAGGGCGCCGGCATAGTCGGCGCACGTGCGGGTTGCCGTCGTCTTGAGATCGCCATCCGCCTTGTTGATGAGAATCAGGTCGGCAATCTCCATGATGCCGCGTTTCACGCCCTGCAATTCGTCTCCGCCCGCGGGGGCAAGAAGCAACAAGAAGAGGTCAGACATTTCGGCAACCACTGTTTCGGACTGGCCGACACCAACGGTTTCGATCAGCACGATGTCGAATCCGGCAGCTTCGCACAGGCCGATCGCCTCGCGCGTGCGGCGGGCGACGCCGCCCAGTTGCGATTGCGCGGGGGACGGGCGGATAAAAGCATCCGGATCGCGGGACAGCTGTTCCATCCGGGTCTTGTCCCCGAGGATTGACCCGCCAGAGCGCGCCGAGCTTGGATCGACCGCCAGGACCGCCACCTTGAGCCCCTGCCCCGTCAACATCAGGCCGAAGGCCTCGATGAACGTCGATTTGCCGACCCCCGGCGTGCCCGACAGGCCCACACGCAGCGCCTCGCGGTCGTGTCCCTTGAGCGCTTCGAAAAGCGCGACAGTCTGCGCGCGGTGGTCGTCGCGACGGCTTTCGACAAGGGTGATAGCCCGCGCAAGCGCGCGGCGTTCGCCCGAAAGGATGCGGCGGGCCAGATCGTCGATGTCCATGCGCGGGAGCTCCGTCATTCGATATCCGCGAAGATGTGCCACGGGCGCTGTTGGCAAGTAAACCCGTCAGCCCAGCCCGGATGGCCCGTGCTTGAGGATGACCGGCACGATCAACTCTTCCTCGTCAACAAGGTGCCGGTCAAGCATCGCTTGAAAGCTCAGAAGATCGGACCGGAAAGGACCCGGCTCGGCCGTGCCCTGGATCACTGCATTGGCGCCTTCGGCAAAGCCCGTCAGCAACGCGTCCATTGCGTGGTGATCTGCGTCCAGCAAGGTGAACCCGCGGTCGAGGCGCGGCTCGCGAGAGCTCAGGACCGGGAAATAGTGGTGATCCTCGATCTGGTGATGCCCGTGCAGACCTTGCAGCAGCATGGAGCCATGGCGCGACAGCCGCGTCGCATGTGACGACGCGTCGATCCGGCGGTCGACAGCCTGTTCGGCATCGTCGATCAGGCTGGTCATCAAACGGCGGAACATCAGGTGCCGGTCGAGCCAAAAGGCCACCAGCCCAGCAAAATTGTCGTGGTTGGGCCACGTGTGCCGCGGATAGTCCTGCAACAGGACCCGCAGCGCGTCCGGCAAGCCATCGCGGGTCTCGAGTTTGAGCGTATCGTCCATGTGCATCTCCTGTCTGGCAGGAGGTGCAGCGACGGTTGGGGATTGTCAATCAGCGCAGCACGTGAACCGCGCATTTCGCGTGGCGCACCACATGGGTCGCTGTCGAGCCAAGCAGCAGCGATTGCATGCCCGGTCGATGCGAGGCGATGACGATCAGGTCGCTCGCCTTGTCCGCGGCATAGTCGAGGATCGACCGACCTGCATGCCCTTCGATCACAACGGAGGAGGCCCCGGTTTCCTGCGCCAGCCGGGCCATTTCCTTGTCGATGCCCTTGCGGGTGGCCGTCATGATATCATCAGGAATATAGGTGATCGCGTAGCTCGGCATCAATTCCACGACGTGGAGCAACGTGATCTTTGCATCCTCGGATGCGAGTGATTTTGCCACCTCGATGACATCGGAAATACGATTTTCCTCGTTGTCGAGGGCAATTGGCACGAGAATATTGGAATACATGGGGTTCCTTTCTTCTGGTTTGTGACACGTTTGCTAGCACGCCCATCGGCGCAGGGCCTTGATCCGCATCATGTCACGATACGTTGGGTTCCCCCTGCAGGCCAAGGATCTTGCGGATTCCCGTCCAGTACCCGGGCAGCCGCGGCGGCTCTTGCAGGTTGGGTCGCACCTCCTCGGCCCAGCGCGGCATCCGCCGCTGTGCAAAGTCTCGCCCCCACGCCAGATAGGCCTCGGCGTCCCCGGGGCGAAGGCGGCAGGCCGAACCGACCAGCCCGACCAGGGTTTCCGGGGCCGAATACCATTCATCCTGGATCCCCGTGACCCTGGTTTGCATCAGCGGCCCGACCCAACGCATGAGCGTCTTGTCGGAAAACTGCAGCAAGATCTTGCCCATCTCTGCGCGACTGTAATGGATCAGCGGTGGGAACGTGTCGAAGAACAGCGCCCGTCCCTCGAGATAAGCGAAATTCCGGATCGATGGATGAAACCCGATCCGTGTGTCGAACTGGTCGGCATTGTGCCAGAACGTGGCGATCACGTCGCCCGCCGCCTCCATCATGACAAGGGTTTCATCACGACCGGCCGACAGCATCTGTGGACGCATCATCGCAGATGCGGGCAGCGCCTCTTGCACGATGACGGGGATACGGGCGGTGTCCAGATCGAGAAGGTGAAATTCCGTTTCCGGAAGCGCAACGCCAGCGGTTTGCAACGCCACGACATAATCATCATGGCATTGCGCCAGACGCGCCAGCGCTGCCGGGTCGCGCAAACCGCGATAGACCTTGATGACCTTGTCCGAAAATGGCCCGGACGCCGGGCGGAACGGCGCGCAGAAATATCCGAGCTTCGATACCGTTTGACCGCGCGTGGCTGGGTTGGCGCGGATCGTGTCTCTGAGGGCGGCGAGGTCTGTCATTGGATGCGCTCCGGGTCTGATGGACCGGGTTTACCCGTTTGCCAGCACCTCTGCCACCTCGGCGGTGAGCGCATCGACCTCGGCCTGCGCCGGTGTCTTGCGCCCCTCGGCGGCGCCACGGCCCTGTCCCAGCGCCTCGGCATAGACGACGCGGTTGGCCAGTGTCGTCCTGGCGATGCGGGCCAGAAGCTTGTCCGCAGCCTGGGCCACGTCGGATCCCAGACGCGTGTTCTTGCGCGCGCGGTTCAGGACAATCATCGCTTCCTTGCCCTCGCGCCGGGCCAGATCGAGCACGCCTTCCGTGGCCCAGAGGTCGACATGGCTGACGCTGACCGGCACCACGACAAGGTCGGCCACGCGCAGCGCCGGGCGCAGATCGCTGTCGGCCTTGGGCGGCGTGTCGATGATGACGATGTCGTGGCTGTCGCACAGCTTGCGCACCTCGTAGGTGATGCCCCAGGCAGAGGATGTGGCGAATTCGAAATTCTCCACCGGGCCAGCTTGCGTGTCGACGCGGGTCATGAACCAGCGGCCAAGGCTGCCTTGCGGATCGATATCGACAATCGCGACTTTCTGGCCCTGTCGGAGAAATCCGACCGCAAGGTTGGCCGAGACGGTGGTCTTGCCAGAGCCGCCCTTTTGTTGCGCAATCGTGATGACGTGGCCGGTCATGTCGCGTTCCTTTGATTCGGCCAGAGGGTACAGGCTTATTTTGCAGGTGCAGCATAAAAATTGCCACTCTTGCAGGGTGTGCTAGACCACGGTCCATGACAATGCCCTTGCAGCCCACCGATTCCGAGGCCAGTGCACTGGTCAGACGCCTGATTGAAAACGCGAAATTCGCGGCCCTTGCCTATCGTGATCCCGAGGCGGGCACGCCGATGGTAAGCCGCATCGCACTGGTCGAGGGGCCGGATGGCAACCCGCTCAGTCTCATCTCCGACCTGAGCCATCACAGCACGGCGCTGCAAGCGGACCCGGTTTGCGCGCTGCTCATCGGAGAGCCCGGGGCAAAGGGCGACCCGTTGACCCATCCAAGGCTGAGCCTGCGGGCGCGGGCCCGCTTCGTCCGGCATGGGAACCCAGACCACGCGGGTCTGTCAGAGGCGTTTCTGAGGCAACAACCCAAGGCAAAGCTCTATATCGGCTTCGCAGATTTTGCCCTGACCCAGTTCACGCCGCTTGGTGCGCATCTGAACGGCGGGTTCGGCAAAGCCTATCGGCTGACAGCCGATGACCTGAGCTAACGTCGCTCGCAGACCTTTGCCGTATCGCGCCCCCTCTCGGCTTTCGATCGGCCACGTTTGAAGCGCGCCAGAGCAGTCGGCTGTCTTGCGCAACATGCCCTGACGCTGCGCGCGATCCCAGACGCTAGGCCGCAAGATCCGGGGCTTGCAGGATTTGCACACCCGCGATGCGCCAACGGCCGTCGACCTGCTGCATCTGGTAATCAAGGTAGTGCAGATTGCCGGCATCGTCCGTGACAATCACCCTCTGGTACAACCCGCCGGCGACCGATCGCAAATCGCCGAAGGTCACCGCGTCAGGGCGCCAGACCATCGGGTATCCCTGCTTCACCATCGCCCCGAAATTCTCCGGCGTGCGGAACATGGTGCGCAGGTTCGGGCTGGCGAAGGTGAAGGCTGTGGCGAAATCGTCTTGCAGGAAGGCGTCGAACTGGCTTTGGATCGTGTCTTCAATGGCCGGCTCCGGGGGCAAAACATCCTGTGCCCGAAATGGTCCCGCCAATGTCAGGCCAAGGGTCAGGCCAAGGGTCAGCCCGGTGATGAGTTTGCGCATGGTCTGTCCTCCTTGGCCAAAGGTAGACCGGATCATCGACCGGACAAATCAGCCGGCCTCGGCAAGATCTCCAGCAAGACCCTTTTCGATCAGCGCCACCGTTTCATCGACACCGTAGAGCGCGATGAACCCGCCAAAGCGCGGGCCTTGCGATTGACCCAACAGCACTTCGTAAAGTGCCTTGAACCAATTGCGCAGCGGATCGAACCCGTGGTCCTTGCCCACCGCAAAGACCAGCGTTTGCAATGTCTCGTCATCGGTGGGGCCGTCATGCGCGCGCAGGCGCGACGCGAGATCCGCAATCGCAGTACGCTCGGTATCATCGGGGGCGCGATAGGTTTTGGAGGGTTTGACGAAGTCCTGGTAATACCGCACGGCAAAGCCCGCCGCCTGATCCAGATCTGCGTGTGTCTCCGGCGTGGCGTCGGGCGCATAGCGCTTGATGAACCCCCACATCGCGGTCCTGTCCTCGGCCCCCGCGGCGGAGGCAAGGTTGAGCAGCATCGAGAAGGAGACAACCATGTGCGAGTCCGGCACGTCTCCGGAATGAATGTGAAAGACCGGGTTGTTTACCTGTGCCTTTGCATCCTGTGTCGGATAGGCGCGCAACTGCTGATGATATTCGTCCACTGCCTTGGGGATCACATCAAAATGCATCCGCTTTGCCGTCTTGGGCTTTTGATACATGAAGTATGACAGCGATTCGGTGCTGGCATAGGTCAGCCATTCGTCGATCGACACGCCATTGCCGGTGGTCTTGGAAATCTTGTGCCCCTCGGCATCCAGGAACAATTCATAGGTGAAATGCTCTGGCTTGCGGCCGCCAAGGATCTCGCAAATGCCATCATAAATCGGCGTATTGGTGCTGTGATCCTTGCCGTACATTTCGAAATCCACGTCCAGCGCGGCCCAGCGCGCGCCGAAATCGGGCTTCCATTGAAGTTTGACATTCCCGCCGGTGACCGGAAGCGTGATCTCGCGGCCCTCTTCGTCGTCAAAAGTGATCTCGCCCCGCGCGGCATCGACATTCTTCATCGGCACGTAAAGCACGCGACCGGTGTCGGGATGAATGGGGAGGAAGATGGAATAGGTTTCGCGGCGCTCGTCACGCAGGGATTTCAGCATCACCGCCATCACCGCATCGTATCTTTCACAGGCGCGCAGCAGCACCTCGTCAAAGCGGCCCGAGCGGTAGAATTCTGTCGAGGAGATGAATTCGTACTCGAACCCGAAGGTGTCCAGAAAGCGGTTCAGCATCGCGTTGTTATGCGCGCCAAAGCTTTCATGCGTGCCGAACGGGTCGGGCACATCCGTGAGCGGGCGTTGCAGATGCGCGCGCAGCATCTCGGGGTTGGGCACATTGCCCGGCACCTTGCGCATGCCGTCCAGATCGTCGGAAAAGCAGATCAGCTTGGTCGGGATGTCCGAGATCACCTCGAAGGCGCGGCGGATCATCGTGGTGCGCGCGACCTCCCCGAAGGTGCCGATATGCGGCAGGCCGGACGGGCCGTAGCCGGTCTCGAACAGGACATATCCCTTTTCGGGCGGCTTGGTCTCGTAGCGTTTGAGCAGCCGGCGCGCCTCTTCAAAGGGCCACGCCTTTGAGGTCATTGCAGCTTCGCGCAGGTCGGACATTGCTCTGGGTCTCCGGATACTCGCCACACGGTGCTGTGCGGACGTTCAGGAAGCACTTCCTATTGCGAGGGCGCGGGCGGGTCAATAAGTTGGCACGAACGAGACCTCAGATCGGAAAGTGCCGCTTGTGCAAGATATAACTCCACACCCCCTGAGCCCGCAGGATTGTCTTGTCGCGCTGATGATTGCCGTATCCGCCTCCGACGAAAGCATTCGCACGGCGGAACTGGTCAAGATCCAGTCACAAGTAAACCACCTGCCGGTCTTCGCGGATTACGACGAGAGCCGGATTCCCGAAATGTCCGGGCTGGTTTTTGACCTGTTCGAACAGGAGGACGGTCTGGATGCGCTGTTCGGCCTGTTGCGCGCCAACCTGCCAGAACGCCTGTTCGAGACCGCCTACGCGCTGGCCTGCGATGTCGCGGCAGCAGACGGCACGCTGCGCGAGGCAGAGCTGCGGCTTCTGGAGGAAATCCGCTACGAACTGGAGATGGACCGGCTGCATGCCGCCGCGATCGAACGGGGCGCGCGGGCCCGCCACATGCGGCTTTGATCACGGCACCCGCTTTGGTGGAATCGAATAGGTGAGCGTGGCCCGCGCAACCGGATCAGGCTGGCCATCGGAAAACAGCCGCACATCCGTCACGCTGAGCGTTCGGCCCAGCTTGAGCACCTGTGCATGCGCGATCACATCGGCCCCCGCCAGCGGTTTGCGCATGAAATCGATCGAGCAATTGGTCGTCACAGCGAGCGCCTCTTTGCCGATACGCGACATCGTGGCGACATAGGCGGCGACATCGGCCAGGCTGAACATCGCGGGACCGGAGACGGTGCCACCGGGGCGCAGGTGCTGTTCGCCCGCATGCAGACGCATGACGAGGCGCTCTTCGTCAAGATGGTCAATCCCGAACATGCCTTTGACCTGCGGAAACACCTCGTTCAGGAAGGGTTCCATTTCGTCCGCCGGAACTTTGAGCACCATGCTTTTCTCCTCTGCTGTCAGCCGCTAGAGTTGCGCCAAGGAACCGGGAGAACAAGATGAAAATCCAGCAATGTCATGATGCAGCGGCGATATGGCCGGCAAAGCGGTCGGTCGGGCGTCCCGCATGATGACAGGCAGCATGTTGCTCCGCACGGCCGTTCCCGGCGTGCACCGGCCAGACTGAGTGCGGCTATCATGAGACAGGTCAGACATATCTTGCGCCCCGGCATGCGCGTGGGCCTGCTGGGCGGGTCCTTCGATCCAGCCCACCAAGGGCATGTGCATCTGACACAGGTGGCCCTGCGTCGGTTCGGGCTTGACCGGGTGATCTGGCTTGTGTCCCCGGGCAACCCGCTCAAGGATCGCGGGCCTGCCCCGCTGGAGGTGCGGATCGACCGCGCACGGGCCATCATGCAGCACCCCAAGGTGATCGTCAGCGATTTCGAGGCGCGGATCGGAACCGCATACACCGCCGAGACGATTGATGCCTTGCAGGCCAGCCATGCCGGCGTCCGCTTTGTCTGGCTCATGGGGGCGGACAACCTTCAGCAATTCCACCGCTGGCAAAGATGGCAGGATATCCTGCAAGCGCTGCCTGTCGGTGTCCTCGCGCGGCCGGGGTGGCGGCAATCGGGGTTGCATTCGCGCACGGCGCGGCAATACCGAAGCGCGCGCCTGCCGGGGCGGGCCTCTCGGCTTCTTGCCGATCAGACGGCCCCGGCATGGTGCTTCGTCAACATGCCGATGATCCCGGTAAGCTCGACCGAATTGCGCGCCACAGGCGCGTGGCAGCGACGCGGTGAGGGCGGCCAGGATGCCTCCTTGGACGTGGCAACGACCGATCAGCAAAGCGCGTCCTTGCCAGCCGTCAAACGGTAGGATTACATCGCGCGCATGACACCGAAGTTTTCACGTCGAACGATCCTGGGCGGATTGGCAGCTTTCGGGTTGGGACAGGCCGCGTCCGCACAATCCGCATTGGCGCCGACGCAGTCGCTGCGGCCTGCGGGGCGGGCCAAGGGCCTTCTGAAGTCCTACCAACCACCGCTGAGCGACCTGATCGCCGAGGCCGGGTTGCCCGGCAAGGTCAGCGTCCAGGTGGCGGATGTGAAAACCGGCTTGGTGCTCGAATCGCACAACCCTTTGCGCGCCCTGCCCCCGGCCAGCGTCGCCAAGGCGATCACCGCCTGCTACGCGCTCGATGTGCTGGGACCGGACCACCGTTTCGAGACCCGTATCCTGGCCACCGCCCCGGCCCTGGATGGCCGGATCGACGGCGACTTGATCCTTGCCGGTGGCGGCGACCCGGTCCTCGACACCGCCGCGCTGGCAAGCATCACCCAGCGCCTGCGCGAAGAGGCGGGGGTGACAGAGGTCACTGGCCGGTTTCTTGTCTGGGAGGGCGCTCTGCCAGCGCTGACTGGCATAGATCCGGATCAACCCCATCAGGTCGGGTACAACCCGGGCATTTCCGGGCTGAACCTGAATTTCAACCGTGTGCATTTCGAATGGCAGCGCAGCGGCGATGACTACGCCGTCACGATGGACGCCCGGTCGGGCACGCTGCGCCCCGAAGTGACCGCGGCACGCATGCGGATCGCAGCGCGGCGGTCACCGGTCTACACTTACGCGGATGGCGGAACCTACGACAATTGGACCGTCGCGCGCGGGGCGCTCGGGCGCAGCGGGGCGCGCTGGCTGCCGGTCCGCAAACCCGGTCGGTATACGGCAGAAGTGTTCCAGGTCCTGGCGAGGTCGAACGGGATCGTGCTCAAGACACCGGAAATGATCGACACGCTGCCCGATGGGACCACCGATATTGTCACCCATCGCAGCGAGAACTTGCGCGGCATACTTCAGGATATGCTGGAATACTCGACGAATATCACCGCGGAATGTATCGGCCTGACCGCGACATTCCGGCATTCGGGCCGGGTGGCGACACTGAAGGCCTCCGCCGACACGATGAATGCTTGGGCCAAGGACAGGCTGGGCATGTCCTCTGTCGCGCTGGAGGATCATTCCGGGCTTGGCGATGACAGCCGCCTTTCCGCCAGAGACATGGTCAAATCCCTGATCGCGGCGCGCCGGGCATTGGAGATCAAACCGCTGTTGAAAGATCACCTCCTGCGCACCGAAGACCGCAAGGGGATCGCGGATCATCCCGTCAAGGTGACGGCGAAGACGGGAACCCTGAATTTCGTCAGCGGCCTGGGCGGGTTCATCGACCTTCCGGACGGCACTGAACTGGCATTCGCATATTTCTCGGGCGATCTACCGCGACGGGCGGCCCTGAGCCGTGCGGAGCGGGAACGTCCGCCAGGCGGGCGTGCATATGCGGTTCGGTCCCGCAGATTGCAGCAACGTCTGCTGGCGCGATGGGGCATTCTCTACAACGGCTAAGCGGCGCCACCAAGGGTCGGAAAAATGGGTAGTGTCTCAGTTTGAAATTGATTTCTTCTTGTAAGGTCCGCGCTTCTTGGGCGCTGGCGCTTGGGCGTCGATCAGACCCACAATCCACTCCATGTCGTGCAGAGTATCCGAAACGCCCGCCGCCATTGCAGGCGTCATGCGAAGCGACTTGTAAACCCGCACAAAATTGTAGTGAACAAAATACAGGCTCAGCATGTGCAGGTGGTTTTCCAGCTTCTTGCTAAAACCGTTGGTCAGGCGCGTGAAACGGCGCATCCCCATACGCATTGAAAGGTTCTGGCGCTCGACATGCGACGTGCTGACCAATTCCTTAACCGGCGATCCACTGATGATTTCCTTGCGGGCGCCAGTGCATTCGGCAGGGGAATACTTGCGCTCGTGGCCCTTCTTGCCCGTCGCATCGCCGTACAGCTTTATCAGCATGGCATAAGCAACGTCGCCACCGAACGCGCCTTCAACGGCTTCAAGGTACGCCTTGTGCCCGTCTGTGGTCAGTTGAACCCGGTTCGCCAGACGGGCGCGCAGATCGTCCATGAACTCGATTGCGGTTGCGCCCGAGCGGTCGCCAACCTCAAAAGACAGGATCATCTTGTGGTCGCGGTCAATCGCGGTCCACGTCCAAACGTCGCCAGCGCCTTCCGGTGCGGCCTTTGCGGTCGGCACGTTCTTGCCTTTGGCGTAGCAAAAGGACCAGATTTCGTCGCACTGAACGTGGTTCGCTTTGACGTTACGCACTGTCTCGTCGTGGTAAGCTGCGCAGGCTTCGCCCGCCTCAACCAGCATTTTCGTTACGGTGTTGATTGAAACGCCAACGGTGCGGGACACTGCGCGCATCGACATGCCTTCAATCAACATGTTCAGGATCATTACGCGCTTATGTGTGGGCAATTTGTTCATACCTTCAACATAGGCATGAGTCACTCACTTAGCAAGCATAAAGTTCACTTTGATGATACGGAATCTGATGCGTTGGTTTTAGAAACGTATGCTTTGGAGCCATAGAGGTATCGGCCCACGACGAAAGTAATGCCGAAAATACTAGCCGTTGTAGTCGTTACAACGGCTATGAATTCCTCTGGCGTAAGCTGAAAGGGGATTGGCAATCCTTGCGCAAAGATTATTACGCCCAGCATGAAGGCCCACCATCCGCCTACTCTGGTTGCGAAAACTCGAAAGTCACGCTTCCCCTCGATATCGCGCTGATAATCATGGTTCTCAAGCGCGTTGCGGGTATCTTCATGCCCCACGTAGGCATTGGGATGCTCAAAGTGCCAAGCCTCCTCAAGCCCTTCTGGTGTGTCGTCAATTAGCCAGTAACCATCTGGGTTCGCGTCAGAAGTGTCAGGCGTGTTCTTTAATAAACCCTTCTTTTCGTGCCAAATCAACGAAATAGGGCCTAATCTCATCGTCACTCAACTCCAAAAATCTTGGCACTCGATACTCGCATTCCTCGACTTTCTTACGCCAAGGTGTGCCCGGTTCGTGAGTCATCTCAGACAATTGGACGGCAGAGAAACGCCCATACCTACCCCACACCCATTCAATCACTTGGCTTTCATTGGCATCAGACATGTCAATATCTTCTGGTGGCGCAAAAGGATTTAACTTTTTCGCCTCAAGGATCTTCTGGTTTCTATGAGAAGCAAACGCCGAATATATTGGCCGGAAAACCGGGCCAAGCTTCCAAACTTGTGGCTTGCTTTGCATTAATACCGGCTCGTTCGGGCACAATGCCAACCACCAACCGTAGGCGTAATAACAAAGCTTTTGAAGCTTCATGTGCGTGATCGGTGATGACTTCCCATAACGCTTAATAAAGGTGTTAGCCACGGCGATTGACTCAAGAGAGTGTTCCATCATTCCCACCTCGCGTTTGCAGCCTTGCGCGCGATTTCGCTGCGCTGAGCCTCTGACGTGTTCTCCTGACGTGCTTTTGCACCCGCCAAACCGCTGTTGCGCTTGGCTGGTTGCTTCAGTGTGGTTTCTTCGATTTCGCCCGTTGCGATCTTTGCAATGTGAACAGCGTTGCTGGTCACGTCCGCCGGGCGCTTCTGGCCTTGCGGTCCCTTTGGCATTGTTTCTCTCCCGAACAGTGTGAGACGTGTTGATCCGCCTTGAGACGATCCTACACGTCACCTTTACAATTTGTAAGACTTGATTTAGGGCCCCGTTCGCCAGGATCCAGAAGCGACTCAAAGTTGTGATCGCCACTCTAGAGCGAAAAGCCTTAAGGCTTGGTTCATATGACACGCGGTCAACCTCGCTCAATTTCAAACTGAGACACTACCGAAAAATGGGGCGCAAAGCCGGTCTTTGCGCCCCAGGGACCTGGCAGGCACAGGGATTACACCCGCCAGAAAACGCGATTGACCTCCCGTGGGGCGGTCAACCAATCCGATCCGACATCACGCAGCAGGCGATCATGAAGACCAAGACGCCGTTGCCGAAGGCGGCGGCGGTCGGACCATGTCAAGAAAGCCACCGTGACATGCACCAACCTCGACAGCGCGGCCTGTCCATCCAGACAGGCGATCTGGCCGCCTGCTGCGCGTGTGCCATGGCGCACCCCGCAATGTACCGACACAATATGGATATATCGCACAATACATAGTAGCATCGTGATACAAAAAGCGATACATTCGACTCACCCATCAATCCAGAGAAAGATTGTGTCGGATACAATTCAATCCAACCAGATCGTCTCGCTGCCTCAAGCCGGCAGCGGGCCAAAGTACCGCCGGGTTGCCGATGCCATCCAGTCCGCGATCCGCTCCGGCGATCTGGCTGCGGGTGACCGCTTGCCCCCGGTGCGGGAATTGGCTTGGTCGCTGGGCATTACGCCGGGCACCGTTGCGCGGGCTTATACCGTTCTGACGGATGCAGGCCATGCGGTGGCCGAAGTGGGGCGCGGTACGTTCGTCGCCCCCAAGGCAAACGGGCACAATGGTCCGACCCGCGATTACGTCACCGCGCCCAAGCGGGACGGCAAGACATCTCTGGTCACCCCGCAACTGCCTGATCTTGGACAGATCGCACTTCTGCGCAGCACCCTTGCTCGCGTGGGCGATGCAGCGCCGGAGCGGCTCTTGCGCTACCCGACCCGCGACGCCTACCGGCCATTGCGCGAAGCGGCGGTGCATTGGCTCCGCACAATCCCATTGGGGCACGTCACCGAAAGCGACGTGGTGCTTGTCAACGGCGCGCAGAACGGGCTTGGCGTGATACTGCAAACGATCCTGCGCGGACCAACTCCCACAATTCTGGTCGAGGACATGGCCTATCCCGGGTTTCGCCGTGCCGCCGAACTGTTGCGCACCGACGCAATCGGTTTGCCGAGCGACGACAATGGCATCTGTCCGGATGCGTTGGAACGGGTCGCCCGCGACACCCGGGCGCAGGTGCTTTGCACCTCGCCCGATGTGCATAATCCAACGCTGCTCAGCACGCCGTCGCACCGCCGCCGCGCCATTTCGGAGGTCTGCCGCGCACTGGATCTCCAGATCATCGAGGATGATTGCTACCGACGCACCGACATGACAGCGCCCAGCTATCGCATCCTTGCGCCCGAGCGGACCTGGCATGTCGCGTCGATCTCCAAGGTGCTGACCCCGGCGCTTCGCGTCGGCTTTGCAATCGCGCCACCGGGACGAGGACAAGACCTGCGGCAAACGGCAGAATACGGGTTTTTCGGCCTGGCCCAGCCATTGGCCGAAATCTGTGAACAGATCCTGACAGACCCTCAAACAGAGGCGATCGTGGCATCGATCCGCGCGCATATGGCGGAATATGTGCGCGTTGCCGTCAATGCCCTGGGAACGCACAACCTGACATGGCACGAAGACGTGCCGTTTCTTTGGCTGCCGCTGCCGCAGGGCTGGCGTGCAGCCTCCTTCTGCCGGGCCGCCGAAGAGCGCGATATCCAGATCCGCTCTGCCGACGAGTTTGCCCTGCGCGACGGGCGCGCGCCACACGCTGTGCGAATCGCAGTGAACGCACAGATCCCGCTGCACCAGTTCGAGTCGGCAATGACACAGTTGAGGGACCTGCTTGAGCACCCGCCAGAGCAGATAAGTATCTGATTTTCCCAACTTCTGATGAAAAAGTGGTCGCCTGCCCGGAAATCTGCCGCTAATTTGAACGGCACGACTCATCGAGCCAAGAGTGATTAATGGGTTTAGACATCAACCTGACCTTCGCAGACAGCCGTCCCGATCTTGACGAATTGTCCGAGATCCTGACCGAATATTACGCCCAGATCCTCGAGCGCCTTATGACGGTTGGCGGTCCGGGGCTGAACGTGGACGAACAGGTACAGTCGAGCCTGGGCGTCATCGACCAGTTCCTTCCGCCCAGTGGGGCGACGGTGCTGGCGCGCGACCAGTCCGGTTTTCTGCTGGGCTGCGGCTTTGTCCGGATGATCGACCAGGATCGCGCGGAATTGAAACGCCTGTTCGTGCGGGACCTGGCCCGTGGATACGGTCTTGGCCGCAAGATTATCGAGATGCGGATCGAAAAGGCCAAAGAGCTTGGCGCGACAACAGTCCTCGCCGACACGGTGCGCGGAAACAGCTCCATGCTGGCGCTTTACGACCGCCTGGGCTTCGGCGAAACGCCCTGCTATGGCGACAATGCCAACTCCGAACAGTTCGATGCCTACCTAGTCTATCGCAAGCTGGAGCTATAAGGACCCGATATTATGGGGTATATAGATACCTTATTTTCAAGACGTTGTTTTTGAACGATTAATCGAATACACTCGTGCTTGACTGTGTCAGTACGATCCTTATAACCCGCGCATCGAAGATACGGGGTGCGCGGCACCCTGCCTTACCAATCCAATGTCAGGGACATCCCACGATGAAAACCTTTTCTGCAACACCGGCAGATATCGACAAGAAATGGATCCTGATCGACGCCGAAGGCATCGTTCTGGGCCGTCTTGCGTCGATCGTCGCCACCCGCCTGCGCGGCAAGCACAAGGCGTCCTTCACGCCGCATATGGACATGGGTGACAATGTCATCGTCATCAATGCCGACAAGATCCAGATGACGGGCAACAAGCGTCACGAGAATTTCTACTGGCACACCGGGTATCCGGGCGGCATCAAATCCCGCACGAAACAGCAGATCCTCGATGGCGCGCACCCCGAGCGGGTTGTCCAGAAAGCTGTCCAGCGCATGTTGCCGGGTAACCGCCTGTCGCGCAAGGTCATGACCAACCTGCGCGTCTATGCAGGGACCGATCATCCCCACGACGCACAGACCCCCGAAATCCTGGATGTGAAATCCATGAATTCCAAGAACACACGGACGGCGAAATAATGGCTGAGCAACTCAATTCCCTGGAAGAGCTGAACACCGCCGCTGGCCTCGACGCCACGCCGGAAGTGGCTGAAATCCCGCGCGAACCGCAGCGTGACAAGCTCGGTCGGTCTTATGCCACCGGCAAACGGAAAGACGCGGTCGCGCGTGTCTGGATCAAGCCGGGCTCCGGCAAGTTCCTCGTTCGGGACGCCAAGGGCAACTATATCGACTACACCAAGTATTTTGCGCGCCCGGTGTTGCAGATGATCCTGCGCCAGCCGTTTGAAACCGCCGGTGTCTCCGATCAGTTCGACGTGATGGCCACGGTCAAGGGTGGCGGTCTTTCGGGCCAGGCCGGTGCAGTCAAGCATGGCATCTCCAAGGCGCTTCAGCTTTACGACCCGTCGCTGCGCCCCGCACTCAAGGCGGCAGGTTTCCTGACCCGCGACAGCCGCGTGGTGGAACGCAAGAAGTTCGGGCGCCGCAAGGCACGTCGGAGCTTCCAGTTCTCCAAGCGCTGATCAACACGGACCAGACATGCGAAAAGGCCGCCTCTCGGGGCGGCCTTTTCTGTTTGCGTCGGGTTCGCCGGTCTCAGACCTGGACCGCTCAAAGAGCGTTGGCCTGACGGAAGGACAGCAATCGGCGCGAGCCTTCATCCCAAAGATGCAGCCGCGCATTTGCAAAGCTTTCTCGGATCGTCATGCGGTTATGCTCCGACAAGGTGGCATGATCGCGGACAACCTCGGGCAGCCGGTAGAACGGGATCCGGCTATAGAGGTGGTGCACATGGTGAATGCCGATATTGCCGCTGACCCATTGCAAAGCCGAGGGCAGCACGTAATGCGAGCTTCCGTGCAGGGCCGCGTCGTGCAGTTGCCATTGCTCCTCGCTGTCCCAGAGCGTCGTTTCGAACTGGTGCTGAACGTAGAAGAGCCAGACACCGGCCGTTGCCGCCAAGAGAGTCGACGGCAGGAAGATCAGGAGGATCGGCATCAGCCCGCCGAAATACAGCATCACCAGAAGCGCGCCCAGAATCGCTGCATTGGTGCCCATGGCGCTGGCCCAGTACCGGACACTCGACATCAGACCCAGGGGAATGCGGTTCTGCACGAAGAACAGGTATCCCGGCCCAAGCCCGAACAGGACCACCGGGTTTCGGTACAGCCGGTACATCGCGCGATTCCACAAGCCAAGCGCCTTGTATTCGGCCACCGTCATTGTGTGCACGTCGCCGATACCGCGCCGATCCAGATGGCCGGCGTTGCTGTGGTGGATCGAATGGGTGCGCCGCCAGACATCGTAGGGGGTCAGCGTCAGAACACCCAGCACCCGGCCCAGCCAATCGCTGAGCGTGCGGTTGGTGTAGAACGACCCGTGCCCGCAATCATGCTGGATGATGAAGAGCCGCAACAGGAATGCCGCGTTGACGATCGACAGGCCCAGCGTCAGCCAGTAGCTGACGTCCAGCGCCCACCAGGCCGCAATCCAGAGAACGATGAACGGTCCCAGCGTCACAGCAAGCTCGAAAGAGCTGCGCACCGTGTTGGGTTCACGGTACTTGGCGAGGATTTTGACCCAGTCCTTCGCGGAGCCGGGTGCGGGCGACTGCCCGGGGTTTGATAGCTGTTCGGACATAAGCCTGCTTTGTTCTTTTGAGTTCAGCCTTCTTAACCCAAATCAATCGGTCCGCCTACGCATCTTGCCAAAAGAAATAAAGGGGAGGCATTTTGCCACTGTCAGGCCGTGTCCGCGGCCTTGTCCGGCGCCGGTGGCGTATAGGCGCAACGTTCCGGCTTGATATCCAAAAGCGGCGTTTTGTCGAGACAATCCAACCCTTTGACGATCAGAACCGGCCCTTCTCGCCGAATGAGCCGCACCCGCGACAGGCCAATCGGATTGGGCCGCACCGGTGAGCGCAGGGCGAATGTGCCAGTGGTGGTGCCGTCGTTCCTGGGGCTTTGCGCCACGAGGTCCCGACGCGACTCGTGCAGCCAGTAAAGAACATCCAGATGGTCGAACCGCTCTATCCCCTCCAGCGCCGATTCCCAGTCCGGCTCCAGTTCCAACCGGCAGTCCGGTCCATCCAACCGGCCCTGCCGTGGACAAAGGTCACGGGTAGTGAAGGGCGTGCGGACGAGACCGACGAACATCAGCCCCGCATCCCGGGCCTTTGGCGGGTCGATCACCACCTCGTTGGCACGCAAGTCTTTCGAATCGTGTCGGGTCATGCGCCCTCCTTGCCATCTGCAATCCTCAGCGCAAGGATACACCCGCTGTGTCCCGCCGCATAGCCACGTCTGACCCTTGCCCTCCGGACTTCGGAGCGCAAGGGGTGCGGTGCTGGACGTGGCCTCGGGGATGGCGGACGCGACCTTCGGCAAGGCCGCGCTTCACCGGATTTTCGCACTCCAAGGCCTTTCGGCCCCCTGTCACCTAAGGACCGGGGACACACTGTCCGAGGCCGGCGTGGAAAATGCGCCACAAGCGGTGGACGCTGATGCGCGCCCGGCATAAGTTTGGCATTGAACCAAGGATGCCTGCATGACCGACGCCACCCCCTACCAGGTGCTTGCCCGCAAGTATCGCCCGGAAACCTTTGCCGATCTCGTCGGGCAAGAGGCGATGGTGCGCACGCTCAGGAACGCGTTCGAGGCGGACCGCATCGCACAGGCCTTCATCATGACCGGGATACGCGGCATCGGCAAAACCACGACCGCGCGGATCATTGCCAAGGGGCTGAACTGTATCGGCACCGATGGCGGTGGCGGGCCAACGACCGATCCTTGCGGAACCTGCGAACATTGCGTCGCGATCATGGAGGGACGCCATGTAGACGTGATGGAAATGGATGCCGCCTCGCGCACCGGGGTCGGCGACATTCGCGAGATCATCGATTCGGTGCATTACCGCGCGGCATCCGCGCGCTACAAGATCTACATCATCGACGAAGTTCACATGCTGTCCACCAGCGCATTCAACGCGCTCTTGAAGACGCTCGAGGAACCGCCCGCGCATGTGAAGTTCATTTTCGCCACAACCGAGATTCGCAAGGTGCCGGTCACCGTCATGTCCCGCTGCCAGCGCTTTGACCTGCGCCGGATCGAACCGGAAATGATGATCAGCCTGCTGCGCCGCATCGCCACCGCCGAGTCTGCGCAGATCACCGACGATGCTCTTGCGCTGATCACCCGCGCGGCCGAAGGGTCGGCCCGCGATGCGACATCGCTTCTGGATCAGGCGATCAGTCACGGCGCGGGGGAAACCGGCGCCGACCTGGTGCGCGCGATGCTGGGCCTGGCCGACAGGGGTCGTGTTCTCGACCTCTTCGATCTGGTGATGAAGGGCGATGCGGCCGGCGCCCTGACCGAGTTGTCGGCACAATATGCCGACGGCGCCGATCCGATGGCGGTGCTGCGCGACCTGGCCGAGATCACTCATTGGATCTCCGTGGTCAAGATCACGCCCGAGGCGGCAGAGGATCCCACGATCAGCCCCGATGAACGCCAGCGCGGCCAGGAACTGGCCACGGCTTTGGGCATGCGCCCGCTGACACGGCTATGGCAGATGTTGCTCAAATCGCTGGACGAGGTGGCGCAGGCGCCCAACGCGATGATGGCGGCGGAGATGGCGATCATCCGCATGACCCATGTGTCGGAACTGCCCAGTCCCGAAGACCTGGTCAAACGCCTGCAGGATACGCCGCCGCCCCCGCCTTCGGGCGGCGGGACAAGCGGCGGCGTGGCCGCTGGCCTGACACAGGCAACCGCCGGCCCGGCACCGACCCATTCGACGTCATCCGGCCCGCACGCCTCTTACGGCGGGGCTGCGGTCGCTGTGGCGACAGATCAGGCGCTCGCGCGCTATCCGAGTTTTGAACATGTCGTGGACCTGATCCGCGCCAATCGCGACGTCAAACTTCTGGTCGACGTGGAAGGCTGCGTGCGGCTGGCTGCCTATCAGCCGGGGCGGATCGAATTCACACCGACAAACAACGCGCCGGGCGATCTTGCCGCGCGGCTTGGCAGCGCGTTGCAGCGCTGGACCGGAAACCGGTGGGGCGTGTCTGTGGTCAACGGGTCCGACGCGCCGACACTTGTCGAAACCCGCGATGCGAAAACCACCGCGATCAAGGCCGAAGCGGCGGAGCATCCGCTGGTCAAGGCCGTGCTTGAGGCCTTTCCCGGCGCCGCGGTCGAAGAGGTCCGCACACCGGATCAGCTCGCCGCCGTTGCCGAGGCCGAGGCCCTGCCCGAAGTGGAAGACGAATGGGACCCGTTCGAAGAGGATTGATACTTGCGCTCCTGCCCGGTGCCGCATGGGCACAGGGCTGCGCAGAGCAACGCCCCGGTTGGGACGGGGCACCGGTTGACGTGGTGCAGGAAACGGTTTTCCTGGCCTCCTCTCCGGCAGCGTTGGTGCTGTTTCTGGGTACCGTTCTGGCCCTCCGCTTAAAAAGCCAATGGGGGGCGTTGGCGGTTGTCCTGGGCTGGACAGCCTTTGCCACCTTCCTGACAATGCTGGCCCCGGCCTCGCGGAAAATCGCGATGGCGGAAGGCTGCGTCGGGTCGCCTGCCTTGTTCATCGGCACCATCGCTGCAATATGTGTGGGGATGATCTTTTACACCGCGCCACTGATCAAGGGGCGCTGACAACCGGAGGGACAGGATGTTCAAGGGTTTGGGCCAAATGGGCGACATGGGCAAGATGATGAAAGCCGCGCAGGAAATGCAAGGCAAGATGGCCGAGCTGCAGGAAGAGATGGCCAACATGACCGTGACCGGGGAATCCGGCGCTGGTCTGGTCAAGGCCACCTCGACCGCGAAAGGCGAATTGACCGGGCTGGACATCGATCCGTCGATTTTCAACGGTGACGACAAGGAAGTGGTCGAGGACCTGATCCTTGCCGCGATCAAGGATGCACAGCAAAAGGCCCAGGCCAAGTCGCAAGAAGAGATGGCCAAGCTGACCGAAGGCCTTGGCCTGCCGCCCGGCATGAACCTGCCGTTTTAAGCGGGGTGTGCATCTTCCTCTCTCTGCGCGCCCGGTCGGACAGGTAGAATGCGCCAAGGCAGCGATATCGAGGCGCTGATCGACATGATGGCGCGGCTTCCGGGGCTTGGCCCCCGGTCGGCGCGGCGCGCCGTGCTCCACATGATCCGCAAGCGCGGAATGCTGCTGGGGCCCTTGGCAGAGGTCATGGCGCGCGTCGCGCGTGATTCCCGCGAATGCCTCAATTGCGGCAATATCAGTACGCAGGACATCTGCGACATCTGTCAGGACAATCGCCGCACCAATGGCACGCTCTGCGTGGTCGAGGATGTTTCGGCCCTCTGGGCGATGGAGCGGTCAGGCGTGTTCAAGGGCCGCTATCACGTTCTGGGCGGCACATTGTCGGCGCTGGACCAGGTCGGCCCGGACGAGCTTCGCATTCCCAAGCTGTCGACTCGCATCGAAAGCGAAGAAATCACCGAGGTGATCCTCGCACTCAATGCCACGATCGACGGCCAGACCACGGCGCATTACATCGCGGACCAACTGGAGGGGCGCGTCACGCTGACCTCCCTGGCGCAGGGTGTGCCGATTGGCGGAGAACTGGATTACCTTGACGAGGGCACCATCACCGCCGCGATGAACGCCCGCAAGCGTCTTTGAAAATTACCTTGTCACATTCTGGAACAAGAATACGTCCTGCACAGTTGGTAAATGAAAGACGAAAGAGGTGTATATGACTTTGTCGAGAACCAGCCCGTCCACCGGACCCAATTCCCCGGATGTAACCGGGTTTTACGACGCGGATACCGGCAGCATCCAGTACCTGGTTGCCTGCCCGCAGACACGCAAAGCGGCGATCATCGATGCGGTTCTGCCGTTCGACCCCGCCGGCGCCGCAACCGATCCGGCCCCGGTCGACGCGATCCTGCGCTTTGCCCAGACCGAGGGGATCGAGATTGTATGGATTCTCGACACGCACCCCCATGCCGATCACCTCATGGCGTCAGCCTATTTGCGAGACAGGTTGGGAAAGCCCAATGCGATCGGCGAAAAGGTGCAGGAGATCGCGACGCTCTGGCGCGAATACTATCACCTGCCCGATGCGTTCGACCCCGCCGCGGATTTTGACCACCTGTTTGCTCATGGCGATGAATTCCAGATCGGCGAACTCCAGGTGAAGGTGATGCTGTCACCGGGACACACGCTGGGTTCGATTACCTATGTCGTCGGGAATGATGCCGCTTTTGTGCATGACACGTTCATGATGCCCGATGCCGGCACGTCACGCGCCGACTTCCCCGGCGGGTCCGCCGACGACCTGTGGAATTCGCTGCAGGATATCCTTGCCCTGCCCGGCGAAACACGGCTCTTCATCGGACACGACTACGGCACCTCGAACCGCCCCGGCCCCGCGTGGGAATCCACCGTGGCCGAACAGCGGCGTCACAACGTGCACATCGGCGGCGGGGCGCCCAAGGCGGGATATATCGACCGGCGCGAGGCGCGGGACAAAACGCTCGCCCTGCCGGACCGGATGTTGCACGTGCTGCAAATGAACTTGCGGGCCGGTCGTGCGCCGGAGCCCGAAAAAGATGGCAACAGCTATCTGAAAATTCCGTTTAATCGATTCTAGGAGAGATCGCATGGAGATCGAAAACACTGAGCAAGGCATCCTGGAACACTGGACCCCGGCCGAGGTGGCCGAAGCCTTCGGCAAGGACAGCATTATCCTGATCGACGTGCGCACGCCGCAGGAATTCGCGCTCGAACGGATCACCGGTGCCCTGTTGGCCCCGATGCAGACATTCCAGCCAAACCACATGCCGGACCCGTCGACGAAACCCATCGTGTTTCACTGCGGCTCCGGTGTGCGGTCCTCCAAGGTGGCGCAGCAATATCTTGCCCATGGTGAGGATCGGATCGCCCATATGGCCGGTGGCTTTGCCGCGTGGAAAGACGCGGGGCTGGCCTACATGGGCACAGACACGGCCAGCGGCGCACCGAAAGAAATGCAAAAGTCGTCCTAGGGTCCGGACACCGCCTGTATCTGCGTTCCGCTGAACTGGCCCCGGCCGAGACCGATGGCAGAGCGGCGCGGCGGGATCGACCACAAGAAAAAGCCCGGCACCGAACTTCGGGCCGGGCTTTTCGTGCCATCGTCTTCGACGATCACCGCTTGTCGGAATCCTCGTCGTCTTCCTCGTCGTCATTTGCCCCGTCGGGCAGGTTGAAGAAGCTGTCGGCATCGGCGTAATCGCTGTCAGGGCTGTTGTCTTCGTCACTGTCCGCTTCGGACCCACTCGACAGGCTGAATGTCTCAAGCCCTTCGATCGCACTGGGAAGGCGCGGCTCCTCGTCCATCCCGAGGCTCTGTTCCGTCGACACCAGCTTGCGGCGCTCGTCATCGGACATCACCGCCTCCTGCTTTTTCGCGGCCTTGGCCACGGCGGCATCCAGTTCGGACTGCCGGCACAGGCCCAGCGCCACGGGATCAATCGGCTGGATGTTGTTGATATTCCAATGCGTGCGGTCGCGGATCGCCTGGATGGTCGGCTTGGTTGTGCCCACCAGCTTGGAGATCTGGCCGTCGCTCAGTTCGGGGTGAAATTTGACCAGCCAGAAGATCGATGCCGGACGGTCCTGACGCTTGGACAGCGGGGTATACCGGGGACCCCGACGCTTTTCTTCACCCTGGGCCGCGGCATAGACCTTGAGCCGGAGCGTATAGAGCGGGTCGGCTTCCCCCTTCTTGATCTCCTGCGGATCAAGCTGGTTGTTGGCGATCGGATCGAACCCCTTCACGCCGGCAGCCACGTCGCCATCGGCAATGCCCTGCACTTCAAGCTCGTGCATCCCGGTGAAATCCGCGATCTGCTTGAACGTGAGTGTCGTGTTATCCACCAGCCAGACAGCAGTGGCCTTGGCCATGATCGGTTTGCCCATCTCGCGTCTCCTTGCGCATAGCTTTTTCCCGCTCCCGGAGGTCTCCGGGAGGTCCCGGATCGACCGGAACGGGTTTCCATTGTCAGGGAACTTGGACGCCTTATAGTCGGGCAAGGCAAAAGAGGAAAGAGTAAATGCGGGTTTTGGTAAGCGCTCTCATCTGTGTAATGGCCGTGTCGCTTGCACGGGCAGAAGGCGAGCGCGCGGGTGTGTTCGACTATTACGTGCTGTCACTGAGTTGGTCACCGACCTGGTGCGCGATTGAAGGCGACGCGCGACAGTCGCCGCAATGCGACGACAGCGCCGATTTCGGCTGGGTGATGCACGGCCTTTGGCCGCAATATCATCGGGGCTGGCCGTCCTATTGCCCGACCAATCAACGCGATCCTTCGCGCGGCATGACGCGTGACATGGCCGGTATCATGGGCACATCCGGCCTTGCCTGGCACCAGTGGAACAAGCATGGCGTCTGCTCCGGCCTGTCGGCCCCGGACTACTACGCCCTGTCGCGCGAAGCCTTTGGCACGATAAACCGTCCCGAGACGTTCCGCAAACTTGACAAGGCTGTCACATTGCCAGCCTCCGTCGTCGAAGCCGCGTTTCTGGAGGCCAACCCGGAGCTTGAACCGGACATGATCACCATCACATGCAAGCACGGCCGCATCAACGAGGCAAGGATTTGCCTGTCCAAATCGCTTGATCCAGTGCCCTGCGGACAAGACGTCGTGCGCGACTGCGCCGCAACCGACGCCCTGTTCGATCCGATCAGGTAAGCCCGGAGCCGGAACGCTGGCGCGGCACTGTCCAACCACCGGGCAGGTCATCACGGCGGTTCCTGGGCGGCGTGACCCGCGACAAGACCGCTTCGGCCTGCTTGGCCAATCGACCCAGGCCAGGGGTCTTTCGCACCTGCGCCTTGGCCTTCTCGACCTGCATCACATCCCCGATGCGGCGATCCAGAAAGCCCCATGTCGCCTGGTTGTCGAGCGAATCATCTCCAAGCCAATAGAGCACGGTCGAGGAATAGACCCCCGACAGGGTTGCGCGCTTTGTGTACCAGTTGATATCGCGCGACGTGTCGCCCAGCGCGGTCCAAATGCGATCCGCCGTACCCCAGATCAGCCGTGTGCCTTCTGCGGCGTGCATGGGCAGCGCGAACAGGGTCGCCCCCCGGCGCACTGCCTCCTTGTCTTCCACCGCCTCGAGTCGCAGCCGCACGGCCAATGCCACCTTGTCGCGAAAGCGCATCTCGCTCAGGTCGTGGTCCCGCAGGGCGGCCACCATCGCGTCATCGCCACGCCGGTGAAAGGCAACGGCCAAATCCAGCGCGCCGCGCGGGAAAAGCCCCTTGGCCACGGCGGGCGCAACATCGACATCGGCAATCGCGGCTTTGAACGCTGTGTCGGACCATCCGTCAAACGGGACATGCATCAGCGCCGCGTCCAGTAGCTCTGTGGCGATATCGCGGGGTGTCTCTGTCATGTCGGGCCTCCAGGGAGTGGTTGCTTGCATCGCTGGTATAACCTAGACCGCATTTGCGCGTCCCGCCACATCGGTCGGCGAAATTCTCGTGCGGCATGGGCGCAGAAATTTTCTGCGCGAAATGAGGTCATTGGCCTTTTCTACGGCGTCATGCACCCGTTGCATGAAACAATTCACACAGATCAAACGTTGATACCGTGTGACTCGAGAAACCACAGATCATTTCCTTCTGGCCCTTGGTGTCGTGATCCTGATTGCCGCCTTCGTCGCATCGGGTATCTCGACGGAGTTTTTCCTCCGATATTTCGGGGCCGAGGATTCGCTGATCGAGAACGCGACCGCGGTGCTGCTCGCGACTGCGGGCGTTGTTCTGATCCACCGTGTCATGGTGCATCGCGGCGCCTTGTCCCGCCCGCTGCTGATGCTTGGCGTAATCTACGGGCTTGTCTACATCTGGGCGGCCGGTGAAGAGATCTCATGGGGGCAGCGCATCATCGGTTTCGAAAGCCCGCAATATTTCGAACAGAACAATGACCAGCAGGAATTGACGCTGCACAATCTGGTCATTGGTGGCGTGAAACTGGATGAGCTGCTGTTCGGGCCGGTGCTGTCCTACATCATACTCAGCTACCTGATCGTGTTGCCACTGCTGTGGCGCAAGCTGGCATGGGTCAAATCCGTGACAGACGCGCTGGTCATCCCTGTGCCGCGGACGCATCACGCGATCTATGCGCTTGCCATCACGATCATCATCCCGATGCTGGACCAGACCCGCAGATGGGAAGTCTACGAATGCATCTTCGGTCTTTTGTCCATCGCGATCTTCGTGAACGCGGCCAATCCTGTGAAAGGGTCCAGGACAACTCCGACAGCTTAGCTCTGGACAAAGTAAATTTCCGTTGCTATGCGGGCCGCTCCTGCAATTCCTTGCAAATCCAACTTAGAAAGGTGGTGAAAACCACATGCAGGTTAGTGTTCGTGACAACAATGTCGATCAGGCGCTCCGCGCTCTGAAGAAAAAGCTGCAGCGCGAAGGCGTTTTTCGCGAAATGAAGCTCAAGCAACATTTCGAAAAACCGTCCGAGAAAAAAGCACGCGAGAAAGCTGAAGCGGTCCGCCGTGCGCGCAAACTGGCGCGCAAGAAGGCACAGCGCGAAGGTATGCTCTAAGCACGGCTTTCCGACACATTGATGTTTTGATGACCCCCGGAACCAGTCGGCTTCGGGGGTTTGTCGTTTCCGCACAACACCCTATCCCAAATCCTTCACCCTTACTGACAGGCGCCGCCGCCGGGATTTTGCCGGTCTTGGCCCTTCCCTCCGCATGGGTGTTCTGCCACGGTATCCGAAGTGGCGCGAAGGGACGAAAACAACCATGGCTATCACTTGCGTATTCGACGCTTACGGCACGCTGTTCGACGTATCCGCCGCGGCGCGTGTCGCGTCAGAAGAACCGGGCCGCGAGGCTCTGGCCGCCGTCTGGCCGCAATTGGCCGACCACTGGCGCTCCAGGCAATTGCAGTACACCTGGCTGCGCACCATCACCCAAGACCACGCACCGTTCTGGGATGTCACCCGCGATGCGCTGGATTGGGCGATGGAAAAGACCGGTCTCGCCGGGGACCCCGAATTGCGCGAACGACTTCTGGGCCTGTACTGGGAATTGCCGGCCTATCCCGAGGTGCCCATGATGCTGGCCCGGCTGAAGGCGGCGGGAAAGACCTGCGCAATCCTGTCGAATGGCAGCCCGGACATGCTGGAAGGCGCGGTCGATAGCGCCGGGATCGGCGAATTTCTGGACGCCGTTCTGTCGGTCGAGGACGTGGGCACCTTCAAACCCTCCAAGGCGGTTTACGACATGGTCGCTGCGCAACTGGGTTCTGCCAGGACCGATGTGCTCTTCGTCTCTGCCAATGGATGGGACATCGCGGGCGCATCCGGCTATGGCTTCAGAACCGTCTGGGTCAACCGCGCGGGCGACCCGGTGGATCGCCTGCCGCACCGCCCGGCGCATGTGCTGACAGATCTCGCCACCATACCGGAGCTGGCCTGATGCCGCGTTTCACCACCGCCGACGGATTGTCGCTCCATTATACCGATGAAGGCGACGGCCTGCCGCTGCTCTGTCTTGCCGGGTTGACGCGCGATGGCCGCGATTTCGAATTCGTCGCGCCGCACCTGGAGGGCGTGCGCCTGATCCGGCTCGACTACCGCGGTCGCGGACAGTCGGATTGGGGCGATCCGTCCACCTATCAAATCCCCGTCGAGGGTCGTGACGCGATCGACCTGCTCGACCACCTCGGGCTCGACTCCGCAGCCGTTCTTGGAACCTCGCGCGGCGGGCTGATAGCGATGGTCCTGGCCAGCACGGCCAAGCACCGCCTGCGCGGTGTGGCGCTCAACGATATCGGCCCCGAGATCGCACCGGAAGGGCTGGAGGTGATCAAGGACTACCTTGGCCGCCCGCCCGTTCTGAAAACGCATGCAGAGGTGGCACGGGCCCGCGCCCAGATGCTGACCGGTTTTGCCAATGTCCCGGACCCACGCTGGCTGCGCGAGGCGCAGATCCTGTTCAATGACACCGGAGACGGGCTCGAACTGACCTACGATCCGCGCCTGCGCGAGGCGGTTCTGGACAGCGGCGCGCAACCGGCGCCCGATCTCTGGCCGCTGTTCGATGCCATGTCGGGCCTGCCACTGGCCTGTTTGCGCGGCGCCAATTCCGATCTTCTTTCGCCCGAAACCTTCGCCGAGATGAAGCGCCGCCGCCCCGACATGATCGCGGTCGAAGTGCCCGACAGGGGACACATCCCGTTTTTGGACGAACCGCAAAGCCTGCGCGCGCTGCGACGCTGGCTGGATATGTTGAGGTAACACATGGATATTCACCGGATCGAGGCCGCCGCCCAGCGCCTGCAAGGTCACGCGCGGGTCACACCACTTCTGTCTTCCCCCTTTCTGGACGAAATTGCCGGGCGCCGGGTGCTGATCAAGGCGGAATGCCTGCAACATACCGGCAGCTTCAAATACCGCGGCGCGCGGTCTGCCATTTCAGCATTGCCGGAAGATCAGCGCGCCTCCGGCGTGATCGCCTTTTCCTCGGGCAACCACGCGCAAGGCGTGGCGCTGGCGGCCCGGCAATTCGGTGTCGCTGCGGTGATCGTCATGCCGTCCGACGCGCCGAAGATGAAAATCGCCAACACCCGCGCGCTCGGTGCCGAGGTGGTGCTCTACGACCGTGCGACCCAGGATCGGGACACGATCGGCCATGACATTTCGAACGCGCGCGGGCTGTCCCTGATCCGCCCCTTCGATGAACCCGAGGTCATCGCGGGGCAAGGGACATGCGGTCTCGAGATCGCGGCGCAAGCGGCCGATCTGGGGGTGACAGCGGCGGATGTGATTGTCTGCTGCGGTGGCGGCGGGCTGACCTCGGGCATCGCGCTGGCGCTGGACGCACGGGCTCCTGAGATGCGCGTGCGCCCTGCCGAGCCCGAGGCGTTCGACGATGTCACACGGTCTCTTGCCTCTGGCCGGATCGAACGCAACGCCAGCCAGTCGGGCGGCCTCTGCGATGCCATCGTCACCCCGCAGCCAGGGGCGCTCACATTTCCGATCATGCAGCGCCTGTGCGGCCCCGGCCTCGTTGTTTCCGAGGAGGAGGCGCAAATGGCCATGGCGCAGGCGTTTTCCCGGCTCAAGCTGGTCGCCGAGCCCGGTGGCGCGGTGGCATTGGCGGCAGCGCTGTATCATGCGGACCAACTCGAAGGCGATACGGTGATCTGCACCCTCTCGGGCGGCAATGTCGACCGCGGGGTTTTCCTTCACGCTCTGCAACAATACGGAGACGCCTAGTGCAGGACATCACAGGCGCGCATTTCAACCTCAGGACCCTGATCGGGCCGGCGACCACGGTCGGATCATGGCACATTTGAAGACCGGTTGAACCACCGGCGCCGCTGTCTCGCCGCCTTGCAGCGACGTCCCCGAGGTATCCGGAGCCAAAAGAAACACAGGAGCGCCACCATGCAGATCGCCAAACTTGACGATATCCGCCTGCACTACCGGATCGACGGCGATCCCGACGGTGCGCCGGTGGTCTTTGCAAATTCGCTGGGCACCGACCTGCGGCTCTGGGACAAGCTGATTGCGCGGCTTCCGAAAACAGGCCTGAAATACCTGCGCTATGACAAACGCGGGCATGGCCTGTCGGACTGCCCGCCCCCGCCTTATGGCATGGGCACGCTGGTGCGCGATCTGGAGCAGTTGATGGATCACCTCGCCCTGCGCGACGCGGTTGTTGTCGGCTTGTCCATCGGGGGCATGATCGCACAAGGGCTGGCGGCCAAGCGGCTGGATCTGGCGCGCGCCCTGGTCCTGTCGAACACTGCTGCACGGATCGGCACGCGCGAGATGTGGGCAGACAGGATCGCGCAGATCGAACAGGGTGGGGTCGAGGCTTTGGCCGACGCGGTCATGGCGCGTTGGTTTTCGACTGACTTTCGCCAGACCCAGGAGCTTGTCGCCTGGCGCAACATGCTCACCCGCACACCGGCCGAGGGATATGTCGGATGCGCGCAGGCAATTGCCGGAACGGATTTCTACTCCACCACGGCTGCGTTGCGCCTGCCCACCCTTGGTATCGCGGGCAGCGAAGACGGATCGACGCCCCCCGATCTTGTCCGCGAGACGGTGGACCTGGTGCCAGGTTCTCGGTTTCAGCTCATCCGCAAGGCCGGACATCTGCCCTGCGTCGAGGCGCCGGACACCTACGCCGCCGCGCTGACCGAGTTCATTGCCGCGCAGGCGCATTGATGCGGACCCTGTCGACAGCCCGGTACGGATCATCTTGAAAGCGTTGGACCATGCGCCTGCCGGTTCTCTTCATCCTTCTGACCGTAATGATCGATTCCATGGGGATCGGGCTCATCATCCCGGTCATGCCGGACCTGATCCAGGAGGTGACCGGCGGCGATCTGGCCAGTGCCGCGCTCTGGGGGGGCGTTCTTGCCACGGTCTTTGCCGTGATGCAGTTCCTGTTCGGCCCGCTGCTTGGCAACCTTTCGGACCGCTTCGGGCGCCGGCCGGTCCTGCTGATATCCCTTCTCGTGATGGCGGCGGATTACGTCGTGATGGCCCTTGCCGGGAGCATCTGGCTCTTGCTGGCCGGGCGCCTTGTCGGCGGCATCACGGCGGCCACGCAATCCACCGCCTCCGCCTACATGGCCGATATCTCCGAGCCAGGGAAAAAGGCGCAGAATTTCGGGCTGGTCGGCGCGGCCTTCGGTCTGGGCTTTGTCATCGGACCGTTGCTGGGCGGGCTGCTGGGTGAATGGGGCACCCGCGCGCCGTTCTGGGCCGCGGCCGGGTTGGCCGGGGCAAACACGGTGCTTGGCTATTTCGTCCTGCGCGAAACCGTGACCGACGCGATCCGCCGCCGCTTCGACTGGCGGCGCGCAAACCCGCTGGGCGCGTTCAAATCGCTGCGCGCGCTGCCGGGGCTGGGGCGGCTGTTCACCGTGTTTTTCCTCTACCAGGTCGCGTTCTTTGTCTATCCGGCGATATGGGCCTATTTCGGACAGGCGCGGTTTGGCTGGAACGCGGGCCTCATAGGGGTGTCGCTGGGCCTTTTCGGCGTGATGATGGCGGTGGTCCAAGGCGGGCTCATTCGACTGATCCTCGCACGTCTGGGTAAACGCGGCACGGTCCTTTACGGTCTCGTGTTCGACGTCTTTGCCTTCGCCGCGCTGGCCTTTGTCACGTCCGGCCCCATCGCGTTGATCCTTACGCCGCTGGCGGCGCTCGGCGCGGTCATCACCCCGGCGCTGCAAGGGATCATGTCGCGCGCCGTCGGAGAGACGCGGCAGGGCGAATTGCAAGGCGCGCTCACCTCGGTCAGCGCGATTGCGATGATCATCGCCCCGATGCTGATGACCTCGGTCTTTGCACGGTTCACCCATGCGGACGCGCCGATCCATTTTCCCGGAGCACCGTTTCTGCTGTCGCTTGCGCTCATCCTGATCGCCTTGGCGGTGTTTCTCTATCCCAAGCGCCCTCCGGTGGCGGTCTGACGGATCAGGCCCGGTATCGGCTTGCACTTCCGTGCCGCCAGCCCCACCTTGCGCGAAACCAAACAGGAGGGGCCATGACCCGCATAAAAGCCGCCGTCTGCACGGAATTCGGCGCACCGCTGCGCCTCGAATCGCTCGAGCTGCGCGCACCGCAGGCCGGAGAGATCGAGGTCACACTCGAGGCAGTGGCGATCTGCCATTCCGACATCCATTTTGCCGAAGGCGCATGGGGTGGCGATTTGCCCGCGGTCTATGGGCACGAGGCGGCCGGCCGGGTGTCTGCCATCGGTCCGGGCGTGTCCGACCTGATCGAGGGACAGCGCGTGGTCGTGACGCTGATCAAGGCCTGTGGCACCTGCCCCAACTGTGCAATCGGCAAACCGACGATCTGCGAAACGCCGGGCACCGGACCGTCGCCCTTGGCGCGCGAAGATGGCACACATGTCGTGCAGGCCATGAATTGTGGCGCCTTTGCCGAACGCCTGGTCGTGGACCAGAGCCAGGTCGTGCCCTTGCCGGACGACATGCCGCCGGAAGCGGTTGCGCTCATGGCCTGCGGCGTGATCACCGGCGTCGGCGCCGTGATCAATGCTGGCCGTTTGCGCGCGGGCGAGGACGTTGTGGTGATCGGCGCGGGCGGGGTCGGCCTGAACGCGATCCAGGGCGCAAGGATCGCCGGCGCACGCCGCATCGTGGCGGTGGACATGACGCAGGACAAGCTCGACACCGCGATGGCCTTCGGGGCGACGGATGGCGTGCTCGCCACCTCGGATGCGCCCTGGACCGAGGTCCTTTCCATCCTCGGGCGCGGAGCAGATCTTGTTGCCGTCTCGGTCGGCGCGATTCCCGCCTACAACACCGCGCCGCGCTACCTCGGATGGGGTGGGCGCATGGTGATGATCGGGATGCCCCATTCCGGCGCGATGGCCGAATACGAACCAGTGGTTCTGGCCTACATGGCGCAGGGCATGACGGGCTCCAAGATGGGCGATGTGGTGATCCGCCGTGACATACCGTGGCTCGCCGATCTTTACCGGCAGGGCCGGCTCAAGCTTGATGACCTGGTGTCGGGACGCTGGTCGCTCGACCAGATCAACGAGGCCATCACCGACACCAAGACAGGTGGCGCGAAACGCAACGTGATCGTTTTCTGAGCAGCCCCGACCCGCTGCACGCGTTTGCCGTCACCGGAAACTCTGCGATGTGCCGACGCATCGCCCGCCCGATACACCAAGGAACCGCCATGAAACTGCAGTCGCTCGACATCATCACCACCGCCCCGCCTGCCCCCGGCTGGGGCGGCCGCTACTGGACGCTGGTCAAGCTGACCACCGACACCGGCCTCACCGGCTGGGGCGAATGCTACGCCTCCAGCGTCGGCCCCAAGGCGATGACGGCGGTGATCGAAGACGTGTTCGAGCGACACATGAAGGGCGAAAACCCGGAAAACATCGAATTGATGTTTCGCCGCGCCTATTCATCGGGCTTCACCCAGCGCCCCGACCTGACCGTCATGGGAGCGTTTTCCGGCCTGGAAATCGCCTGCTGGGACATCCTCGGCAAGGCGCGGGGCCGTCCGGTCTGGGCGCTTCTGGGCGGGCGCATGAACGCCAGAGTGCGCGCCTATACCTATCTCTACCCGCTCCCGCATCACGATCTGACCACGTTCTGGACCGACCCCGACGCCCATGCCGAGGCGGCAGCGCATTATGTCGAACAAGGCTACACCGCGCTGAAATTCGACCCCGCCGGCCCCTACACCATTCACGGTGGCCACCAGCCCGCGATGTCGGACATTTCCCTGTCGGTCGAGATGTGCAAGGCAATCCGAGCGGCAGTCGGCGACAAGGCAGATTTGCTTTTCGGCACGCATGGCCAGTTCACCACCTCGGGCGCGATCCGGCTGGGTCAGGCGATCGAGCCCTATCTGCCACTCTGGTACGAGGAACCGATCCCGCCCGACAACCTGCTGGAGTTCGCAGAGGTGGCACGCGCCGTGCGCATTCCCATCGCAACCGGCGAACGGCTGACAACAAAAGCCGAGTTTGCCACGCTCCTGCGCAGCGGCGGCGCGAGCATCCTGCAACCCGCCCTGGGCCGCGCCGGCGGTCTCTGGGAGATGAAAAAGCTCTCCGCGATGGCCGAGGCCTTCAACACCGAGATGGCGCCGCATCTTTATGCCGGGCCGGTGGAATGGGCCGCGAACCTGCACCTGTGCACCTCCATTCCCAATGCCCTTCTGGCCGAGACGATCGAGACGCCCTTTCACGCCAGCCTGATCCGCAATACGATCACCGTTGAAAATGGCTTTGTCACCCTGCCGGACACGCCCGGCCTTGGCATCGACGTCGACGAAGACCTGGCCCGCGCGCATCCCTACACCGGCGATGGTCTGCATCTCGAGATGCAGTCAGACCCCTGCAATTACCAGGGCGGCAACAATTTCATGGGCGGCGCGCCCCCGAAGACCGACAGCGGACCGGCGCGATAAATCTTTGAACTGCGTCGCGCATCGGTGCTATGTTCCATGGAATGGTTCGGGATATCGCAGATGAATGACCTCGGGTTTGCGCCTGCAACGGCGCAGGACATGGCAAAAAGCGCGGAAGACGCGGCCGCCTACCTCAAGACCTTGGCGCATGAAGGCCGCCTGATGATCCTGTGTCACCTCGGCACTGGCGAAAAATCGGTTGGAGAGCTCGAAAGCCTGCTCAACATCCGTCAGGCGGCGGTCAGCCAGATGCTGGCCCGGCTGCGCGACGAAGAGCTCGTCAGGACGCGGCGCGACGGCAAGACCATCTACTACAGCCTGAACGACGAAAACACCGCCCGCCTGATCGCTCATCTACACGGGATGTTCTGCGCCTCATGACCCGCCCCGACACTTCTTTCAGCGGACCCGAAATCTGCGCCAAACCGGCGCGGGACGTGATCCGCCTGCTGCGCAACCGCGAACTGAGCACCGCCGATCTGATCGAGGCAAGCACCGCGCGCATGGATCAGGTCGAAGAGCAGGTGACCGCTGTCGTTACCCGCTGCCCCGACCGCGCCGGCGCCGCGCAGGCCGATCCGGACAGCGCGCTGGCCGGGCTGCCCATCGGGATCAAGGACCTCAATCCGGTCGCGGGGGTGCGCACCACCTTCGGCACGCAAGGCATGTCCGATCACGTCCCCGGCGCATCTGACCCTCTGGTGGCACGGCTGGAGGCGCGGGGCGGCGTGGTTCTGGGCAAGACCAACACGCCGGAAATGGGCGCGGGTGCCAACACGTTCAACACCGTTTTCGGGGCCACCCGCAACCCTTGGAACACCGCGATGAACGCGGGCGGCTCCTCCGGCGGCGCCGCGGTATCGTTGGCCACCGGGGAACTCTGGCTCAGCCACGGTTCCGATTTTGGCGGCAGCCTGCGCAGCCCGGCCAATTATTGCGGCATCGTCGGCCTGCGCCCCTCGCCCGGCATCGCGGGGGGATCGTCAGCGAACCTGGGGTTCACCACCGGCGGCGTCGACGGCCCGATGGCGCGCGATGTGTTGGATTGCGCGCTCTTTCTTGACGCGATGGCCGGCTTCGATCCGGTCTGGCCGATCTCCTATCCGGCGCCCGCCACGCCTTATTTCGAAACCGCGCGGCAGGACGCGGGTGCGGTTCGCATCGCCTACACGCCCGACCTGAACGGCTTTGCCGCTGTGACCGCCGAAATCGACGGCGTGCTGCGCCGCGCGCTGAAGCAGGTGCAGGCCCCGGCGATCACCGTCGAAGAACATTGCCCGGACCTGTCACGCCTCGACGAGACCTTCCGCGTCTTGCGCGGCCTATCCTTTCTCGGCAGCTACGCGGCCACACCCGACAGCGTCACCCGGCACTACAAGCCCGCGATCCAGGGCAATCTTGCCGATGCGCAGGCGCTGACATTCGGCGACCATGTCCGAGCCGAACGCGATCGTTCGGCGATCTACAACACGATGGCCGGGTTTTTTCGCACCCACGATGTCCTCGCCTGCCCGGTCAACGGGTTGGCGCCGCTGCCGGTCGAGATCGAATACCCGACCGAGGTCGCTGGCCGCCCGATGCGCGACTATATCGACTGGCTGCATTTTGCCTTCCTCGCGACGGTCGCTGGCTTGCCAGCCTTGTCGCTTCCCGTCGGTTTCACTGCCTCAGGCATGCCCGTTGGACTGCAACTGATCGGTCCGCCGCGCGGCGAAGGCCGACTGTTGCAGATCGCGCATATGATCGAGCAGTCTCTGGCGCTCCCGGTCACGGTCATCGACCCGATCCCGTCCTGACAGGACAGGACAGGACAGGACAGGACAGGACTGCGCGGAGCCATCCGGACCGTCCATCCTTCTTCTCTTTCCAAATATGCAAAATGCGCGCCGAAGGCGCGCCCGTCGGATCGGCGCAGCCGATTCGAGACCGGCTCAACCGATCACGCCGCCACCTGCCAGCGATTGGCATAGCAGCCAAGAACCCGGCCCACATCGTCCTCCGCAGCCCCGTTCAAGGCAACCTGGGCAACAAGACCAAGCGTCTTGTCATCGACAACCGACACCACACGTGCCGGCGACCCAGACTTATCCAGTGCCGCGTTGAACACCCGCATGATCGCGTGTTTGCGCAGGTCCGGCTTGTAAACCTTGCCAACTGCCGTTTTCGGAAGCTCGGGCAGGATCGTCATGTGCTTGGGGATTGCCGCGCGTTCGTGGACATGCACCTGGCAATGCTTCAAAAGCGCCTGCTCCGTCACGTCCGCGCCAGCGACCAGTTCGACAAACGCGCAAGGCAGTTCACCCGCGCGCGCATCGGGCTGGCCAATCGCCCCGGCAAAAGCGACCGCCGGATGCGCCAGCAACGCCTCTTCGATGTCTGCGGGATCGATATTATGCCCGCCGCGGATGATCAGGTCCTTCGCGCGCCCGGTGATCCACAAATACCCGTCCGCATCGATCCGGCCCAGATCTCCGGTCCGCAGATGGGTGCCGTAATGAAACAGGTCGGCGTTCTTGGCCGCCTCGGTATAGGTATGCCCGGCAAAGACACCCGGATTCGACACGCAGATCTCGCCGATCTCGTCCACCGCGCAGTCCGCAGCACCGCCGTCGGCCTCCTTGAGGATTTTGACATCGGTATGCGGGAAAGGGATACCCACTGATCCCACTTTCTTTATCCCGTCCGGCGGGTTGCACGAGACAAGGCAGGTCGCCTCGGTCAGCCCGTAGCCTTCGACCACGGTGACGCCACAGGCGTCCTCGAACCGTTTGAACAGTTCCAGCGGCAACGGCGAGGAGCCGGAAAACGCGGTCTTGATATGCGACAGGTCCGCATCCACCGGTCGTTGCATCAGCGCCGACATGGCGGTTGGCACGGTGATGACGAAAGTGGTTTTCCAGCGCTCGCACAACTTCCAGAAATTGTCGAACACGCCCTCGCCACGATACCCCTGCGGCGTCGGGAACACCGTATGCGCGCCGGACACCACCGAGGCCATCAGGATGACATGGCAGGCGAAGACGTGAAACAGAGGCAGCGGGCACATGATACTGTCTTCTTCGGAAAACAGCAGCCGCGTGCCCAGCCATCCGTTGTAGATCATGCCGGAATACTGATGCTGCGCGACCTTGGGCATGCCGGTGGTGCCGCCCGTGTGGAAATAGGCCGCAACGCGGTCGGCTGTGCTGTCGGCGAAATCCAGCGTCGTGTTCTGTGTCTTGGCCTCGGCGGCAAAACTCAGCACATCGGCGTGGTGCGCGCCGGGGTTCTTCGGTCGGATCAAGGGCACGATCCATGATTTCGGCGGCGTCAGATGTCGGTTCAAATCCACCTCGAGCACCGTGTGAACATGCGGCGCATGGCGGCAGGCCTCGGCCACTTTCTGCGGGACATCCGTCTTTGGGAACGGCTTGAGCGTGACGACAACCTTCGCGTCGGTTTCACGCAGGATCGCGGCGATCTGCTCGGGTTCGAGCAACGGATTGATCGGGTTGACGATCCCGGCAATGGCACCGCCCAACAGCGTTACGATGGTTTCTGTGCAATTTGGAAGCACATAGGCGACGACATCGGTTTCCCCGATGCCCAGCTTGCGAAACAGGTTCGCCGCCTGCACGGTTTGCGTCAGCAGGTCAGACCAACTCAGGGTTTCGGCCTTGTCATTCGGGCCGGACAGCAACTGAAAACTGACGGCGGGATGCTCGGGAAACGCCTGTGCGGTCTTGCTCATCTGGCCATAGAGCGTCACGGGCAAATCCCGCTCGGCATACGGCATCTCGTTTTCAATCGTGTTGCGGTCCTCGATACTCGCAAACGTCATGGTGTCCCCTCCCTGGATCGCGCTTGGACCGCGCCTCTGCGTGTCGTTCCCCCTGTTTAGCGGAAATTTGACCGAAACAAGACCGGGCGACGCGACGGCACTTCCTGCCTGACGCCGCGTTCTTCAGCAATCTGGCCACAGCGCCGCACCAAATCAAATGAAATCCACCACGCCGGTCTGCAGCGCTCCTGCGGGGGCGTCTTTTTGCACGGGCTTTGCAAGGACGTCTGCCCGAACCACGCGCCTGCCGCCCCGTGATCCTGTCCAGCCCGACCGCCGGGGCCGTCACGGGCCGAGATCCGCGCCGCTTTCCCACATGCCGCGCGGCCTCAGTTCAGCGTTACCAGCTTTCCGGGGTTCATGATGTTGTCCGGATCAATCGCCTTTTTCAGAACCCCCATCAGCGCATAGCCGGCGCCATGTTCTTGTGCGAGATACTGGCGCTTGCCGATGCCGATGCCGTGTTCGCCGCTCACCGTGCCGCCGAATTCCAGCGCCAGGCGGTTGACCGCCTCCACCAATTCCTTGGCACGGCTCAATTCCTCGGCGCTGTCGGGATCGACCAGGATCAGCAGGTGGAAATTCCCGTCGCCGACATGCCCCACCATCGGCGCAAGAAATCCCGACGCCTCGGCCAGATCCGTGGCGCGCGTCAGACACTGGGCCAGGGACGAAATCGGAACGCAGCAATCCGTGACCACGCCGTTGCAGCCAGCCCTCAGCGCCTTTCCCGCGTAATAGGCGTTGTGCCGTGCCTGCCACAGGCGATTGCGATCCTCGGTCCGTGTCGCCCATGCGAAATCCGAGCCTCCATGCTCTTCGACCAACGCGCCAAAGGTTTCGACCTGTTCGGCCACACTCGCCTCCGAGCCGTGGAATTCGAGAAAGAGATGCGGTTGCTCGGGCAGCGCAAGATCCGGGTTGTGCAGGTTCATGCCCCGCATCGTCAGCGCGTCCAGCAATTCCACCCGTGCCATCGGCAAGCCCATCTGGATGGCAAGGATCACGGTGTCTACCGCGCCGTGAATGTCGTTGAACGCGCAGGTCGCCGCCGCGATATGCTCGGGCTGTCCGTGCAATTTCACCGTCAGCTTGGTGATGATCCCCAATGTGCCCTCGGAGCCGATAAACAAATGGGTCAGATCATACCCGGTCGAGGATTTGCGGGCCCGGCTGCCGGTCTGGACGATCTGGCCATCGGGCAAAACCACCTCCAGCGCAAGAACATTGTCCGCCATCGTGCCATAGCGCACCGTATTGGTGCCAGACGCGCGCGTGGCCGCCATGCCGCCAAGGCTCGCATCGGCGCCGGGATCGACGGTAAACATCAGCCCAGTCGCCCGCAGCGCCTCGTTCAGCTGCACCCGCGTGACGCCCGGTTCCACCACGGCGTCCAGATCACTCTGGTTTACCGTCAGGATCTTGTTCATCCGGCTGGTGTCAATGGACACGCCCCCGTGCACCGGCACGATATGCCCCTCGAGCGACGATCCGACGCCATAGGGCACCACGGGACAGCCATTCCGGGAGCAGATTTTCAGAACCTCCGACACCTCTTCGGTGGTCTCGGGGAATGCCACCGCGTCCGGCAGGGCGGGTTTGGTATAGGCCTCGTCATGGCTGTGTTGATCGAGCACCGATGCGCCGGTGGACAGGCGGTCCCCCAAAAGGTCACGCAGCGCGGTGATGGTTGTCGTGATGGCGTCACTGGGCATGGGGGGTCTCCTTATTGCCGCGCGGGCTGGTGTCGGACCTTAATGCGACGCGACGGCAGGGAAAAGCCCGCTCATCCGTCTATCGGGTCGATCAGGTCGGGTCCCGAGGCGCGGTTCGAATTGACCTGGGGATCGACGCGGTAGACGTCCAGCGCGTCTTCGGGCGGGGCGGTCATGAGGGTCGCGGCGCCGTGGCCGTCTTCGCCCAGCCAGAGCGCCCAGTCATCCGGGTGCAGCGTGACCGGTTGACGATGATGAATGGCCGACATCGTCGCGTTGGCGCCGGTGGTCACGATGGCACAGCTGCGATGCGCCAGCCCGTCGCGTTCCCAGTCCTGCCAGATCCCGGCAAAGGCCAGCGCATCAGCCGCAGCCGGATGGATATACCACGGCAGACGGTTGCCCGCGTCATCCTTGGTCCATTCGTAGAATCCGGTCGCCGGGATCAGGCATCTGCGTTCGCGGCATGCCGCCTTGAAGGCGGGTTTCTCGGCGATCGTCTCGGCCCGCGCGTTGATCAGAAGTGGCCCCCCGGTTTCGGTCTTGTACCAATGCGGCAGAAACCCCCAGCGCATCGACACCAGCCGGCGCTGTCCCTCCTGCGTGTGTACCGCATGCACGAGATTGGTCGGACAGATGTTGTAATTCGGAACTTCGGGCAGCGCGTTGGCCGGCACCGCATCGAACAACTGCGCCATCGCGTCAGACGGCAGGGTGAGGGAGAAACGACCGCACATGGGGCCTACAGTAAACGGCCAGGTGGTCTTGGCAACGCCCTTCGTCACCAAAGGCCGCGCCCGGCGAACACCATCGTCCAGAGGTCGCGCTTGCCCTGTGCGCCCTGTCTTTTGCGCACGCCACCGTCTTTAAGCTGGCGTCGTACAACACACCCAGACGAAAAAGCGCGCCCCGATGTTGGACGCGCATCGGGGTCGAGTTGCCAGACTTTACTGCTTCACGGTGATCCGACCATCCGTATAGGGCGTGTAAGGCCCAGTCTCGGCCAGAAACTCTGCCATGACATCGGCAAGGTCGGGGCCGAAGTCATAGGCGTTCCGCGCATCGCGGAACATGGCATATCCATCACCGCCGTTGCGCACATAATTGTTGGACACGGCGCCGTAGGTGGCCGCCAGGTCAATCGGCGCCCCGTTGATCATCACATCGGAGATCCGGTTGCCCGGTTCCTGGCTCAGATCGACGGTAAAGCTCATGCCGGCCACCTGCGGGAACCGGCCCGCACCGTCCGCGACCCGGCTTACACCATTTTCCAGCGCGGCGAGGATCTGGTCTCCGGTGACCTCGAAAGTGGACAGCGTGTTCTGAAACGGCAGCACCGTCAGCACCTCGCCCATTGTCACCTCGCCCGCATCTATGGAGGCCCGCAAACCGCCGCCATTCTGGATCGCAACCTGGATGCCCTGATCCTTGACCCGGTCCAGCATCGCATCTGCGACCAGATTGCCCATCGGGCATTCCATGGTGCGGCAAACCTCGCGGCTGCCCTCGATCGCCTCAGCGGTTGCGGCCATGACCTGCGTCTTCATGTCCTCGATCGGCCCGGCAAGTTCGGCCACACGGTCCTCGATCTCGGGGTCTTCGGCGACCGAGGCATCCAGCAGGATCGTATCGCCTTGGGCATGGGTCACATTGCCGTCGTCATCGAAAGTCAGTTCGAGATGCCCGACATATTTCGAATAGGCATAGGCCTGCACCACCGGCACCAGCGTGCCGTCTTGCTGGCTGACAAAGGTCGGATAGGCGCCGTCACGGTCCGGGTCGCTTGCCGACAGGTAGCTGTGGCTGTGCCCGCCCACGATGGCATCGATCCCCGGCACCGCGGCTGCGATCTCGATATCCTTCGGCAGCCCGACATGGTTCAGGCCAATGATCTTGGTCACGCCCGCGTCGGTCAGCGTTTCGACATCCGCGGCAAGGCTGTCGATCTCGGGCTGGAAAATCACCGCCTCCGACGGCGACGAGGTTTCCACCGTGTCAATGGCCAGCGCCGACACGATGCCGATCCGTTCACCGTCCACTTCGAGCACGACATGGGGCTGCACCTTGTCGGCCAGGATGTTCGACTGGCTCACATCGAGGTTGCCCGAGACGACGGGAAAGGACACGGTCTCGATCAGCTTGAGCAGGCCTTCGTCGCCATCATCGAATTCATGGTTGCCCACGGCCATCACGTCGAAGCCGATCTTCTCCATCATCTCGGCTTCGACATCGCCCTTGTAGGTCGTGTACATCAGCGACCCCTGGTACTGGTCGCCCGCATCGACCACGATCACGTTTTCGCCGTCCAGTTCGGCGCGCAGCTCGTCGATCATCGTCTTGACCCGCGCCACACCGCCGAAACACTTGCCTTCGGCGTTGTCCTCGGCCGAACAGGTCGAATCGAAGCGGTTGATCGGCTCGATCCGGCTGTGCAGATCGTTGATATGGATCACGTGAAGCGTGTATTCGGCCTGCGCCACACCGGCGCTCAGCGCCAGGCCAGCAGCCCCTGCAAGAAGTCGGTAAGACATGTGAACCCTCTTTGTCGGATTGTTATGCAGCAATCGTGCATCGCGCCGCGAAGGGAGTCAAAACTTACCCGCGCGCGGCGCGCGACACGGTTATCGGTCGCTTGGACAACAGGCAGATGACACAGCTTGACGCGACCGCCCGCACACGGCACATCCCGGGCATGATATACAAAATTCTCCGCTCCGATGAATGGGCCGCGCTGCAGGCCGAAGGTGAAATCGCTGGCGCGCCGATCGACGTGGCAGATGGATACGTGCATTTCTCTACTGCCGAGCAGACGCGCGAAACCGCTGAGAAACATTTCGCCGGTGCAGACGGGCTGATGCTGCTGGCCTTCGACGAGGCCACGATCACCGGCGACCTGCGATGGGAGCCATCCCGTGGCGGCGCGCTGTTCCCGCATCTTTACGGGCCGCTGCGCCTTGCCGACATGGTCTGGGCCGAGCCGATGCCGCGCGACGGCGACACCCATCGCTTTCCGGACAAGATGGCATGAGCCTGCTCGAACGGGCCGGTCTGCACCTGCTGCACCGGTTCGATCCGGAAACCGCCCACGGGCTTGCCCTGCGCGCGCTGCAACTGGGTCTCACACCCAGCGCGGGCACCCTCACCAGCCCGCGCTTGCGCACCGATCTGGCGGGTCTTGTCCTGCCCAACCCGGTCGGCCTCGCCGCCGGTTTCGACAAGAACGCGGTCGCGCTGCGCCCATTGTCGCGCGCGGGCTTCGGCTTTATCGAAGTGGGCGGCGCCACGCCGCGTGCCCAGCCGGGCAACCCCAAGCCACGGCTTTTCCGCCTGACCGAGGATCGCGCCGTCATCAATCGCTTCGGCTTCAACAATGACGGGATGGCGGCCATCGTGGCGCGGCTGCGCGACCGCCCTCGCGACGCGATCATCGGCCTCAACCTCGGAGCCAACAAGGACAGCGAAAACCGCGCCGCCGATTTCGCCACCGTATTGGCCAACGGCGGCGCGCATGTCGATTTCGCCACCGTCAATGTCAGTTCGCCCAACACCGAAAAACTGCGCGACCTGCAAGGCAAGGACGCGCTCTCGGCGCTGCTGGCCGGTGTGATGGAGACGCGCAACGCGCTGGACCGTCCGATCCCGATCTTCCTCAAGATCGCGCCGGACCTGTCGGAGGCAGAAATCACCGATGTGGCCGAGGTTGCCCTTGCCTCGGGCATCGACGGGCTGATCGCCACCAACACCACGCTGGACCGTGACGGGCTCACGTCTCGGCACGCCGCGGAAAAGGGCGGATTGTCGGGTCGGCCGCTGATGGATAAATCCACCGATGTGCTGGCCCGGATTTACCGCGAAACGCAGGGCAGACTGCCGATCATCGGTGTCGGCGGCATCGGCTCGGCCCAGGATGCCTATACCAAGATCAAGGCGGGCGCGTCAGCCGTGCAACTCTACTCTGCCCTCACTTACCAAGGCCTTGGCCTGATCCCTCAGATCGTCAACGGTCTCGATACCCTTCTGGAACGCGACGGGTTCGCCAATATCGCCGATGCCGTCGGCACCGGCACCTGATCCCAGCCGCGGCATTCTTTCAAAAGCACGCGGCGGACCTGGGCGCAGAGCGCCATCGTGCCGAACCCGCTATCGCAGCGTGGGCACCCGCAGCGCATCGACAAAGGCGCGGATCAGGGCGGCATCCTTGATCCCCGGGGACGCCTCCACACCCGAGGACACATCGACTTGCCGTGCGCCCGTCAGCGCCACCGCCTCGGCCACGTTGTCCGGCGTCAGGCCACCGGCCAGCATCCACGGGACGGACCAACGCCGGTTCGAAACCAGCCGCCAGTCAAACGTCACGCCATTGCCGCCGGGCAGCGTCGCCTCCCTGGGCGGCTTCGCATCGACAAGCAACTGGTCCGCCACCTCGGAATAGACATCCAGCGCCGCGGCATCCTGCGCATCCGCCACGCCAACAGCCTTCATCACCGGCAAGCCATAGCGCGACCGGATCCCGGCAACACGCTCCGGCGTTTCCGAGCCGTGCAATTGCAACATGTCCAGCGGCACCGCATCGGTGATGGCATCCAGCGCCGCGTCATCGGCATTCACGACCAGCGCCACCTTGGCCACGCCAACAGGCACAACCACCGCAAGGTCGCGCGCCTGGGACAACGAGACGTTGCGCGGGCTCTTGGGAAAGAACACGAACCCGACATAGGCCGCCCCTGCTCCCGCGGCAGCGGCCACGTCTTCGGGCCGGGTCAGCCCGCAGATCTTGGTTCGAATTCCGGATGCCATGAAACCCGCTCAGCCTGCCTCGTCCAGAAGCGCCAGAACCTCGTCCTTGTCCTTGTCGCGCTCGGCCTTGGTGCGCCGCAATTCGCGTTCCAGCTTCTTGACCTCGGCCTCCTTGCGCGACGCCTGAGCCCGGTACTTGTGCTCGCGCAGCCACTCCCAGATGAAGCCGATCAGCAAGCCCGCGACGATCCCGCCAAAGATGACGACGAACATCGGCAACTCGATGGATCGGTTCATGCCGGCAAGATCGGCCAGTCCGCTTGGGAAAAGCGACAGCTGCACCATCCCCCGGTTTGCCAGGGCGACTGACACCAGCACGATGGCCAGCGTCGCAAGAAATGCATAGCGAATGTATCGCATCAGAGTTTACTTCCCATTCAACCTGTCTCGCAACAATTTGCCGGTCTTGAAGAACGGCACATGCTTCTCTTCCACTTCCACCGACTCGCCCGTGCGCGGGTTGCGGCCGACACGGGCCTCCCGTTTCTTGACGGAAAATGCGCCGAACCCACGCAGTTCGACCCGGTCCCCTCGGGCCATCGCATCGATGATTTCTTCGAAAACCGTGTTCACTATGCGCTCAACATCGCGCTGGTACAAATGCGGATTGTCATCAGCAATCTTCTGGATCAATTCGGACCGTATCATCGTCTCGCATCCCCTTGGTCGCACGCCGGTTTCACGCGTGTCCTGGCGCTGGAGTATACGCACCACATGGCAAAACGGAAACCACGGCGTTTGCCAGAATGGCAAAAAGTTCAGCCCGATGAGGTGGTTCACAGCCATGCCGGTGAAAAATCGCGCATTGGTCGCGGGCAAATCCCGCCTGCGGCCAAGGCGCAGTGTCCTCACGATTCGGCTGATCACCCCCCGGTCCGGCGTGCCGGACAAGGCCAGGGGCCATGCTTTGGCGCAGCCCTGCCAACCGTCAATCCAGATGCCTCGTGGGCGACGCATGGGCCGATGCAAAGCACCTGACCCAAAAGGGCAATCGGCACGACCTAGCCGAACAATCCCTCGAACTCCCGCCATTCCCCCTTGGACATGCCGGACGTTTCCTGCGTCACGGTCTCCCCCTTCAGCATCCGCCGGACACACTCAAGACCGGTCGCCGACAGGTTTGCGCCCCCCATGCGGTAATCCTCGAAGGCCCGGTAGGCGAAGGGGACCCAGTCGGCGACGACCTTGCAAATCTCGTCGGCGTAAACCCTTATTTCATACTGCGCGTGCGAATCTGCGCGCAACCGAAGGAAATGGAGCAGGTTGTGCAGATCGACCTTCCAATACCATTGCGTGTAAATATTCGCGGGCAGGTTCATCCGGGCCAGTTCGCGCGCCAGCCCCTGCTGGCCATCCTGGCTGATCATCTCTTCGTAATGATCATAACAGCGCATCGCGTCATCCCGCAGGTACCGCAGCACGCGGTCGGCCTCCTCCCCTTCGAGCGATGTCCCGCGCCCCTGGTTGTTTACCACCGATTGCGCATTGAGCTGGTCCGGCGCGGGAATATAGAACTCCCGGTCGAGGATCGAATACCGGGCCGAATATTCGTTGACGTTGGCCGTACGGTGCCGGATCCACTGCCGTGCGACGAAGACCGGCAATTTGACGTGCAGCTTGATCTCGCACATCTCGAAGGGGGTAGAATGCCAGTGCCGCATCAGGTAGCGGATCAGCCCCTCGTCATTCTGAACCGACTTCGTGCCCTTGCCATACGACACCCGTGCCGCCTGGCAGATCGCCGCGTCGTCGCCCATATAGTCCACCACCCGGATAAAGCCGTGGTCCAGCACAGGATAGGCGGTATAAAGATGCGCCTCCATGCCATCGCTGACCGCGCGCAGCGTCTGTTGCGGCGCGCTGCGCAGCTCGGTGATTTCGGCCTCTTGATCCGGCGACAGGGGCATGGCGAATCCTTTCCACTAGGATGAGTCGATGCAGACTATATCTCGCGGGCGAAGCAGTAGAAACCACCAAGACTGGTATCATGCAACTGCGCCGCAGTGGCAGGGATTTTCGGTGGCTGCGGTGTACTATGCGTTGACTTTGCAGTGCTTCTGCCAGATTTTCGGGTAGAGGTCGGGAAAAAGACCAAGGTTATCCGGGGCAGTATTTTGATGACGCGCATTCTTTTCCTCTTGCTGTGTTTTGGTTTCGTCTCCGCCTGCGACAGCGGCGGCGGCGACGTTCTGCAATCGCCCTCCGAAGACGGCGCAGATGGTGGTGCAGGCGAAGGCGGTGATGATGGAACGCCGATCGACAGTGATCGTGAACTGCCTCCCGGGACAGAATCGCCCACCCGGGACGACTCGATTTTCCGGCGTGAGTCTTTTGACGAGGAAATCGGCAACGGCTACGTCAGGTCCGTAAGCTACAATGAAGATGATGATACATTTTTTGTTGACGGCCTTGGATTTGACGGAAATCAGGTGGACGGTGATCGCTTCACACCTTCTGATCCGGGGTCCCTTGGCGGTCGGTTTGATCTGCCAGGTGCGCGCTACAGCGTCTACGAAGCACCGGTCGAATTTCCTGATTCCCTAACAGAAACTCCGATCCCCCAGTTTTTGCATCGCGCAATCTACGGCGTCAGCGATAGCGGAGACACGGAATTCGCAATTGTTCGTACAGGTGCGTACATAAACTACGGCTTTGGCGGGTTCATTTATCAAAGGAATGGCGACGTCGTGATTCCGGCGGAGGGACAAGCAACCTATGAGGGCGCTTATGCAGCGCTTCGCGACTTCGATGGAAGATCTGGTCTCGAATATGCAGACGGCAGGGCGGAAATCGATATCGACTTCAGCGGATTTCGAGGCAACTGCGCTGAGGCAGAATGCGACAACGCCGTGAGAGGACTCATATCCGAACGCAGGTTGTTCGATCTGGAAGGCAACGACATCACACGCGCATATCTCGATGCGCTCAGTGCAGCCAACGGAGATGTGGCTTTAAGCGAAATGCCAGTCATCTCGTTTAAAATCGGCCCGAATGTCGGCGACCTGAACGGAGAGTTGGTCGGAACGGTCTTTACTGCCGGGAGTGAAGCTCCCTTGACAGAGTCGATTGAGGAAGACGGACAGTTTTTCGCCGTCATGGCCGGAGACCACGCGTCAGAGCCCGGGGGCGAAATCGCCGGCGTTGTGGTAATTGAAAACGATGATCCACGTTTTGACGGTGTGACGGTACGAGAAACCGGTGGTTTCATCGCGGTTCGCCGCTAACGGTGCCGTGGCACGTCGCATGATGCAGGCTGCTCGTGTTCTTACGGCAAACGCTTTGCTACTCGGCCTGTTTGTTTCTCAAGCATCTGCCCAGGACGCATTGTCCCCGTCCGAAATGCGCGAGCTTGCTGGCCAGGCCGCACTTCGCGGGCAGGCGAGTGTGGCCTTTGACCTGTCAGAGGCACTGATTAGTCGAGACGACACCGACCTGAACGCGCATCTGATCCGGTCCCGGGCGGCGCGGGATCTGGGCCGGAATGAGGATGCCTTGAGGCATGCCCGGCGCGGCTGGTCATTGGCGGATGACGCACAATCGCAATACGCTGCGGCGCTGGCCACCGCGCAAGCCCTGTCTTCCGATGGGCGGCGGACCTCGGCACAATTCTGGCTGCGGCGCGCGATAGAGCTGGCGCCCAACGAGACGCTGAAACAGCGGGCGGCAGAGGATCTTGTCTATGTCCGCCGGCGGAACCCTTGGTCGACGCAGCTACGGTTTTCGGTTGCGCCCAGTTCGAACATCAACAACGGCAGCCGTAATGACTCTTCCGAGCTGTTTGGGTTGCCGTTTGAATTTGGACTGGAAGGCGAAGCACAGGCGCTGTCGGGGGTCGAGATTTCGACCGGGTTCAGCACCCGGTATCGGCTCACAGAGAATGACCGCATGCGGAGAGACCTGACTTTCGGCGTGTCGCATCGCACCTATATCCTGTCGGAGGACGCAAAGGATATCGCGCCCGATGCGCAGGGCACCGATTTTGCCACCAGTTCCGCGTATGTCGCGCTCGGGGAAAGCCATGCCCTGTCTGGTGGCACGGCCCGGCTCGGGTGGAACGCGCAGCTTGGACGCAGATGGTACGCAGGCGATCCGTTGCTTGACTACACCCGGATCGGCGCCAACTACCGCCGCGCGACCAGCAAACGCGGACAGGTCAGCGCCGGGATCAGCCGGGAAGGGCAAGATGGCGTCGGTAGCCGGGACGACGCGACGATCCTGCGGGCCAGTCTGGGATACGGAATTGCGCTGCGAAATGGAGACCAGGTTTCGCTGAGCACGCATGCCGTGCAATCGACCAGCGATGCAGACTATCTCGATTACGACCAGCGTACCCTGTCTGCGAGCTATACGATGGCGAAACCCGTAGGGCCCGCAAAGCTGGACTTCGGGGTTTCCATTTCTGAAAAACACCATGATGCATCCAGCCTGACCCCTGACGGGCGGGATGAACGGGCCATCGAGGCGCGCGTCACCGCCGCCCTGACCGAGATGGATTTTTACGGTTTCATGCCGACGGTGACACTGAATGCCGAAAAGACGGATACGAATATCGACCTTTACGAGACCGAGAATTACGGCATTCAACTGGGCGTGCGCTCCGCATTCTGACCGCGCATTCGCTCTCGACATCTCGGCTCTATGGCTTAGCCTCCTTGCAACCCAACCTATGAGGACAAGATGCCCCTTCGATATCTCCACACCATGGTGCGCGTGAAAGACCTTGACGCGTCGATGAAATTCTACAGTCTGCTGGGTCTGAAAGAGACCAAGCGGATGGACAACGAAAAAGGTCGCTTCACCCTGGTCTTCATGGCCCCCGAAGGGCAGGAAGACTGCCCGGTCGAGTTGACCTATAACTGGGACGGCGATGACGCCTTGCCATCCGACAGCCGCCATTTCGGTCACCTCGCCTACAGCGTGGACGACATTTACGCGATGTGCCAACATCTCATGGACAATGGTGTGACCATCAACCGCCCGCCGCGGGATGGGCACATGGCCTTCGTCCGATCCCCCGACAACATCTCGATCGAGCTGCTGCAGGCAGGTGACGCGTTGCCCCGACAGGAGCCTTGGGCGAGCATGGAAAACACCGGGCACTGGTAAACGGATGCGATCCTGGCTGGCAGGAATAGCGGTGGCATCGGCAACTTTGGGTGCCACCGCATCCGACCTTCATGCCCAAGCCGATTGCCGCCTGGCGCTGGTTCTGGCGTTGGATGTGTCCTCGTCGGTTGATGATGCGGAGTACATTCTGCAACGCGACGGTCTTGCAGCGGCACTGGATGACCCGGGGATCCGGTCCGCAATTCTGGACGGTGACGGGCATGTGGCGATGGCGATCTATGAATGGAGCGGGCGCCGCCAAAGAGAACTGATCAGCGACTGGACCCGGTTGCACGACGATGCCGCGATTGACGAGGTAATCCAGACGCTGCGCAGCACGCCGCGCAGCTATTCCCGGTTTCCCACAGCGATGGGCTATGCCCTGGGCTATGGGGCAACCCTGTTGTCGCGCGGGCCGGACTGTGATCGGCAGGTGATCGACCTGTCCGGGGATGGTGAAAACAACGAGGGGTTTTCACCCACCCTCGCCTACAGGAACTTTCCGTTCCGCAATGTCACGGTGAACGGTCTTGCCGTTCTGGGCGGGACCAAGGATGTGGTTGACTATTTTGACCGCGAGGTGCGCTTTGGCACCGGCGCTTTCGTCGAAACATCGCAAGGCTACCAAGGATATCAAGAGGCGATGACCCGCAAGCTGTTCCGGGAGCTGAACGACATGATCCTTGGCGCGCTGCCCGCCGACCAGTCGAGACGCCGTCAATAGATATAGCGGATTTGATCGGTCCAGTAACGCTCCATTCGGCGCAGGGTATCGCTCATGTCGCCAAGGGTGTCGTGATCGATCACGTTATTGTCGATCAGCCCATCCGCATGACGCGCGAAGAGCGCCGAAATCAGATCGCGGATTTCCCGCCCCCGCGAGGTAAGCCGCACGCGCACCGACCGGCGATCGATCTCGCAGCGCTGGTGGTGCATATACCCCATATCGACCAGCTTTTTCAGGTTGTAACTGACATTGCTGCCCTGGTAATATCCACGCGTTTTCAGCTCTCCTGCGGTGACCTCGTGATCGCCGATATTGAACAACAGCAGCGCCTGGACCGCATTGATTTCGATGATGCCAACACGTTCGAATTCGTCCTTGATCACGTCCAGAAGCAACCTGTGAAGCCGCTCCACAAGCGCGAGCGCTTCCAGATAGCCATCAAGGACACCGGTCCCGCCCCCCTGGTCAACAGATGCATGTATGCTCATTGAAATCTCCGCCTAACCTGTTGAGACGAAGACTGCGCGATAAAACCGAATAATCGGTTAAAGCGAAAAATGCGTGCGAGTCAGCGCTGGAACGCCACTTCGGAAATATCCGTGATCAGGTCGCGAAGTGCCTCGGGTGGCGGTTTCTGACCGCTTACCCATTGGTAGAGATCCTGGTCATTTTCCGCCAGCAGCGCATCGTAGCGGTCCAGTGCAGCCTCATCAAAGTCCTGTAACCGCCGCTGTGCATAACGCGACAGGATGATGTCCATCTCCTTGATCCCACGCCGCATGGACCGCATGGACAGGCGCTTCAGCCGGTGCTCTCGGGTTTCGGTCAAGACTGCGGCCCCATGATGGTGCGCAGCCGCTTTTCCAGCCGTGCCAGTTGTTCCGCCTTGCGCTGCATGTCGGCTTTCATCCCGCGAATCTCGTGAATGATCTCGCTCATGTGCGCCGGCATTGTTTCGGCCTCGGGACCGTCTATGCCTTCTCCCTCACCGTTGATAAGCCACATCATGGAAACATTGAGCAGCCCCGCGAGCATGGACAACCGGTTCGCCCGCGGTTCGGCCAGATCGTTTTCCCAGCTGCGCAGGGTGGCCTTCTTGACGCCGATCCGCTTGGCCAGCGCGTCTTGCGTCATGCCGGCTGCTTCACGCGCGGCGGTCATACGGTCACCAAACGTGGCGATTTCCGGGGCGTACCAGTTCTGATCGACTTCGGTCATCAAGTCTCCTTTCACGATCCTTGCTTGATCGTTGTTCGAGCGCACCCTAAGACGGGCAGGCCACAATCACAAACAAGAGCCAGCCATGCCGTTCCTGTCCGACACACTCGCCCGCGTCAGCCCGTCTCCTACCGTGGCCGTGTCGCAAAAGGCGATGGAGCTGAAAGCCGCAGGTCACGATGTGATCGGTCTTGGCGCCGGTGAACCTGACTTTGACACACCGGACAACATCAAGACCGCTGCGATTGCGGCAATCGAGGCGGGAAAAACGAAGTACACGGCCGTTGACGGGATTCCCGAGGTCAAGGAGGCGATCTGCGCCAAGTTCGCGCGTGAAAACGGGCTGGAGTACAGACCGTCACAGGTGGCCGTCTCCACCGGCGGCAAGCAGGTTCTTTACAACGCCCTGATGGCGACGCTCAACCCTGGCGACGAGGTGATCATCCCCGCGCCCTACTGGGTCAGCTATCCCGACATCGTGCGGCTGGGGGGCGGCACGCCGGTGATCGTGGAAACAACGCTGGACGAGGGATTTCGCCTGACGCCAGACGCCCTGGACGCGGCGATCACGCCAAATACCAAGTGGTTCATCTTCAATTCGCCATCGAACCCGACCGGCGCAGGATATACCCGTGACCAGTTGAAAGCACTGACCGATGTCCTCTTGCGGCACCCCCATGTCTGGGTCATGACCGACGACATGTACGAACACCTGGCCTATGACGGGTTCCGGTTCTGCACCCCTGCGCAGGTGGAACCCAGGCTGTACGACCGCACCCTGACGGTCAACGGCGTGTCAAAGGCCTATGCCATGACCGGCTGGCGGATCGGCTATGCCGCGGGGCCGGAGCATCTGATCGCGGCAATGCGCAAGCTGCAGTCGCAATCCACGACGAATCCCTGCTCGATCAGCCAATGGGCCACGGTCGAGGCTCTCAACGGTCCGCAAGAATTTCTGGCCGAGCGCAACGAAGCGTTCCGCGCGCGCCGTGATCTTGTCGTGGCCGGGTTGAACGCCGCAGAGGGTATCACCTGTCCGGTGCCCGAGGGTGCGTTCTACGTCTATCCCTCGATCGCCGGCTGCATCGGCAAGACCAGTGCCGGTGGTACGCTGATCGACACGGACGAGGCTTTCGCCACCGCGCTGCTGGACGAGCAGGGCGTTGCCGTTGTCTTTGGTGCGGCGTTCGGCCTGAGCCCTCATTTCCGGGTGAGCTATGCCACCTCGGAAGAGGCCCTGACCGAGGCATGCCGGCGCATTCAGACCTTCTGTGCGGGCCTGACGTAACCCCCTGACCCATGGATTGGACTGTGCACAGGGCAATACGTCCCGCGCGGGTTTGACAATTCTGCCCATGCGGCTGGTTTGAATCGATTCTGATTGTTAGCGTGGCTGCATTGCCAGCGTGGCATCAACATGGCTGCAGAGGTGAATATGGCCGGTACCCTTCCAGAGTATTATTTCAGGGTCCGCGAAAATGGCGCGATCGTGTTCCAAGTCGACACCGAGAATCGCCAAAAGCGCATCGAGATGCAGCAGATCGCCGTGGTGAATGTCCGCAATGGAGAGATCAAGCCGCATGGCAACCGCCCTCTGACCGACGAGGATATCCGCGTCATTCAGGACTGGATGGCAAACCGCAAGCTGGTTATCGCCGAACGCGATGTCGATGATATCTTGCGGACCGTGGATCACCTGAACCTGACGACACAATGGGCACAAACGCGGGCGACCGACGATCAACTGGACCTGGTGACGGATTCCCTGCTGCTGGCGATGCACGACCTGCGCGGAGTGCTCACGCGGCGCAAGGCGGACCGGATGATCGAGGCAGAGAAGACCGGCTGAGGCGCGACAGGCGCTTCCACCCTGCCCCGCGCTCTGCCATACTGGCACAAATCAACAAAGACAGAGCAGCAGCCATGGCCGAAGACCTTCTCTCCGGGCAAGAACCGACCGACTACGATGCCGCCTCGATCGAGATCCTCGAAGGACTCGAACCGGTGCGCAAACGACCGGGCATGTATATCGGCGGCACCGATGAACGCGCCTTGCATCACCTCGTGGCCGAAGTGCTCGACAACTCGATGGACGAGGCCGTCGCCGGACACGCCAACCGGATCGAGGTGGAACTGCACGCCGATTACACCGTCACGATCCGCGACAACGGCCGCGGCATCCCGATCGATCCGCATCCGAAGTTTCCCGAGAAATCCGCGCTCGAAGTGATCCTGTGCACGCTGCACTCGGGCGGCAAATTTTCGGGGAAATCCTACGAAACCTCTGGCGGTCTGCACGGCGTGGGCGCATCGGTGGTCAACGCGCTGTCGGATTCGATGGTGGTGCAGGTCGCGCGCAACAAGGAATTGTTCGAACAGCGCTTCGCACGCGGCGTGCCGCAGGGCCCGGTGTCGAAGATCGGCCAGGCGCCGAACCGGCGTGGCACCACCGTGACATTCCACCCGGACGAAGAAATATTCGGCTCGCACCGCTTCAAACCGGCGCGGATGCTCAAGATGGTGCGGTCCAAGGCCTACCTCTTCTCCGGCGTCGAGATCCGGTGGAAATCGGCGATCGACGATGGCGAAACACCGTCCGAGGCCACGTTCCATTTCCCCGGCGGTCTGGCGGATTACCTGGTCGAAACGCTGGGCAGCGCCTCCACCTATGCCGCGCGCCCCTTTGCCGGGTCGGTCGATTTTCGGGACAAGTTCAACGCGGCGGGCAAGGTCGAATGGGCGATCAACTGGACCCCGGCGCGCGACGGCTTCATCCAGTCCTACTGCAACACGGTGCCAACGCCCGAGGGCGGCACGCATGAGGCCGGGTTCTGGGCTGCGATCCTCAAGGGTATCCGCAGCTATGGCGAGTTGTCGAACAACAAGAAGGCGGCGCAGATCAACAAGGATGACCTGATCACGGGAGGCTGTGCGCTGGTGTCCTGCTTTATCCGGGAACCGGAATTCGTCGGTCAGACCAAGGACCGGCTTGCCACGACCGAGGCACACCGCATGGTCGAAGGCGCGGTGCGCGACCATTTTGACAACTGGCTGGCCGCCGATACCAAATCCGCCGGGGCCATCCTCGACTTCCTGATCCTGCGCGCCGAGGAACGACTGCGGCGGCGGCAGGAAAAAGAGACCCAGCGCAAATCGGCAACCAAGAAACTGCGCCTGCCCGGCAAGCTGGTGGATTGCACCTCGAACGCGCGCGACGGCACAGAGCTGTTCATCGTCGAGGGCGATTCGGCCGGTGGCTCGGCCAAGATGGGGCGTGACCGAAAGACCCAGGCCCTGCTGCCGCTGCGCGGAAAGATCCTGAACGTGCTGGGGGCCGCGTCATCGAAACTGGGCACCAATGCCGAGATCAGCGACCTGACGCAGGCCTTGGGCGTGGGCCTCGGGACCAAGTTCAACGTGGATGACCTGCGCTATGACAAGATCATCATCATGACCGACGCCGATGTCGACGGCGCCCATATCGCCTCGCTCCTGATGACCTTCTTCTTCACCCAGATGCGACCGATGATCGACACGGGCCATTTGTACCTCGCCTGCCCGCCTTTGTACCGCCTGACGCAGGGCGCCAAGCGGCTTTACGTGGCCGATGATGCCGAAAAGGACCTGATGATGGAGCAGGGCCTGGGCGGCAAAGGCAAGATCGACGTCCAGCGCTTCAAGGGTCTGGGCGAGATGGACGCGAAGGATTTGAAAGAAACCACGATGGACCCGGCGTCACGCAAGCTGATCCGGGTGACGATCGACGAGGACGAACCCGGCGAAACCGGTGACCTGGTGGAACGGCTGATGGGCAAAAAACCCGAGCTGCGGTTCCAGTATATCCAGGAGAACGCGCGGTTTGTTGAGGAGTTGGATGTTTAGTATGCGTAATCTAAAGGTCATCGGCCTTTGTGTATCACTTGCATATTTGTTTGTAGTGGCTGCGTTATCGTACCGATCAAGGCAGGCATTCCTTGATCTCGATCCTAATAATTGGGGAGATTTCCTTGCGGGTGCATTTGGCCCATTGGCACTGTTTTGGTTGGTTCTAGGCTTTTTTCAGCAAGGCTACGAATTACGAAACAGCGCGGATGCTCTTCGAATTCAGGCTCAAGAGCTTAAGAATTCTGTTGAAGCGCAAAAAAACCTTGTCGTAAGCGCAGATCGCCAAATTGCCCAAGAGATAAGCATGCGAACTGCTGATTTGTGGTTAGAAGCCAAAAAGTTGGAAGCAGATATTACCCGAAAAATCCACACCCTCGACGCAACCTTTTCAGTGTTTGTCAAGAAAACGCATGGGACGCGAAATTGGAATCATGATCTGGCAGTAGATTTCAACAAATTGGAGGCCGAGAAAGAACAAATAAAGGAAGAATTTTCCAAATTTCACCCTGTTGCCAATTTAGATGATAATGAATTTGATGAAAATACAGTGGCTAAAGCCTATAATTGGAATTCGCAATTGGATCTAATAATAGAGAAAATGCAGCAGTTAGCGCAAGGTGCACCATAGCCGGACCGCGGGGTGGCGTCGTTGGGGTGAGCGGCGCGCTTTATAGTTGCCATGTCTGGACGACAAAGGAGCGGTGCGCATACGGCTACCAATCGCCAGCCTGGGGGGCGGTCTGGCGATGGTGCGGGCATCTTCGGTGCTGTTCCGCACCGGGTGCGATGATCTTTCGTTTGGTTTTGGAGACCGGCCATTTGCGGATGTCCGGTATTCGAAAAAGTGGATGGCGCCATCCCAGTTGGGTGGACGTCCTCTCCCCCGTGCAGAGCCCCGAAAGGCTCCGAGCCTGTACCCCGAAGGGCCTTTGAGACGCGTCTCTCATGGTCTGAACGCACATAGAGCGTCCGTAGAGAGAGGGTGGTCGCTTTGGGTGCCCCGCCAAAAGACGGAACGGATATCGGATCCGATGGCGTGCGGTATCGCGGGAAAGGGTTAAGCCCGGCGAAACGCGGCGCGCGTTACCCACAAAACGAAAAAGCCCCGCCACTTGGGCGGGGCCGTGTTCGTGCCAAAGCGGCGCGGTTCTTAGTCTTCGTCGGCCATTTCCATGGCGTCGAGGCGCGCCTTGTCGGCGGCGCCCTTGGCGTCGGCGTCACGGTCGACGAATTCGATGATCGCCATCGGCGCCATGTCGCCATAGCGGAACCCGGCTTTCAGGATGCGGATATAGCCGCCCTTGCGCTCGGCAAAGCGCGGGCCGAGCACGTCGAAAAGCTTGGACACATGCATGTCCTGCTTGAGCTGCGCGCGGGCCTGGCGGCGGGCGTGGATATCGCCGCGCTTGGCCAGCGTGATCAGCTTTTCGACGATCGGGCGCAGTTCCTTGGCCTTGGGCAGGGTTGTCTTGATCTGCTCATGTTCGATGAGCGAGCCGGACATGTTCGCGAACAGCGCCTTGCGGTGCTCGTGGGTGCGGTTCAGGCGGCGATAGCCTCTTGCGTGACGCATGTGTCTTACTCCGAATGTGGCCCTCTACGGGCGATTTTGCTTTGTCCGGCCGCCGATGCGTGTCAGCGGCTCTCCTTGGGGCGGATGCCCGGTGGCGTGAGGGGCGACCCTCACGCCAATCTCTTAGAACGAGTCTTCCAGCTTCTTGGCCAGGTCCTCGATGTTGTCTGGCGGCCAATCCTCGACATCCATGCCAAGGTGCAGGCCCATGCCCGACAGCACTTCCTTGATCTCGTTCAGCGACTTGCGGCCGAAGTTCGGGGTGCGGAGCATCTCGGCTTCGGTTTTCTGGATCAGGTCGCCAATATAAACGATGTTGTCGTTCTTCAGGCAGTTGGCCGACCGCACCGACAGCTCGAGCTCGTCCACCTTCTTGAGCAGAAGCGGGTTGAATTCGAGGCCATCGTCGTCGTCCTGCGGGCGCGCGCTTTCCGGTTCGTCGAAGTTGACGAAAACAGACAGCTGGTCCTGAAGGATGCGCGCAGCATAGGCGACCGCGTCCTCGGGCGTGACGGAACCGTCGGTTTCCACCTTCATGGTCAGCTTGTCATAATCGAGCACCTGGCCCTCGCGGGTCGGCTGCACGTCATAAGAGACCTTCTTGACCGGCGAATAGATCGCGTCGATCGGCATCAGGCCGATAGGTGCGTCTTCCGGCTTGTTCTTGTCGGCAGAGACATAGCCCTTGCCAGTGTTGACCGTCAGTTCCATGTAAAGGTCCGCACCATCGTCGAGGTGACAGATCACGTGGTCGCGGTTCAGCACTTCGATGCCGTTGGTTTCCGAGATGTCACCGGCCGTGACAACGCCCGGCCCCTTGGCATTGATCGAGACACGCTTGGGGCCTTCGACTTCCATGCGCAGGGACACGCCCTTGAGGTTCAGAACGATGTCTGTCACGTCTTCGCGCACACCGGCAACGCTGGAGAACTCGTGCAGCACATTGTCGATCTGCACGGAAGTGATGGCGGCGCCCTGAAGCGACGACAGCAGCACGCGGCGCAGCGCATTGCCAAGAGTGAGACCGAATCCGCGCTCCAGCGGTTCGGCAACAGCAGTCGCCACGCGCGCGGGGTCTGCGCCCGGCTTGACATCAAGCTGTGTCGGCTTGATCAATTCTGCCCAGTTTTTGTGGATCATGCGTCCCTCCATTCCTGTCCCTGCCCCATGTCCGATAAGCAAAGACGCCCGAGGTTAAAATGACGAAGACATGGCCCTGCCAGACAGCAGAGCCATGTCTGTAAATCTTTCCGGCTTAGACGCGGCGGCGTTTTGGCGGACGGCAGCCGTTATGCGCCATCGGGGTCACGTCACGGATCGAGGTGATGTTGAACCCGGCAGCGGCCAGGGCGCGCAACGCCGATTCACGACCCGAACCGGGACCCTGAACTTCGACCTCAAGCGTCTTCACGCCATGTTCCTGCGCTTTTTTGCCAGCATCTTCTGCTGCAAGCTGCGCGGCGTAGGGTGTCGATTTCCGCGAGCCCTTGAAGCCCATCGTGCCAGCGGACGACCAGGAGATGGCGTTGCCTTGCACGTCGGAGATCAGGACCTTGGTGTTGTTGAAGCTGGAGTTCACATGCGCGACGCCAGCAGCGATGTTCTTGGAGACCTTTTTCTTGCCTCCACGACGGGTATCACGTGCCATTGGTGCAGACCTCCCTTACTTCTTCTTACCGGCAATGGCCTTTGCGGGGCCTTTGCGGGTACGTGCGTTGGTGTGGGTCCGCTGGCCGCGGACAGGGAGGTTGCGACGATGGCGCAGGCCACGGTAGCAGCCCAGATCCATCAAACGCTTGACGTTCATCTGCACTTCGCGGCGCAAGTCGCCTTCGACCGTGTAATTGCTGTCAATATGTTCGCGAACGGCGAGCACTTCGGCATCGCTCAGCTCGTTCACACGGCGGGTCTGGTCGATACCGGTCGCCTCGCAAATCTGCAATGCAGAGGAGTGGCCGATACCGGTGATGTAGGTGAGGGCGATTGGAACACGTTTCCCTGTGGGAATGTTCACGCCAGCAATACGTGCCACGTAGGTCTTCCTTTTCGTTGCGGGTCCGTAGCGCCAGACCCTTTTTTCACAACATAAGGCCCGCAGGTTTCACCCCAGGGGCCTTCAGCTGATCAGGTGCTCCGCAAACGGGAGCGACCCGGTCTGCGACGATGATTCTCTTGACGAGATGCGGGTGGATAGGAGTAATTCGCGTTCGCGTCAAGGGTCTCTCAGACCTCAGTGATCTTGGCAGCATTCATCAATCTTTTTATCACCGCAGACCAATAGATGAAGTACGCCAACCCGAGCGTCACAATTGTCAGAAGCAACCAGACAAGTGCATGTCCGAGTATGTCAACAAACGCGATGTCTACCGTGAGCTTGCCGATCTTCGACCCCTCTGCGTCGACAACATAGGTGCGGTTGATTGGAGCCTTCACGAAGTAATAAGGAAGCACGAACAGCGCCAATCCCAAAGTTATGATCGACAATATCAGCCAGATAACTATTTGACCGATCGCTTCGCCGACCGTGAACTCGCATTTGAAGCTAGTGCCCAACAACGGAAATCTCCTTTGGATTGAAATTTTTATTTCAATATACCTCAAAGAAGAAAGCCGCAACAACTCGCCACGACTCCAAAGAACTCTTTTCTTCCTTACTTCAAGCGTCCAGAACCTTGGCGATATCCGCTTTTACATCGTCCATCGTGCCCAGCCCGTCGATCGACGTAAGAGATCCCTTGGCGTGGTAGTAGCCGATCAAGGGCGAGGTTTGTTTGTAATACGCCATCAGGCGCACCCTGAGGCTTTCCTCGTTGTCGTCCGCGCGCACCGTCTGGCCTGCGGCGCGGGCTTCCTCGGCGCGGTTAACGATACGTTTGACAAGCACGTCATCATCGACCTGAAGCTCGATGACATGGTCCAGCTTTTCATCCTGCTCGGCCAACAGATCGCCAAGGGCGTCTGCCTGCGCGAGGGTGCGCGGGAACCCGTCAAAGATGAAGCCACCCTTCTTGTTGCCTTGGAGCTTTTCCCGGATCAGACCGATCACAATCTCATCCGTGACCAGATCACCGCGGTCCATGACAGCGGCAACAACCTTGCCCATTTCGGTTCCGCTGTCCTTGGCTTCGCGCAGCATGTCGCCGGTACTCAGCTGAATCATGTCACGCTCGTCGCACAAGAAGCGTGCCTGCGTGCCTTTCCCCGCTCCCGGCGGTCCCAAGAGAATAATGTTCATCGGCGCGCAGGCCCCCCCCGTTTTTTGCGTCCCTTGCCCTTGCCGCGCAGTTGCGACTTCTGGATGAGACCTTCGTATTGATGCGCGAGCAGATGGCTCTGCACCTGTTGTATCGTGTCCATCGTGACCGAGACGACAATAAGAACCGATGTGCCGCCGAAGTAGAACGGAATGGCGAACTGGCCGCGCAGGATTTCCGGAAGCAGACAAACCGCCGTGAGATAGGCCGAGCCAAGAACCAGCACACGGTTGACCACGTATTCAAGGTATTCTGCGGTTTTCTTGCCCGGACGTATACCTGGCACAAAGCCGTTCTGGTTCTTCAGGTTGTCGGCAACATCCTCGACCTTGAACGAAACGTTGAAGGTATAGAAATACGCGAAGAAGACGATCATCGCACCGAAGAACAGAAGGTAAAGCGGCTGACCGGGGCCGAAATAGGCAAGGACCGTCGACATCACCGGGCCGGTTTGCTGGCCGCTGAACGTGCTGATCGTGGTGGGCAGCAGAAGCAGGGAGCTGGCAAAGATCGCCGGGATCACACCCGACGGGTTGACCTTGACCGGCAGGTGACTGTTCTGCGCCTCGGCCATCTTCATGCCCATCTGGCGACGCGGATACTGAATGGTGATCTTTCTCAGAGATCGCTCCATGAAGACCACGAACATGATCACGGCTATGACCATGAGGATCACCCCCACGATCACGGCAGGGCTGATCGCACCGGAGCGGCCAGAGGCAAAGAACTGGGCCAGCGCCGCCGGAACCTCGGCGATGATGCCCACGAAAATGATGAGCGAAATGCCGTTTCCGACGCCGCGTGCGGTGATCTGCTCACCCAGCCACATCAGGAACATCGTGCCGCCGACAAGCGTGATCACGGTGGACGCGCGGAAAAACCAGCCCGGGTCGGTTACCAGATCACCCGCCTCAAGGCTTACAGCAAGGCCATAGGCCTGGAATGTTGCCAACAGAACGGTGCCGTAGCGGGTGTATTGCGCGATTTTCTTACGCCCCGCCTCACCCTCTTTCTTGATTTGCTCAAGCGCCGGCACCATCGAGGCCAGAAGCTGAACGATGATCGAGGCCGAGATATAGGGCATGATCCCTAGCGCGAAGATCCCCATGCGTCCCAGGGCGCCGCCGGTGAACATCGTCAGCATGCCGCCGATGCCCTGCTGGGCCTGTTCCATGAAGTCGCGCAGGGCCAAACCGTCGATCCCCGGAACGGGGATGAAGGTGCCGATGCGGTAAACGATCAGAAGGCCGAGCGTGAACAGGATGCGGTTGCGCAGATCGGTGGCTTTGCCGAGCGCAGACCAGCTTGTGTTCGCGGCCATTTGTTCTGCTGCTGATACCATGCGGGTCTCTTTTATAATGAACGCCGCCATGAGCGGTCCGGCTCAGGCGGCGTTTGGAAAGCTCTGAGGTTATGTAAGCGGGCCTGCGCCCGCTCACAACCTCTTATTCGGCTGCATGCGCAGTTGTGACCGTCAGGGAGCCGCCCGCTTTCTCAACCGCCTCGACCGCCGACTTCGACGCGCCGGTGACATTCAGAGTGAGTTTCGCGGAAATGTCGCCCTTGGCAAGCACGCGGATGCCGTCCAGTTTGCGACGCACCAGCCCGCAGGAAACCAGGGCATCCTCATCGATGGCGCCCGACGCGTCGAGCTTGCCGGCATCGACGAATTTCTGGATCAGCCCGAGGTTCACAACGGCAAAGGATTTCCGATTCGGCTTGTTGAAGCCGCGTTTCGGCAGGCGCTGGTAGATCGGCATCTGGCCACCTTCGTAGCCCTTGATCGCCACACCCGACCGGGATTTCTGGCCCTTGATACCCCGACCACCCATTTTACCGGTGCCGGAGCCGGGTCCACGGCCAACGCGCTTCCTGCGTTGTGTTGCGCCGGGATTGTCGCGCAGTTCGTTCAATTTCATGTCGCTTCTCCTTTGCCGGACGCGCCCCCGAAGCGATATGGGGCGACCACGGCGTTTCTTGATTGTAGACTCGGCGGCCTCTTGACCACCGGGGGCGTATAAAAGGTTGCACGACGGCGATCAAGGGGGCACGTGGCCCGGGTTTGTCGCGTTTCGGCACCCATGGAAAAGGCCCGCCGGATTGCTCGGGCGGGCCTTGTCATATCAGCGCGGCGTTCAGGCCTAACCGCGCTCTTCGATGATTTCGACCATATGCGAAACCTTGGCCACCATACCGCGGATCGCGGGAGTGTCTTCAAGCTCGCGGGTCTTGTTCATCTTGTTCAGACCCAGACCGATCAGCGTCTGACGCTGGGTGGCGGGGCGGCGGATCGGCGAGCCGACCTGTTTTACAACGATTGTCTTAGCCATCTGGATCAGGCCTCCTCAGCAACCTGGCCGCTTTCCTGCGGCGTGTGATCACGCTTGGGCAGGATGTCGGCCACTTTCTTGCCGCGACGCTGGGCAACGGAGCGCGGGCTGGATTCCTTGGACAGACCGTCAAGCGCGGCGCGGATCATGTTATAGGGGTTCTGCGACCCGATCGACTTTGCGACAACGTCCTGCACACCCAACATTTCAAACACCGCACGGATCGGACCGCCGGCGATGATTCCCGTCCCTTGCGGAGCGGTCCGCATCTCGACCTTGCCCGCACCATGGCGGCCTTCCATGTCGTGATGCAGCGTGCGACCTTCGCGCAGCGGCACGCGGATCATCTTGCGCTTTGCTTGCTCGGTGGCCTTGCGAATGGCCTCGGGGACTTCCTTGGCCTTGCCCTTGCCAAATCCGACGCGGCCTTTCTGATCGCCCACGACGACAAGTGCGGCAAAGCCGAAGCGCTTACCACCCTTCACTGTCTTGGACACCCGGTTGATCGCCACGAGGCGATCGGCAAATTCCGGCGTCTGTTCTTCACGGTCGCGGCGATTGCCCCGACGATTGTTGTCACGTTCTGCCATTTCGGCATCCTCTGTCTTCGTGGGCCTTGGCCCGTTATCCGATCCTGGTGAGCCTTTCGGAACTCCCGGATCATCGGGAAGGGAACCCCTTCCGCAAAAGCAAGGTGCATGAGATCACGCACCTTACTGTTTTTCAGGGTGCGTGATCACACGCACCGATCGCTTAGATCTTCAGACCACCTTCGCGGGCAGCATCGGCAAGCGCCTTGACCCGACCGTGGAACAGGAACCCGCCCCGGTCGAAATACGCTTCTTCGATCCCCGCCTTCTTGGCGCGTTCGGCGATTGCCGTACCAAGCTTGGTGGCCGAGGCGACATCGTTCTTGCCGCCCAGATCTTTTTCCATCGTCGAGGCCGACGCCAGCGTCACACCCTGAACGTCATCGATCAGCTGTACGCTGAGGTTCTTGTTCGAGCGGTGCACACTAAGGCGCAAGCGCCCTGCATTTACCTTGCGAAGTTTGTTCCGAACGCGCAGGCGGCGTTTCTGGAACAGATCACGTTTGCTGTTAGCCATGTCCTTGCGTCCTTACTTCTTCTTGCCTTCCTTCTGGAAGATGTATTCGCCCTTGTAGCGGATGCCCTTGCCTTTGTACGGCTCGGGGCGGCGCCAATCGCGAATGTTCGCCGCAACCTCGCCCACCAGCTGAGGGTCGTGACCTTCGATCACGATCTCTGTTGGCTTGGGGCAGGTCACGGTTACACCGTCCGGAATCTGGAAATCGACATCGTGGCTGAGGCCAAGGTTCAACTTCAGGACGTTGCCCTGAAGCTGTGCCCGGTAGCCGACGCCCTGAATTTCAAGTTCTTTCTTGAAACTGCTGGTTACGCCGTGGACCACATTCGCGACCATCGTGCGGGACATGCCCCACTGCTGGCGCGCGCGCTTGGATTTTCCACGCGGATCAACCTTGATCACGTTGTCTTCGACCGTGATGGTGACATCATCGGTCGCGGTAAAGCTCTGGGTGCCTTTCGGCCCCTTCACTTCGACGGTCTGGCCGGACACGGATGCAGAGACACCCAAGGGCAGCTCGACCGGCTGTTTCCCAATACGAGACATTCCCTGATCTCCTTAGAAGAGTGTGCAGAGCACTTCGCCACCAACATTATGGGTGCGAGCACTTGCATCGGTCATGACGCCTTTGGATGTGGACACGATGGACACGCCCAGACCCTGACGGGTCTGCGGGATGTCCTGCACACCCAGGTACACACGACGACCCGGCTTGGACACGCGCTTGAGCTCGCGGATCACGGGGATGCCATCGAAGTACTTGAGGCTGATTTCATACGCGGGGTGGCCGTTCTTGTCCTTGGTCTCTTCGTAACCACGGATATAGCCTTCATCCACCATCACCTCGAGAACACGGCCGCGCAGTTTGGAGGCCGGGGTCATCGTGGTGGACTTGCCGCGCATCTGGGCGTTGCGAATACGGGTGAGCATATCGCCGATCGGATCGTTCATACTCTGCCCTCCTTACCAGCTCGACTTGACCATGCCGGGGGCCTTGCCATTATTGGCAAGCTCGCGAAGCGCGATCCGGCTGACCTTGAGTTTGCGATAATAGGCGTGTGGACGCCCGGTGAGCTGGCAGCGGTTGTGCAGGCGCGTCGGCGCACTGTTCCGCGGCAGTTTGGCAAGCTTGAGGCGCGCCTTGAAGCGCTCTTCCATCGGCTTGCCTTCGTCGTTCGCGATTTCCTTGAGCTCAGCCCGCTTGGCGGCGTATTTCTCCACCAGCTTCTGACGCTTCTTCTCGCGTTCAATCATTGCTTTCTTGGCCATGGTATCAGTCCCCTCAGGCGGTGAATGGCATGTTGAAATGCTTCAACAGCGCCTTGGCTTCCGCGTCGGTCTTCGCGGTCGTCGTGATGATGATATCGAGCCCCCAGACCTCATCGACCTTGTCAAAGTCGACCTCGGGGAAAACGATATGCTCTTTCATGCCCATGGCAAAGTTGCCACCGCCGTCGAACGCCGGCTTCACACCGCGGAAGTCCCGGATGCGAGGCATGGCGATTGTGATCAGGCGATCGAGGAAATCATACATGCGGTCGCCGCGCAGCGTTACCTTGGCCCCGAGCGGCATGTCTTCGCGCACACGGAAACCGGCAATGGATTTCTTGGCCTTGGTGGTCACGGCCTGCTGGCCGGCGATCTTGGTCAGATCCTCGACTGCGGATTTGGCCTTCTTGCTGTCACGGACCGCTTCGGCACCGCAGCCGATATTCAGCACGACCTTGTCAAGACGCGGGATCATCAGGTCATTCTTGTACCCGAATTCCTCCCTCATCGCCGCCTTGATCGTCTCGTTGTAGACGCCACGCAGGCGCGGGGCGTAGTTTGCAGCATCAAGCATCGATCACATCCCCTGTTGTCTTGGCGAAACGGACCTTCTTGTCGCCTTCTGTCTTGAAGCCGACACGAGTCGCTTTGCCATTCTTGTCGACAATCGCCAGGTTGGACAGGTCGATCGGCATCGCCTTCGGCGTGCGGCCACCCTGAGATGTCTGGGACTGGCGCACGTGACGGATCGCCATGTTCACACCGTCGACCACGGCCTGACCGGCCTTCGGATCGACCGACGCGATGGTGCCCTGCTTGCCCTTGTCCTTGCCTGCCAGCACGATCACCTTGTCGCCTTTACGGAGTTTTGCAGCCATTACAGCACCTCCGGAGCAAGCGAGATGATTTTCATGAAGCTCTTGGCGCGCAGTTCGCGCACGACCGGTCCGAAGATACGCGTGCCGAGAGGCTCGCCCGCGTTGTTCAGGATGACCGCGGCATTGCGGTCAAACCGGATGGCTGTGCCGTCTTCGCGACGGACTTCCTTGGCGGTGCGCACGACGACGGCCTTGCGGACGTCCCCCTTTTTCACGCGACCGCGCGGGATGGCTTCCTTCACGGATACGACGATGATGTCACCCACCGACGCGTATTTCCGCTTGGACCCACCCAGAACCTTGATGCACTGAACACGGCGTGCGCCGCTGTTGTCAGCAACATCCAGATTGGTCTGCATCTGGATCATAATATGTCTCCCGACGTCCCGGACCGCTCAGAGCGAGGCATTGGCCCGGGGGTTTCGTAAATGCCGAAAGGCTATCGCTTATCCAGCGATAACCTCCCAACGTTTGGTCTTCGATTTCGGCGCGCATTCCTGAATGCGGACAACGTCACCGACTGCGAATGTCCCGGCCTCGTCATGGGCACGGTATTTCTTGGACTTGCGCACGGTCTTTTGCATGACCGGGTGCTTGAAACGGCGCTCGACGGAAACGGTCACGGTCTGTGCGTTGGCTGTCGATGTGACGGTGCCGGAAAGAATACGTTTGGGCATCTGTCTGGCTCCCTCTTACGCGTCGTTGGCGGGCGTGGCCGCCTTTTGGTTCAGCACGGTGTTGATGCGTGCCACGTTGCGGCGCACCTGACGGATGCGCGCGGTGTTCTCGAGCTGGCTGGTGGCCTGCTGAAAGCGGAGGTTGAAGGCCTCTTTCTTCAGCGAGACAAGCTCATCCCGGAGCTGATCCGGTGTCTTGTCATGCAGTTCCTTGGCGTTCATGTCGCCAGTCCTTTCTGTCAACATCACCGGCAGGCCCCATCACTGATGCGGGTCACCCGATTCCCGGTGGAGGTGGATGAAGTGGCGCGTATAGGCGGGATGCGCGCAGGGCGCAAGTCCGAACTTCACCGATGGCGCACCGCGATGGCTGCGCGCGGCGTCGGGGCAATCGTCTGGCCTTTGCCCGACGTCAGCCCCCCACAAGACGCCCTGTCCTGAAAGCCGGCCAGCCCCCTGACCAGCATTTTCCCGCCGACCGGTTTGTGTTACGATTCACGCTACGCCATGTGTTGCTCCGGGGACCGACAGGATCCTGACTGTACGTTTGAACTACGGAGACTCATATGACCTTGACGACCACGACCACCCTGAGCAAGGCGCCGCGCGCGATTGCACTTGCAGCGGCCACAGCCGCGTTTGGCCTTTTTGCAACGGCACCCGTCATCGCACAGACGACCACCCCGGCGCCCGAAGCGGTTGAAACCGACTTCAGCGACGCCAAACTGGACGCCTTCGTGACCGCGTTGCAGGATGTTGACGCCGTTCGCCAAACCTATATCCCGCAGATCGAGGCCACCGGCGACCCGGAAGAGCAGCAGGACCTGGTCGACGAAGCCAACACCGCGATCACCGACACCATCGAAGGCACGCCGGACATCTCGGTTGACGAATATGTCACCATCGCCCAGTTGGCTCAGCAAGACCCGGAATTGAACCAACGCATCGTCGACCGCGTGGAATTGGCGAACTGAAGACACAGTCTGCCAGTCCGGCCTCCTGGGACCGCACGCAAACACCCTGCCTCCCCCGATCCCGTCGGTGGGGGTCGGGTCACCGGGCGCAAACGTTCCGTGGCGCAGGCAATCGGGCTCTCGCCAAACGACGGCCGGCAGCGTAAAAGCGGCCCCATGAGCACAATATCCTCCCTCTTCGTGACCCGCCTCTACCAAGCGCCGCTGTCAGAACACGCGCCCGGCATCGACCCCGCCGAGATGGAGGCCTCCTGTTTCGCAATCGCCACGGATGATGAGGCCGGTCAGCAATGGTGCGAGGACAACGCCTATCCGGGCTACACCTCCTATGCCTCGCTCAGCGACCTGCCCTGGCGCTTCCCGATCTTTGCCGATCTGGTGGCCTCGCTCGATGCGCATGTCGCCGCATTCGCCGACGACCTGGCCTTCGATCTCGACGATCGCCCTTTGGTACTGGAAGATCTCTGGATCAACATCCTGCCCGAAGGCGGCTTTCACGCGGCGCATATCCACCCGCATTCGGTGATTTCCGGCACCACCTACGTGTCGATGCCCGAAGGTGCGTCTGCCCTCAAACTCGAAGACCCCCGCCATGCCATGATGATGGCCGCCCCGCCCCGGCGCACAGACGCACCGGAGGAGATGCGGAACTTCATCTATGTGAAACCGGTCGTGGGCGACGTGCTGCTCTGGGAAAGCTGGCTGCGCCACGAGGTGGTGATGAACCAGTCCGAGGACGAGCGGGTTTCGGTGAGCTTCAATTACCGTTGGGGCGCGTAAAGCGTTTCGAAACGCTTTACGAAAGCCATTCGAATGGCTTTCCCGCTCCCGTCCAACCGGGTTCCAGACAGCCTCACGCAGTCGGCAAGATCATTCGAATGATCTTGCCCTGCCCAGACAGAAAGCCCCCGGCGCTTTCACACCGGGGGGCTAAAACTTCAAAGCTGCATGGCCCGGAGAAAATCCACGATTTTACCCACGCCATGCTGGTCAGAAAACGCTTAGTCGTCTTCGGCCTTTACCAGTCCTCGCGGACCACGATGCGGGTCTTGAGCGGCAGCTTCATCGCAGCCAGGCGCAACGCCTCACGCGCAACGTCATCACCGACACCGTCGATTTCGAACATCACGCGGCCCGGCTTGACCTTGGCGGCCCAGAAATCCACCGACCCCTTGCCTTTACCCATCCGCACCTCGGTGGGCTTGGATGTCACCGGGGTGTCCGGGAAAATGCGAATCCAGACCCGACCCTGGCGCTTCATGTGGCGCGTCATGGCACGACGTGCGGCTTCGATCTGGCGGGCGGTGACCCGCTCGGGCTGAACCGCCTTAAGGCCGAAAGTGCCAAAGTTCAGATCGGATCCGCCTTTGGCGTCCCCCTTGATCCGGCCTTTGAACATCTTCCGGAATTTTGTACGCTTTGGTTGCAGCATGATTAATTCCTCCGACCGCCGCCAGCACCACGCGGTGCGGGGCCATCCTGAAGTTCCTGCGCCTTGCGATCCCGCGCGGACGGATCATGCTCCATGATCTCGCCCTTGAAGATCCAGACCTTGATGCCGATGATACCATAGGCTGTTTGCGCTTCGACATTCGCGAAATCGATGTCGGCGCGCAATGTGTGCAGAGGCACACTGCCCTCGTGGTAATACTCGGTCCGTGCGATCTCGGCGCCGCCCAAACGGCCCGCAACGTTGACACGGATGCCCTTGGCCCCCATGCGCATGGCGTTCTGCACGGCCCGCTTCATGGCGCGGCGGAAGGACACACGACGTTCGAGCTGCTGCGCGATGCTTTCGCCCACGAGTTGTGCGTCGAGTTCCGGCTTGCGCACTTCAACGATGTTGAGATGCAGCTCGCTGTCGGTCATCGCGGCAAGCTTCTTGCGCAGCGTCTCGATGTCCGCGCCTTTCTTGCCGATGATGACACCCGGACGGGCGGTGTGGATGGTGACACGGCACTTCTTGTGCGGGCGCTCGATGATGACACGGGCGACACCGGCCTGCTTGCACTCTGTCTCGATGAATGCGCGGATCTTGATATCTTCGAGAAGAAGATTGCCGTAATCCTTGGTGTCGGCGTACCAGCGGCTGTCCCAGGTGCGGTTGACCTGAAGGCGCATGCCGATCGGATTGGTCTTGTTACCCATTAGACTTGCTCCTCGACTTGACGCACCTTGATGGTGATTTCCGAGAATGGCTTCATGATCTTGCCGAACCGGCCACGCGCCCGCGGACGACCGCGCTTCATCACGAGGTTCTTGCCAACCCAGGCTTCGGCGACGACGAGTTCGTCCACATCCAGACCATGGTTGTTCTCGGCATTGGCGATGGCCGACTGAAGGCATTTCTTCACGTCTTCCGAGATCCGCTTCTTCGAGAAGGTCAGATCATTGAGCGCCTTGTCGACTTTCTTGCCGCGGATCAATCCGGCAACAACGTTGAGCTTTTGCGGGCTTGTGCGAAGCATGCGCAATTTTGCCATTGCTTCGTTATCGGCCACGCGGCGGGGGTTCTTTTCCTGGCCCATGACTTACTTCCGCTTCGCTTTTTTGTCGGCGGCATGGCCATAATAGGTCCGGGTCGGTGAATATTCACCGAACTTCTGACCGATCATGTCTTCGCTGACGTTGACAGGGATATGCTTGTGGCCGTTGTAAACGCCAAACGTCAGGCCCACGAACTGGGGCAGGATCGTCGAGCGGCGCGACCAGATCTTGATGACTTCATTGCGCCCGGATTCACGCGATGCTTCTGCCTTTTTCAAGACATAGGCATCGACGAACGGGCCTTTCCATACAGAGCGCGACATGGTTTACCGCCCCTTCTTCTTGGCGTGACGCGAGCGTATGATCAGCTTCTGCGACGCCTTGTTTGTGTTGCGGGTGCGCTTCCCCTTGGTCGGCTTGCCCCATGGTGTCACCGGGTGACGACCACCGGAGGTCCGCCCTTCACCACCACCGTGCGGGTGGTCGATCGGGTTCATCACGACACCTCGAACCGACGGGCGCACGCCACGGTGGCGAATGCGGCCGGCCTTGCCGAAGTCCTGGTTGCTGTTGTCGGGGTTCGACACCGCACCGACGGTGGCCATGCATTCCTGACGCACCAGGCGCAGCTCGCCCGAGCTCAACCGAACCTGTGCATAACCACCATCACGGCCAACGAACTGGGCATAGGTGCCCGCAGCACGTGCAATCTGGCCACCCTTGCCGGGTTTCAGCTCGATGTTGTGCACGATTGTCCCGATGGGCATGCCCGAGAACGGCATCGCGTTGCCCGGCTTCACGTCGGCCTTGGCCGATGCAACCACGCGGTCGCCGATGGCCAGGCGCTGCGGAGCCAGGATGTAGGCCTGTTCACCATCGTCATATTGGACGAGCGCGATAAAGGCAGTGCGGTTGGGGTCATATTCGATGCGCGCGACGGTCGCGCCCACGTCATACTTGTTCCGTTTGAAATCAACGATCCGGTAGAGGCGTTTTGCCCCACCACCGCGACGACGGGATGTGATACGTCCGGTGTTGTTCCGGCCGCCCGACTTCGTCAAACCCTCAGTAAGGGATTTGACCGGACGGCCTTTCCACAGCTCCGAACGGTCGATCAGCACCAGCCCGCGCTGGCCCGGCGTCGTCGGTTTATACGACTTGAGTGCCATGCTTTCTGTCTTCCGTTAGCAAATGCGGATCTTGGTGACCCGCTATGTTTGGGCAGGACGTATCCTGCCGATGGTATAGGGCCCCGAAGGTCCCCGGTTAGGCCAACAACGAAGCCCCGGACGAATCCGGGGCTGCGCGGTTGGGGGTTACTAGGCGGCGTGGCGCGCGGGGTCAAGTGGTGTCGGTTGATTCCGCGCACCGCGATCATCAAGCGCATGTGCTTACGCAGCACGCGCACGTTGGGCCACCACACGCAAAAAAGCCCCCCGCCATCACTGGCAAGGGGCTTTCTCATTCCTTCAGACCGGGCCTTGGCCCGACCCGATCACAGGCCGGTGGTCACGTCAATCGTGTTGCCCTCGGCAAGCGTCACATAGGCTTTCTTCACGTCTTTCCGGCGGCCCATCTGGCCCCGGAAGCGCTTGGTCTTGCCCTTGGTGATGGACGTGTTCACAGCCTTCACCGACACACCAAACAAGGCCTCGACGGCCTCCTTGATCTGCGGTTTGTTGGCATCGATCGCCACCTCGAAGACCACGCCGCCATATTCGGACGCCAGGGTCGATTTCTCGGTGATGATCGGCTTGCGGATCACATCGTAATGTTCAGCTTTCGCGCTCATTTCAACCGAGCCTCCAGTGCTTCGACACCCGCCTTGGTGAGCACGAGCGTGTCACGCTTGAGGATGTCATAGACGTTTGCCCCCATCGACGGCAGAACATCGAGCCCGTCGATGTTGGCTGCGGCACGGGCGAAGTTTTCATTCACCTCGGCTCCGTCGATGACCAGGGCCCGCTTCCAGCCCAGATCCCTGACCTGCTTGGCCAGCGACGCTGTCTTGCCGTCAGACTCGATATTGTCGATCACAACAAGCGAGCCATCCTTGACCTTGGCACTCAGCGCATGCATCAGACCCAGCTTGCGCACCTTCTTGGGAAGCTCATGCGCGTGGCTGCGCGGGGTCGGACCCTTGTAGATGCCACCCTTGCGGAAGATCGGAGCCGACCGTGCGCCGTGGCGTGCGCCGCCGGTGCCCTTCTGGCGATAGATCTTCTTGCTCGAATAGCTGACTTCGGACCGGGTTTTCACCTTGTGCGTGCCCTGCTGCGCCTTGTTGCGCTGCCAGCGGACGACGCGGTGCAGAAGATCGGCACGCGGATCGAGATCGAAGATCTCGTCCGTCAGCTCGACCGACCCGGCCTTTCCGCCGTCCAGTTTGATCACGTCGAGTTTCATTCGTCGCCTTCCTTCTTATCAGCTTCGATTTCAGCCTCGGCTTCCTTCAGAGCTTCCTCTTCGGCCTCGGCTGCCTCGGCGGCGGCGGCTTCTGCGGCGGCTGCTTCTTCGGCCGCGGCCTGAGCGGCAGCTTCCTCGGCCAGTCGCTTGGCTTCTTCCGCGGCGGATTTCAGAGCCGCCGGCAGGATCACGTTCTCGGGCGTCGGCTTTTTCACCGCGTCCTTGACAGTGACCCAGCCACCCTTGGACCCGGGAACCGCGCCCTTGATCATGATGATGCCGCGATCGGCGTCTGTCTTCACGACCTGAAGGTTCTGCGTGGTCACCTTCGCGGCGCCCATGTGGCCCGCCATCTTCTTGCCTTTGAAGACCTTGCCGGGATCCTGGCACTGCCCCGTGGAGCCGTGCGAGCGGTGACTGATCGACACGCCGTGCGTGGCCTCGAGGCCACGGAAGTTGTGCCGCTTCATGCCGCCGGCAAAGCCTTTACCGATCGAGGTGCCGCAGACATCCACGAACTGACCTTCGAAGTAATGGTCAGCGGTGATCTCTTCACCGACATTGATCAGGTTGTCCGACGCGACGCGGAATTCCGCGACCTTGCGCTTGGGCTCCACGCTCGCCGCGGCAAAGTGACCGCGCATCGCCTTCGAGACGCGCTTTGCCTTGATCGAGCCGGTGCCCAGCTGAACCGCTGAATAACCATGCGTGTCGGCGGTGCGCTGTGCCACCACCTGCAGCTTGTCGAGTTGGAGGACCGTCACGGGAACTTGCCGTCCGTCTTCCATGAAAAGCCGGGTCATGCCGACTTTCTTTGCGATGATACCGGAGCGCATCATATACCCTCCTTAAACCTTGATCTCGACATCCACGCCAGCGGCGAGGTCGAGCTTCATCAGGGCATCCACGGTCTGCGGGGTCGGATCGACAATATCGAGCAGACGCTTGTGCGTGCGGATCTCGAACTGGTCGCGCGACTTTTTGTTCACGTGGGGGCCACGCAGAACGGTGAACTTCTCAATCTTGTTCGGCAATGGGATCGGGCCGCGCACCTGCGCCCCCGTCCGCTTGGCTGTGTTGACGATTTCCTGTGTCGACGCATCGAGCACGCGGTAGTCAAACGCCTTGAGCCGAATGCGAATATTCTGGCTTTGCATTGGTCTTAGCCTTTACTGGCGTTGCGGTTGAGAGGAGGAGACAAGACCACCCTGCCCCTTCGTCGAACCGGATCGAACAAGCCCCGGAGCGATGCGCCCCGGCAGTACGCCGGGGCATCACCGGACCCTGGCGGTCCGTTTGGAATTGCGGGTCCCGGCGCCGGGCCGGGACCGGATGCGTTTACGCGGTGATCTTGGAGACCACGCCCGACCCGACGGTGCGGCCGCCTTCACGGATCGCGAAGCGCAGGCCTTCTTCCATCGCGATCGGCGCGATCAGCTCGACGTCGAACTTCAGGTTGTCACCCGGCATCACCATCTCGGTGCCCTCGGGCAGCGTCACGGTGCCGGTCACATCCGTCGTCCGGAAGTAGAACTGCGGGCGGTAATTCGCAAAGAACGGCGTGTGGCGGCCGCCCTCTTCCTTGTTCAGGATGTAGACCTCGGCCTCGAACTTGGTGTGCGGGTTCACAGACTTCGGCTTGCACAGAACCTGGCCACGCGCCACCCCGTCACGGTCGATGCCGCGCAGAAGGACGCCCACGTTGTCGCCCGCCTCGCCGCGATCCAGCAGCTTGCGGAACATTTCCACACCCGTGCAGGTCGTCTTCTTGGTGTCGGTGATGCCGACGATCTCGATATCGTCGCCCACGTTGATCACACCGCGCTCGACACGACCGGTCACAACCGTGCCACGCCCCGAGATCGAGAACACGTCCTCGATCGGCATCAGGAACGGCTGGTCGATCGCGCGCGCCGGCTGCGGGATGTACTCATCGACAGCCGCCATCAGCTCGCGGATCTTCTCTTCGCCGATCTCCGGGTCACGGCCTTCCATCGCGGCAAGCGCAGAGCCTGCGATCACCGGAATGTCGTCGCCCGGAAAATCATAGGCGGACAGAAGCTCGCGCACTTCCATCTCCACCAGCTCGAGCAGTTCCTCGTCATCCACCTGGTCCACCTTGTTCAGGAACACGACCATGGCGGGAATACCCACCTGGCGGCCCAGAAGAATGTGCTCGCGCGTCTGCGGCATCGGGCCGTCGGCCGCGTTCACCACGAGAATCGCGCCGTCCATCTGGGCGGCACCGGTGATCATGTTCTTCACGTAGTCGGCGTGGCCCGGGCAATCGACGTGCGCGTAGTGACGGTTCTCGGTCTCGTATTCCACATGCGCCGTCGAGATGGTGATCCCGCGCGCCTTCTCTTCGGGCGCACCGTCGATCTGGTCGTAAGCCTGGAAGTTGCCGAAATACTTCGTGATCGCCGCCGTCAGCGTCGTCTTGCCATGGTCAACGTGACCAATCGTGCCGATGTTGCAATGCGGCTTGCCGCGCTCAAACTTTTCCTTTGCCATCTCTTCAGGCGCCTCGTGGTTTGGGGGTCCACCCGACCCGGTTTTCATCGCGCGCCGTCTATGCCCAGAATCCGGGAAAATCAAGCCCAAAGCGGCCCGGCGACAGCGCCGGGGCGCCCGCCGTGCTTATTCGGAACGACCAGGGCCTTGCGCGGTGTTCCCGAGCGCCGCGGCCCGGGTCACCTCCAGCAGCTCTGGGGGCACAACCACGGCTTGCGATTGCGGTGCCATCACAGTTTCGGGGTCGGCGCTCGCCGCGTCCTCGGCAACAGCGTCAGTCCCGGCCTGCTCCTGATCGGGCCCGGTGAACCAGCCCTCGGTCTGCTGCATGTCGCGAAGCCAGTTTTCGACCTCGCGCGCGGCTTCCTGGGCAAGACCGGCCAACTGCTCGTCCCGGTTCTTGGAAATGCGCGATTCAAACACCTTGATGACCTGGATCACCTTCGGCTCGGGGTTGAGCTTGGCTTGTGCCGCGTCGTCCCAGACCGTCACATTCATCGCCACGGCGGATTTGCCCGGGATGATGGGGGGCGGCAGGGAATAGGCCTCGACGCTCACACCCAGGTGGTAATATCTGCCCCCGTCAAACCGGCTGAAGCGTTCGCCCAGCGCCTGTTCCATTTCGGCGATCCATTCGTCTTGGGTCACATCGCGCGAGGCCAGGAGTTTCTCCAGGTTGGGCGCCACAACACCAACATGGCCAAGACTGAAATCGCCCATCGGATCGATCGGGTCGTCAAGGTCGCGGGTCGGATCGGCACAGGCGGCCAAGGCCAACAGGACTGGCACGGCAAAAAGAAAGTGGCGCATCGGGTCCCCCGCAACGACTGGTGTTACAAGTCTATCGCGGGCGCCGGAAGGGTGCAACGCGCCGCGTGGCGAGGCCAGCCGGTCCTGTGTCAGATCACGGCCTTTTCAACCTGCGCCGCGCCATGCAGCAGGCGCGCGTAATGAAACTCCGAAAGGTCGAGCGCCCGGTAATCCCCAAAGCACAACAGTTCGGCAAGGCCGCGTCCCATCGCGGGGGCCTGTTGCAGCCCATGCCCCGAGAACCCGTTGATGAAATGAAAATTTTCCACCTCCGGATGCGGCCCCAACACCGCGTTGTGGTCGAAGGTGTTCATTTCGTAATGCCCGACCCAGTCATGCGTCAGACGGATCGACTCGAATTGCGGGATGCGCGCAGCCAGAAGCGGCCAGACCCGGTCTTCCCACAGGCTATGGTCCATCTCGAAATCATCGAAAGCAACCGCCGGGTCGTCATCGAAATGTCCCCCCGCCTGGTAGGTGCCGCCGCCGTTTTCGCGCACATGCAGACCCGAGGGATCAATCGTCAACGGCAGGTCGCGGTCGAGCGGCTGAGCCGCCTTGAAGATCCACGAATAGCGCTTGCGCGGCTCGACAGGCAGGGCCAGCCCGGCCATCGCTGCGGTGGGTGCCGCGCGCGGGCCAGAGGCATTGACGACCTGTCCACAGGCCACACGGTCACCGCTGGCCAGCGTCACCGACCGGACGCGCCCACCCGATACCTGCATTCCAACGACTTCGGACTCGATGAATTCGCCCCCCCGTTCGCGCGCCTGCCGCCGCAGCCATTCAAAAACCGCCATGCTGTCGAAATAGCCTTCGTTGCGGGTGTTGATCGACCCCGACACGATGTCGTGCAGCGCATAGAACGGATAGGCTTGGGCGATCTGGGCCGGCGTCAGCAGGCGTGTCTCCGCACCCGCCGCCACCTGTACCGCGGCCCGCGCGCGCAGATCCGCCGCGAAGGCGTCGTTATCGGCAAGGTAGAGGTAGCCGAAACTGCGGATGCCCAGATGCGGCACACGCGTGTCGCCTCCCATGAAGCCGCGCAGATTGGTGATGAAGTCAGCCCCGAATTGACTGATCCGGACGTTCAATTCGGTCGAGAACTGCTGCCTTATGCAGGATGTCGATGTCGCCGTAGCCGTCCGCTCGAAACTCAGGTCCCGGTCCACGACCAGAATGCGCCCGTCGAACCCCAGATCGGTCAGGAACCACGCCACCGCAGAGCCCATGATCGCGCCGCCGACGATCACGACGTCATAGCTGTCCCGCTGCGGCGTGGCGCTGGCCATCGCTCAGATCGCGGCTTTCAGGCTTTCGTCGATATAGATTTCGCGCAGGCGCAACGACCGGTCGCCCGGTGTGCCCGGTCCCAGCGCGACCCCGTCGATTTCGACCACCGGCATGACGAAGGCCGAGGCCGACGTGATAAACGCCTCATCCGCGTCCTTCGCCTCGTCGATGGTGAAATCGCGCTCCTCCACCTGCATCTGCGCCTCAAGTGCAAAGCGCAGCACGGCGGCACGGGTGATGCCGTGCAGGATGTCGTTCGACAGCGCGCGCGTGACGATCGTGTTGCCCTTGATGATATAGGCGTTGTTGCTGGTGCCCTCGGTCACCGCGCCATCCTGCACCATCCAGGCGTCATCCGCGCCCGCCTTCCTGGCCATCATCTTGCCCATCGACGGGTAAAGAAGCTGAACCGTCTTGATATCGCGACGCCCCCAGCGCTGATCCTCGATCGAGATGACCTTGATGCCCGTTTTCGCCGCCGGATTTTCGGCCAGGCCGGGCTTGGACTGGGTGAAAAGAACAACCGTCGGCTCCGTCGTTTCCGGGTCGGGAAAGACGAAATCGCGATCCCCGTCAGAGCCGCGCGTGATCTGAAGATAGACCAGCCCATCGTCGATGCCATTCACCTTGACCAGCTCGCGGTGGATGTCCAGCAGATCGTCGAACGCGGCCGGTTTCTTCATGTCCAGTTCGTGCAGGGACCGCTCAAGCCGCCGTGCATGCCCGTCAAAATCGATCAGCTTGCCGCCCAGGACGCTTGTCACCTCGTAGACCCCATCGGCCATGAGGAACGCCCGGTCGAAGATCGACACCGTCGCCTCGTCTTCGGGCAGGTAGTCTCCGTTCACATAGACGGTGCGGGTCATGGGTGGTCTCCTTATCCCCAAAGACCGGGCGCAGAGGGGTGCACGCCGGCCTCATCAAACAGCAATGGTTCCTCCCGGTCTTCGGCCAGAAGCAGCGGCCCGTCAAGATCCGTGACCGCCGCACCCTGCGCGACCAGCACCGCCGGGGCCATCGCCAGGGACGAACCGACCATGCAGCCGACCATCACGGCGTAGCCTTCGGCCCGCGCCGCGTCGCGCAGGGCCAGCGCCTCGGTCAGGCCGCCCGTCTTGTCCAGCTTGATGTTCACGATGTCATACTTGCCTTTCAGCGCCGGCAATGACGCACGGTCATGACAGCTTTCGTCGGCACAAAGCGGGATCGGCCGCTCCATCCCCGAAAGCGCATCATCTTCTCCCGCAGGCAAGGGCTGCTCGACCAGGGACACACCCAGCCGCTGCAAATGCGGCGCGAGTTTCGCATAGACCTCGGCGCTCCAGCCTTCGTTGGCGTCGACGATGATGCGCGCGGCGGGCGCCCCTTGCCGCACCGCTTCCAGGCGGGGCATGTCGTCGGGGGTGCCCAACTTGATCTTCAAGACCGGACGATGCGCATTCTTGGCCGCCTGCGCCTGCATCGCCTCTGGTGTATCGAGCGACAGGGTATAGGCCGTGATCTCCGGCCCCGGCTGCGCCAGCCCGGCCAGCTCCCAGACACGGCATCCCGCCTGCTTTGCCTCGAGATCCCACAGCGCGCAATCCACTGCGTTCCGCGCCGCCCCGGCCGGCAAGGCCTCCTGCAATGCAGCCCGGTCGATCCCGTCAGGCAAGGACCGGATCTGCGCCTCCACACTGTCCAGCGTTTCGCCGTAGCGCGCATAAGGCACGCATTCGCCCCGGCCCGTCATCCCGTCGCGGGTGATCGCGACCGTCATCACCTGCGCCTCGGTCCGGCTGCCGCGCGAGATCGTAAAGACCTGCGCCAACCGGAACACATCCCGCGTCACCTCGATCATCGGCACGTCCCCCTGCTTCTTCTCTTTCCAAATATGCAGACACGACCTCCGCAAAGGCGCGCCGTTCAAGACCCTCAGAGCGTCGCCAGCGCTGCGGCCAACCGATCCGCGCCATGCCGGAAGGGATCGACGGCAGGCAAGCCCATGCGCGCCTCGACCTCTGCCAGATATGAGTCCGCCTCCGCCGCGCTCATGTGCTGGGTGTTGATCGAAATGCCCGCCACCACGCAATCCGGGTTGGCCACGCGCGCCAGCGGCAGCGCGATGTCGCGCAGCGCTTCAAGCGACGGCAGGTCGTATCCCGGCAAACCCCGCATGTGGCTGCGCGTCGGTTCGTGGCACAGGATCAGCGCATCGGGCTGGCCGCCATGGATCAACGCCAGCGTCACACCCGAGAACGAGACGTGGAACAGGCTGCCCTGCCCCTCGATCACGTCCCAATGATCGGCGTCATTGTCCGGCGTCAGCCATTCGATGGACCCGGCCATGAAATCCGCCACCACCGCATCAAGCGGCACACCATCCCCGGTGATGAGAATGCCGGTCTGCCCGGTGGCGCGAAAGGTGCTCTTCATGCCTTGGTCGCGCATGGATTTGTCCAGTGCCAGCCCGGTATACATCTTGCCCACCGAACAATCGGTGCCGACCCCCAGGACCCGCTTGCCGGCACGCTTCACGCCTTCGGCAATCGGGTAGTCGACCTCCGGCACACGCACATCATGCAGCGTCTGCCCGGTGGCCTCTGCCACGGCAACAAGGTCGGGCTCGTCGCGCAGGAGGTTGTGCAGCCCCGAGGCAAGGTCGAACCCCTCCTCCAGTGCTGCGACCAGTTCCTTTTTCCAGGCCTGGCTGATCTTGCCACCCCGGTTGGCCACGCCGACAACCAGCGTCTTGGCGCCCGCGGCCTTGGCCTCTGCCAGCGTCATGTCGGTCAGGCCAAGATCGGCGTTGCAGCCCGGCATTCGGAATTGCCCGACACAGTTTTCGGGACGCCAATCCTTGATGCCCTGCGCCACTTTCGCGGCAAGCCCATCCGGCGCATCGCCGAGGAACAAAAGATATGGTGTCTCGATCATGACGGCCCCTTTCGCGCTTTGCTATCAAACGGCAGGATGACAGCGTAGATCGACAATTGCATTGCCGGGATCTGTCGAATTCCCGTGAATTGCACAAAATTCCTGCGCATCACTGGCACATCTTCGAAGATTCTTGCGCCAAGGCACGCGCTGCACAGCAGCGGGGATTCTGCGCCTGCAAAATGCGCTTGCAGAAAGATGCGCAATTTCATACCCAATTCAAGACGCAAAGCGAAATATCCTTACCAAGAGGCCCCTATGTCCTTCCGAATTCAGCCTGCTGCGCCCGCCCGTCCGAACCGGTGCCAATTGTTCGGCCCCGGGTCCCGGCCGGCGATCTTTGACAAGATGGCCAAGTCGGACGCGGATGTCATCAATCTCGATCTGGAAGACAGCGTCGCGCCCTCCGACAAGACCAGCGCGCGCGCGAACATCATTGAGGCGATCGGCGATGTGGATTGGGGCAACAAGACGCTCAGCGTGCGGATCAACGGTCTGGACACGCCCTACTGGTACCGCGACGTGGTGGACCTGCTGGAACGGGCGTCCGACCGGCTCAATCAAATCATGATCCCCAAGGTGGGCTGCGCCGCGGATCTCTATGCCGTGGATGCGCTCGTGACCGCCGTCGAAGCCGCCAAGGGCCGGTCACGCCGCATCGCCTTCGAAGTGATCATCGAATCCGCCGCCGGCCTTGCCCATGTCGAAGACATCGCTGCCGCCTCCCCGCGGCTCGAAGCCATGAGCCTTGGCGCTGCCGATTTCGCCGCCTCGATGGGCATGCAGACAACCGGCATCGGCGGCACGCAGGAAAACTACTACATGATTCATGACGGCCAGAAACATTGGTCGGATCCGTGGCACTGGGCGCAGGCCGCCATCGTCGCCGCCTGCCGCACCCACGGCGTTCTGCCGGTGGACGGCCCCTTCGGCGATTTCTCCGACGATGAGGGCTACCGCGCGCAGGCCTTGCGCTCGGCCACGCTGGGCATGGTCGGCAAATGGGCGATCCACCCCAAACAGGTTGCCCTGGCCAACGAGGTCTTCACCCCCACCGAGACCGCCGTGGCCGAAGCCCGCGAAATCCTTGCCGCGATGGAAGAGGCCAAGGCCAAGGGCGAAGGCGCCACCGTCTACAAGGGCCGCCTTGTCGATATCGCGTCGATCAAACAGGCCGAAGTGATCGTGCGGCAATCCGAAATGATCGCGGGGCGCTAGGGCCCCGACCCCCGACATTGACCCGAATCCTGATCCAGACCCTGACCGAGACTCCGCCCCCGGCAAATTTGCGCATCAGGGTCTGGTGTTCAACACCCGACACAGGAGTCCCCTTGGGGGGCAAGCTTGCGCTCAGCAGGTAAGTCTCCCGAGCGAAAATCCCAGATGACGGCTGTCAGGCCCGGAGCGGTCGTGGCGGGAAACTGTCGGGCAGTTTAAAGTAGACTGCTACGCTAAGTCGGTTGAGGGGCGCCAGTGCGGATGGAGCGGTCGCTCGCCTCATCTGTAGCAATGGCCGCTGAGCAGACCGGCAAATTCAAAACGATCAGTCATTTCTGACAGGTAGGCGAGGAAGCTCAGAAAGTTTGACTGCTAGATATCGAGACACGCGCTCCGCCGTAGAAAACGGTAGACTGTCACCGTTCTCATATAGATATCTGCTCTTCTGGAACACGCCCCTAAGATTTTCTAAATCGCGGGGTAGCGTAGTCATATCCGATAGGAGTTCATCGTGGTGCTTCTGTAAAGCCTTCTCAAAAGAATCACACAAATCATGGTGAACGCCACGTCCAGATCCCGGTTGGAGCAGAAACACTCCGTCGCCAATGTCCGTAGCTGAATCCATTAGATGGAGCGACTTCAGAAAAAGCTCGATCGCATGGCAACGCAAATTAATAATTGGAATTGCATTGGCGTTAGCGTCGGCCAACACTTCGGCCGCCTCATGGTAGCTACGTGCAAGATCAAGAACCTGCATATTGGGAAGTGCAGTCATTCTCACAAGTATCTCTCCTATGATAAACTTGCTGCCTGCACGACGTCGGTGCGATGCGTAGCGTTCAGCAAGGCGGGCTTCAACCGCGGATCGCTTCAGTCGGGGTGAAGGTCCGCTGTCGAGAAACAGGGCTGACTTTGCAAAGCCCCCTCCGTGCGCAAAGCCGATTCTCGCGCCTTTGCCGACCGGCGGACTGGCTCTCAGGGTCGATCCGGGCAATTCATGTCAGGCGCAGAACACTAGGCAGTCGGGGTTTTCGGGCGAAAAACCCGGTCAGCCCGCCGCGGACCAGTCCTTGCGTCCATCTACGCCGGTCTCGTCCAGCAAGCCAAGGCGCTTGGCTTCGTAGTAATACCCCCGCGCGTACCATTGCACGGCCTTGGCTTCGTCCCCACCAGAGACAAGCCACGCCCCGCGCAGGTAGCGCACGGCGTATGTCAGGTTGGTTTCCGCATCCAGCAGGTCTGCCGGAGCCCCTCTGAACCCCATCGACCGGGCCGTTTGCGGCAGGATCTGCATCAGGCCGTAATACGGCCCGTTCCGCGCCTCTGGCCGATGCGTGCTTTCGCGCAGGATAACGCGCTGCACCAGGGACACCGGAACATCGTTGCGCGTCGCCGCCGCGACGATCTGGCGGCGCAAGGCCGGGGTTTCGTTGGGATACAGGGCCTGCGCCTGCTCGGGTGCCGGCCCCGGTCCGGCCAGGGGGCCGCACGCCACGGGCAAAAGCCCGAGGGACAAACAGACCAAGAGGGATCGCGCGATGTGCATTACTCCGATCTGCGCCAAGTCGCGCGCCGTGGCAATTGTCCATTTCCTTGATCAGCGGCCCTCCGCCCAAGGCAGCGGGCAGCGGCAGCCATGTCTGCGGCGATCAGCCGGCCCGCGCATTTGGGCGAACGGACCCGCATGGGGCCGCCAGGACCGGGTCAGCCCCCTGACAGGGTCCGGGGCGCGCGACCACAGCCAAGCCCGCTGCGCCGCGTGGTCCGGGCGATCCGGTTCGGTCTCCGCTCTGCCCGCTGGACGGCGTGCAAGATGGAATGCATGGGGGTGGAAAAAGAATTAAGAAATTATGAATCGGTCTCTGTAAGTCATTGATTTTATTTGTGCGCACCCCCGTCCCACGGATGGGACACCCATTGACCTTCCCTCTCCCTCGGCTATCCTCAAAGCATGGCAAACATGATCCATCTCATCAAACTCTCGGTCGGGTCCGACAGCGTCGAACAGATCGCCGATTGGCAGCAAAACCGCGCCAGGCAGCGCGTCGGCGGGCATTATTTCCACCTCACCCGGATGTGGCCCAAACGCGAAAAAGAGCTGCTGAACGGCGGTTCGATCTACTGGGTCGTCAAGGGGATGCTTCAGGCCCGGCAACGAATCATCGGGCTGGAAGAGATCATCGGCTCGGACGGAATCCGCCGCTGCGGGATCGTTCTGGACGACGATTTGATCCGCACCGCCACGGCCCCGAAACGCCCGTTCCAGGGGTGGCGCTACCTCAAGCCCGAAGACGCGCCGCCCGACCTCGGGCAGGCGCGCGCCGATGACGATGCCCTGCCCCCCGAGCTTGCGGGCGCGCTGGCGGAAATCGGCGTCCTCTGACCCGCCGCCGCGCGCTGGCCTGTCTCTGGCCAAACGTCCAACCCTTCCTTCCGATCCCCCATTCAGGACAGCAATCATGACCGACAGCTACACGCCCGCCGACGTCTGGACATGGGACAGCGACAACGGTGGCAAGTTCGCCAGCACCAATCGCCCCGTGGCAGGCGCAACCCACGACGCGGACCTGCCGGTGGGCAAGCATCCCTACCAGCTCTACAGCCTCGCCACCCCGAACGGACAGAAGGTCACGATCCTGTTCGAAGAATTGCTGGCGGCCGGCCACACCACGGCCGAATACGACGCATGGCTGATCAATATCGGGGAGGGCGACCAATTCGGATCGGGCTTTGTCGACATCAACCCGAACTCCAAGATCCCGGCGCTTGTCGACCAAAGCGGCGACACGCCGATCCGGGTCTTTGAATCCGGCGCGATCCTCATGCACCTCGCCGAGACATTCGATGCCTTCCTGGGCCCGCGGGAGCGCCGCGCCGAGATGCTCAGCTGGCTGTTCTGGCAGATGGGCAGCGCGCCCTATCTCGGCGGCGGCTTCGGCCATTTCTATGCCTACGCGCCCGAGCCGATGGAATATCCGATCAACCGGTTCACGATGGAAACCAAGCGCCAGCTTGACGTGCTGGACCGGCAACTGGCCGAGTCCCGGTTCGTCAGCGGCCCCGATTACACGATCGCCGACATGGCGATATGGCCCTGGTACGGCGGCCTGGTTCTCGGACGGCTCTATGATGCGGCCAAGTTCCTGGACGTGAGCAGCTACACCAATGTCGTCCGCTGGGCCGAGGCCATCGACGCGCGCGACGCGGTGAAACGCGGGCGCATGGTCAATCGGTCATCCGGCGACCCGGCCGGGCAGCTGCGCGAACGGCATGATGCGTCGGATTTCGAGCTGCGCACGCAAGACAAGATTGACGCCGCGACCTGAGCAGCGATTTTCCGGCCTTCGGCAAAGCCTCGCGGGGGACGGATATTGCCGCGGCCGGTTGGCGATTTATCTCAGCGACATGGATGAAACACCCGATCCCCGAAGTCGCGCCGTACCAACCGGCAGAGTCGCTCGCGCCGCCCGAATGGGAGGTCTGGCGAGTGGCCTGATCGGGTCGGCCGCCGCAACCGGGGCACGGCATCTCCTGCAGGGGCGCAGACCGTCACCCGGCGAC
>Ga0209936_1000047_pt1 | contig 84715 bp, 76 predicted proteins | sample SalPonR1_A_D1_MG_FD_185694 | JGI IMG/M metagenome (GOLD analysis project Ga0209936, IMG submission 185694) | Salt pond soil microbial communities from South San Francisco under conditions of wetland restoration - Salt Pond MetaG R1_A_D1_MG... ...
GGAAGACTATTATCGACAGGACTTTCAGGAAGTTCGCCAAGTCCGACCAAAGGCTTGATTTCGACCAACTGTTTTTTTACAGGGACTTTGAACACAGCCTGCCTCGGGGCAGTATGAGGAAAGACCTGGAATGCGTGAGGCTGGCGCCAAGCGCTTCAAACAAGCAACCATGGAGGGTTGTGGCAACAGAGGAAGGCGAGGCCCATTTCTATATAGAAAGGACTCCGAATTACGGCAAAGGAAGGCTTGGCTACGACATTCAAATGGTTGACATGGGTATAGCTCTAAGCCATTACGAAATTTGCAGAGGCCGGGCGGAATTTTTCGAGGAAGAACCTGAAATTCCGAATTTGAATGAAAACATTTCGTATGTAATAAGCGTAAAATAGACTATGCAATTGAAATAGGGGGACAAGCGGATGAAAAGAGTCGTAATGGCGTATTTTTCGCCGACACATACAACGCAGAAGGTGGTAAGGGCAATCGCGGAAGGAACGGGTCTTTTAGAAGTCGTTGAAGTCGATATGACATGTGGAGATTGCGGCGGCTTCGAGGCTGCCGAGGGAGATATTGTCATTCTGGGAGGACCTGTCTACAGCAGCAGGATTCCATCTGCGGCAGCAGAAAGGCTGAGCAGGATAAAGGGAAAAGGACAGCCTGCGGTCTGCGTAGCGGTTTACGGAAACAACAAGTTTGGAGATGCCCTTATTGAGCTCGCGGACATTTCGGAAAAATCGGGGCTGATTGCGGTTGCCGGTGCGGGATTCATAGGAGAACACTCGTACGCAAACAACAAATGGCCCATAGCCATTGGCAGGCCCAATGAAGACGATATTGCATTGGCAAGGGCTTTCGGAAAGAATGTCATTGACAAAATTGCAGGAGGCGATGAATGGAAGCTGGGTTTGAAAGCGCTTGCTTTGCCTGGCGAAATTCCGAATACGCCTGCACCTAAAATGCCCTTCATGCAATCGGTGGCAACGGAAAGATGCACAGGGTGCGGAAAATGCATAGAGGCCTGCCCGGTTGGCGCGATTGACGAGAAATTGCTTTGCGACGGGGACAAATGCATCAAGTGCTGCGCATGCGTAAAGACATGTCCCGAAAATGCCAGAGAATTGTCCGACCCCATGATAGAAAAATTCTCCATAAAGCTGTCGAAAATGCCAGACAAGGATCCTGAAATGTTTTTGTAGAATCATGAAGAGTTTACAGACATAAATGAAAAATCTTGGCAAATAATATTTTTACTTAAAATTATTGCCGATTGGGGGAGGAAATAGGAAAATGGAAAAATTTAGGCTGATGTGCTTGGGTGACAGCTTGACTGAAGGATATGACATTGACCCGAGAGACTGCTGGGTGAATCTTTTGAGAGAAAGAGAGGGCTGGGACGTCACCAATGCCGGAATAAGCGGGGACATGACGGCAGGAATGCTTGCGAGGCTACCTCTTGCATTGGAAAAGAAAGAGTACACGCATGTATTCATAATGGGCGGGACAAACGATGTGGAGTTCGGACTTTCTCCAAATATTGTCATTTCGAACATAAAAGCCGCCATTAGGCAACTGAGGCACCACGGGATTCATTGCGCGGTAGGTATCCCGATGCCGTTTGACGATAAAAAAACAAACCTTACGCACTTCGAGTACGTAAGCGGCGGAACTGAGTACAGTAAAAAGATTGACGAGTATTGCGATGAACTCAGGTCTTTTCTTGAAGATGATGAAACAGCTTTCGTCGATTTCAGAGAATTTTTCAAGGACGTAAACGGGCGGGTTCGGTCCCAACTGTTTCTCGCAGACGGAGTTCATCCCAACAGGGACGGGCACGAGCTTGTTTACGGAAAGATATTGAAATGTTATTCTAAACTATAACTTGATAAATTTCCGAGTCAGGCTTTTTATTGTTTATGCCTACCGGAAGCGAAAGGAGAATTGACATGCATTTGTTTTGGGGAGCTTTAATGATTGCAATAGGTCTTTTTCTGTTTATATGCGCGAGTATGAAAAGCGAATTGCACATATATAAGCTATTGGTTGCTCGATCGCGGATTATGTGGAAGGAAAAGGTTTATACCGCTCACAAGGTGGCTGGCATACTGATAATTAATATGGGATTGCTGGTGGCATTAGAACTCATATAGGGAAGGGCGGATTGCAATGTTTATTGATTTGACAATTGAGGTTGCGCCTGAGATGGTCAAAGCCTCTGGGGACGATGGGAAGAAGGCGCTTAAGGGACATTTGGGAACGCATTTCGATGTTATGGACAAAGAATTCCCCATAGCTTATTTGGAGAGAGACGGAATTGTTTTTGATGTGAGGCATATAAGCGGAAGGGATATTTGTGAAAGCGACATAGATTTGGGCATGGTTGAAAATGGCATGTTCGTCGCTTTTTGTACCGGGTTTGTAGACAAGTTGGGCTATGGCGGGATGGAATACTTTTCAGAGCATCCCCAATTGTCCGATTCATTGATAGAGGCTCTCGTCGAGAAAGGGATTTCTATAATTGGAATCGATTTTGCGGGCGTGCGAAGAGGCAAGGAACACACGCCTAAGGATCAGTATTGCGTTGACAGAGGGGTTTTCATAGTGGAGAACTTATGCAACATGGGGTCGGTTCTTGGCGGTAGGCCCTACAGACGATTCGTTGCCAATACTTACCCTGTAAAATACACGGGAATGACAGGCCTTCCGTGCAGGGTCGCGGCGAAAATATAGAGTTGTGGAGTTCTGCTATTGATTGTTTTAAATGTTGCGGCAAAAAAACATGGCATAAACCCAAGAATATTGCAGGGAAAAATGAATAAATCATATTTGCAGTAAGTATGGTTTCCTTTTTCTTTGAGAAGCTTCATGGTGAGTATTTTGTCTTCCGTGTTTTTTTATTCATCCTGTTTTCAATTGAATAAAAAGGGATCATAAAATCCGCGGATACGGGCAGCAATTCTTTGTTATTTTTTAAAGAAAGTTCCTAAGAGTCCTCTTGCTATGTCGCGCCCGACCTTGCTGCTGAGGGAGCGCACGGCGGATTTTCCTGCGGCTTCGAAGAGCTCCATTACTATGTTCTTTTCATTTCTGCCTTTTTTTTGTTTGTTTTTACTCTGAAGCCATAGACATTCTCGATTCGAGTATCCCATATGCCGACTTGCGGTCATAGGGTTTTTTGTATTTTTCGAGATTGTTTTTCTTTGTCAAGAGCGATGAAACAGTTTCATCCGAGGCCTTTCCAATCTTGCTTTGTGGAGGTCTTATCAATATGCGGTCAACAGGTTCATGAATCTTTTTTTCGGAGGGATCATGGTCAAGTCTACAAGAAAGATGGTGCTGGAGGATCTTGAGGACATAAAGAAATTCGTGGAAGTGAAAGTTGGCTAAATAGAGCTCTTGAAGTGGCGATTTTTATGAATATTTTCGGATCAGCGTATATTCGGCATATTTTTCAAGTAGCCAATAAAAGCTGCGGTCTTCATCATGGCTGCAAGAATGACCGCTGCAAGGCTGAGTGCAGATTCCGGAATTAGGAAAACAATCACGATTGCGAATGTGAATGCGAAGGTCGCGCCCTTTCCAAGGCGGTTTGACGGCATGACTGATAAATCCTCCTTGAAATATACCAATGCGCCCGCAACTATCAGTGTTGACTCGATAAAGAGCATCAAAAGGAATATTACTCCCGGGATAAGATTGTCCGAATAGAATGAACCCAGCACAGAAAGAAGCATAATCTTGTCGGCCAAAGGGTCTAGTGCAATTCCAAGTTTGGAAACCACATTGTATTTTCTTGCCAGGCAGCCGTCAAGGATATCCGTCAGCGAGGCTAGAAGAAAAACCGACAAAGCTATGAAGTGATGGTTTTCGAATTTTGAAAAATAGACATATATGAAAACAGGGGCAAGGGCTATACGGAATATTGTCAATGCATTAGGAATATTTTTCATGACGGGCCCTCCTATCTATATTAATAATATGGATACCCTGTTATTTTATTTTTAGACTTTTCTTCTATTAAAATTTGGCGAGAATGTTTTTATTCATATCATTTTGGTATATATCCTAATGGAGGAATTGAAATGGGATCAAAGGAAGGAAAAGCTGAAGGCAAAATTGAAGGCTCAATCAGGTTTTACGCCGAACTCAACGAATTTCTGAAGGGAGGAGATTCCAAGGGTGAAATGAAATATCGCCATTTCGGGAGAAGGTCCGTAAAGGATTTGATCGAAAGCTTCGGGATTCCCCACGTAGAGGTTGATCTTATACTTGTAAACGGTGAATCTGTCGGACTTGGCCGTATTGTGGAAGACGGCGACAGAATAGGCGTGTACCCGATGTTCGAAAGGTTCAATGTCAAGGGTCTGAGCAAACTCAGGGGAATTCCACTCAGGGTCGCATCATTTGTGATCGATGTCCATTTGGGCAAGTTGGCCAAATATCTTAGATTGCTGGGCTTTGATGCGGATTATGTCAACGATAGGAATGACGACGAGATTTTGCGAGTATCGAATGCGGAAGACCGCATAATACTTACTTGCGACAGGCAGATGCTCAAGCGCTCAGATGTTTTGCGGGGAATGCTCATAAACAGCCGAAAACCGGAAGAACAATTGGCTGAAGTTTTGGAAAGGCTGGACATAAAGGATGCGGCAGAACCTTTCAGCAGGTGCACGAAATGCAATGGGAGCATTGAACAAATAACCGATGAGACGGAATTTGACCAGGCATTTGGCGAATTGCCGCAGAGGGTAAAGACTTGGTGCAAGGAGCTTTACATTTGCCGAGCCTGCGGAAATGTATATTGGAAGGGAAGCCATTACGAAAAGATGCTTGATTTTGTGGATGGCGTTCTTGGAAAGCCGAAAACAGATAACGAGAGGAGGACGAAAGAAATTATGAATACAACGGATGTATATTTTAAAAATAAGTTCGAAGGTAAACTTGCCTTTCCCGAAGGGGAATTGGCAATTGGACTTGAGCCTGGAACGGTTGCGCCTTACGACATGCTGATGGGGGCGCTTGCGGGCTGCCTCTACTCCACATTCCTTGATGTCGTCGAAAAGAAAAGAGGGTCTTTTGACAAAGCCGAGTTCCATATTGAATGGGAAAAAAGGACGGCGGTTCCTACTACGCTCAAGTGGGTGAAGGTCAAACTGACAATACTTGGCGCTGATGAAAAGGACAAGCCCGGAATGGAAAAAGCTGCAAAATTGGCTGCGAAACACTGCTCCATTTACAGTACCATTTCATTTGTGGCAGACATGTCAATGGAAGTAATTTTTTCTTGAGCAAGCAAAGGACACCATATAAATGTTTTCATTTTATAAAAAAAGGGTAGTTATGACATAGTGGCTATTGAGGATTAAAAATCGAAGTTACCGCGGAAAAGGAGGCGGACAGATGCCCAAGGAATTCAAAGCCGGATGTCAGAGACCGGAAATGAAGACGCCTGCAGCAAAAGAAGAAGTTGCAGCCGTTGAAAAACAGAAGGAAGAGGAGGAGATGCGCATGATAAAAGTTGGGAAACCTGCACCTGATTTTACAGCACCGGCATACTACCAAGGAAAATTCGTGACTGTCGATTTATCTGAATACAGGGGCAAATGGGTTGTCTTATGTTTCTACCCCGGAGACTTTACATTCGTTTGAGCTACCGAAGTTTCGGCAGTTGCCGAAAAATTCGAAGAGTTCCAGAAGCTCGGAGTAGAGGTCCTATCCGTTAGTGTGGACAGCGTATTTGTGCACAAAATGTGGAATGACAATGAATTATCCAAGATGGTTGGAAAAGACATACCATTCCCGATGCTGTCCGATGCCGGAGGCAAAATAGGCAGCTTGTATGGAATATATGACGAGGATGGCGGTGTGGAAACAAGAGGAAGGTTCCTTATCGACCCCGACGGAATAGTGCAGGGTTTCGAGGTTCTTACACCCCCGGTAGGAAGAAACGTAAGCGAGACCATTCGCCAAGTCCAGGCCTTCCAATTGGTCAGGGCTTCAAAAGGTACGGAAGCTACGCCTTCGGGCTGGAAGCCTGGCAAAAAAGTTTTGAAACCCAATCCCGAGCTTGTGGGGAACGTATGGAAGGAATGGAAAGTCAGCGAGGCTTATGACGAGTAGGAAAACAGCTAATAATTAGTCGGGCGGGGGTTTTCCCCGTCCGGTTTTGATTTTGACTCAATTCGTAAAATTTTGAATAAAAAATATGTTTTGAAGCTTTAGGGAGGTGAGCCTAAGATGCTTGGGGGAAATATTGAAGATGCAGAGATATTGAAAGCTCTTGAAATAATGGAAAACAGCCTTATTGTAAAACCGATGCTGGAAGCTTCATCCTTAAATGATGAAAATACGGCTGTTTTCGTAATGGACATGCTTGAAGGTTTTGCCAGGCACGGATCCCTTTCCGACCGGCGTATTGAAATGCTTGCAGAACCAATTGCGGAACTGCTTGAAGTTTTGCCTTTATCAAATATCGTCTTCATGAATGACGCCCATGGAGAGAATTCAATGGAGTTCGAATCGTATCCCAGCCACTGCATAAAGGGAACAGGGGAGGCTGAGATAGTTGAAGAATTAATGGAATACAAAAAGAAGGGGACGGTGATAGAAAAGAATTCGACGAATGGATTCGTGTGCGAGAGTTTCGGCAAATGGCTTGAAGAAAACAGATATGACATTTCGGCATACCTTGTTGTGGGCGATTGCACGGATATATGCGTGAAGCAGTTTGCCATGACGCTCAAGGCGTGGTTTTTGGAACGGAATATAGATGCGCGGGTGATTGTCCCGATGAATATGGTGGACACATATAATCTTGAATCCACAGGGCACAACGGTGATTTGATGAACGTAGTATCGCTTTACGAAATGGACAGCGGAGGAATTGAAATCGTTTATATAAATTAGGCAAAAAAGAATGAGGCGAGCATATCTCTTGAGGCGGGGCGGTCTTGACAAGCCAACTGACAATCTGTATAATTAGAACAGGTTGCGAGTAGTAGTGTCCGAAGGACATTCATAGCTTGATTGGTTGCGCCTGAGCATTTTTTGCCTTAGGCGTTTTGATTTGAAAAAATTTATTTGTGATCTATAAAATAATTGTGATAAAAAAAAGGGGGAAAAGTTATTGAAAAGATTATTGGTTTTAGCACTGATATTTATAATGGCATTGTCGTTTGCAGCTTGCGGAAGAGGGGCGTCTGAAGAGGACACAGAATCAGAGGTTGCCGTTTTTGAAGGTCCAGTCAGGATGGGAGATTCCGGTTGGGACAGCAACAAGTTCCATAATTCTGTTGCAGGATATATACTCGACAAGGGATTTGGAATAGAGACTGAGATTGTGCCGGGTTCGTCGGCGGCAATTTGGCTTGGCTTGAAAGAATCCGATGTCGATGTGCTTATTGAAACATGGTCAAGCAGTTTTGAATTTTATGAAGGAGATATTGAAGCGGGCGAAGTTCTTGAAATCGGAACAAATATGGACGATAACACACAGGGGTTTTATGTTCCGACATATGTAATAGAGGGCGATCCTGAAAGAGGCATAGAGCCTATGGCTCCGGACCTGAGAACTGTCGAGGACCTTAAGAAATACAAAGATGTCTTTTCGGACGAAGAAGATCCCGATATGGGGAGGATATATAATTCTCCTCCAGGATGGGAAGTTTCCAAGATAATGGATGAAAAATACGAATCCTACAAATTAAATGAAACGTACAATTTGTTCAGCCCTGGTTCCGGTGCGTCCCTTGCGGCGTCAATAGTTTCCAGCTACGAAAAGGGCGAGCCTTGGGTAGGATACTATTGGGAACCTGCTTGGATAACAGGTGTTTACGACCTGACTCTTCTTGACGAAGGCGTGCATTCCCCAGAAATTTGGGAAGAAAACAAGAAATGCAATTTTAAGCCTGTGTATATTACAGTCACTGTACAAAAGAATTTGCCTGAAGAGGCGCCTGAAATAACAGAATTTTTGAGCCACTATAATCTTTCGAGCGCCACCACGGCGGAAGCGCTTGCATATATGAATCAGAACGAAGCGAATTCGGACGAGGCAGCGATTTGGTTCCTGAAGGAGCACCAGGAGATATGGACTGAGTGGCTTGATGAAGAAATAGCGCAAAAGGTAATTGATACCTTGTAAAATATTTTAGAATTTGCTGAAAAAGATTTGAAGCATATGCTATTGGCGCCTATTGTTTCCTAAGGGATTATTTGGCGCCAATAGTCATTATAAAAAAGAAGGAGTGAGAATATGGTTTTTCCAGAGGTGTTCAACACCCATTTTGGGAAATATGTAGAGGATTTCATAATGTGGCTTACTAAGAACTATGACTATTTTTTCGACGGCATAAAGTCGGGGATTCTGAAGTTTATGATAACGATTAATGATGCGCTTATGTTTATTCCGTGGTTTATTGTAATTGCTTTGGTGTTTTGGGCGGGATGGAAGCTTATCAGTATAAAATCCGGGATAACGTTCAGCATAATGCTGTTTTTGATAGGTTCGTTCGATTATTGGGAGCCTATGATGACAACACTTGCAATAGTCCTTACATCCGTTGTAATATCACTTTTAATTGGAATCCCGGTGGGAATTCTAATATCATACAGCAAACGTGCTGAAAGGGTTGCAATGCCGATACTCGATGCCATGCAGACCATGCCGAGTTTTGTGTACTTGCTTCCGGCAATAATGTTTTTCGGTCTAGGGCTCGTGCCGGCGGTCTTCGCCACTACAATTTATGCTTTGCCGCCTGTAATAAGGCTGACAAATCTGGCTATAAAAACTGTTTCCAAGGAAATGGTAGAAGCGTCCAATTCGTTTGGCGCATCACCGTGGCAGACGCTTATGAAAGTTGAAATTCCGCAAGCTATGCCAACAATAATGGCCGGAATAAACCAGACTACCATGATGGCGATGGCGATGGTTGTTATATCTTCAATGATTGGGGCAAGGGGTCTTGGTCTCAGCGTGTTGACATCGATAAACAGGATCGACATTGCAATGGGAGTAGAGGCCGGAACGTGCGTTGTATTCATGGCTATTATCATTGACAGGCTGACACAAGCCTTTGCGGACAGGTACAGATACGAATAACAGGGGGTGAAAACGATGGACAAGGAAATTAAAAACCCGAAGATAAAAGTTGAGAATTTAACAAAGGTGTTCGGAAAGAACGCCAAAGAAACTTTGAAGCTTTTGGAACTCGGGATGAAGAAAAATGAAATACTCAAAAAAAACGGAACCACTGTCGGCATTGACAATGCCAGCTTCGAAATAGAAGAGGGTGAGATTTTCGTAATAATGGGACTTTCCGGAAGCGGGAAATCCACACTCATAAGATGCCTAAACCTTTTGAACAAGCCCACAGCAGGCAGCATTTATGTTGACGGGGAAAACATCGTTAAATACGACAAAAAGCAGCTAAAGGAATTCAGGCAAAGCAAAATTGCCATGGTTTTCCAACACTTCGGGCTTTTCAACCACCGCAGCGTGGTTCAAAATGTGGAGTTCGGGATGGAGATTAAAAAAGTAACAAAACCTGAAAGATATAAAATTGCGATGGATACTATAAAGGCAGTAGGCCTCGAGGGCTGGGAGGAAAGCAATATAGGCCAGCTGAGCGGGGGAATGAAGCAGAGAGTAGGCCTAGCAAGGGCGCTTGCCAACGACCCGGAGATACTCTTGATGGATGAGCCTTTCAGTGCATTGGATCCCCTGATAAGGAGGGAAATGCACGAGGAGCTTTTGGACATACAGTCCGAGGTCAAAAAAACCATAGTATTCATAACACACGATGTCAACGAAGCATTCAAGCTAGGGGACAGGGTTGCTGTAATGAAGGATGGACAAATTGTTCAAATAGGCTATCCGGAGGACATACTCAATAATCCTTCAAATGCTTACATTGAAGACTTTGTGAGGGATATAGACCGGGCCAAGGTACTCAAGGTAAGAAGCGTAATGAAAACAATTAAGGATACTAGAAAAGCCAGCGATTCGCCTAAGGTTCTGATGAAACAAATGGATGCCGAGGATATAGAGAGAATATTTGTTGTAGACAAGAACAGGGCACCTATAGGAATAGTAACTATCGACGATTGCATAAAGGCCATAGAAGAGAAAAAAACGCTGGAAGACATATTGAAAACCGATTTTCTTACAGTTACGCCTGATGAATACATTGGGGATATTTTTGATAAATCGATTGAGTCTCCTTACCCGCTTGCCGTTGTCAACAAAGAAAATCGCCTTGTGGGAGTATTGCCCAAGGCAAGGATTATGGGAGCCTTGGCGACATAGAGTATAGACAATCTAAAGGAAATATAAGCGACCCGGACAATATTTGTCCGGGTTTTAATATTTAGGGCATAAAAAGAGTCAGCAAAATTTCAATAAATACAAAAGTGAGACTTGTTGAAAAGCCGGATGACGACATCGTTCATGTTATAATAATAAAAACTGCCAGAGGTGTGCGAAATGGACAGAAAAATCGAGGCAAAGCTGACAATCGGCGATATCAAAAGATTGCTGTTCAAATTGACCCTTCCCATGATGTTTGGAATGTTCGGGCTCATTGCTTTCAACCTCGTAGACACATACTTCGTGAGCAGGCTGGGGACTGACGAACTTGCTGCGCTCACATTCACTTTTCCTGTAGTTCTTGTTATAAACAGCATTTCGCTGGGTATCGGAACTGGAACCCTTTCCGTCTTGTCGAGAGCGATAGGAAAAGGGGATCAGAGTGAAATTGTCAGGTATGCAACCGACAGCCTGAGTCTTGGGGTTATTGTGACGGGGGTATTTGTAGTTGCGGGCTTTGCGACCATAGAACCCCTGTTTGCACTGCTTGGAGCAAGCGGGCAAGTAATGCCTTACATAAAAGATTACATGAGCATATGGTACGCAGGGGTCGTATTCGTGGTCATTCCCATGGTGGGAAACAACAGCATGCGTGCCTTGGGCGACACAAAAACGCCTGGAATTGTCATGATGATTGCCGCCATAGTAAATACTGCGCTTGATCCCATATTCATTTTCGGATGGGGAATAGTTCCGGGCATGGGGGTTTCGGGAGCCGCGCTTGCGACGGTCTTGTCCAGGATGACCACATTTGGCGTGGCAATGTATGTTCTTGTATGGAGGGACGGTATTGTTTCTTTCAGAAATATTACGGCGAGAAGGACCTTTGCTTCATGGAAGAGAATTCTTTTCATAGGGATTCCGAATGCGTTGACTAGGATAGTCCAACCCCTGGGAATAGGAATAATCACCGGAATTTTGTCCACTTATGGAATCGAGGCTGTCGCGGGTTTTGGGGTTGCAGCAAAGATTGAACGCTTCATTCTTATACCGGTAATGGCTCTTTCAGTTGTTATGACGCCTTTTGTTGGTCAAAACTATGGGGCGGGAAGGTGCGACCGGGTGCGCAAGGGAATGAGCGCCAGCTTCAAATTTTCAATGGCCTTAATGCTTGCCGTGTATGCAGTTCTTGCATTGTCGGCAAAGAATGTGGCCCTTGTGTTCAGCGACGATCGAAATGTGGTTTCGGTCATTGTCCTTTATCTGCGATTGGTTCCGCTTGGGTATGGTGCTTACGGAGTGCTCAGGATTTCGGTTTCTGTCATGAATGCCCTCCGCAAACCGTTCAAGGCGGCGGCAGTAATGATAGCGCAGATGTTTTTCATATACATTCCTTTGGCTTTGGCCGGATCGAGGATGTTTGGATTAACTGGAGTTTTTGCAGCTTTGCTTTTCTCTTATATGATTTCAGCCGCAGTGGCCAGGCATTTGGCCAATCGTTTGACAGGCGAGAATGCTAAAGTTGACAATTGCGAAAAAGAATGATAAACACGAACATTATCCTGCGAATATCACTAAAAACAAACCTATACACGAATATTACAAAAAACATATTGACATAATGTTAAGAAATTGCTATCATGTAGATACAATAAAAGATATATGATGAACCAATCACATGACTGGCGGAAGTGGAATCAACCACATGGAGTGTGATTTAAACAAAGCCGACCGCCTGGGCGATAAGTCCGGGCGGTCTTTGTTTTTGAAGAACCCCGGGCTTGATGAGTAATTGTCGAGGGGGATTTTTTTATGGAAAAAAAAGAATGGGAAGGTTTCATAGAGGGAGTCTGGACAGAGGAAGTGGATGTCAGGGACTTCATACAAAAAAACTATATCCCTTATGAGGGAAATGAAAGCTTTCTCGCGGAAGCGACGGAAAAGACAAAAAATCTTTGGGGCAAATGCGAGGATTTGCTTGTATTGGAGCAAAAGAAGGGCGTTTTGGATATCGATACAGAGCATTTTTCAGGAATCGACAATTTCAAACCCGGCTACATAGACAGGGAGAACGAGACTATTGTAGGCCTTCAGACCGACGCGCCGCTAAAGCGAATGGTCAATTTTTACGGAGGCTTGCGGATGGCGGACGAGGCGCTTGCGGACTATGGATATGCTTTCGATGAAGAAACGCTTTCGGTTTTAAAGAGTGTCAGAAAAACTCATAACGACGGGGTTTTCGACGTCTACACGCCTGAAATGAGAAAAGCGAGAAGTGCCGGGCTTCTGACGGGCCTTCCCGATGCCTACGGAAGGGGAAGGATAATCGGCGATTACAGGAGGATTCCGCTTTATGGAATCGATTTTCTTGTTGAAAGAAAAAAGTGCGACATTGGTGAAATGAAAAATGCCATGACAGAGGATTCCATAAGGCTCAGGGAAGAGGTGTCCGATCAGTTGCGGGCCCTGAAAGCCATGAAGGCGATGGCCGATTCTTATGGCTTCGACATATCCAAGCCTGCAACAAATGCGGCTGAAGCAGTTCAGTACCTGTATTTTGGCTATTTGGCAGGTATAAAGGAAAACAACGGAGCGGCGATGTCTTTGGGACGAACCGGCACATTCCTGGACATATATATAGAGAGAGACAAGGAAAGAAAGCTTATTTCAGAGAGTCAGGCGCAGGAGCTTATTGACCAATTTGTAATAAAATTGCGTTTGGCCAGGCACCTTAGGACTCCGGAATACAACGAATTGTTTGCCGGCGACCCAAACTGGATCACGGAGTCGATTGGAGGAATGGGAATAGACGGAAGGACTCTTGTCACAAAGACGTCCTACAGGTTCCTTCATACTCTTGACAATCTCGGCCCGGCTCCCGAACCCAATATGACCGTACTTTGGTCCGAGAGGCTTCCGGAGGCTTTCAAGACATATTGCACGGAAATGTCAATAAAGAGCGCTGCGCTTCAATATGAGAGCGACGAGCTGATGAGACCGGTCTACGGAGACGACTACGGAATAGCTTGTTGCGTTTCGGCAATGTCCATAGGGAAGCAGATGCAGTTTTTCGGGGCCAGATGCAATCTTGCCAAATCGCTTCTATACGCAATCAACGGAGGCGTTGATGAGAAGAAGAGAGTGCAAATAATCCAAGGCATAGAACCCATAGAAGAGGAATTGCTTGATTTTGAAACGGTTAAGGAAAATTACTTCAAGGTGCTTGAAAAGATTGCCGAGCTATATGTCAATACAATGAACATAATACACTACATGCATGACAAATACGCATATGAAGCCGGACAGATGGCGCTCCACGATACAAGGGTCGAAAGGCTTATGGCATTCGGGGTGGCAGGCCTTTCGGTTGCAGCCGATTCGCTCAGCGCCATCAAATACGCCTCAGTCAGACCAATCAGGGAGGACGGAATAGCTGTCGATTTTGAAATAGATGGAGATTATCCGGCATACGGAAATGACGACGACAGCGTTGACGATATTGCAGTGGAAATACTGAAGAAGTTTTCGGATGAATTGAAAAAGCATAAGACTTACAGGAATGCAAAGCATACGCTTTCTGTTCTGACAATAACATCGAATGTAGTATACGGAGAAAAAACGGGATCCACACCGGATGGAAGGAAGATGGGAGAGGCTTTCGCTCCCGGGGCCAATCCGATGCACGGAAGGGACAAAAGCGGGAGTCTCGCTTCCCTGAATTCGGTGGCCAAGATTCCATACAGAAATGTTTGTGAAGACGGCATATCCAACACCTTTTCAATAGTTCCTGCGGCACTCGGCAAAGATTCAAAAGACAGAAAGCGCAACCTGGCATGGATCCTTGACGGGTATTTCAGCCAGGGGGCTCACCATTTGAATGTGAATGTAATGAACAGGGAGATATTGCTGGAAGCGATGGACCATCCCGAAAAATATCCGTCCCTGACGATAAGGGTTTCCGGATATGCTGTGCATTTCAACAGGTTGACCAGAAAGCAGCAAATGGAAGTAATTCAAAGAACATTCCACGAAAGTCTTTAAAGAAAGGAGTTTGCCATGAAGGGGAAAATCCATTCAATAGAAACATTGGGGCTAAATGACGGACCGGGAATAAGATTCGTGTCATTTTTTCAGGGATGCAGACTGAGATGCGCTTATTGCCACAATCCCGACACATGGAAGCTTGGCGGCGGCATGGAAATGGAATCGGAAGAGATTTTGCAAAAAGCTCTGAGATTCAAGCACTACTTCGACCGTTCGGGAGGAGGAGTCACTTGTTCAGGAGGCGAGCCTCTCATGCAGCCCGACTTTTTGATTGACTTCCTAAAGAAATGCAAGAGAGCAGGAATTCATACAGCTCTCGACACAGCAGGTTTCGGCATTGGACGGTATGAGGAAATACTCAAGTATACGGATCTCGTCATACTGGACATAAAACATGTTGACCGCGCAGGCTACAGACAGCTTGCAGGGGGAGACATAGGCGAATTCTATAAGTTTGCCCATGCTGTTAACGAATCCGGCAAGAAGGTTTGGATCAGGCATGTCGTTGTGCCGGGAATGACCGACGGAAACGAACACATGAAAAAGCTTGGGGGAATGATCCGGAAATTCGACAGAGTCGAAAAGATTGAACTGCTCCCATACCACAATTTGGGCGTTTCAAAATACCAATCGATGGGAATTGCTTACCGCCTGCAAGGCCTTCTTCCCATGAATGCTGAAAAAGTTGAATATTATCAAAAAAAGCTTAGGGAAACAGCCGGTTTATAGACGGCTGTTTTTTTGCTGCCGGTGGGAAATTTGAGTTCAAAAGGGTATCAATCAATTAAAGGAGATGATTATAATGCCGCTTGTCGAGCAGATTGATTATGATATTCTTTTAAAAGAAGAAGCAATGGAAATCCGGCGATATGAAGGTTTCAATGTTGCTGAAATAAAAAAAGAGGGGAAAAATGTTATGGACAGCGGGTTCAACGATATATTCCGCTATATAAGCGGTGGAAACGAGTCGTCTGAAAAAATATCCATGACTTCCCCCGTCTTGAGTGAAATGGAAGACAATTTTGTAAAGACATCTTTTGTCATGCCCAAAGAGCATAATTTTGAGGAATTGCCTCAACCAATCGACAAGGCTGTGCAAATAAGGCGTGTGCCCAAAGGAACTTACGGGGCAATACGTTTCACCGGCTCATGGAAACAGGAAAAATTCTTGAATATGGGTGGGCATCTCAGACTTTGGCTGGAATCAAAAGGCTATGAAATTGTTTCAAATGCCATAGTTGCAAGATACAATCCGCCATTCACCCCTCCTTTTCTAAGGAGAAACGAGATACTCTACGAAGTGCGAAAAATAGAAAAGTAAATATTCGTATTGCACAAACAAAACAGACAAGCGCCTTTGCAGGCGCTTGTCTGTTTTGTTTGTAGAACCATTCCCAATAACCCTCTTCGAAGGTCTGGACAGCATTATTTATATGCGTCCATTAACACGATACCCACAAAATTATGGAATACTCATTTTTGTGAATGCATTCAAAAAAAATGCAAGCCAACAAAATAAGTTCAATTAATCCTTGCATAAATATGCAATACAATATATAATAATACGAAATAGAATTTTGAATACGGAGGTATTTTTATGCTTGCTCTTAAAATTGAACCGGAATATAAAGTTACAACCGATAAAAAAGAAATGAACATAGAGCATATTTGCGGGCTTCTATGGTCGACACACTGGGCCTGCGACAGGCCAAAGGAAACAATAGAAAAATCAATAAAGAATTCCATGTGCTTTGGAATTCTGAGCGATGGCTGGCAAATTGGATTTGCCAGGGTTATAACAGATTATGCGACTTTTGCATATATTAGCGATGTGGTGATTGACGAAAATTTCCAGGGAAAGGGTTTTGGAAGCTGGATTATAGAGAGCATTCTGGATCATCCCGATTTGGCCGACATACCGCAGTGGCGCCTCAAAACCACGAATGCCAAGCCTTTTTACAAGAAGCTTGGATTCAGCGACCTCAGTTACGCCCACAAATACGTGGAAATTCTGAAATGACATTAATTGAAATGCCTCGCTTCGATGTTGTAGAATGAAGACAAAGAAGGGAGGCTTTTATTTTCGATTATGATTGAAAATTCCATTGTTTATAGTGCGGAGTGTTTCAATAAAGGGGTGTTTGTAATGACTCAAAAGAGAATTGCAATAAAGGACGACAGGAAAAAAGCAATTATAAGCCAAATCAAGAAATTTTTTATGCAAGAGCGAGGTGAGGATTTGGGCGACTTGGGAGCGCAGCTGATTTTGGATTTTTTTATTGAAAAGATTGCTCCTGACATTTACAACCAGGGGCTTGAAGACGCCAATTTGTACATAAGCGAGAAACTTGAGGACATGTATGGTTTGCAATTATAGCAAAACAAGCTCGGAGCTATAAGGCTCCGAGCTTGTTTTTTCGCCAATGGTGCCCCCAGCATTCCGTCACTATTTTGCGCGCGGCGAAAACAGAGGTCAATGAAGGATCCAGCGAAGGGGCGACTTCAACCACATCGAATCCTATTATGGGAAGGTCGAATAGGCCAATAAGAAGATCCAGAAGCTCGCGTGAAGTCATTCCGCCGAATTGGGGAGTTCCGGTTCCCGCAGCGAATGCAGGGTCAAGGCAGTCGATATCCACAGTCAGGTAGATTTTGTTGAAATGCCGCATGCCTTGCTTCACCTTATCCACAACTGCGGAAACGCCGAGCTTGTTGAAATCGTGCGCGCTTATTATTGAAAAGTCCTTTCCTTTTATAAAATGAAATTCGTCCATTTCTATCGAGCGGACACCGATAAAGAAGAAGTTTTCGGGACCGGTTATGTTTTCAAGTTCAAGGGCCCGTCTTTCGGTGCATCCGTGTGAAAGCTTGTCGCCGCCAAGCTCGTCGCATATATCGAAATGGGCATCGAGATGTATTATTCCGAAAGGCTCGTCGAGAGCCTTGTCTATACCTCTCAAAACCGGGATAGTAACTGAATGGTCCCCTCCTATCATGGTGAAGAATGTTCCTGCCTTCACGAGTTTTTCGGTCGCAAGCTCTACTTTTTCGAAAATTTCTTCTCTTGTGCCGGTATCGAAATTTCCCATATCCTTTACTTTCAGATTTTCAAAGTTTTCAAGATGCTCGGTTGTGGGTGTTATTGTGCGTGTTATGCCGCGGAGCTTATCGGGACCGCCTGCAGCCCCAGCCCGGAAACTCACGCTGCCGTCGAAAGGTATGCCGAATACGGCAACATCCGCTTCTGCTATGTCGAGGTCAGGTTTATTTAGCCCGGCCCAGAGGCTTTTGTCATTGTGCATATAAATCACTCCCATCATTTTTCTTCCATTATATCAGCAGATTATGTTGTTTTATAAAGAATCCCTAAATTGAAAGCGTTTTGTGGTAGAATATGCACAGAGGATTTTTGAAAGGAAGGGTACATGAATATTGCATTAAGCGAGAAAAAAGTTTTAGAACCGTATAAAAAAAGATTTGAAAAGTTGGCGTCAATATCAGCCGGACACTTCATGAATGATTTTTATGTCGGACTAATTCCCCCGATTTCATTTATTTTTGCCCAGAATTTGGGTCTTAGCATGACTCAGCAGGGAATGCTGGCTTTTGTAATAACAAGTTTCGGGTCTTTTGCGCAGCCATTTGTCGGCAGTTTTGTTGACAGGCACGGCAAATCATACTTGCTCATATGGTCGGTAATATGGATTTCCTTTTGGATGAGTTTCGCAGGATTGGTAAGCAACTACTATATACTGCTTGGGGTTGTTGCTCTTGGAGCGCTTGCATCGGCTCTTTTCCATCCATTGGGGACATCGACAGTTGTAAAGCTTGGGAGGGAATCGAAAGGGAAGATACTTTCCGTATTCATGACCGTTGGAGGACTTTCGGCAGCTGTGGCGCCTGCTGTGGCGCTGCCTCTTGTGCACGGTTTCGGGCTTAAAAGCCTGGCGCTGTTGGTTATACCCGGGATGATTGTCGCAGGACTGATGTATTGGTCGGGGGTTGGGGAAGTTGAATTGAAACCCGAATTATCCAAGAAAACTCAAAAGGTCAAAGTAACAATATTGTCCGGCATCAAGAATTTGTTTGTGCTTTGCCTCGTGTCCGTGAATAAAAATTTTATAAGAAGGGGTCTCACGGCATTTGGGATACAGATTTTGATAATGAAGGGACTGGATTTGAAGATGGCGGGACTGCTTCTTTCCCTAAACCTTTTCATGGTTCCTGTGGGAACAATGCTTGGAGGGGTCATGAACGACCTCTATGGAAGCAGGGCAAGCCTGATGACATTCAACGCCCTTGCGTTCATAATGATGTTGGGGATTGTATTTGGGGAAGGTCTTTTGGCTGCCGCATCCTTTGTGTTCGTTGGAACAATGCTGAGCGCAAGCAATACACCGATTGTAATCATTTCACATGACATAATGCCGGACAATACAAGCACGAGTTATGGCTGGGTCATGGGTTTTGCTGGAGGCATAGGCGCAATGGGACTTCTTTTGATTGGAAGAATTTCGGATTTCTATGGATTGGCTGCAGCCACGCAGATATTGCTGTTGCCTGCATTTCTTCTTGTAGCGTTCAGCTTGAAGCTGCTTAAAGACGCTTAAAAAAAATAATTTGAATACAGAGCCGGCCATTTAAAAAGTGGTCGGCTTTTGATTGTGACAATAAGTATGCTTGAAATATACGCCAAGGGGGTATAAAATAAAATAATGAAAGGAGTTGTTAAAAATGCCTGTCTACGAATACAGATGCAAAGCTTGCGGTCAGACTTTCGACAAGCTCTCATCCATTTCCGACAAGGACGGCAATAAAACCTGTCCATATTGCGGCAAAACTGATTCAGTAAAACTTGTTTCGGGATTCATGTCAAAGAACACATCAAAGGGAGCATGCAACGCTTCATCGGGAGGCTGAGGAATCTTTTGATTCCCGTTGGGAAAAAGTTTAAGAAAGGATTTGAATGCATGAAGTCTGACAAAAATAAATTGAAAATGACAATACCGGATTTCGAACCCAGACACATATTCGAGTGCGGACAATGCTTCAGGTGGAACAGGGAGGCCGACGGAAGCTACACAGGTGTGGCTCACGGGAAAGTGCTGAATGTACTAAAGGACGGTGATGAAATCGTTTTTGACAATATTGAAGAAGGGGATTTTGAAAATATCTGGTCGAATTACTTCGATTTGAACAGAAAATACTCGGAGATTGAAAAAAAACTTTCCGAGCTTGATGAAACAATGGAAAACGCCGTATCATTCGGCCATGGAATGAGGATACTTAACCAAGACCCCTGGGAAACTCTGATTTCATTTATAATATCTGCAAACAATGGAATGGCTAGGATAAAGGGAATAGTAGAAAAGCTCAGCGAAAACTACGGAGCCGAGCTCGGAGAGTATGGAGGAAAGAGGCGGTACTCCTTTCCTGAGGCAGGGAGACTTGCGTCTCTAAGCGCTTCCGACATAAGGGCATGCGGAGCCGGATACCGGGACGAGTACATTCTGAGGGCGGCAAGGGCCGTTTCGAAAAAATCCGAATGGCTTGATTTGGTATGCCAAATGGATACGACTGACGCGAAGAAAGAGCTTGTCTGTTTGAGCGGGATAGGACCCAAGGTTTCAGATTGCATACTCCTTTTTTCGATGAAAAAAATGGATACCTTTCCTATAGACGTATGGGTGAGAAGGACCATGGAATATTTTTATCTCCACAAAAAAAGCAGCCCCGAAGAAATAAGCGCTTTTGCAGAAGATTATTTCGGAGAACTAAAGGGTTTTGCTCAGCAGTACCTTTTCCACTACGCTAGACAAAACAACATAGGGAAGTGATTATCTCGGCAAGAATGTATTTGCTGAGATTTTTCATAATGAACCTTTTTATGCAGTAGAGTTGACAAATTTGAATATTGACAATCGCAGGGGGTAAATAACAATAAATGTTAAAGTGAGGTGTGGAAATGAAAAAAAAATTCAGGATAGAGGGAATGACATGCTCGGCTTGCTCGGCGGCAGTTGAAAGGGCGACAGGCAAGCTTGAAGGCGTCGCTAAGTCGGAAGTGAATCTCGCGACGGAAAAGTTGACTGTAGAATACGATGAAAATCTTATGGGGAATGAAGAGATATACGAAGCGGTGGAAAAAGCAGGCTACAGTGCTTTCGAGGACAAAGAGACAAGGAAAGCCGTTATTCCGGTTGAAGGAATGACATGAGCATCCTGCGTAGCTGCAGTTGACCGGGCGGTCAACAAGCTTTCGGGTATAGACTCCGCAGATGTAAGTCTTGCACTAGAGAAGTTGACGGTATCCTATGACGCCAACAAAGTCAGGCTTTCTGAAATAAAGGCGGCAATCAGGAAGGCCGGCTATATTCCGCTTGAGGTGGAAACGGAATCTATGAATCATGACGCCGATGCGGACAGAAAGGCCAAAGAAATCAAAATGATGAAATCAAAACTTTGGCTTGCCGCTATTTTTTCTGCGCCGCTCCTTTACATCGCAATGGGCCATATGGTCGGTTTGCCCCTTCCAATGGTGCTTGATCCCATGGTCAATCCTATGAATTTTGCACTTGTGCAACTCTTGCTGGTAATTCCGGTTATGGCTGCGGGGTACAAATTTTATATTGTCGGATTCAAAACATTGTTTAAGGGAAGCCCAAACATGGATTCACTTATAGCGGTTGGAACAAGCGCAGCGTTTTTGTACGGAATATATGCGCTTGCGCGTATATCGATGGGAGATCCATCATACGCATCGAAGCTGTATTTTGAAACAGCCGCGACAATAATAACACTGATTCTTTTCGGGAAATTTTTGGAAACGCGTTCAAAGGGCAAGGCGTCGGAAGCGATAAAAAGACTGGCTGGTCTTCAACCCAAGCAGGCAACCGTTCTTGATGGTGATACGGAGATAGAAATACCGATAAGCGAAGTTGAATGCGGTGACCTTATAGTGGTGAAACCGGGTGAAAGAATACCAGTTGATGGAAAGGTAGTAAAGGGGCATTCATCAGTAGACGAATCCATGCTGACAGGTGAAAGCATCCCGGTTGAAAAAAATATTGGAGACGATGTGGTCGGCGCAAGCATAAACAAGAACGGCAGCTTGGTATTTTCTGCAGAGAAAGTCGGCAAGGACACTGTCCTGTCCCAAATAATAAAGCTTGTTGAGGAAGCTCAGGGCAGCAAAGCGCCTATAGCGAGACTTGCCGATGTTATCTCTGGATATTTCGTGCCATTTGTCATGGCTGTCGCCCTTTTGGCGGGGTTGGCATGGTATGTTGCCGGAGAAGGGGCAGTGTTCTCTTTGACCATCTTCATTTCCGTACTGGTCATAGCCTGCCCCTGCGCTCTCGGACTGGCTACACCGACAGCTATAATGGTCGGGACGGGAAAGGGGGCGGAATATGGTGTTTTGATAAAAAGCGGCGGAGCGCTCGAAACCGCCCACAAGGTTAATGCCATAGTATTTGATAAAACCGGAACAATAACAAAAGGCGAGCCGGAAGTGACCGACATAGCTATTTTCAATGGAATGGACGAAGATGATATCCTAAGGATTTCAGCATCTGCGGAAAAAGTGTCCGAGCACCCTCTCGGAGAAGCAATAGTGAAAAAAGCTGAAGAACGGGGCTTGGAGCTAAGAAGACCCGAGGCTTTCCAATCCTTCACTGGAAAAGGCCTAGAGGCGGAAACGGAAGGCAAGACAGTTTTGATAGGGAACAGGAAACTCTTCGATGAAAGGGACCTAAGTCCAAGTGGTGAAGTGGAAAAGATTCTTGAAGAGTTTTCGCTGGAAGGGAAGACTCCTGTAATATGCGCCATTGACGGTTCGGTCAATGCCGTATTCGGAATAGCGGATGTAATAAAGGAAGACAGCGCCAAAGCTGTAGCGAGGCTTCTTGATTTGGGCATAGAAGTGTATATGATCACAGGCGACAACAGGCAAACTGCCGTGGCAATAGCGGAAAAGGTCGGAATAAAATCTGTACTAGCCGAAGTCTTGCCAGGGGAAAAGGCCGCGGAGGTCAAAAAGCTCCAGGGAGAAGGAAAGACAGTCGCAATGGTTGGAGACGGAATCAATGACGCGCCTGCGCTGGCCCAGGCCGACATAGGGATAGCGGTTGGAAGCGGAACCGATGTTGCAATGGAGTCGGCTGACATAGTGCTTATGCACAGTGGAATTGGAGATGTTGCAACAGCCGTTAAACTCAGCAAGAGCACAATCAGGAACATAAAGCAGAATCTTTTTTGGGCCTTTGCCTACAATACGGCTGGAATACCGATAGCCGCGGGACTTCTCCATCTGTTCGGGGGACCGCTTCTCAGTCCGATGATAGCTGCTGCCGCTATGTCCATGAGCAGTGTTTCGGTTGTGGGCAATGCTTTGCGCCTTCGAAAGTTTACCCCATAATCAGACTAGCGAGAATTCCTGATTTCTTCGTTGTAATCTACAACTCGCTCAATCACGTATTATAAATACGCTCAACTCGCAGAGTTGTATCAACGCCTTGGACTAAGGCATTCTCGCCAGTCTATGGATTAAGAATACGCTCCACTCATGGGTTTTATTGTCGCCTTGAATCCGCAACATTCTCATCGCTCTGATGGGATGTTTGGAAAGAGAGATTTTTTTAGCCTTGACTGCAAAAATCCCAAAAGAAATTTGTAGATTTTGAAAAAAGACAAAGCGTTATGATACCCACAGGGCACGCGAAAGCGGCAGAAGGGCGTAGTGATCAAGCAGGTCTTGAGCCGATAATTCATATAAAGAAGAATGAAGTGTATAGAAGTTTGGGATGAGTCGCATTCTGAGTGGGGTTATAAACGGTATTTGTTTCGGGCAAAAGAATTAAATATGTATTTGCTTTTGCAGTTGTTCTTGTTTTTTTTCTGACAACTGATAACTGAAAACTGAAATCTATTGATAGGAGGAAAAAATGAACAAGATAATAATGATTAAAGGAATGTCATGCCAGCATTGCCAAAAGAGAGTGGAGCATGCTTTAAATGAAATCGAAGGCGTTGAAAATGTCATAGTGGATATTGAAGAAGGAAGCGCAAGGCTTAGAATATCGAGGGAAGTTGGGGATTCGGAATTTCGTTTTGCCATTGAAGATGCAGGGTATGAAGTGATTTCAATGGAATAGACAAGCATATATCAACCAGGATGTACGGACTTTCGCAGCATTGGAATGCATGTTAAAATATACCCAACTAGGGTATATTTTTAGGATTTTAGATATATAGAATATGGAGGGATAAGATGTCGAAAAAAGCAGTTATAAATTCAAAGAAATGTGATCAGTCACCTTTTTGTCCGGTGAAAAGGGTTTGCCCGGTGAATGCTGTCGCTCAAAAGAAGACAGGGTTTTTTAAAGCTGAAGTACCGACTGTGGACCATGAAATATGCACGGGTTGTGGAATTTGCCTGAAGGTGTGTCCAATGGGAGCGGTGAAAATAAGTTAGAGTGATTTTATATGCCCAATCGAAGAGAAAATGCTGTATAATTTAAGTATTAAGGCATGAAAGGGGTTTTCTCGTGAAACATGTAGATGAAAGGGACATCATGTTTGCAAGATTGGGATATGAAAAGGGCTCGAAGATTTACGAGGAATATTACAGAAAGCATCCTGAAAAAAAAGGTATTGACGACATGCTCAGGTCCAGACCGGGTTACGGGGAACCGGGAACCGTGGAGTTCGACGAGATGAAAAGCCCAATCGGCAATGCGGGCTTCGAATTTTTGTCCGACATAAAGCATTTGGCTGAAAAAAAACCCGATGCGGCGCCCATGAAAGTGGACAAGGAAAAGATGACCGAAGAGATTAAAAAAGCGATTTTTTATTTCGGCGCGGACATGGTTGGGATTACCGAGGTCAAGCCGGAACATCTTTATACCTACCGGGGCCGTCCCCAGGACGCATGGGGGCAAGTTGTCGACGAAAATGCAACACATGCCATTGTCTTTGCCGTTGAAATGGACGAGGATATGATAAATACAGCACCGAGAGTCGAATCAGGCATAGAAGGTGTAAAGAGTTATGTAAACGTTGCAATGATAGGTTTGTGGATTTCTTATTATATTAGAAGTTTTGGTTATGAGGCAAGGACCCATATGGACGGAAACTATCTTGCAATGGTGCAAAAGATGGCGGTTGATGCGGGTTTGGGTCAAATAGGAAAGTCCGGACTCGTGCTGACCAGAAAATTCGGCCCAAGAATCAGGCTGGGCGCAGTAACGACAAATTTGCAATTGCTTACTGACGAAAAAGACGATATGGACGTTGAGAAATTTTGTATGAAATGCATGCGTTGCGTGGAAAAATGCCCTTCGAAAGCCATACCGGAAGGCGGCAGGGTATTGGTGGACGGAAAGATGGAATGGCCTGCCATAATCCCGGAGAGGTGCTACATGGTTTGGAGCAGAATGGGTACCGATTGCAGCATCTGTATGGCGGAGTGTCCTTTCAATGAAGCTTTGTTGAAAAAAACGGCGTTCAATCTTTCGGGAAAAAGAGGAGAAGGCGGCAAAGAATTTTGAAACGAAAAATAATGTAAAAATATAATTGTCAACAAAAACATAAAAATGGTTGACAATAGGCCCTCTTTTAATTTATTATGGTTTTATCAAATGAAAAGAGGGTTTGTTTATGAAATGGAGCACAAAGGATATGATTCTTGTTTCGTTGTTTGCCGCTCTTACGGCTGTTGGAACTTTCATCAGAATACCAATGCAGCCTGTGGCATTTACACTGCAGACTTTTTTTGTAATGTATTCGGGTTTGCTTCTAGGCGGCAGAAGAGCTCTTGCTTCGCAGATTGTATACATAATGCTGGGCCTCATGGGGGCTCCTGTATTTGCCAATGGAGCGAGCGGCCCTGGATACATTTTGAGTCCTTCGTTTGGATATTTGCTTGGATTCATGCTTGCGGCATATGTTATAGGAAGGCTTGGAGAAAAAGTCAAAGTTCTTACAAGTGTCAAGGCTTGCGGAATCCTTTTTATTGGAACGTGTTTGATTTATTTGGCGGGCTTGCCTTATCTCTACTTGATTGTGAAATTTGTGCTCGGCAAGGACATAGGAATTGCGGGAGTTTTGGCGGCGGGCCTGACTCCGTTCATAATTCCGGACATTATAAAGCTTGCGGTTGTAGCGGCAACTTCTTCGCACATTATGCGGCTGATGAAAAAGACGGGCATTTTGAATTGCTAACAGAAAAATTACCCTTCGGGTCTATACTTTTTTGTGAAAAACAAGATTTGTAACAATATTGTTTTGGAATTCCTCATATCTTACTCCCGCAAGAGTGAACCCCTGTTTTCTTCGGAAACCCAGAGAAGCCATGTTTGGAATCGGACTTATGACTGTTTCAGAAAAAATGTCGTGTATGTTGCTTGCAAGCATGTCGCTCATCATGCTGTCGTATAGAAGGCTCGCAATCCCCTTTCCGGCATAGTTTGTGTCGACTGCCAATTTTTCCGAATATATGAAAGTTTTTATACCAGTCCAATAGAAATCAGGCCTCCACCGGACCATTTGCTTCCAGTTGGGGCAGCTTGACTCCCATTCGTCTACAGTGTTGGCCATCAGAAATGCTACCGGCTTTCTTTTTTCGACAGCTACATAAAAATACTTTCCTGAGACTATTTTTTCCTTGAAGTTTTTTTTATATTTCTCGGGCGAAACGGAATAATCGTCAATAAGAAAGCCGGTGTTCATGTTTTTTCTTGATGATCCGACTTCCTTGGCGATTTGAAAAATTCCTTCAAGATCCTTGGGTTTGGCTTTTCGAATTAATATTTTACTGGCATCAGGTTGCGTAAGTTCCATGACAATCCCTCCTTTATGCCTCCTCTTCGTAACGGTCACCCAAAAGCATTCCAAGATTGATTATGTTCCTTTCCAATTCTATTAGCTTGTTCTTTATCAGATGAAATTCGTCTTCCTTTACTTTTTTAGACAACACATCGCCGGTTTTTTCAAGTGTCGATTCATAGATTTCCTGCAGATGTTTCAAATCGGACATAAGCTCTTTTATATCCTCATTGTCGGCCAGAAGTACTTCCTCTACGGTTTCCACAGGCTCATCTGTTTCCATACGACAGTTGAAAACTTCGTTTAACTTTGGAATTATGGGTTTTACATCAAAGGTTGACTCAATTACATCCTTGAAACCTTCTCTTGAATCGTCTTCTCCATGTACAATGAATATTTTCTCGGGGAAATTTTTGAAGCCCTTAAGCCAATTGAGAAGTCCGTTTTGGTCTGCATGGCCCGAAAAACCTTCGATTGAATGAACTTCAGCATTGACCTGTATCTGTTCTCCGAAAATACGCACGGTTTTTTCGCCATCTCTAATTCTTCTTCCAAGAGTTCCCTCGGCTTGGTATCCTACGAAAATGACGCTGGATTCCGGCCGCCAAAGGTTGTGTTTGAGATGATGCTTGATTCGTCCCGCATTTGCCATTCCGCTCGCGGAAATTACAATTTTTGGAGCTTCGCTTTTATTTAGCGCTATAGACTCCTCGACTGTTTTTGTGAAATGCAGATTTTTGAAGTCGAGTGGATTGTCGCCGCTCATTATGAATTCGCGAGTCTCTTCGTCGAATACTTCTGCATTCTTGCGGAAAATTTCAGTTGCTCTTGTTGCCAAAGGACTGTCGATGTATACGGGTATCTTGTTGAAACGCTTGCCTTCTTCCCTGTTGTCGTAGTATTTGTTCAGTTCGTAGATGATCTCCTGAGTCCTGCCGACTGCGAATGAAGGAATTACAACTGTTCCGCCACGGTCAGTTGTTTCCAATATTATTTTTATCAGCTTGTCTATCCTTTGTTCGGGATTTTCGTGGAATCTGTTTCCGTATGTGGATTCAATAAGAAGGTAATCCGCCTCGTCGATGAATTCGGGGTCCCTAAGAAGGGGCTTGTTCATCATTCCAATATCTCCCGAGAACACCAATTTCTTTTCATGGCTGTTTTCTTTTACCCATATTTCGACTATTGACGAACCCAGTATGTGTCCTGCGTCCTTGAACCTGACCGTTACTTCGTCGTTTATCAGGATGGTCTGGTTGTAAAGTACGGGATAGAGGTATCTTACTGCAACTTCTGCGTCCGCAACCGTATAGAGAGGTTTGACTTCAGGCAGTCCTGCCCGAGCCCTTTTTCGGTTTTCCCATTCAGTTTCTTTCTCGTGTATATATCCGCTGTCCTTCAAGAGTATGTCAGAGAGGTCCGAGGTTCCACGCGTGCAATAAATGCGGCCCTTGAAACCTTCCTTGACGAGCTTGGGAATTCTGCCGCTGTGGTCTATATGAGCATGGCTCAGAATCATGAAATCTATTTCTGCGGGGTTGTATGCGAAATCGGTAAAGTTCATGGCTTCGGTTTTTTTGCCGCCCTGAAATTGACCGCAGTCCAATATGAATTTGTAATTTTCTGTTGTTATAAGATAGTTTGATCCGGTGACTGTTCCTGAGGCTCCTAGAAAGCTGATATTCAAATTAATCACTCCATTCATTTTATATTGTTTGATATATTCATTATGTTTCAAAAAACGGTTGTTGGCAAGCTTGTTTGGAAAGATTTGCATTTTTGGTTTACAGCCGCCCGTTTATGAGTATAAATCAAATAATAAAACAAGGGGGGCCTAATATGCATAGATTATTTGAAAAAAGAAGGTCGGTAAGAGAATACAAAGCGAGAGTGGTTGATCAGAGTCTTATAGATGGCTTGATGGAGACAATCAAAATGAAACCTGGCCTGGTTGAGGATATAGAGATGGAATTTGTCTTCTTGAAGGAAGGCGCAAAAATCCACAACATGCTAGATGGACAAGTGGGATATTATGGAAAATTGATTGAAGCTCCACATTATATTGCCGTATTGTCGGCAAATAAAAAAGGCTCATTGATGAATGCCGGATACATGGTGGAGCGATTCAATTTGCTTGCAACAGATATCGGGCTTGGAACATGCACAATCGAAGTGCCTGAGGACACAGCTGCAATAAAAGAAACTCTGGGAATAGGCAGCGAAATGGACTTGATGGTGCTTTTGACGCTGGGTTATCCGAAAAAGGAAAGAAAAGTATCGAACATCTACGACACAATGCTCAAGGGTAGTCTGTCACCGCTGACAGAGCTTGGATATCCTGAAATTGAGCCTGAATACTCGAAAGAACCTGTAAGCTCCAGACTTGCTGTGAATGAAATTGTATTCACAGGGCAATGGGGCGCAAAAGTGGAAATGGAGGAATTGCAAAAGCTCGGGGTTGATGAAGTCTTCTATTACATGCGTTTGGCGCCTTCCTGGGGAAACAGACAGCCTTGGAGATTCATACTCGACGGGACCCGGATTGCTCTTCTTATGCAAAGCGGAACTGAAGGCATAAGTGAAAAAATTGAGAAGATTGAGGCTGGGATAGCCATGCTGTATCTGGAATTGGCAATGGCAGAAAAAGGAATGTCGGGAAGCTGGACTTTCAATGGGGAAAACAATGATTATAAATTGCCGGACGAATATTATGTCGTCGGCTATTTTGAGAGTTAGGTTTTTATGACAAGCAAAAAATTATTGAAATCTGCAGGGCTTCTGCTGAGCATTCTTTTTCTGGCGGCAATATTGACGGGTTGCGGGTCCGGTGAGGCGGAAGATTTGAGTGATGAACGATTCCCCATCGAAGAAAACGATTGCGACAGCGGCCAATCCGGAGCAGACACAGTAGAAGAAAAAACTGTTGAAGAAATAGAAGAGAGCATGGACATTACTGAAAGAGCAATACAAAAGTCAATCACAGAGCAGCAGGTAATGGTTTCGCAGGAGGAATTCGAGCGGGCAATGGATTATGAAGAGGCTCTTGAAACCGAGCCTGCAATTGTTGCGCAAGAAGAAAAACCCGAAGAAATAGTTGAAGTGGAAGTTTTTGAAGCGGAAATACCAGATGACTTGACTATAGACCTAAAGTACGATGAATATCCTTCGGGTTACAATTATGTGCTGATAATGACAAACACTCTGAACGTCAGGTCGGAGCCGCTTATTGAAGACAATATCATAAACAAGGTTTACTATTTTGAAAAAGTCAATCTTGATGCGATTGTAAAAGGCCAGTATGTGGAGAAATACGATACCGATTTGTGGTATAGGATTTTATTGAAAGATGGAGACGATATAAGGGAAGGCTTCGTTTTTTCAGCATTGGCGGAAGCCAGGACCTATCAGTTCGACAAAATGTATGAAAAAGTAAAATTGCTCAAAGAGGAATTAGACGCGAACACAAGTGCCTATATATCCAATTACAAGAACATCAATGGAAGGGCGCCTCTATACAATGGAAATGTGGAGGATGAATTCGGAACAACAAGGTCCCAGTCAGCACCCGCCTATTATGACCTGGATGGTAAAAGCGAGTTCAGGTACCTTGAAGACGGAACGCTGCTTACGGTATTTGGCGAAAATGATTCAAAAACCCACTATAATGTCAGGACAATTGAAGAAAAACTTGAATTTTGGGTTCCCAAGAAATATGTTTCTTTCAGGAACTCAATAGAAGAATTGACACAGGTTGTGGTGGTCGACCGCAAGAACCAAAACGAAGGAGTTTTTGAATTTGTTGATGGAAAGTGGAGTTTGATTTCCTATATATTTGCAACAACCGGTGAGGAAGCCAAGTACAAAATGCCCACATCGCTTGGATATTGGATGGCTATAGTTACACGACCTCAATTCATATATCTCGACGACATAACAAAAGAAGTTGCGGGGTATGCCCCCTACACAATAAGATTCAATGCAGGGGCCTACATCCATGGTGTGCCGGTCAATTATTCGATTGTTAACGGGGCTATAGTAGATCCGGGCATGAAGGAATATCTTTTTACAATAGGAACTGTCCCCCGTTCACACAAGTGTGTGAGGAACTATACAAGCCATGCCAAATTCCTGTATGACTGGATAGAAATAGGCAAGGGGGCAGTCATAGTAATTGAATAGGAAACCGATGTCTTGTAAAAGCGTGCATATGTAAAGTATGCGCGCTTTTTAAAATATTACAGCATTGTTATAAATTTTTGATGAAAAGGGGAGTGTTTCCCATTATAATGGGAAGTAGAACATATAAACAGAAAGAGGTGCGGGATGAAGCGAAAAAAAGAAATCATGGCGGCATTGTTCCTATTGGCGGTTTTATTGGTTTTTACAGGCTGCTCGGATAAAGGAAGTTTGGATTCTGATGCTGAAAATGCTGAAAAAGAGCCGGGAGACGAAGTGATTTCCTCGGGGTTTGAGGAAGTTGAGGAAGTAGTCATGGAACAGGATGACCAAGAAAACCCGGACGGTGAAAAACCGGACCAAGCTGAAAACGAAGATGAAAAACTCTTTATAAGCGCCAGCGTTTTGAATGTCCGAAGCGACGCGGGGACAACCGGATCGATAGTCGGGAAGATAATCAAGGGATCGCAGGTTTCGGTAATCGAAACCGTGTTTGACGAAGACGGATCGCCAATCTGGCATAAGATTTCATACGAGCATGAGGATGGTGATTACGGATGGGTTTCGGCAGACTATACGGTCAAAGACAAGATGGAGTTTTTGGGACCGGGATACGCCGATATAGATTTCTCTCCACAGGAAAAACCGGAAAATTATGAGAACAACCCGAGAGTGACGGTTAATGGAATATACCTGACGGGCTACAGCGCCGGAAGCGCAAAACTTGATAAAATGATCGACCTTGCCGACAGAACCAAGATAAATGCTTTTGTAATAAATATGAAAGACGACAATGGAACAATGCTTTTTAAAACTGATATCGCGGCGGAAATGAGCCCCGGGGCCAATGTGAGTGTGCCGGTAAAGGACATAGATTCTGTGATGAAAAAACTCAAGGATCATGACATATACACAATTGCCAGAATCGTTTGTTTTGTCGACCCGAAGTATGTCAAGGACCATCCTGAAGCAGGGGTAATATACAAGGACAGCGGAGCGCCTTTCTATTTCAAGGAAAATGTTCAGTGGAGCAGTGCTTATAATCGTGAATTGTGGAGATATGTAGTAGGCGTGGCAAAAGAGGCCGCAGAAGCCGGTTTCAATGAGATACAATTCGACTATGTCAGATTCCCGACTTCAAACGGAGGGAAGAAGGACGCATACTTGGATTACAGAAATGAGCTTGGTGAATCAAAACCATTGGCCGTACAAAATTTCCTGAAATACGCAAGGGAAGAACTCGATCCGTACGAAGTGTATATTTCGGCTGATGTGTTTGGATTGGTGGGCTCGGTTGGCGACGACATGGGAATAGGACAGTATTGGGAGGCAATAAGCAATGTTGTTGACTATATTTCCCCGATGATGTACCCCAGCCATTACGGACCGGGAGTCTACGGGCTCAGCGTACCTGATGCGTTTCCCTACGAAACAATATACAGATGCACAAAGGACTCTGTAATGAAAAACATGAACATAGAAACGCCGGCAATCGTAAGGCCGTGGATACAGGATTTCACTGCGACATATGTCGACGGGCACATTCGTTATGGAGCCGAGCAGATAAGGGCCCAGATAAAGGGCTTGAACGACAATGGCGTAGAAGGCTTCATGCTTTGGAATCCTTCCAACAATTATGATGAAGGCGGAGTTGAAAAAGAATAGACTGATTTTTACAAGCGCCTTGAACTTGAAGATTCTCGTCAATCCGTATTTTGAGAAACACCAATTTCGGCGTTGCCTGTGTCCTTCGGGTATAAAATAAAAGAGATGGTGTTGTTGCATAAAGAGACAAAGAGGTTTTGCAAATAAAAAGAGCCCAACGGGAATATTTCCGTTTGGGCTCTTTTGAGGGTGCGCCCGGCATGGGCGCAATCTAATGGGTGAAAGTCCCTAGTGCGGGTTAACAGTGCCAAGCACATAGTCTAAGGCAAGGGTGTCCTCGGCGACGAGGAATCTGAAGGAAGCCGGCGGCAAACTTCCGGTCCGACGAACAGAAATCACATACAAGGCATACGCTTGCTGGATAAGGTTGCCTTACAAACCAAAGTCCTAAACTGTTCGGAGCAAGCGGTGTAAATGTGGCGGATAGGTGGAAGGAAAGATTGCGCTCTTACCCGGGGAGATCTCATGGACATAACGGGTGCAATAAAACATTTGCGGTTATGGTTGAAATAAGATTAATCATGAGAAGTCAGCAGAGGTTATAGTACCAATGCGTTTGCAAAAGTGTTGGGAAGGACTGAACTTTAGGAGATGTGAGTAAATGAATGAAACCAAGAATGAAATTAAGGACAGACAACTTCATAAAGAGGACTATCTGCAAAGGGTATCTGCGGAACAGAAAGAGTATGCAGAAGTGTCCGCTCATTCGAGGATTACTGAAAACAACCACATCATCACAGATTTTCAGATGGACGAACTGTTGGAACGGATTTTACAGCCTGGGAACTTGAACAAGGCATATAAGAAAGTGAAATCAAACAAAGGAGCAGGCGGAGTCGATGGGATGAGTGTGGATGAACTTCTAACCTTTCTCAAAGACAACAAAAAGCAACTTATCCAAAAGTTAAAGGATGGGAAATACAAACCCACCCCAGTCCGAAGGGTAGAAATACCCAAAGAAACAAAAGGCGAAGTCCGAAAATTGGGAGTACCAACAGTAGTTGACCGAGTATTTCAACAGGCTATTACGCAAGTACTTTCCCCAATCTATGAGGAAAGTTTTCGGAGAATAGTTATGGTTTCAGGCCAAAGCGAGGAGCACACAATGCACTGAAACAATGTCAGCAGAATGTTAATGATGGTTATGTATACGTGGTAGATATGGACTTGGAGAAATTTTTTGATACAGTATGTCAAAGTAAACTCATAGAAGTATTATCGCGAACCATCAAGGATGGCAGAGTAATATCGCTAATCCACAAGTATCTCAATGCAGGAGTTATTCGAAATGGGATATTTGAAAAGACAGATGTTGGAATGCCTCAAGGCGGACCACTGAGCCCACTACTTAGCAATATCATGCTGAATGAACTGGATAAGGAACTTAAGCGCAGAGGGCACGTATTCGTGCGCTATGCGGACGACAGCATGATTTTCTGTAAAAGCAGAAAGAGTGCAGAGAGGACCCTTGAAAGTATCACGTGGTTTATCGAAAGGAAGCTTTTTCTGAAAGTGAACCGAGAGAAAACCAAAGTGGCACATGTAAGCAAAGTGAAATATCTTGGCTACAGTTTCTACAGATACAAAGGAAAATGTAGGTTGAGAGTACATCCGAAATCAGTGGCGAAGATGAAAGCAAAGTTCAGTGAACTCACATCTAGAAATAACGGATGGGGTAATGAATACAGAGCATATAAATTAACGCAATTCATAAGAGGGTGGGTAAATTATTTTTCGCTTGCGAACATGAAGAAATTGCTAAAGAATACGGATGAATGGTTGCGTCGTAAAATCAGGGCGGTGTATTGGAAACAATGGAAGAGAATCAAGACGAGATACCGAATGGTTCAGAAATTCGGTTTGCCTGAATGGAAAGTACACGAATTAGCGAATTGTCGCAAAGGAATATGGCGGTCAGCAATAATGCTCAATAGTGTACTTACAAACAAAGAAATAGCCAGACGCGGATATATATCCATGACTGACTACTATCTGAAAATATGTGAAAACTAGAGAAGCGCCGTATACGGATCCGTACGTACGGTGCTGTGGGAGGTCGGTAGATAAACTAATTATCTACCTCCTACCCGATTTTTTGGAATATCTTATTGAGGCAAAATTTTGTTGAGTATTATTCCTACGATTGCGGCGAGGGCCATGCCTTCAACCGCAAAGTTTGCTCCTGCGAAATTTATAGGAAGCGAGGCTCCGCCAAGTCCGAGTACTAGTATTACTGCCGAAATCAGAAGGTTTCTGGATTTGTTGAAGTCTATCTTGTTGTCAACCAGTGTTCTGGCTCCTATGGAAGCGATCATGCCGAAGAGTATTATGGAGATGCCTCCGACTACGGCTGTAGGTATTGAACTTATAATTGCGCCGAGCTTGGGCATTATTCCAAGAAGAATCGCAAATCCTGCGGCTATTCTCATGATAGCGGGATTGTGCACCTTTGTCAGTGCAAGAACCCCGATGTTTTCAGAGTAGGTAGTGTTTGCGGGACCGCCGAACATTGCGGAAAGAGAAGTGGCTATTCCATCTCCAAGAAGTGTTCTCTTGAGACCTGGGTCTTTCATGAAGTCGTTGTTTGTAGTCGCTCCTATAGCGATTACGTCGCCTATATGCTCAACCATCGTTGCTATGGCTACCGGAGCAACCATCATTACTGTGCCCAGGCTGAATTTGGCCATCGTGAAGTTGGGAACACCAAACCAATTGGCTGCAATTACACCGCTGAAATCAACGTTGCCTGTTGCGAATGAGAATACATATCCGCCTATCAGTCCAACAAGGACTGGAAGAACCTTCAAGAAGCCTTTTCCATAGATGCTTACTACCGTTACTATCGCAAAACTTACTATAGCAAGCAGCCAGTTCCCGCTCGCCATGCCTATAGCAGTAGGAGCAAGCTTGAGGCCTATTACAATTATTATCGGACCTGTTATAATTGGAGGGAAAAAACTGATTATTTTTTCGGTTCCGAAAATGCTTATCAAACCGGCCATTAGAAGGTAGACAAGACCTGCAACAACGAGCCCCCCTTGTGCGTATTGAAGGTTGGAAGCTTCCATTGCCGCCATAACAGGTGCTATGAATGCGAATGAAGAACCGAGAAATGCAGGCACTTTGCCTTTCGTGATCAAGTGGAACAGAAGGGTTCCGATGCCAGCCATGAAGAGCGCTACAGAAATGTCAAAGCCGGTTATGATGGGGACCAATACAGTTGCCCCAAACATTGTGAAGGTATGCTGCATCCCCAGGATAACCTTTTTGTTCAAAGATATTTCGGGCTCGGCCGAAAAATTTGATTCATTTTGTTTTCGTGCAAGATTGTCCATAAATAATCTCCTCTCTCATTTTATTAAGTGTCAATAAAACAAGACGCCCCACAACCGGGTAAAATAAAAGCCTTTCTGCTCGCGAAGCAGAAAGGCTTTTCTCATTCCTTTTCAGTCATGAAAACCATACAAGTATCTTTCACTTGTTTGTTCCTTCTTAACCTCACGGGGTCAAATTAAAGGCGTCCATATTTAATTCTTTAAATATCATAACATCAAAAAAATAGTCAGTCAAGCGGCTTCGGTCAATTACGCCACAAATGATTTTTGGTATGTCAGATTCTTTCGGAAAGCAGAACATCTTCTGCTCCGTCGACATTCAAAATGCGAACATGGATCACTTCATTTTTCGATGTTGGCACGTTTTTCCCCACAAAATCTGGTCTTATGGGAAGTTCTCTATGTCCTCTGTCTATCAGTATTGCAAGCTGTATGCTCTTCGGCCTTCCGAAATCCATAAGGGCGTCCATTGCGGCTCTGACGGTGCGTCCTGTGAAAAGAACATCGTCTACCAAAATCACATTCTTTTCGTCAATGCTGAATTTGATATTTGTGCTGTTGACTATAGGGTTTTCCCCAAGCTTGCTGAGGTCGTCTCTGTAAAGTGTTATGTCCAAGGAACATATTTCGATGTTTCCGGCTTCTATGCTGTTTATTTTTTCGGCAATTTTTTGAGCCAGGTAAACGCCGCGCGTGTATATTCCTACAAGAACAATGTTGTCTATTCCGCTGTTCCTTTCAATTATTTCATGGGCTATCCGCGTGAGGGAACGGTTTATTGCCGCCTTGTCCATTATGCGTGTCTTAAAATCCATCTTATTCCTCCCTTTTATAGGTTCATACTATCATTATAGCGAAAAGGATGTTTTTCTCAAGAAGATTATGGATATTGTACTTAACACAGGCCTGGATTAAAGGGTATAATGATATAAAGCAGGATTATTTTTTGCGGGGGTAAAAATGAAAAAAATGTCGAAAAGAAGCATTGCGACAATTGTAATTATTATAATAATAATTGTGGCAATTTTTTTATTGAGTTATGAATTCATGTCGATAGGAATATTCGGATATTTTTTATCCAAGGCAAAAGGCGTGCTGATTACAGTTTTTACAGCTTATACAGCCCTTGTCGGTGTCGTTATTTTTTTTGAAAGCAAGGACCCCGCTAAAACAATGGCGTGGCTTCTGGTGCTTGTTGTGCTTCCGTTCGTAGGGTTTGTTTTTTACATAATGTTTGGCCAAAGCTACAGACGTAAAAGGATATTTTCGAAAAAGAAACGCATAGGTTCGAAACACCTTGAAAATACCGTGAACCTGCAGAAGGAAATGATGGCGGATTATCCGATGACGGGAGAACTTGATTCCCCCGTAAATAAAAAATTGGCAAGGCTTCTGCTCAACAATTCAAATGCTGTTTTCACAGTAAACAATTCCACTGAGATATATTCGAACGGAAGGGAAACCTATAGCGCAATCATAAGGGCGCTTCGCAATGCAAAAGAACAGATACATCTGGAATATTTCATAATAAAGGACGATGAAATTGGAAACATAATACGTGAAACACTTATTAAAAAAGCGGCTGAGGGAGTCGAAGTCCGTTTGATATATGACAGCGTAGGATGCTGGGGGTTGTCGAAGAATTATATCGAATCGCTTAGGAGAAGCGGCGTGGAGGTCAGGGAGTTTTTTCCTGTCATATTTCCTGTCTTGAGCAGGGAGCTTAATTACAGGAACCACAGAAAGATTGTAGTTGTAGACGGCAAGGTTGGATTTGTCGGAGGAATGAACATAGGGGACGAATATCTTGGAAACGATTCCCGTTTGGGATACTGGAGAGACACGCATATGCGAATGGAAGGTGAAGGAGTTTACATACTGCAGAATATTTTTCTCAAGGATTGGGAGTTTGTTTCGGGAGAATACCTTGAAGGCATAAATTATTATCCGAAGATTGACTACAGAGGCGACGAGCTTCTGCAGATAAGCTCAAGCGGGCCGGATTCAGATTGGGAATCGATTCAGCAGGCGTATTTCACTATGATTACCGCAGCCAAGTCGAGGATTTGGATAATGACCCCTTACCTTGTGCCGGACAAGAGCCTCAGTGTGGCTCTAAAAACGGCTGCGCTAAGCGGTTTGGACGTAAGGATAATAATGCCGAGCAAGCCCGACCATTTCACTGTTTATTGGGCCTCCCGCGGCAATGTCGAGGATTTGCTCGAAGCCGGAGTCAAAATATATACATATGAAAAGGGATTTATGCACAGCAAAGTGTTTATCGTCGATGATACTGTCGCATCGGTGGGTACTGCAAATCTTGACATAAGAAGTCTTGAAATAAATTTTGAGGTGAATGCATTCATATACGACCGAAAAACAGTTAAAAAACTGGAAAGGGATTTTTTGGGCGATATAAGCGAAAGCAGGGAGATTCAGCTTGAAGAACATAGAAAAAGAGGATTGGGAGTCAAATTCCTGGAATCCTACGGAAGGCTTCTATCGCCTCTCCTTTAACGGTTTTGAATGCTTTGACAACATGACATGGCTATAATATAATGGCGATAATGAAATATTAAGCGATGAGGAAGAGAGTAGTCTTGCGCAGAAGCCTATAGCGAACCGGAGATGGTGTGAGTCCGGTGTGGAGCATTTGACTAAGAACCCTTCCGAGCTTCTGCCCGAAAAGAGAAATTAGTAGGCGCAGACGGAATCGACCGTTATATCGATAATGAGATGGGCAGAGACTGTCAATCGGGTGGCACCGCGGAAAAGCCTTTCGTTCCTTACGCGGGATGGAAGGCTTTTAATATGCGAAAATATATTGCGAGGGGAGAACATGGAATGAAAAAATTTGAATTGGTAAGGGACATCTATAAAAATCCGGATGCATTTGCCGGCAAAACTGTATCTGTTGCAGGCTGGATACGAACTATAAGGTCTTCAAAGGCTTTTGGTTTCATAGAGTTGAACGACGGGACTTTTTTCAAGAATATACAGATTGTATTCGAGGAGAATCTTGAGAATTTTGAAGAGATAAAAAAGCTGGGCATAAGCGCGTCCGTTTCGGTAGAGGGAAAACTGGTGCTGACTCCGGATGCAAAGCAGGCATTTGAAATAAAGGCCGATTCCATAGAAGTGCAGGGTCAATCAGAAAAAACATATCCGCTACAAAAGAAGAGGCATACATTTGAATACCTCAGGACAATAGCCCACCTTAGGCCCAGGAGCAACACTTTTTCGGCCGTATTCAGAGTCAGGTCGCTCGTTAGCTATGCGCTTCACAAATTCTTTCAGGACCGGGGCTTTGTATATGTTCATACCCCAATCATTACAGGTAGCGACTGCGAAGGCGCAGGGGAAATGTTCAGGGTGACCACCCTCGATCTCAATGATGTTCCAAAGGACGAGGAGGGGAAAATTGACTATGAGAGCGATTTCTTTGGAAAAGAGTCCAATCTTACGGTCAGCGGACAGCTTGAGGCTGAAATATTTGCGCTTGCATTCAGAAACGTGTACACATTCGGGCCGACATTTCGGGCTGAAAACTCAAACACGGCAAGGCATGCATCCGAGTTTTGGATGATAGAGCCGGAAATAGCTTTTGCCGATCTCGATGACAATATGGCTCTAGCCGAGGACATGATCAAGTATGTGATAAATTATGTAATGGAAAAGGCTCCCGATGAAATGGATTTCTTCAACAAATTCATCGACAAGGGTCTGGGAGGCAGGCTCGAGAATGTTGTGAATTCTGATTTTGGAAGAATAACATATACAAAGGCGATAGAGCTGCTAAAAGAATCAGGGGTTGATTTTCAGTATCCCGTAGAATGGGGCTGCGACCTTCAGACCGAGCACGAAAGATACCTGACAGAAAAAATATTCAAAAAACCCATCTTTGTTACTGATTACCCAAAGGATATAAAGGCCTTTTACATGCGCCTAAACGATGATGAAAATACTGTTGCGGCAATGGACCTTCTTGTTCCGGGTGTCGGCGAGATAATCGGTGGAAGCCAAAGGGAAGAGCGCTATGATGTTCTCGAAAGAAGAATAGATGAAATGAACCTCAACCAGGACGACTACTGGTGGTACAAGGAACTGAGGAAGTACGGAGGAGCAAAGCATGCTGGATACGGACTGGGGCTAGAGCGTGTAATTATGTATATAACTGGGATGAGCAATATTAGGGACGTGCTTCCTTTCCCTAGGACGCCTAAAAATTCGGAATTCTAGACGACGCCTGAGGGGGTGGACCATGTACAATCTTATGATGATCTTTGCAATTTTGATTTTGGACCGAATCACAAAATACATGGCAGCTATGCATCTGCAGAAAATAGACACGATTCCAATTGCTCAAGGCGTTATTCATTTGACATATGCTGAAAACACCGGGGCGGCGTTCAGCATTCTTAAGGGAAGGCAGAGTCTTCTCATAATAATTACCGGAATGGTCATAATCGTCATGTGCTATTATTTTTGGAGAGAGCGAAAGCATATGAGTGCATTGGCAAACATTGCCATGTCAATGGTAATAGGCGGCGCAACAGGAAACTGGATGGACCGCATAATGTTCGACTATGTGATAGACTTTATAGATTTCAGGCTGATCGACTTTGCGATTTTCAATGTTGCTGACAGCTTCATTGTGGTGGGGGCTGTTTTGCTGGGGTACATTATAATCTTCGACAAAGCCTCAGCTTGACGAGAAAGCCGAATTTCAGCGGTGACTTAGAAAAATCGCTAGGTCACGTATTGGAAATACATTTTGCAGCGGGCAGTAGGCAGGAAAAACCAAGTAAAAAAAGACAAGAGCCAAATCAACCCAAACACATGATTAATCGGGTTGTGGCCTTGTCTTTTTTACTTTTTGCATAATCTTGAATTTTGCTGACGGTGAAAGTACTTGTTTGCCAAGCGTGTTGCCAATCTTGGATTTTACCTTCTACTGCCTTTTACAGCTTTTCCTTTCCACTGTTCTTCCTGCATGCCACGTGCTGTCTTTTATCGTTTACTGCAAACTGCCCACTGCAAACTGTCCACTTCACGCTACAAGTTGTTTTTTTAATCTTTTTCTGATACCTGACATCTGATACCTGACATCTGATACCTGACATCTGACATCTGATACCTGACATCTGATATCTGACATCTGATATCTGGCATCTGTTCTTTAATCTTTTTCTTGCTACTTTCCACTTGTTTTATCTATTACTTCTTTTATTATCTTTGGAGCCTTTGCGCATTTATCCCTGGAAACGGAGCAAACAGCGAATCTAAGGCCTTTTTGGAGCGCTACGGCATAGATGTTTCTTTTCTCCAATTCTTCCGCTACTTGGTTTGGATTGCCGCATGGGACGGTAACGAAGAATCCATGCTTGTATGGGCATATCTTTAGACCGGCCTCTTCGGAGGCCTTTTGGAAGGACTTTGCCCTCTCTTTAAGAAGTGTTTTGTAGTAGGCCCTTTCCCACTCTATTTCCTTCTTCAGATTTTCATCTGCGTAGACATCGGCCAAAAGTTTCTGGGCGCCCCTTGTTCCATTTGACCATGTGCCGCGGTTGGCGACCTGGCAGGAATTGAAGAATTCCTTTGTTGCGTATTCGTTTGACGAAACGCAAATCATGGCTCCGCTTCTGAGTCCGTAGAGCGTGAAGGCTTTTGACATGGAGTATGCGACTATGACCAGAACGTTCTCAGGCAGGTTGCCGAAAGATTTCATGAATGCTCTCGATGAGCCATCGCCCGCAAAATCTATATATGCTATGTCCGCAAAAAGAACTATTCTTTTGTCGGGATTTTCAGCCTGCTTGCATATTGTACCCATTACAAAATCCCATTCCTTGTCTGTCAGGCTGTAACCGGTGGGATTGTGAGCGGGAGAGTTGAGAAGTATTACCAGACGGTCTTGTGCCTTGACAAGTTTTTCTGTCTTCCTGCGGAAGGCGTCTATATTGAATTCGTTTGATTCGGTGAAGAGCTTGTAGGTTTCAAGCCTGCGTCCGTTTACCGTGGCCTGGGTGTCGTATGGACCCCAATACCAGTCCGAGGTAAGGATTGCATCTCCCGGATCCGAGTAGTTCCATATTGTGTTTCTTATTGCTCCGGAACCGCCGGGAGTTGCTACTGCCTCAATATGGCCGTCAGGCCGATAATCGCCGAAGCACGCCTCTATGGCTGCTGTTCGGAATTCGGGAAGGCCTGCAATCGGTGCGTAAGCTGAAATTTCAGCATCCGGAAGGCTACGGAAATGGTTCATCACGGACTTCATCACTGAAAGGCTTCCGTCATCGTTTAGCAAGGCTCCGACTGTTGCGTTGATTACATTTTCAAAACCGATTTCTCCTGCCTTTTTATTGGCCCTTGCGTTGGCTCCGAATATCTTGTCGTCTCCTCCGGGATATCGGCATTTTGGGGTTACAAATGAGATTTCTGACATGCAATGTCCTCCTTGATATTTGTTTGTTTTGATTTTAAAGCCGCCCTGTAGTTAACATATCCGCCGATTATTATCAGAAAACCTCCGAAAACGCTCAAGAAATCGGGGATTTCACCGAACATAAATACGGCAAAAATAGACGACATGACGATGTTGAGATAAATGTATATTGCCAGTTTTGAAGCCTCAGCGTACTTGTATGCTACCGTCATGGTTATTTGAGCTGCTGTTCCGAATATGCCTATGACAAAGAGTTTGGCAGCCTGCGAGGCACTTGGCACAACAAAATTCATAGCCGCCATTGGTGAAATAAGGATTACGGAGAAAATCAAAAAATAGAACACGTTTATTTCCGGCGGGTTGTATTTTTTCAGTTTTCGGAGAAGCACGAATGTGCTTGCCGCGAAGAAGGCTGAAGAAACTCCCACCAAAGATGGGAACAAGTCAATTCCCGATGCGGGCTTTACTACAAGAAGCGAACCGGACAAGGCAATAAATATCGCCAATATAGATTTTGACCGTATCTTTTCGCCGAGAAAGACATATGCCAAAAACAGAACAAAAAAGGGCGAAAGGCTGTTGAGTATGACTGCGTTCGCAAGTGGAAGAAGTGAAATGGCCCAAAACTGGGTCAGGATTCCAAGAGTTCCGTTTACGGACCTGTAAAGCATAAGAGGAGCATGGTTGAGCCTTAAAGGAATATTTTCTTTTTTTATTATGTAGAACATTATTATTGCGCCTGTCAGATTTCGCGCAAGAACTTTTTCGAATACGGGAATTTCGGGAGTCCACTTGACAACAATCCCCATAAGTGCGAAGAAAAATGTTGAAAGTAGGACCCAAAAGATTCCTTTGCGTTCATTGTCCATGTAAACTCCTGTCTAAATATCAATTGCGGTATTTGGTTTCATTATAACTGCTTGTCCTTTTTTGACTAATTTCTTGAAAATTTCAGGAGAGGCTTCTATGAGGGAAAACGTATTGTAATGCATAGGTATCGATATTTTTGGCTCTATGAAATCGACTGCTCGAACTGCATCAGATACATCCATTGTGAAATTACCGCCTATGGGGAGCAGCGCATAATCTATATTTTCTTCTGCAAGCAGTTTCATGTCCCAAATCAGTCCGGTGTCTCCCGCGTGGTATATTTTAAGGCCGCATGTCTCAACAAGGAATCCGCACGGGTTTCCGCCGCAAACGATTCCCTTGTCGGTCTTTATTCCTGAACCGTGGGCGGCAAGTGTCATCTTTGTCTTTCCGAATGAAAACTCATGTGCGCCGCCGAGGTGCATTGCGTGAGTTTTTACATTCATTAAGGAAAAGAAGGAAGCCAATTCGAAGTTGCAGATAATCACAGAGTCATTTGATTTGGCGATTTCCACGGCGTCTCCAATATGGTCTCCATGCCCGTGTGTAACAAGTATATGGGTCACGCCGGAAAGATCTGACGGATCTGTTTCGCAAAGAGGGTTTTCCCGTAGGAAGGGATCAATCAGAATATTTAAATTTTTGCCTTTCAACTGGAATGCCGAGTGTCCGAAATAATGAAGTCTCATTTCATCACATCCTTTCCAATATTCATTATATAGCAAAAGATTGAATCTTGTTTATAATAAACAAAAAAGCAAAGAAAAAATAATGATGAAGCAATGGCGACAACCATTGCTTCATCATTATTTTATTTTATGTTATGGCATCGGGTTTATTTTTGATGAGGCTCAATGAAATTTTTGACTGAAGCCTCGTCCTTTGGCTCTATCAGAACCCTTTTCAGTTTCCGCCCTTTTAGATTTTGAAGCATCATGTATTCATCATTGAAAGGCAGAAGTTCAAGCTTGTCCGAATCCGAAAAGCTGCAGACTGTGTTCATTTTAAAAACAAGCAAAAGTCGCGATTGATAGAGTATTCCATCCTTGTTGATAAAAATTTTTTCTTGCCATGTACCTATTGTAAAAAACACTATTGCGCCTATAAGATATCTGGAATCCGACAGGTCGGCTGTTAAAACAATGTACAAACCAAGAAAAAGCAGAAAAAGGCTTTGCCATTTTCTGCTTTTCTTTAGTGGATATGCCCGGATCATCAGGCAGTTTTACTTTCTTCAAGTGCTTTGAGGTCTTCTTCCTTGGTGCTCTTTCCGAAGAATTTCAAAACGATCCAAATCAATGCTACACCGGCAACCAACGAGATGAACGGATTCATTCCCATGCCTGCTGGCAAATAACCGACAGCGATTGCTACGAAGGCTACGAAAATAGCATAAGGAAACTGTGTTTTTACGTGGTCTATGTGGTCTGCTGCCGATGCCATTGAGGACATTATTGTTGTATCGGAAATCGGAGAGCAGTGATCTCCGAAAATGGATCCTGTAAGGACTGCTGAAAGTGTGGAAAGCATGAGCGAGTCAACCACATTGCCATTGAAGGCGGCAGCCAAAGGAATTGCGAGTGGCATCATTATCGCCATTGTTCCCCATGAGGTTCCAGTAGCAAATGCTACTACGCATGAAATTGCGAATACGAGAAGCGGAAGCATGAACGGAGGCAGAGTTTCTGTTACTACGCCTATGAGGTAGCTTGCTGTTCCCACATCGCCTGCGACAGATCCTATCGACCAGGCCAAAATGAGTATGATGGCTGTGATTACAAGTGATTTTGCCCCATCGACCCAAGCGTCGAAGGCTTCTCCGATGCTCATTATCTTTTGTGATATTGAAAGTATTATTGCTACGATACTGGCTGTTGCAGATCCCCAAATAAGTGCTACAGAAGCGTCAGCATCGCCGAAAGCCGTACGGATTCCTTCCATTGTTCCGGGAAGCTCGGTTCCTCCTCCGGAATACCAAAGGCCTACGAACGATACGAGCACAAGTGTCAAAATCGGAATTACAGCATTTGAAACCCTAAGAGCCGTACCTTCGGGAATTTCGCGTTCCATGTCGGTTGAAGCCATGGGGTTGGCTCCGTCGGCCAAAACTTTTCCTGTGAGGCGCGCACGTTTTTCGGCAACATACATTGGTCCGAAATCCCTGAGCATGTATGCTACGAGGAAAACCATGACTATTGCGAATATGTCGTAAAAGCGGTAAGGTATCGATCGTAGGAATATTCCGTAAGCGTTTGCTTCGATTCCAAGTGAAGTCATTGCATCGTTTATTAGCCCAAGCTCATATCCGACCCATGTCGAAATAACTGCCATTCCGGCTACAGGAGCCGCTGTGGAGTCTACGATATAGGACAGTTTTTCTCTGGAAATATTCATTTTGTCAGCGAGCGGTCTCATTGTGGGTCCGACTATCAGTGTGTTGGCGTAGTCGTCGAAAAATACGAGGCAACCCATGGCCCATGTTACAAGCTGAGCGCTTCTGGCGTTTTTGGCTTTCTTTGCCAAAGCTTCGGCTATTGCATGTGTGCCTCCCATTTTGGAGATGACACCGATCATTCCACCTATTGTAAGGGTGAAAATCAAAATTGCCGCGTTCCAGCTGTCGGCAGCCGAACCCAGTATGTAACCGTCTAGGGTTCTTAGGAAGCCGAAGAAAATATTCCCCCCATTCATCATTGTAGCTCCAACAAATATTCCAAGGAAGAGTGACAGGATTACTTGTTTTGTTACAAATGCCAAAATTATCGCTATAAGCGGAGGCATCAATGACCAGAAACCGAAGGTGGCCGCATCGTCACCTCCTTCGGCAAAAACAGGCAAAGCAAGACTGAATAAGAGAATGATTGCCAATGAAAAAATCAAAGCTTTCTTAAAACTCATAATGATCTCCTTTCAAAATTTTTGTAAATAAAAAACAGTCACAGATAAAAGCACCTATGACTGCCATAGACAGCTACACAGTAATCTTTCATCTGTGCAAAAAGCTCTTCATTACCAATTGTTGAATGGGAATGACAGTACCAAGCCTGTTCGGACATGGTCCCAAACAATGTATTGTTTCGGGCATAAACATTGTTTTCGGCAAATACACCTTTCAATCGGCACCATTTCCCGTTGTATGCCGGTCTAATTATTGTAAATGCTCCTCTTTCGCACAAATCGAAACGATTAAATTATTAATACACATAAAAGGTATATTTATACATATATGATATAATAGCGTGTAGTGTTTGTCAAATGAAAACGGATTGTTTGAACAATTAAACAATCGTTTGTGAGTTGACAACAGGCAAAGCGTATTGTAGACTATACGAATAAATGAATTGAATAACTTCTATTGTAAGTTGGAGGTGCGGGTGCAATAAGTAATGGACGCTGTTTTTCAGGCATGGCGGCATGAAAGGTGCAATCGCCGAAATGTGGGGAAGCTGCCTGAAGCATTCCGCATGTTGGGGGCATGTCGAACAGGAATGTCACTGTCATCGAGGTATTGACGTTGATGAGGCGCTGATTTGCAGGGTTAAAAATGATGGATGTCATGCAGCCTTGCTCATGGCATTTTTTGTGCATTCAGGCAATGCATGAAAATCATCTGGATATGGAGGGCTTTGCTTTGAAATTATTTGGAACAATGAAAACAAATGAACTGAACCATTTGGAAATTGGCGGCTGTGATGTGGTTGAACTTGCAAAAGAGCATGGAACCCCCTTATATGTTATGGATGAGACGCTTATAAGGGAGAATATGAAGCTTTTCAAAAGGCACTTTGTTTCTGAAAAACTCGACTGCAGAGTAGTGTATGCATCGAAAGCCTTCCTAAATATGGCCATATGCAGGATCGCGATGGAGGAAGGCCTTGGAATCGATGCTGTTTCCGCAGGAGAACTCCATACGGCATTAAGGTCGGAGTTTCCGAAAGAAAACATATATATGCATGGAAACAATAAAACCGGACAAGAACTTGAAATGGCCGTTTCGGAAGGTGTGGGAAGGATTGTTGTAGACAATCTGGATGAAGTGAAAGCTTTGGGGCGCATGACAGAAGAAAAGAAGCTTGCAGCGGACGTCTTGGTCAGATTGAACCCGGGAGTGACTGCCCATACGCATCAGTATATTCAGACTTCCAAGCATGATTCAAAATTTGGCGAATCGATTTACGGAAGAAAAATCTTTGAAGTGATAAATAAAATATTGGAAAGTCCGGGAATAAACCTTCATGGATTCCATTGCCATATAGGGTCTCAAATCAATGACGAGGATCCTTTCTTCGAGTCTTTGTCGGTAATGGCGGATTTCATAAAGGTCGTGGAGGAACGAACCGGATTCAAGGCCCGGGAGCTTAATCTCGGAGGCGGGTTCGGGGTTTATTATTCAGGAGAAGACAGCCCCATCAAGCTTTCCGATTTCATGGGGCGATTTGTCGGGCATATTGAGGATAAAATAGAACGCAACGAACTGTCTGTAAAAAAGGTCATTATAGAACCTGGCAGGGCGATAGTGGGAAATGCCGGAATAACTTTGTACAGAGTTGGAGGAATAAAGGAAACCTATGGAGGCAAGAACTATATTTTTGTAGATGGAGGAATGGCCGATAATCCTAGAACGGCTCTTTACGATGCCTGTTACGAGGCGGCCATAGCAAACAGGATTGACGAAAGCGCGAATGAAAGGTATGCAATAGCAGGCAAGTGCTGCGAGTCTGGAGACATTATAATTCGCGACATAGAGTTGCCGGAAGTAAGAAAAGGAGATCTTATCGTTGTTTTTACGACCGGAGCTTACAACTATTCAATGTCAAGCAATTACAATAGGCTTGCCAGACCTGCGGTAGTGTTTGCATCCGGCGGGAAATCGAGAGTTACGGTTAGGAGAGAGACTTTGGACGACTTGATAAGAAACGACATAATATAGGAAAGGAGGCATCTTGATATGGCGATTGTAGTGCAAAAATACGGAGGAAGTTCCGTAGGAACAATAGGTAAAATAAAGAATGTGGCAAGACGTGTAGCTAAAAGGCGTGAAGCTGGAGACAAGGTGGTGGTGGTTGTTTCAGCAATGGGAAAGACAACGAATATGCTTGTTGACATGGCAAAAGAGATTTCGGAAAATCCACCAACCAGAGAAATGGACATGCTTATGTCTACAGGGGAGCAGATATCGATTTCACTTCTCTCAATCGCACTGAAAGAACTTGGTTTTGATTCCATATCCATGACGGGATTTCAAGCCGGGATACTTACAGGCGGAAGACATACAAACGCAAGAATAACAGATATCGAAATATCGAATGTCAAAGTGGAGCTGGACAAAGGAAAGATAGTGGTTGTAGCCGGTTTCCAGGGAGTAAATGAAAAGGGAAACATAACAACGCTTGGACGCGGTGGGTCGGATACCACGGCTGTAGCTCTTGCAGCGAAACTTTCGTGCAGCTGCGAAATCTATACCGACGTGGAGGGAATATACACGGTCGACCCAAGATTGTATACGGAAGCTAAAAAGCTCGAGACGATAAGCTACGAGGAAATGATGGAAATGGCGAGTTTGGGAGCAGGAGTAATGCAAACGCGTTCTGTTGAAATAGGACAAAAATTTGGTGTCCCCATTTATGTCGCCTTAAGCACGGAGGAACGTCCGGGAACCTATATAAAGGAGCATGATGCTAGAATGGAAGAAAGAGTGATTACGGGATTGTCAGTAAGCGATGACGATATTATGATTACAATAAACGGAATATCTTACTCTACAAAGGTTGTCTCGGGTTTGTTTGAGAGACTTGCTGCAAGGCATGTGAATATCGACATGATAAGCCAGACGGCACCTAATGACGGTTTTATCAATATTTCGTTTACAGCGGACAAAGGCGATTTGAACTCTATAAGGGAAGTCATAACTGACTTCGAAAAAGAAAATGGAGGGGTTAGAGCCGAAATTGATGAGGAAATCACAAAACTTTCGGTGGTTGGAAACGGAATGAGGTCGCATTCGGGCGTGGCGGCAAAAATGTTTAAAATACTGGCTGAAAACGAAATCGAATTCAAACAGGTCACGACTTCCGAAATTCGAATATCCTATACGATAAATCCAAAAGACAAGATAAAGGCGGTTCACGCGATAGCCAAAGTGTTTGATTTATAAAATTGAATTGATTGCCCCGACGGCCGCAGCAGGTGTCGGGGCAAATCTATGTGCATAAATCAATTTGCTTGTGGTAGAATAAAAATGAAAAGCTGTGGTTTCTTCCATATTGCTTAAGGGTAACAGAATTGTAAAGTATTTTTAGCCAATTACAATTACAATATGTGTTAGAATTGAAAGGCGGCATTTGCACTTGTGCGAATTTCAAATAATGATAAAATGCTTATTTAGATTATGGAGTGATTTTAATGAAAACCTTTTTTAAAGTATTTGCGGTGGCATTTCTCTGCTTTACAATATTGATAGGATCAGGGACATTTGCTTTCTTCAAGTATTACGATCCCACATCCAATGCGGAAGCTGAAGAAAGCCCGGAAGAAACCATTCTCCCAAAACAGCCTGATACAGAAATAGATGTTGAGACTCCCTTGGAAAAAGCGGTAAAGGACAGCAATCGTGTCAATGTATTGCTTTTGGGCCTAGAAGGTTATAGAACAGATACAATAATGCTTGCCAGCTTCGATCCCGACAGTGGGAAACTCGATATTGTATCGGTTCCAAGAGACACTTATTATTACAGAAAAGGATTTGACGATGCGGACCAGAAAAAAATAAATGCAGCTTATTCCCATGGCGGGGCCGAACAGGTGATGGCTGTTGTTTCAGACATACTTGATGTCCCTGTGCATGAATATGTCAAAGTCACCTATTCCGGAATTGAGAGGATAGTCGATTCAATAGGCGGTGTTGAAGTCAACGTGCCGATAAAAATGGACTACGACGATATTTACGCAGAGCCCGAACTGCACATACATTTTGAAAAAGGTGTACAAACTTTACGCGGTGAAAATGCAATCGAGTATCTAAGATTCCGTAAGAACAATGACGGCACCGGATATCAAAATGGCGATTTGGGTAGGATAGAAGCGCAGCAGGCATTTCTTAAATCGGCCGCAAAAAACATACTGAGCTTCAAATTGCCTGTAATTGTCAATACTATGTTCAAATATGTAAAAACAGACATGAGCCTGCCGGACATACTTTACTACTCAAAGAGCGCTGTAGGAATGAGCAGAAACGACATAAGCACTTACCGGATACCGGGAAGGGTTACCAATATGGGGCTTTCATATTACCTTCATGACCCCATGGCAACAGAAGAATTGATGACATCCATTTACACTAAAGAATAATTAAAAGAAACACTACCAAAAAAAAAAGAATAACAAGAGCGGAAGTTTCCGCCCCTATTATTATAGGGGGAGTAGGGATTAAGATACTATATATATAACCCTAATTAAAGAAAATAAACATTTTTTTAAAATATTTTTTAGAGAGATGACAGAATTATGAAAGGAAAAACCTTCACAAAAAACAGAAACGGAAAATATGACAGGCTGAGCGTCTCGCTTTTGGCTGTTTTAGTGGGCATTGTAACTGGTTTGGGAGGCATGTTGTTCAACTGGTCCCTTGATGAAATACACAGGCTTTTGTATGGAGGTGTGTCGGTATTCCTGTCAATGAGCAGGAATAGATTTATTGTAATACCGATGCTTGCGGGACTTTCTGTAGGCCTTATAAACAGGTACCTGATAGAGGATGAGGAATCCGGGTGCGGAGTGACTGAAGTCATAGAGGAAATAAAGCATATAAACAGGTTCCTAATGAAGCCCAAAAGCGTGATTATAAAGATGCTGGCTACGATAATAACGATTTCCGGAGGTTTGTCAGCCGGCAGGCACGGCCCGATTGTACACTTAGGAGGAGCCATTGGTTCCAACATAGGATACAGGGCTGGTTTTTCGAGGAGAAAGATTAGGATACTTATAGGATGCGGTGTTGCCGGTAGTGTGGCCGCTGTTTTCGACACCCCTGTTTTTGCGACCCTTTTCGTACTGGAGGTCATGATGAACAGGGATTTTTTTGAATACTTTACACCCATATTTATTTCGTCCATAACAGCCGCGTTTATTGGAAGGGTCATAATTGGACATACGCCGTTTCTGGTAATTGAAGGGGTTTATGGAATAAAGAATTATGGAGAGATAGGATTTTATATTTTGCTTGGCGTTTTGACGAGTTTTGTATCTTTGGCGTATATCTGCGGATTGGAAAAGACGAAAAAATTATTTAGGGAAATGACCGAGATGCCCAAATTCGCCAAGCCTTTGTTCGGGGCAACTGTTGTCGGAATAATAGGATATTTCCTTCCGCTCATATATGACATAGAATTCAACACAATACCACGAATAGTGCAGGGTGAGTTCGGCATGAAGATGCTACTCATGCTTCTTGCGGCAAAATTCATCGCGACATTCATGACGCTCGGAAGCGGAAACATAGGCGGTGTTTTTGTTCCGGGACTTTACATAGGAGCGGCATTCGGATCCATATACGGAAATCTGCTTGAGAGGTTCTTTCCTGAACAAATATTCAGCGGAGACACTTACTCAATAATAGGAGTTGGCGTCATGTTCGCAAGTTTTGCGGAAGCGCCAATAGCCGCGTCTCTTATGGTCGTCGAGCTCACAGACAACTACGCAATACTGTTTCCGGCGCTTATAGCCTGTGCAGTGGGAAGCATTACTACTGAAATCATGCACAAGTACAGCATTTACACAAAACCCCTTGGGAACAATTCTATTGATATAAAATAAAAAAGTTGAAAGCCCCCTTTGGACTTCTGTCCAAAGGAGGCTTTTGCCGTTCGAATAATTTCGTATTATTTCTCGATTTAAAGTCTTTTTACTATGAGGTCGCCTATTCTGTATACGTCTCCCGCTCCCATTGTAATGATTAAATCTCCCGGTTCGGCGAGGTCGGCAACATGTTGGGCCGCATCCTCGAAATTGCTTATATATTTTACGTCAACACCTTCTCCTTTGATGAGGTTTGCCAATTCGCGACTGTGCACTTGGCCAAAATCCTCTTCCCTGGCGGCGTAGATGTCTGTAATGACAACACGGTCGGCTTTTCCGAAAGAGGAAGAAAAATCCGACAGCAGAGACTTGGTTCTTGAAAAAGTATGAGGCTGGAATATGCTCCATATCTTTCTGTGGGGATATCTTCCTGCGGCTTCGAGAGTTGCCTTTATTTCGCTTGGGTGGTGTGCATAGTCGTCTATTATTGTGATCCCATTTAGCTTGTGCTTGATTTCGAAACGTCTCTTGGGGCTGTGGAATGATTTAAGGCGATTTTGAACAATACCAACATCTATTCCACAGGAATCGCTAGCGGCGATTGCAGCCAAAGCATTGTATATGTTGTGTTTGCCTGGCACTGAAAGGTCGAAACGTCCATAAGATTCGCCGCCTTTCAAAACTTCGAAGCTGGGGGTTCCTTTGTCCGTGTAGACAATATTTACCGCTTTATAGTCGGCATCTCCGTTTATTCCGTAGCTTATGGTTTTTTTGTCTGAAGCGGCGCATACAACACGTACATTGTAGTCGTCGAAATTGGCGACTATTGTTCCTTTGGGGGGGAGGCATTCGATGAATTTTCCGAAGGCATCCATTATATGTTTCAAATCCCTGAAATAGTCCAAATGGTCTTCATCGACATTGAGTATTATTTCCAGGGTTGGGTGGAACTTGAGGAAATTCTCCTTGTATTCGCATGCTTCGGTTATCATGTAATCGTTTTTGCCGATTTTTACATTGCCTGAAATTTCTTCTATCATTCCTCCTACTAGAATTGTGGGATCAACCCCGGAATCTTCAAATATCATGGAAATCATGGATGTTGCTGTAGTTTTTCCGTGTGCCCCTGAAACGGCTATTCTTTCCTTGTAGTTTTTCATCAACAATCCGAGAGCCTCCGCCCTGTCCATTGTAGGAATGTTTGATTCCATAGCTTTTGCAAACTCGGGGTTGTCGGCGTGAACGGCGGATGTGTATATGACCAGATCCATATCCTTTATGTGTTCGGCTGAATGGCCTATAAAGACTTCTATGCCTTTATTAATCAATTTCTTCGTGATTTCGGATGAATTGATATCCGAGCCGGAGATTTTTTTACCGCTTGACAGAAGCAGCTCGGCTATGGCGCTCATTCCTATTCCACCTATTCCAATCATGTAAATATTGTCGTAAGTGGTTAAATCGGGCCCGTGATTTGCATATTTCATATAATCTCTCCATTCTTCTTGTAGTCTTCATACTTAATGAATTATACCACAAAACACTTTAAAGAGGGATTGGCTCTTTTATTAATTTAAAAAATCGGTCTTGTCTATTGAATTTTCGCGAAAAAACGAATAAAATTAATAATAAACACAAATATAATTCGGATGGGTGATGACTTTGGGCAAATTTAAAAGAAATGAGAGGATTGGAGGCATTGTCAAGGTTCTTTGTGACACTCCAAACAAGATTTACACGCTTAACCATTTTACCGCAATGTTCAATGCTGCGAAATCTACAATCAGCGAAGATATTGTAATAGTCAAAAGAGTAATGGAAGATTTGGAACTCGGCATTGTCGAGACAATTTCGGGAGCCGCAGGCGGTGTAAGGTATATTCCCAAAATCAACAGAAGGGAGACCGAAAAAGTTTTGTCAGACATATGCGAAACGCTGAGAGACGAAAGCAGAATCATCTCGGGTGGTTTCATTTACACTGCCGACATTATCTATAATCCGCACTATGTCAAAAAAATCGGCGAAATTTTTGGGAAAATTTTTGCCGACAAGCCTATTGACTACATACTCACTCTTGAAACAAAGGGAATACCTCTAGCAATTATGACTGCCAATACTTTAAATGTTCCGCTTGTCATTGCGCGTGACGACAACAGGGTTACAGAAGGGTCCACGGTAAGCATAAACTATGTTTCGGGTTCGACAGGAAGCATAAGCACCATGTATGTATCAAAACGCGCTGTAAGAACAGGATCCAATGTGCTTATAATAGACGATTTTATGAGAGCTGGGGGAACCGCCAAAGGTTTGGTGGACTTGATGACTGAATTCGATGCCAATGTTGTCGGAATAGGAGTCATGATTGCCACGAAAGAGCCTGAGAAGAAGATGGTTGATGATTATGTTTCCCTTATTGCCATTGAGGGAATAACAAGGGACAAAGGAATAATCATACATCCGAAAGAAGACGTTTGTATTTGATTCGCCATGGAAATAATGCCATTTGCATGTTATAATCTATGACGGAAGACGGGAGGCTTAATATGTTAGGGGTGCAAATATGTTGAATGCCATAATTCTTGCGGCCGGTGCAGGGACAAGAATGAAATCGAATAAACCCAAGGTGCTCCACGAGGTTTGCGGGATTCCAATGATTGAACATGTGCTCAGAGCTTCTGAATCGGCAGGAGTATCCGATTCGGTCGTAGTGATAGGACACCGGGCCGAAGAGGTTCGACAAAAGCTTTCTGGAAGAAATCTTAAATTCGCGCTCCAGCTTGAAATGCTTGGAACTGGCCATGCGGCAATGCAGGCGGTGGAAAAAATACCCGATGAGGGAGCCGTATTGGTTTTGTGCGGGGACACGCCTCTTGTCAGAGGGGAAACACTCGAAGGTTTAGCAAGATGCCACAGAGAAGAGGAAAATTCGGTAACTGTGCTTACTGCGTCATTTGACGATCCTTTCGGGTATGGAAGAATCGTCAAGGATTGCGAGGGAAAACTGCTTGGAATTGTTGAGGAAAAGGACGCGGATGAAGATGAAAGGTCAATAAAGGAAATAAATTCCGGCATTTATTGCTTTGATGCTGCATCTCTCAAAGAGTCCTTGAAAGGCCTTGAGAATGAAAACAGCCAGTGCGAATACTATTTGACCGATACGGTAAGTATTTTACGGGGTCTTGGCAAGCGTGCCGGAACTTATGAAATAGACGACCCTCTTGAGATTCTGGGCGTAAACAACAGAGTTCAGCTTTCTACAGCCGAGCAAACAATGAAATCAAGAATAAACACAAAGCATATGCTTGCGGGAGTCACCATAATGAATCCCGCTGACACGACAATTGGAATCGATGTTGAAATCGAGCCCGATACAGTCGTTTTTTCGGGATCCCAATTGAAAGGTGCAACTTCAATTGGGCCTGACTGCGAAATAGGACCATATGCGATTCTGGAAAATGCCCAAGTAGGAGCAGGCACGACAATCAGGCAGTCTACTGTTTTGGACAGCTCTGTGGGAAAAGATGCCAAGATTGGACCATATGCATATCTTCGTCCGGGAAGCACAATTGAAAACAAGGTAAAATTGGGCGATTTTGTAGAAGTCAAGAATTCTACGGTAGGAGAAGGCAGCAAGGCCTCGCACCTGGCATATATAGGGGACGCCGACATAGGAAAACGGGTAAACATAAGCTGCGGAGTCGTTTTTGTGAATTATGACGGTAAGAACAAACATAGAACCAGGGTTGGAGACGATGTTTTCATAGGATGCAATGTAAATCTTGTTGCACCTGTAGTTGTCAACAACAAGGCATATGTGGCCGCCGGAACTACCGTTACGGAATCTGTGCCGGAAGGAGCCCTGTGCATAGGCAGAAGCAGGCAGGAAAACAAAGCGAATTGGGTGGAACGAAAATGGTCCGCTGAATATAATGCAGACAAACAAAAGTAAGCACAATCTAGAGGAGGGTTTCTTTAAATGCAAGAGGCAAGCAACACTGTAAAGATTTTTTCGGGCAATTCAAATCGAAAGTTGGCTGAAAAAATCTGCAAAGAGCTTAATATGCCATTGGGGGATGCCAAAGTGGGATCTTTCAGCGACGGAGAAATAACTGTGAATTTCAATGAGTCAGTAAGAGGCAAGGATGTATACTTAATACAGTCAGTCAGCCCTCCTTTGGTGAATCGATATTTGATGGAACTTTTGATAATGATCGATGCATGCAAGAGAGCCTCGGCAAAAAGCATTTCAGCTGTAATTCCTTATTACGGCTACGCCCGGCAGGACCGAAAGGCGAAAGCAAGAGATCCAATCTCGGCAAAGCTTGTGGCGGATTTGCTTGAAAAAGCGGGAGCTGACAGAGTTTTGTCGATGGACTTGCATGCCGCACAGATACAGGGATATTTTAATATTCCGGTGGATCATCTTATGGGTATTCCTATTCTGTCGGAGTATTTCAACAACAAGAAAATTGAGGATTTGGTCGTGGTATCTCCGGACTTGGGAAGTGTTGCAAGAGCGAGGAAATTTGCGGACCGCCTGGACTCTTCCATTGCTATAATAGACAAGAGACGTCCAAAGGCCAATGTTTCGGAAATAATGAACATAATAGGGGATATAGACGGCAAGAATGTAATCCTTATAGACGACATGATAGATACGGCAGGGACAATCACACAGGGAGCAAAAGCCCTAAAAGACCTTGGGGCAAAGGAAGTTTACGCATGCTGCACCCATCCTGTTCTTTCAGGCCCCGCTTTGGAAAGGCTTGAGAATTCGGTCATAAAGGAATTGGTTGTATTGGACACAATTCATTTGGAAGAAGAAAAAATTTTGGACAAAATGACTGTCCTTTCAGCGGCTCCTCTTTTTGCGGAGGTAATGAAACGCGTATACAAGAATGAATCGGTAAGCAAACTTTTCGTTTAGGATAAAGAACAAAAGCTCCCAAGGCAGGGAGCTTTTGTTGCAAAACCATTTAATATTCATATATATAAAAGGGGTGCTTTTCAAATGCACATAATCGTAGGATTGGGGAATCCAGGTAAGAAATATGCAGGAACCAGGCATAATGCAGGATTCGAAGTGTTGGACCATTTTGCCGAAAAACACGGAATCAAGATAAATAAAATAAAATTCAAGGGACTTTTTGGAGAAGGAAAACTGAAAGGTGAAAAAGTCCTTCTGTTGAAACCACAGACGTTCATGAATCTGAGCGGCCGGAGCGTCAGGGAAATAGCTGACTTTTATAAAATCGAAATTGACAGGCTTATCGTTGTTTATGACGACATAGATACGCCTTTGGGCAAGATAAGAATAAGAAAAAAAGGCAGTGCGGGAAGCCACAACGGTGTGAAGGATATAATATACAATCTGATGACCGATGAATTTCCGAGAATAAGGATAGGGATAGGATCATCCGGGAACAAGAATCTTATTGGACATGTATTGGGCGGTTTCGATGAAAATGAAATAGAATCAATACAAAAGACTTTGTCATGGGCTTCGGAAGCGCTTGAAACGATTGTATCCGAAGGCATAGACAAGGCAATGAACAAGTACAACGCTATGAGTTGCGAACCTGGAGGAGAAGATGGCAGCGAGAGCCGGCAGAGATAGTAAGATAAACAGAATCAAAGAATGGTTTGAAACGGGAAATGGAGATTTTGCCTGCACAGGAATCACAGAGTCATTTGCGGCTTTTCTGTTGTCCAATTCAGGTGAAAGGCAAATACTTGTCATAACGGAAACTGAAACACAGGCTAAGAAGATGGCTGAAGACATAGGCGCTTTCAGCGGCAAGCCGGTGTTTTTTTTGCCCGGAAGGGAAATAAACTTTTACGAGTCTTATGCCCACAGTAGGGATGCCGAGTCTGAAAGGGCAAGGGTATTGGGTCATGTTGTTAGCGGAAGGCCCCTTTTTGTGACATCCGCAGTAGACAATTTGCTTATTCCTTTCAGGGAACCGAAGGATTATGCAAGCGGCATAAAGACAATCGAATGGGGCGGGCGATATCCGATGGACAAGCTGACTGAGTTTCTGACAAAGTCAGGCTATGAATCTGTAGACCAGATAAGAAATAAGGGACAGTTCAGCAGACGAGGGGGAATACTGGACATATTTTCCCCGCAAAACGAGAAACCCTACAGACTGGAATTTTTTGATGAAGAGGTTGACTCAATACGCGTTTTTGATGTTTTGTCACAGGTTTCAATCGAGAAGAAGAAGGAAGCGGTTTTGTTTCCGGCTCGGGAATTTGCAGGCGGCAAAGAATCCATAAATCAAGCCATTTCGAAAATTGAAAGAGAAATGGATTCTTTTGATGAAAATTCTTCTGAGGACTTGCGCGAAAAGTATGGAGAAATAATCGAGGGATTGAAAAACGGAATATTTCCGGGTGATATTTTCAATTTAAGCTGTTATATGCCAAATAGTGATTTGCAGGGATATTTTAAAGATGGATCGGCTTTTGTCATGATGGACGAAAAGAGAATAAGCCAAAGAGCCAAGACCTATAAAAATGATTTTCTTGAAAGGTTCAAATTGCATCTTGACAAAACCAGCGTATTGCCGGGACAGTATGCATTGGTAAGAGACTACAACCATAAAGGTCTCAGGCGGAAATGTCTTTACATGGACAAGGCAATAGCAAGCCGAAATGATATATCGGAAACAATGGAGTTTTCTGTAAAACCGCATACGGGATTCAAGGGACGGCTGGACGCGGTGACTGTTGAACTCTCCGATGCAAAATCCAAGGGATACAAAACTCTTGTTTTTGCCGGAGGCAAAGGCAAATCCGCAAGGTTGCGTTCGGAACTGTTCAACAGGGGACTGGAAGCCTGCGAATCAGAAGATGAAATAATGACTCTGGAATCTTCAACAATCGCTGTTTCAAAAAAACATCTTTCAAAAGGTTTTGTTTACGGAAACGGAAAGATCAATGTTCTTTCTGAAATGGATGTCTTCGGAGTTGAAAAAAAGCACAAAAGGATTTCATCGAAATCAAAGAAAAGAGCAATAACGAGTTTTACTGATTTGAAACCCGGAGACTATGTCGTGCATGAGAATCATGGCATAGGACAATTCATAGCGATGAAACAGCTGGAAGTTGAAGAAATAAAGAAAGACTATCTGCAGCTTGCATATAAAAAAGGCGATTTTTTGTATGTTCCCGTGAACCAGATGGGCCTGATACAAAAGTATCTGGGGTCAAACAATGCAAATCCTAAACTCAACGGTCTTGGTGGAACGGAATGGCAAAAGACAAAACAGCGTGCAAGAAAATCAATAGAAGATTTGACAGAAGGACTCCTGGATCTTTATGCGAAGAGGAAAACGGCATCCGGACATGCATTTATGCCGGATTCGAACTGGCAAAGAGAATTCGAGGATTTGTTTGAATACGATGAAACTCCGGACCAGATAAAAGTAATCGATGAAATAAAGAAAGACATGGGAAGACCCAAGCCAATGGACAGGCTTTTGTGCGGGGATGTCGGATACGGGAAGACGGAGGTTGCGCTCAGGGCGGCATTCAAGGCCATAAACGACGGAAAACAGGTTGCCATACTTGTTCCGACAACAATTTTGGCCCAGCAGCATTACAACACTGCGCAAAAGAGAATGAATCCTTTTCCCGTTTCCGTGGAAATGCTCAGTCGCTTTAGAAGCAAGACCAAGCAGAAAAGGATACTCGACGACATTAGAAGAGGCGGAGTGGATTTGATAATAGGAACCCACAGGCTTTTGTCCAATGACATAAAATTCAAGGACCTGGGACTTTTGATAATTGACGAGGAACAGCGTTTTGGAGTAAAGCACAAGGAAAAACTGAAGGAACTGAGAAATGGAATAGACGTTCTTTCCCTTTCAGCAACACCGATTCCAAGGACTCTTCATATGTCGCTCGTCGGAATAAGGGACATAAGTGTTATTGAAGACCCTCCCGATGAAAGATATCCGGTCGAAACTTTTGTTGTTGGAAGGGACGACGGAATAATAAGGGAAGCTCTGCTCAAGGAAATATCCCGCGGAGGGCAAGCCTATTTTGTGCACAACAGAATAAAAGACATAGACAGGGTGGCAAAGAAGATTTCCAATCTTGCTCCATATGCAAAAGTTGCATATGCCCATGGGCAAATGAACGAGCGAAAGCTTGAGGACATAATGGTGGACTTTCTCAACGGCGAAATAGACGTGCTCGTTTGCACAACAATAATTGAAACGGGACTCGACATTCCCAATGTTAACACAATACTGATAGATGATTCGGACCATATGGGACTGTCGCAGTTGTATCAGCTCAGGGGTAGGGTTGGAAGAAGCAACCGTGTCGCCAGAGCGTATCTGATGTATGAAAAAAACAAGATTGTAAGCTCGGTTGCGGAAGAAAGGTTGAAAGCAATAAAGGAATTCACTGAACTCGGGTCAGGATTCAAGATCGCTATGAGGGATTTGGAAATAAGGGGCACAGGGAATTTGCTTGGACCGCAGCAGCATGGACAAATGGAATCGGTGGGCTACGATTTATATGTCAAGATGATGGAAGAAGCAGTCCTTAAAATAAAAGGCGGCAAATACGAAGTCGCTGTTGATACGTCTATAGAGATAAAAATAGGCGCATATATCCCTGATGAATATGTAGAAAATGAAATATTGAAACTAGAGGCATACAAACGCATTTCATCTATAGAAAATAAAAAAGACTATCATGAAATACAGGAAGAAATCGAAGACCGGTTCGGCACTCCGCCAAAAGAGGTATACAATTTGCTAGATGTTGCCTACCTTAAGGCCCTATCGGGCAAGTTCGGCATATCTGAAATAAGAGAGTACGGTGATTTTTATCGTTTTGAAATGCAAAAGGGGAAAGCCTTCGGTCCTGAAGCCGCAGCTAAAATACTTGACATATATAGATCTAATGTGCATATTCACGCGGGAGAGACTCCTAGCATAATGTACAGATTCAAGGGTGTGAAAATGAGTTCGGAGAAGAAACTCAAGGAGGCAATTTTATTTATGGAAGAAATAAACAGTTTCAAAGACCGGTCGATTAAGCTATAATGTAAGTTATAAATGTGATTACAAGAGGGAGATGGAGACTTTGATGAATAAAAACAAAACAGTAGCAGTATTGGTCCTTATGATTGTTATAATTGCGGCGTTATTTGCCGGTTGCGGCAGCGAGGATGAAGAAACGGTTGAAAGTTCATTGATAGCCGAGGTTAACGGACAAGAGATTTCACTTGACGAATTCAACAAGAATTTTACTATTTTTGAAAAGAACTATACCCAGCTTTACGGAGAACAGATATGGTCCCAGGAAATACAGGGTAAAACCATAACACAAATAGCAAAAGAGCAGATAATGGAAAAAATGATCACAGAGGAACTGATTCGCCAGCATATGGTCGAGCAGAACACAGAACTCGATGTCGATGGAATCGACAAGACATACGGCGAGTTTGAGAAAGAACTTGAAAACAGCGAGGAAATGAAGGCTTTTTATGAAGAAAATGAAATAGGTGAAGATTTCATCAAGAAGCAGCTTGAGATGGAGGAATATCTTTCCATATTCAAGCAGCAGACGCTGGAAAAACTCGGGATTGATCAAATGCGGCTCGAAGAGATATACGATGAATACGTTGTCAATGTAAGAGCCAGCCACATATTGGTTGAAACGGAAGAAGCACTTGAGGAAGTTCAGGCAAAATTGGTCGAAGGATCCGAATTCGAAGAACTGGCCAAGGAGTATTCAATTGACACCTATTCAGCCGCAAACGGAGGAGACCTTGGCTATTTTGCGAGAGGGGCAATGGTTCCTGAATTTGAGAAAGCCGCTTTTTCATTGCCGCTAGGAGTTGTAGGGGATCCCGTAAAATCCGATTACGGATACCATCTAATAAAAGTTGAGGACAGAAAAACTCTTTCAGACCTTAAAAGCGAAATGAGCGAAGAAGAACTCGAAATGGAGAAAGAGGCAATAAGGAACAATCTCATGGAGACCAAGATAGTCGAAGAGATAGACGTTCTGGTGGAAGCGGCGGAAATTAAGAGGTATGCGGAAAACATAGAGTAGAGTCATTAGGATTATATACTTGAAAAAGATTAAAACATATACAGACCCAAAGGCCCGTTATCGGGCCTTTTGCAATGTTGATTGGACTGAGTGTTTTGAGTATAATGGATTTGTCGAAGCTTTGTTCGCTAAACGACTGGAGGAATCATGACTGAAAAGGGTAAAGACAATTCGTTCCTTAAAGGGGCGGCGATTCTTGGAGCCGCAGGAATCTTAATAAAAATAATAGGGGCTTTTTTCAGGATACCGCTCGGCAACATCATTGGGGATGAAGGCATGGGGTATTATCAAAGCGCCTATCCCATATACTTGATTCTTGTTGTTGCCTCGACGGCAGGTTTTCCTACGGCGATAGCCAAATTGGTTTCCGAAAGAAGGGCAAAAGGTGATCTCTACGGGGCGGATCGTATTTTCAAGGTTTCCTTTTTTATACTCGCAGGCTTGGGAATTTTCACATCGTCGATTCTTTTTTTCGGAGCAAGATATTATTCGGAAGCGATTAAAAATCCAAAGGCTTATTATTCTATTATTGCAATAGCTCCGGCTCTACTTTTTGTGCCATTGATGTCATCCTTTAGAGGATACTTTCAGGGACTCAGGGATATGAGACCAACAGCTGTTTCACAGATAATAGAACAATTGGTAAGAGTGGCAGTAGGACTGGCGCTTGCATATGTCCTTCTTGGAAGAGGGCTTGAAATATCAGCTGCCGGAGCAACTTTTGGCGCCGGAGCAGGGGCTCTTATAAGCGCATTGGCGATGGCTGCAATTTATTTCAGGCACAAGGCCGGCACGGCTATCAAAAGGCCCGAAAATCCTGAAAAAATCAATGAAATAGTGAAAGCCCTCCTTTTGATAGCCGTGCCGATAACCATTGGCGCATCGGTGTTGCCGGTTATGAATTCAATAGATGTAGGAATAGTGCTAAGAAGATTGCAAGAAATAGGATACAGTGAGGCGTCTGCGAACGGTCTATACGGCCAGCTGGCCGGTATGGCAACACCTCTCATGAATCTTCCGCAGATAGTGACGGCAGCGATACAGATAAGCCTTGTTCCGGCAGTATCGCATATGATTGCAAAAAAAGACTACGGTATGTTGGGAGAAACAGTAAAATCCGGTGCTAGGGCGACGCTCATAATAGCCCTTCCGGCGGCGTTTGGATTGGTGGTGCTCGCAGAGCCGATAATGCGGCTCCTGTATCCCTTTAAAATCGAGAGCGCCGTAAGCGCAAGCGCAATTCTTTCGGTGCTTGGATTTGGAATCATTTTTCTATCCATGTTTCAGACTCTTACAGGAATTCTCCAAGGCATGGGAAGGCCTATTGTGCCGGTATGGAATTTGGCTGCCGGGGCGCTGCTCAAAATAGTCTTGACATATGTACTTGTGGGAATTCCGGTCTTGAATGTAAGAGGCGCGGCAATTGGAACCGTTTTCGGATATGCACTTGCCGCAACTCTAAACGTCCTATACATCAAAAGAAATCTCAAAATGGATCTTCAGGTTTTTAAGCTTTCCGTAAAGCCGCTTGTTTCAGCTGCGGTAATGGGGGCTGTGGCGTTTTGGGGACACGGGGCATTGACTCCCTTGCTGGGAGGAGGGGTTTCGACGGTGGCATCAATATCTGCCGGAGTATTTGTTTACGGTTGGATGCTTATTAATACGGGAGCTGTTACATCGAAAGACTTTGAGCTTGTTCCCAAAGGCAAGAGAATTTATGAAATATTAAATAAAATGAAAATAGGGAAGTGGCATTCATGAAGAATAAAATAGCAGTTGTTGGACTTGGACCGGGAAGCGTGGATTATCTGTCTTTCAATGCATATGAAAAAATCAATAAAACCGCAAGGGAAAGGCTTTTCTTCAGAACAGAAAAACATCCCACTGTGGATTGGCTCAAAGAAAAAGGATTGAGTTTCAACACGTTTGACGACTATTACGAAAGGCATGATACATTTGATTCGGTGTATGAGAATATAGTGGATGATTTGATTAATGAGTCAGAAAATGGGGATCTGGTTTATGCAGTCCCCGGGAGTCCCTTTGTTGCGGAAAAGACTGTGCAGATCCTGATTGAAAAGTCGAAGAGCGGCTTGTTCGATTTGGATTTTATTCCGGCAGCAAGTTTTGTGGACGCGGTTCTTGCGGCGGTAAGGAAAGACCCGGTTATGGGAGTTAGAATAGTTGATGGCCTTCAAATACGGGACCAGCTTGCGGACACCAGGATTGACACTCTGATAACCCAGGTTTACAATCGTTATACAGCCTCAGAGGTCAAGCTTGCGCTTTCGGAGCTGTTTGGCGACGAACATTTGATTCTGGTTGTAAGGGCAGCCGGTATAGACGAAATGGAGCGAATTGAAGAAATACCGGTATACGAACTTGACCATCTGGATTATCTCGACCACCTTACAAGTGTCTATGTGCCGTCTCTTGCAAGTGAAAAAAAAGGAAAACATGATTTTTTCGACTTGCTTGATATAATGGTCCGATTGAGGGGAGAAGGCGGGTGCCCCTGGGACCGGAAGCAGACACATGAAAGCATTAGAAACTGCATGATAGAAGAAGCATATGAAGTGGTGGACGCGATTGATAAAAACGACTACGCATTGATGACCGAAGAGCTCGGAGACGTTCTTTTGCAGATTGTTTTCCACAGCAGAATGGCCGAAGAGAAAGGGATTTTCGACGTTGGCGATGTCATAGAAGGGATCTGCACAAAGCTGATTAGGCGCCATCCGCATGTATTCGGCGATGAAGAAATTTATACAGCGAGCAAAGTGAAAGACAAGTGGGAGGAAATCAAAAGGGAAGAAAAATCGGAAAAGACCCATTCTGAATCAATGAAAAGAGTTCCGGGATCATTGCCGGCTCTTATGAAAAGCGTGAAGATACAAAAGAAAGCCGCAAAGGTGGGCTTCGATTGGGATGATGTTGGTCCTGCATTCGATAAAATAAGAGAAGAGACGGACGAGCTTATTGGAGTTCTTAACGAACCGGTTTTGTCGGCAAGACGCGCCAAGGAAGAAATAGGAGACTTGATTTTTGCAGTCGTGAATGTTGCAAGATTCCTCAAGATCGATCCTGAAGAGGCATTGAATTCGACCGTCGACAAGTTCGTCGAACGATTCAGCCACATCGAAAACAAATCCATTGAAAAAGGAATGGATATGAAGAAAATGAGCCTTGAAGAGATGGATTTGTTGTGGGAAGAGGCGAAAACATTAAAAAACGGCTGATTTTCAAAAAAAAGAGCAATAAAAAAAGGAAATGGAACATTCGCATAGAATAAGAATAAACGAATCACAATTATATCACAGGAGGGAATTAATTATGAATAAAGCTGAATTGATTGCGAGCATGGCCGAAAAAGCCGGGCTTACCAAGAAAGATACCGAGATGGTCTTGAACTCTTTTGTTACAAGTATAGAGGAATCATTGCTGGCCGGGGAAAAAGTTCAACTCGTTGGATTTGGAACATTTGATGTTAAAGAAAGAAAAGCAAGACAGGGAAGAAATCCTAGAAATCCCGAACAAGTAATTGAAATTCCTGCATCAAAGGCTCCGGTATTCAAAGCAGGAAAAGCACTTAAAGATTTGGTAAACAAATAGAAACAAGCTGGCTGTGACCGCTTTGAGGTTGTTGTCAAAGTCTCAAAAATACAGAATGGTGAAATCTCGTGTTTCAATGAGCTTTTCAATTGTTATTCCGGGGCATGGTAATGCGCCGGGAAACATTTTTAAAGGTTGCGGGGAAATTTGATTTTTCGTCATTCTGAAAGCAGCCTATGGCTGCTTTTTTAATTAGGAAAAATACTGGGAGGAGAACGGTTTTGAGAATAGATAAATTTTTAAAGGTTTCAAGATTGATAAAGAGAAGGACTGCAGCGAAGGAAGCTTGCGGGAAGGGTCGAATTAAAATAAATGAAAAAGAAGTAAAGCCCGGAGCGGAAGTGTCAATTGGGGATATAGTAGAAATTGAAATGGGAAATCGTGTGATGAGATTCAAAATCAAGGATATAAAGGAACATGTCAAGAAGGAAGAGGCCACCGATTTGTATGAGGAAATAATATAAGGAATTCAAAGGATAAGAGGTGTTTCTATGGCTGCAGGAAGGAAAAGGAAAAGGAAAGGGAATTTCATAAAGAGAAATTTCATTGCAATTGCCATACTTCTTGTTTTGGGGTCATATTTTTTAACGGTTCTTATAAAACAACAAAGGATGTACAGGCAACTTAAAGCAGAGGAAGCCCGCGTTTTGATCGAACTTGCTGAAAAGGAAGAGGAATTGGCGGAAATCGAAAAGGAAATTGAAGAGGCGGGTACGGATGCTTATGTCGAGGAGATTGCCAGAGTGGAACTGGACTTGGTCAAGGAAAACGACATTGTTTATCGTTTTAGGGAAAACAAGGAAGAAGACGAAGAAGACGACTGATGACGACTAGAGACGGAGTGATGTCATGAAGCGTGCGGTAATAGACATAGGAACCAATTCAATAAGGATGCTTGTTGCAGATATGGAAAAAGGAAAAATAGTGAGTGGCAAGAAGCATGTGCGTATGGTCAGGTTGGGCGAAATGGTAGACCATTCAAGAGTGATTGGAGAAAATGCGCTTGAAAGATGCATGGATGCCTTGGACGAATTTGTTAAAATAGCATTGGATGAAGGAGCACATGATATAAAGGCATTGGCCACGAGCGCGGTCAGGGATGCCGGAAACAGGGATGAAATTGTCCAAAAGATCCAATCTGTTCTGCCGATTGAAGTTGAAATCCTGTCGGGCGACGAGGAGGCGGAAATGGGATATTTCGGCGTTATTTCAAGCTTCGACGCGAAAGGCATTATCATGATGGTGGACATAGGCGGCGGAAGCACTGAATTTGTAGTGGGAAACAAAGAAAAGATTTTTTACAAGAAGAGCCTCGACATTGGTGCGGTAAGGATGACTGAGCAATTCATAAAATCAGATCCTGTCGACCCCGTTGAATCGCGTGAATTGGAAAGGCACGTCAGGAACATTATAAAGAGCGGACTTGCGGACGTTTTTCCATTTGAAAAAGGAATAGCTGTGGGGATAGGTGGAACAATAACAACTTTGGGAGCAATAAAACTTAAAATGGAAAATTACAATCGGGAAAAGATTCATTTGGCAAGCATCGGGCTGGGAGAAATACGTGAAATGATAAGCGGGTTTGGAAAAGCCAAGCTCGACAGCCGAAAAAAAATAGTAGGGCTTGACAGTGAAAGAGCCGATATAATATATGCCGGAAGCATAATATTGCAGGAGATTATGGAAATCTTCGGCTACAAGGACATAATCGTAAGCGACTATGACAATCTAGAAGGTTATTTAATGACAAGGTGAAGAATATGAGAGTAAAATAAAGACAGGGGTAAAATCCCATTATGAGCATGGCTCTGACCATGCTTTTAGTATTTATAGGAGGGAGGAACAAAATGCTTAAAGCAAACGTTATAAGGGGAACATTGGATGCGGCTTTGTCGAAAGGAGCCGATTTTTCAGAAATTTTTTTTGAAAATAAAAGAAATCAAACTATAGGGCTGGTAGGCGGTCTTGTGGAGAACACGGTTTCAGGTCAGGATTACGGGGTAGGCATCAGAATAATAAGGGGAACAGAAAGTGTTTATGCGTACACAAACGACACTTCAGCCGAACATCTTAAAATGGTTGCGGAGAAGGCGGCTTTGGCTCTTGAGGGGAAAGAAAAAACAACGGTGCTTGATTTCAGAAGACATGTCGGGACTCCTCTAATCGAAATATTGAAATATCCCGGAGACATAGGCAAAAAAGAAAAGGTGCTTTTGCTGAAAAGAGCCCATGAATCCGCATCAGGTTTTTCAGACGAGATAACCCAGGTGAGAATAAATTATCTTGATATCGTGCAAAAGGTTTTGATTGCAAACTCCGAGGGCCTTTGGGTAGAGGACGAAAGAGTGAGGACAAGGACTTCCATACAATCAGTAGCCGAGTCCGGAGGGGAAATGCAGACCGGGCACTTTGCCCCGGGAGCATCCATGGGATTTGAGTTTTATGAAACGATAGACCTCGGTAAATACGCAAGGGAGGCTTCGGAAATGGCGGCAACAATGCTTCATGCCGACTTCGCTCCAAGCGGCAAAATGAAGGTGGTTATAGAAAACGGTTTTGGAGGCGTCATTTTCCACGAAGCTTGCGGACATGGACTCGAGGCTACTTCGGTTGCCAAAGGCACATCGGTTTTCGCCGGGAAAACGGGCGAAAAAATTGCTTCCGGCGTTTTGACTGCAATCGATGATGGAAGCATCCCCGGCCAATGGGGTTCTGCCGGATTTGACGACGAGGGCTTAAAAACCCGCAAGAATATTTTGATTGAAAACGGCATATTGAAAGGTTACATGGTCGACAGGCTCAACGGAAAGAAAATGGGAATGGCTCCAACTGGATCTGGCAGGCGCCAATCCTACAAATATCCGCCTACATCGAGAATGACCAACACATATATAGCTCCCGGAAAAAACAGTTTTGAGGATCTTATATCAAGCACCGAAAACGGGCTTTACGCAAAAAAAATGGGCGGGGGGTCGGTTGACCCGGCTACCGGTGAATTTAATTTTGCAGTGATGGAAGGTTATTTGATCGAAAACGGCAAGATAGGGAAACCTGTGAGGGGAGCAACGCTTATAGGAAATGGCTTGTCGATTTTAAAAAAAATAGATATGGTTGCCGATAATTTGTCATTTGGGCAAGGCATGTGTGGATCTGTAAGCGGAAGCATACCTGTAAATGTAGGGCAACCGGCTTTGCGTGTCGAGTCAATAACAGTAGGAGGCAGGAAGGAGCGGTAGAAGATGGAAAAATTCAAAACTGAGGCCCTCTTTGAATTGGCGCAAAAACAAGGAGTCGAGGAAATCGAAATTTATGTTGGAGAATCAAAATCGTTCAACGTGAGAGTATATGACGCCAGGGTGGAACATTTTGCCTTGGAGGAAAACAGGGGCCTTTCAGCAAGGGGAATAAGCGAGAACTCGATGGGCTATATCTATACGGAAAATCTCAACGGCATAAGACTGGAAGAATTGATTTCAGGCGTAAAAGAAAATGCCGACATAATGGAGGCTTCCGAAAAAGAAGAAATTCATTTCGACAATGAAAAATGCGGCAAAATGGAACTGAAGAATACTGACCTTGAAAAAATCACCGAAGAAGAAAAAATAGCATTTGCGTTGGACATGGAAAAGAAAGCGTTCTCGATTGATGAAAGAATAGAGGCTGTCAACTATTGCCTGTACGGAGAGAGTTCGGGCGGCAGGATGATAATGAATTCAAAGGGACTTGACCTTTCAGAAGAAAAAAATATCGCCTTTGCTTTTATCTCAGTTGTGGCAAAGGAAGATGGTAAAGTAAAAACAGGAAGCGCGTACACCGTGTCGAATGAATTCGGGGATTTTGATGCCGAAGCTTTGGCGAAAGAGGCGGCAAGAAAGGCTCTTGACCAGCTTGAAGCAAAAACAATGGCTTCAGGTTCCCGAAAGACGCTTTTGTCAAACGAGGTTTCGGCAGATTTGCTGCAGGCTTTTTCTTCGGCATTTTCGGCCGAAAATGTTCAACGCAATCTTTCTCTGCTCAAGGGAAGGCTAGGTGAAAGAGTGGGTTCTGAGAACCTTGCCATAATAGACGATCCGCTTTTGCCAAACAAGGCGGGTTCGAGAAATTTTGACGATGAAGGCACATGCACGTTCAAGAAGAATGTGATTGAAAATGGAATACTGAAGACTTTCCTCCACAACAAAAAAACAGGCAAAAAAGAAGGCCTTGCCTCAACTGGAAATGCATTCAAAGGTTCCTATAAATCGCCTGTATCGATAGCTCCGACCAATTTCTTTATAAGTCCGGGAACCTTTTCAATCTCTGAAGCGGTTGAGAATATGGGCGGGGGAATGTATATTACAGATGTCCAAGGACTACATGCGGGACTCAATTCTGTTTCGGGCGATTTTTCGCTCTCTGCTTCGGGGTTTGCAGTTCGTGGAGGCAAAATTGAGGAAGCGGTCCATCAAATAACTGTTGCGGGAAATTATTTCGATATGCTCATGGACATTGAATGCATATGCAGCGACCTCAAGTTCATAATGCCCGGTTCGGGACATGTGGGTTCTCCTAGCATTTTGATAGGGAAACTCGATATTTCAGGAGAATGACAAATGGATATGTATGATAGATTCAAGGAAAATATAATTGAAAAAGGATTGCTCGAAAAGGGCTATGGAGTTGTATTGGGGATATCCGGCGGACCGGATTCGATTTGCATGCTTTCCCTTTTCCTAAGGCTTAAGAATGAATGGGACTTAAGGATTGTCCCTGTACACATCAACCACATGCTGCGGGGCGAAGACTCTAAAAAAGACGCTCTTTTTGTTTCTGAGTTCTGCAGGCAAAATGGTCTGGAATGCATGACATATGAAATGGATATTTCGGGGATGTCCGAAAAATGGAAAATGTCGCTTGAAGAGGCGGGACGCAAAGTGAGATATGGTCTATTCGAGTCGGCTGCAAAGGAAACTGGATGTGGGCGAATAGCCCTGGGGCAGAATTTGAACGACCAGGCCGAAACCATTTTGATGCGCATAATGAGAGGGACTGGACTCAAAGGCCTTGCAGGCATAGAACATATGAGAGACGGTATTTTCATAAGACCGATACTGATCTTCAAACGCGAAGAAATCGAAAATTACTGCAAAGAAAACGGCTTGAATCCCCGTACCGACTTGACCAACCTTGAGCCGGTCTACACAAGGAACAAAATACGGCTTGAGCTTTTGCCATACATCGAAAACAATTTCAATGAAAAAATCAGCGAAGCCCTTTTCCGCATGGGAGACATGCTCAGGGAAGACAGCGACTTCATTGAATATGCGGCTGAAAAGGAATTCGAAAAAATAGCAGTAGTCAGAGATGGAAGCGGGGTTTTTATAAGCCGCGATGACTTCAATGGAATACACAAGGCATTGAGAAGCAGAATTTTGAGGCGGGCAGTGGAAGAAGTTAAAGGGAATCTTACAGATGTGACAGGAGAACGTGTTTCTGCGGCACTTCATTCAATAGAGAGGGCTAAAGGGAAAAAGACGATTGAATTCCCGGGCTTTGTCGATGTCACAATCGCCGGCGGAAAGATATCAGTCTGTAAAAGAAAAACCGATTTTAAAAAGATCGAGTTTGAATATGCTTTGGAAATGGGTGAACCCGTCTATGTGAAGGAGACGGGAGACTTGATAAAAATTGAAAAAATGCCGTTCGCGGAAGGCTTTGAAGGAAGATCGAATACTTGGACGGTTTTCATAGACGAAGGTAAGTTAGCCAATAAATTTCTAAAAGTCAGAAACAGGCGGAATGGAGACCGTTTTTCCCCATTGGGAATGAATGGCACTAAAAAATTAAAAGACTTTATGATGGATTCGAAAATAGAAGAAACAAAGAGGGATTCCGTATTGCTCATTTGTGATGGAGATGAAATTGCATGGGTCGCGGGACACAGGATGAGCGATATTTACAAGTTGGATGCGAGCACTGAAAACGTGCTTAAAATAACGATTTTACCAACTTGTTATGAAAAATGAAATGTGTTAGAATGAAAAGACGCAAGTTTTAAAGAAGGCGAAAGGAGGTTTACTTTTGAGAAAGTATTTTAAAGGTGCTAGCTTCTATATACTAGTATTCATCATAATAATAATGATTGTCCAGTTTTACGGAAGAGCGCCTCAGGAGCAAAAGACCTTGGACATGTCTGGTCTTATAAGCGAACTCACAAATGACAATGTCCAGGAAATTAATTTTAACGAAAATCAAATTATAGGTGTTCTTAAGAGCGACGGTTCGACTTTTGCCGCCTATATTCCAAAAGTGATTGCTACGGATTCATTCGTTGCAAGATACATTCTTCCGGGATTGGAAAGCGGACAGATAAAATTGACAGGGGAACCTCCAGTTCAGACACCATGGTTTATAGACATTCTTCCATCAGTTTTCATGGTTTTGATTTTTGTTGTTTTCTGGTTTGTTTTCATGAACCAGTCACAAGGCGGGGGCGGAAAGGTGATGTCCTTCGGAAAAAGCAAGGCAAAACTGCATAAGGAAGATGAAAGCAAAAAGATAGACTTCGACGATGTTGCAGGCCTGGATGAAGAAAAAGAAGAGCTTAAGGAAATAGTTGACTTTTTAAGGAATCCAAGAAAATATGTCGAATTGGGCGCGCGAATTCCCAAAGGTGTATTGATGATTGGACCTCCCGGAACAGGAAAGACATATTTGACAAGAGCTGTTGCAGGAGAAGCCGGAGTGCCCTTTTTCAGCATAAGTGGATCCGATTTTGTTGAAATGTTTGTAGGTGTGGGAGCTTCAAGAGTCAGAGACCTTTTTGAGCAAGCCAAAAAGAGTTCACCATGTATAGTTTTCATAGACGAAATAGATGCTGTGGGAAGAAAAAGAGGCGCAGGCCTTGGTGGAGGGCATGACGAGAGGGAACAAACCCTTAATCAGCTGCTCGTTGAGATGGATGGATTTGGCGACCATGAGGGGATCATAATCATAGCCGCAACCAACAGACCGGACATCCTTGATCCGGCGCTTCTCAGACCGGGAAGATTCGACAGGCAGGTAAGCGTGGGAATACCCGACATAAGGGGTCGCGAGGCGATACTCAAAATCCACTCGAAGAACAAGCCTCTTGACGAGGACGTCAATTTGAAGGTTCTTGCGAGAAGAACACCGGGATTCACACCGGCTGATTTGGAAAATCTCCTAAACGAGGCAGCATTGCTTTCGGCAAGAGTAAATAACAAGACAATAAAAATGGATACAATAGAGGAAGCCATAACCAAAGTTATAGCTGGACCGGAGAAAAGAAGCAGGGTTATAAGCGACAAGGAAAAAAGACTCACGGCTTATCACGAAGGAGGACATGCCGTTTTGGCAAGGCTTTTGCCCGATACGGACACTGTCCACCAGGTTACAATAATTCCAAGAGGTCGGGCAGGCGGATTCACGATGCAACTGCCGAAAGAAGACAAATACTATGCAACAAAATCCGAAATGGAAAAAAGGCTGATAATACTGCTTGGCGGACGCGTGGCGGAAGCCTTGATACTGCATGACATAAGCACAGGCGCGCAGAATGACCTCAAGCGCGCAACTGAAATTTCAAGGGCAATGGTTACGCATTATGGAATGAGCGAAAAACTTGGCACAATGACATACGGAAACGGGGACGAAGTGTTCCTTGGCAGAGATTTGACCACAATGAAAAACTATTCCGAGGAAGTTGCTTACGAGATAGACAAGGAAATCCGAAGAATAATGGATGAATCATATGACCAGGCCATGAAGCTGCTGGAGGAGAATGTTGAAAAGCTGCACTACATTGCAAAAGCGCTTCTTGAAAGGGAAACCATTAATTCCGAGGAATTTGAGTATATTTTCCGAAATGACTATGATTCATTCATGGCCAATCCCGAAGAGGCGGCAAAGGAAATTGAAAAAGAACGAAACAGGGAGTTTCAGGAATTGTTTGGAGAAGAAAACGAAAATGGTAAAATTGCTGAAATAATCAGGAATCCCGAGTCAAGTAGGAAGGCCATGAAAAAGATTAAAGAAGAACCTTCAAAAGAAGAACCTTCAAAAGAAGAACCTTCAAAAGAAGAACCTTCAAAAGAAGAACCTTCAAAAGAAGAACCTTCAAAAGAAGAACCTTCAAAAGAAGAACCTTCAAAAGAAGAACCTTCAAAAGAAGAACCTTCAAAAGAAGAACCTTCAAAAGAAGAACCTTCGAATGAAGAAACTTCGAATGAAGAAGCGATACCGGAAGCCGAAGAAGCGGATGGTGAAAAATATTAAATTTGTCTCCGGCATGTATTCTATGCCGGAGTTGTTTTTAAAGAATATTTAAGGAGGCTGTCATGCATTTCAATATTAAGATAGGAATGAATGCTAAAATGGAAATAGTTGTAAATGAAAAAGAGACTGCGGCAAGCTACGGAAGCGGAGGGGTAAGTGTGTATGCTACCCCGGCAATGATTGGACTGATTGAAAACACTTCGCTTAACGCTGTGGATCCTTTTCTTCCCGAAGGGTACGCGACGGTAGGCACGCATTTAGATGTGAAGCATCTTGCGGCAACACCGGTAGGAATGAAGGTCACTGCCACTGCGGAGCTTATCGAAATAGACAGGAAGAAGCTTGTTTTCAAGGTCGAGGCCTTCGATGAAAAAGACAAGATAGGCGAAGGAACACACAGTAGGTTCATAATAGAAAAGGAAAAATTCCTAAATATGACTCGGGAAAAAGCTTCAAAAAAATAAAAAATTCAAACCGGCATTAGGGCTGAGGCTCATATGCCGGTTGTTATTTTTGCAGAAATCCGGCAATTTCACTACAAATGAATTGAGTGCCAACCGGAGGAATCTTATTTAAAAAAGGATATTGAAAAATTTTTATATATTTTTGCGGTAAAAGCTTTAGAATGAAACAAATCATGCAAAAAAAAAGGATGAGATGATTATTGCATGTAAGCGATATAGAAGTTATACTTGTGTAAAATGGTTTGAAAGCCAAAACATAATGCCAGCGTACTTAGAATTGCTGTTGATGCAAGGACTTCAAGGCTTTTGAGCAATCGTATACAAATGTGAAATTATACGTGTCGCTATTTGAATAATTTCCTTCAAAATAAGTATGTATACAAGTATATTTTTATCTGAGGAGAAAAAACACAATTATATTTATGATATATTATAGGCGATACCCATAGGTTTTTGCAGCAACAAAATATATAGCTTGAAAGTCCAAAGGAGGAACAATATGTTTGATAGGGATAAGCTTGACGATATCAGAAAAGCGGCGGAATTGTTCGAAGAATCGACACAAAAATCCATTAGGAAACGCCCGGAGAGAAAAGAAAATTTCATGTCTGCATCAGGGGATGAAGTAGGAAGAGTTTTTTCTCCTGTAGATGTAGAAGACATCGACTACATGGAAGAATTGAATTTTCCGGGACAATACCCGTACACAAGGGGAGTTCAACCGACGATGTACAGAGGCCGTTTGTGGACAATGAGAATGTATGCCGGATTTGCAACAGCTGAAGCGTCAAATGAGAGATACAAACTTCTTTTAGCTCAGGGAGGAAGCGGACTTTCGGTGGCATTCGACCTTCCAACCCAAATAGGCTACGACTCCGACCATTCCCTCGCTGAAGGAGAAGTCGGAAAAGTCGGAGTAGCGATAGATTCGCTCAAGGACATGGAAATATTGTTCGGAGGAATACCTCTTGACAAAGTCAGCACATCGATGACAATAAACGCCCCGGCGGCAGTACTGCTGGCTATGTACATAGCTGTTGCCGAGAAGCAGGGTGTGTCTATGGAAAAGCTGAGGGGAACAATACAGAATGACATATTGAAGGAGTATATTGCAAGAGGGACATATATATTTCCCACAGAGCCTTCAATGAGGCTTATAACAAATATATTCGAATATTGTTCGGAAAATGTGCCTCAGTGGAATACCATAAGCATATCTGGATACCATATAAGGGAGGCAGGATCGACAGCGGCCCAGGAAGTCGGATTCACATTGGCCGATGGAATTGCCTATGTCGAGGCTGCCATAGCCACGGGTCTGGATGTTGATTCATTTGCCCCGAGACTTTCATTTTTCTTCAATTCACATAACGATCTGCTTGAGGAAATATCCAAATTTAGAGCGGCAAGAAGGCTTTGGGCAAAAATAATGAAGGAAAGGTTCAATGCAAAGAATCCGAAATCAATGATGCTCAAGTTCCATACGCAAACAGGAGGATCAACACTTACTGCGCAGCAGCCGGACAACAACATTGTTCGAGTTGCTATTCAGACGCTGGCGGCGGTTCTTGGAGGAACACAATCCCTGCACACCAATTCCAGAGACGAGGCGCTTGCTCTTCCGACCGAGGATTCAGTCAGGATAGCGCTTAGGACCCAACAGATAGTTGCCCATGAAAGCGGCGTGACAAATACAGTCGATCCTCTTGCAGGTTCATATTTTATTGAAAGCAAGACCAAGGACATCGAGGAACAGGCCTATGCATACATCAAAAAAATAGATGAGCTTGGCGGAGCACCGAAAGCAATTGACAACGGATATATACAACAGGAAATAATGGATGCCGCATACAGATGTCAAAAGGACATAGAGACAGAGAGAGCTGTTGTGGTTGGAGTCAACAAATTCACTGTTGAAGAAGAGCCTCCAAAAGATCTTTTGAGAGTCGACATGTCTGTCGGTGAGGGGCAAAAGAAAAAGCTGCAGGAGCTTAAAGCCGAGAGGGACAGTCAGGCGGTTGAAGCCAATCTGAAAGCTCTAAAAAAAGCCTGCGAAGGCGATGACAATGTAATGCCTTTCATTTTGGAAGCAGTAAAGTCTTATGCAACGCTTGGAGAAATCTGTGGAGTAATGAGAGAAGTTTTCGGCGAATATCAACAGTCGGTTCGAATATAGAAAACGGGAGGACGATTAAAATGGAAAGAACCATTAGAGTGTTAGTGGCAAAACCCGGGCTTGACGGACATGACAGGGGAGCAAAAGTCATTGCCAGAGCATTGAGGGATGCAGGAATGGAAGTAATTTATACGGGATTGAGACAGACACCGCAGCAAATAGTTAATGCGGCAATCCAAGAGGATGTCGACTGCGTTGCAATCAGCATCCTCTCGGGAGCGCACAACACGCTTCTGCCCAAGGTTGTCGATCTGCTAAGAGACGAGGACGCATCGGACATACTTGTTGTAGGCGGAGGGGTGATTCCTGGAGAAGACATACCTTTTCTCAAGGAGAAAGGCATTTCGGAAGTATTCACACCTGGAACCACCACTGATACAACCATTGAATATATAAGGAACAATGTAAAAAGAAAATAACAAACATACATTGGCCGCGGAAGCGGCCAATGAGATTGTTTGTTGGATTTTAGGAACAAATGCTTAAATCGGGCGGGTGGTGAAGCAATGGAAATACGTGAACGATTGTTAAAAGGAGACAAGCGAGCGGCTGCAAGGCTAATAACAATGATTGAAAACAACGAAGCTGAAGCTGTTGAAATACTTAAAGACTTGTATAGACATACGGGAAAGGCATATGTAATCGGAATTACAGGACCTCCCGGGGCGGGGAAAAGCACTCTCACCGACAAGCTTGTAAAACATCTCAGGAAACAGAACAAAAAAATTGCAATAATTGCGGTAGATCCCACCAGTCCATTTACAGGTGGGGCAATACTTGGGGACAGGGTCAGAATGGGCGACCTCAATACCGATCCGGGTGTTTTCATAAGAAGCATGGGTGCACGCGGACGGCTTGGCGGACTGTCCGAAGCGACAAGAGCTGCAGTCAAAGTGCTCGATGTCTATGGGGCGGACTACATATTCATCGAGACGGTTGGAGTGGGTCAGTCCGAGATTGACATAGTTAAGACTTGCGATACAACACTTATGGTCATGGTCCCCGGATTGGGAGACGACATACAGACAATAAAGGCCGGAATAATGGAAATCGGCGATGTTTTTGCTGTAAATAAGGCTGACAGGGATGGCGCAAGGAGAACAATTACTGAAATCAACATGATGCTCGACTTCAACAATGAGGATTGGAGACCGCCTGTAATTCCGGCTGTTGCAATAAACAATGATGGCATAGACAAGATTTTGGAAGCCATAACCGGCCACATGGAGCATATGAAAGAAACAGGCGAATTCAAAGAAAGAAGAACAGCGAACTGCAAATTTGAAATAATTGATTTGGTAAGACAATGCCTGATGAATACATTGTTGGACAAGTCGAAAAGGGAAAATAGAATTAACGAATTGTCGAGAATGGTGGCGTCGCGGGAAATGGATCCTTATACGGCGCAGGAAACGATTTTCAATGAAATAAAATAATATAGTGAAAAGTTTTGCTTTGATATGCAAAACGACAATCGAAAAAAGGAGGAAAAAAATGAAAGCTCTTAAAATAGACCATATAGGAATCGCGGTCAAGGATTTGGAAAAAGCTTTGGAATTTTACGAGGCTCTCGGAATGAAAGCCGATGGAACGGAAGTTGTTGAAGAACAAAAGGTTAAAGTTGCATTTCTTCCAACAGGCGATTCTGAAATCGAGCTCCTTGAATCAACTTCAGAAGATGGACCTATTGCAAGACATATTGAAAAAAAAGGGGAAGGCATTCAGCATTTGGCTCTAAGAGTGGATAATATTGAAGAAGCAATTGCCGACCTTATGGAAAAAGGCGTTCGAATGATAGATCAAAAGCCCAGATATGGCGCCGGTGGAGCCAAAATAGCTTTTGTTCATCCTAAGAGTACAAACGGAATACTGCTTGAGCTTACGGAAAGGTAAATCTAGGCACATAATCAATGGGAGGGGCAGGAATGGCAATAAACAAATTGGAAAAGCTGAGAGAGAACAAAAAGAAAGTAATGCTTGGAGGCGGAATAAAACGCATCGAGAAGCAGCACGGAAGCGGCAAACTGACAGCGCGGGAGCGAATAGATCTGCTGTTTGACGAAGGAAGCTTCGTAGAGCTGGACGCATTCATGAAGCACCGCTGCACCAACTTCGGTATGGAGGAAATAGACACGCCCGGAGAAGGAGTAGTGACAGGGTACGGAAAAGTAGACGGAAGGCTGGTATACGCATTTTCGCAGGACTTCACAGTAATAGGGGGGTCGCTGGGAGAAATGCATGCAGCCAAGATAGTGAAAGTTTTAGACAACGCACTCAAAGTGGGAGCGCCGGTAGTCGGAATAAACGATTCCGGAGGCGCCAGGATACAGGAAGCAGTTGATGCGCTTAGAGGATATGGGGACATATTCTTCAGAAACACAGTGGCATCGGGAGTAATACCGCAGATATCCGCCATAATGGGACCGTGCGCAGGAGGCGCAGTGTATTCTCCTGCAATAATGGATTTCATATTCATGGTCGAGGAATCATCAAAAATGTTCATAACAGGACCGCAGGTAATAAAGGCAGTCACAGGCGAAAGCGTTTCGGCCGAAGCCCTGGGGGGAGCCGTGACCCACAACACAAAAAGCGGAGTCGCCCAATTCAAGGCTCCGACAGACGAAGAATGCATAGAAGAGATAAGGAGACTGCTCTCCTTCCTACCGTCAAACAACATGGAAGAAGCTCCGTATGTTGAGACGCAGGATGACATAAACAGGCTCGTACCTCTTCTTGACACAATTATTCCCGACAATCCCAACAAGCCCTACGACATGTACGAAATAATAGCGGACATAGTCGACGACGGTGAATTCATGGAATACCAGGAGCATTTCGCAAAGAACATGGTTACTGGCTATGCCAGAATAAACGGTCAGAGCATAGGAATCATAGCCAACCAGCCTAAAATTCTTGCCGGCTGCCTCGACATAGATGCATCGGACAAGGCGGCAAGGTTCATAAGGACATGCGACGCATTCAACATACCGCTTCTCACACTCGTAGACACCCCCGGATTCCTTCCGGGAACAGGGCAGGAATTCGGAGGAATAATACGCCACGGAGCAAAGCTTCTTTATGCATACTCTGAAGCCACAGTTCCCATGGTTACGCTAGTGGTAAGGAAGTCCTACGGAGGAGCTTATCTTGCAATGGCGTCCAAGCACCTGGGAGCGGACCTCGTGCTTGCATGGCCTAGCGCCCAGATAGCAGTAATGGGATCGCAGGGAGCAGCCAACATAATATTCAGAAAAGAAATAGAAAACGCAGACGACCCCGCAGAGGCAAGGGCGCAAAAAATGGCAGAATACGACGCCGAATTTGCCACACCCTACAAAGCGGCCGAAAGAGGCTACATCGACGATGTAATAGAGCCGTCGGCAAGCCGTCCCAGAATAGCCGACGCATTCGACATGCTCTCAACGAAGAGAGAAGTCAGACCGGCCAAAAAGCACGGGAACATACCGCTGTAAGAAGAAAGTAGAAAGTAGAAAGTGGAAAGTGGAAAGTGGAAACAAAGATAAAGACAAAGACAAAAGCAAAAAGCACAGAAGAATAAAGAAGAAAGTTAAAAAACAAGAGCAAGAGAAAATAGAAAAACAAAAAAAGTGACCAGGCGGAAAAAAGAAAGTAGCAAATAGAAAGTGGCAAGTAGAAACAAGTGCAAAAGATAGAAGCTGCAATAATTAAAACAGGGAAAAAAGGTATTTTGTTTTGATTTTAGTTTTTATCTTTTCCTTTCCACTTAGAACTTTTAGCTTTCCACTTATCACTTTACTGGAGGTGAATCCATGGAGAAAATGACACTCATAGACCGATTTGCAAATCCGGAAATCATGAAGACAATGCCGCTTGGGGATAAAATGCTTGCATCCCTTTACGTAACCCTTCTGGGGATGGCGATAACATTTGTGGCTCTCATGATACTTTGGGCCATGATAGCCCTCATGAGCCGAATGTTGGGAACAAAGCCGGACAAAAAAACAGAAGCGGCAAAAGCAGCTGAAAAGCCGGTCTTGGCAACATCAGAGGAGCTAGTCAAGAAAGAGGATGAAATGGACGATGCCATAGTCGCAGTAATAGCGGCGGCCGTCGCGGCAAGCATGAATACATCGATACACAACATAATCGTAAAGAACATCCGCAGGACGCCCGACACAGCGCCCGCATGGGGCAGGACAGGACGGCTCGAGCAGATGAAAACGAGAGTGCAGTAAGTGGAAAGTGGAAAGTGGAAAGTGGAAAGTGGAAAGTGGAAAGTGGAAAGTGGAAAGAAAAAGCGTAAAGACAAAAGATTAAAGATTAAAAACAGCTTGCAGCCGGCAGTTTGCAGTGAGCAGTAAAAGAAAAAAGATTAAAGACAGCTTGCAGCCGGCAGTTGGCAGCAAATAAAGAAAAAGCATAAAGCAAAAAACAAAAATACAGCATACAGATCGAAGTTCATTTGTTTTGCACTGGCTTTTGTATTTGCATTTACTGCTCACTGTTCTTTGCCCACTGCCCGCTGCAAGCTGACAGCTGCAAATAAACAAATCGAGGCAATTGCCGAAGCTTTGGGCCCTTGTGTTTGACTGCCCGCTGCCAACTGCAATCTGACAACTTAAACGGAGGAGAAAAGGATGAAAAAATTCAACATAACGGTCAATGGAAAGGCCTATGAAGTGGAAGTGGAAGAAATAGGAGGAGTTCCCCAGGCGCCAAGAGCGGCCAGAGCGGCAACGCCCGCGCCGAAAGCGGCCGCGCCAGCTCCTGCGCCCGCAGCGCCCGCAGCAGCGGCGGCACCGCCCGCTGGAGGAGGAACAAGCGTAGAAAGCCCTATGCCCGGAACAGTGCTTGACATAAAAGTTGCAGCCGGAGACGCAGTCAAAAGCGGAGACGTACTGCTCATACTTGAAGCCATGAAAATGGAGAACGAGATAACGGCAATGGGAGACGGAAAAGTAATAAGCGTAAATGTGGCCAAAGGTGCATCTGTAAACGCCGGAGACGTTCTCGTCGTACTGGGCTAGTAGGTCCGCGGCGTAGAACAACAAAAGCAGAAAGGAGATGCATCCATGCTACAGATAGTCAACAAATTCATACAGAGCACAGGATTCATGGGGCTCAACCCCCAGAACACGTTGATGATACTAATATCGTTTGTGCTTCTTTACCTTGCAATCAAAAAAGGATTCGAGCCCCTCTTGCTTGTTCCCATAGCCTTTGGAATGTTCCTCACCAATCTTCCCTTTGCGGGAATGATGGTTCCACACGGAGGCCACGGACAGCCCGGAGGACTCCTATGGTACTTCTTCCAGGGAGACGAGCTTGGGATATTCCCACCGATCATATTCATGGGTGTCGGAGCAATGACAGACTTCGGTCCGCTCATAGCAAACCCCAAAGCCCTCCTTCTCGGAGCGGCTGCCCAGTTTGGCATATTCACAACATTTTTTGGAGCAATACTTCTTGACTTCACAGGGCAGCAGGCAGGAGCAATTGGAATAATAGGCGGAGCCGACGGACCTACAGCCATATTTCTTGCATCAAAACTTGCGCCGGACCTTTTAGGCCCCATAGCCGTAGCGGCATACTCATACATGGCGCTCGTTCCAATAATACAGCCGCCCATCATGAAAGCCCTCACAACAAAAAAGGAGAGGCAAATCAAGATGGACCAGCTGAGGGTAGTAAGCAAAACAGAGAAAGTGCTTTTCCCCATAATGGTGACACTCATAGTTTCCCTCATGCTGCCGCCTGCGGCAACACTGATAGGAATGCTCATGCTAGGCAACCTCTTCAAAGAGTGCATGGTCACAGACCGCTTAAAGGACACCGCAGCCAACGCGCTGATAAACATAGTCACAATATTCTTGGGACTTTCAGTCGGCGCAACAGCCACAGCGGAACAGTTCCTCAAGGCTGAGACAATAAAGATAATAGTGCTCGGAGTACTCGCCTTCGCAGTTGGAACAGCGGCAGGAGTAATACTTGCCAAGATAATGAACAAAGCCACCGGTGGAAAAATCAATCCCCTTATAGGTTCGGCCGGAGTATCCGCAGTGCCTATGGCGGCAAGAGTTTCACAGACAGTGGGACAAAAAGAAAATCCCTCCAACTTCCTTCTCATGCATGCAATGGGACCAAACGTTGCGGGAGTAATAGGGTCGGCCGTGGCAGCGGGCGTAATGCTTTCACTTTTCGGTTAAATGAACCCCCCCATAATAGTTTGAAGGGAAGGACGCTAAAAAGGTCCTTCCCTTCATTTTTTGAAAGACTCAAAAAAACCAAAGAAGCCTAAGCCATAATTGGTGAAGAATGCGTTAAACCTATGATATCATGTAGTATAAACTGCTCATTCGGAGGATTGGAAATATGAAAATGCAACTGAAGTACGGGAAAGGCAAACTCTATTTCGAAATTGATGCAAAGAACTATATGGGGACTCTGCTTCCAAACGAAAAAGAGCACGGCCTGACGGGAAAGGACGAAGTTATAAGGGCGCTCGAAAACCCAATCGGCACAAAGAGGCTCAGCCAAATCGTTTCAAAGGGCGAAACGGTAGCAATAGTGACAAGCGACATAACAAGGCCCATGCCCAGCAAAACTGTATTGCCGCTTGTGATAGGGGAGCTTAAATCGGCCGGGATAGAGGAAGAGGACATAAGTGTGGTATTCGCTCTCGGAAGCCACAGGAGGCATTCGGAGGAAGAAAAGAGGATGCTGGCAGGCGACGAAATATTCGAAAGCCGCATTAACCTTTTAGACAGCGACCCAAGTGACTGCGTAAAGCTGGGAGTCTGCAGAAACGGGACACCTGTCGATATATTCAGGCCCGTTGCAGAGGCGGATCGCGTAGTTTGCCTGGGAAATATCGAGTACCACTATTTCGCGGGATACTCGGGCGGGGCCAAGGCCCTGATGCCCGGGGTGTCCAGCCGGAGGGCAATACAGATAAACCATTCCAACATGGTCAAGGAAGAGGCCAGGGCGGGCAACATGGACACAAATCCCGTCAGGCAGGACATAGACGAGACGGGAAGCCACATAAAAATAGACTTCATAGTCAATGTTGTCCTAAACAGCAAAAAAGAGATAGCAAGCGCCGTGGCGGGCGACTATTTAAAGGCCCACAGGAAGGGCTGCAGCTTGCTCGATGCCATGTACGGGGTAAGGATAGAAGAAAAGGCCGATATCGTAGTGGTTTCTCCCGGGGGTTATCCCAAGGACATAAACCTTTACCAGTCCCAGAAGGGCCTCGACAATGCAAAGCATGCCGCGCGTGACGGGGGCATTGTGATTCTTGCGGCATCTTCCAAAGAGGGCTTCGGGGAAAAGACTTTCGAGCAGTGGATGAAGAACATGACTCCCGACCAGATGATAAGAGAGACAAGGGAAAATTTCAAACTCGGAGGCCACAAGGCGGCTGCGATTGCCATGATTCTAAAGAAGGCAAGCATATTCATGGTTTCCGACCTTGACAAGGACACCGTGAACAAGATTGGCTTCAGGCCCTTCGATACGGTGCAGGAGGCTTTGGATGCTGCAATAGATGAGCTTGGAGAAGATTCCAAGGTCCTGCTTCTTCCTCTTGCCGGTTCGACACTTCCGATATTTTCTTCTTGAAGAATGCGAAATTGACAGCTTAATAAAACGACTCTGCCTGCGTGGCATGAATATAGGTTGAATTATGGCTGACTTTAGTTTAGAATATATAATGAAACTATGGATTTGAGGTTTGCCGCGCTAGATGGGGAGATAGCGGTGCCCTGTAACCTGCAACCCGCTACAGCAGGATTGAATTCCTTTCCGAGGCATCAATTTTTTGGGGTCTGCCCTTAGTAAGTAGTGTTGAAGATCGGGTCCTGCGCAATGGAAACCTGTGAACCTGGTCAGGTCCGGAAGGAAGCAGCCATAAGTGGGATCTTTCATGTGCCGCAGGGGCTCCTGGTCGGAGCCAACTGCTGAGGTAACGCCTGGGGGATTATGTCGGAGTCAGGTGCGCGGCATTAATTTGATAAAAATGAGGTTGCCCGTCCACCCGGACGGGTTTCTTTATGGAGATTGCGGCCTAAAGGCGGCATCAAGTGGTAGAGCAGCCGTTTTTATTGTATAATCTTATTAGATTGCAAGGAGGTGCATCACTTGTCTTATACGGCTTTGTACAGAAGGTACCGACCACTGGTTTTTGACGACGTCATAGGACAGACGTCCATAATTGAAACCTTGAAAAACCAAATCAGCCAGGGAACAATAGCCCATGCCTATCTTTTTGCGGGAATAAGGGGAACGGGAAAGACATCTACGGCCAAAATCCTTTCAAGGGCCATAAACTGCCTACAGCCCGACGGTAGCGAGCCCTGCAACAAGTGCGAGATTTGCAAAGGCATACTGAGAGAGTCCATAATGGACGTGGTCGAAATTGACGCCGCATCCAACAACAGCGTGGATGATGTGCGCGAGCTTAGGGAAAATGCGCGTTACGCACCTTCAAAAGCCAAAAACAAGGTTTATATAATAGACGAGGTGCACATGCTTTCGAAGGGAGCCTTCAACGCACTGCTCAAGATACTCGAGGAACCGCCCTCGCATACGGTTTTCATACTGGCGACCACCGAACCCGAAAAAATACCCGAAACAATAAGGTCCAGGTGCCAGAGGTTCGAC
>Ga0209936_1000048_pt1 | contig 84472 bp, 62 predicted proteins | sample SalPonR1_A_D1_MG_FD_185694 | JGI IMG/M metagenome (GOLD analysis project Ga0209936, IMG submission 185694) | Salt pond soil microbial communities from South San Francisco under conditions of wetland restoration - Salt Pond MetaG R1_A_D1_MG... ...
ACTCTTCGATTGGAGGTAAAGCAAAATTATTTTCAATCGATGATGTAATAGGTTTTACCACTACACCTGCCGATACTGCAAATCCGTTGTAATTAGCATAAAATGGTTCGGGAACAATTACTTCGTCACCCGGATTTAACGTGGATAAAAATGCAAAAGTAATCGCTTCAGACCCTCCTGTAGTGATTAACATTTCGGTATGGTCTACATCAATATCAACACCCTTGTAGTATTTGGCTAATCCTTTGCGGTACGATTCATTCCCGGCTGAGTGGCTGTATTCAATTACTTTTACTGAAATATTTTTTACCGCATCTAAAGCAACCTCAGGGGTTGGGATATCCGGTTGACCAATATTTAAGTGGTATACTTTACGTCCTTTGCTTTTTGCTTCCTCTGCATAAGGCACCAGCTTTCTGATGGGGGATGCAGGCATTTGTTTTCCTTTATCTGATATTTGTGGCATAATAAATTTGTTTTTTATACGGTTGTTTTAATTATTCGTTTCTTTAGGTTTTTGAACAACTCCAATAATTCTAAGGGTTACAGGCGATGTTTTAGCATTTGAATATACTCTTATCGTTTTAGAAAAGTTTCCGATAATACGCGTATTGTATTTAACGGTTATTGTTCCTTCTTTATCTTTTTTTATAGGTTCTTTGGGCCAGGTAGGGGTTGTGCATCCACACGAGGCTCGTACATTTGTGAGTAGCAATGGTTCTTTGCCGGTATTTTTGAACGTAAACTCGCAAGTACCGTCACCCTTATATTCTATCTTTCCAAAATCATGGGTAGTTTTTTCAAAATAAATTTCAGGTAAGTCTTTGCTGTCCTTGTTGGTGTTTATTTCCTCTTGTGAATATGCTCCCAAAGTGGTTGAAATAAAAATAAGCGATAAGATTATGTTTTTCATAATGAGAATAATTTTTTAGTTAGAGTACAAATTTACTTTTTATTCGCAAAATTAAATATGTTATTAAAAAGGATTTTGTGAATTAATTTATATTTTTACAGACTTTTCAAAATAAGCTGAGTTTAAATTTAAATAGTGTATTATAAAATGGATATTCCTGCAAAATATGATCCGTCATTAACAGAGAGTAAATGGTATAAATATTGGATGGAAAATCGTTTCTTCCATTCTGAACCGGATGAAAGAGAGCCTTTTACTATTGTTATACCACCCCCTAATGTAACCGGAGTTTTACATATGGGACATATGTTGAACAATACCATTCAGGATATTTTGGTTCGCAGAGCACGCATGCAGGGTAAAAATGCTTGTTGGGTTCCGGGTACCGATCATGCTTCTATTGCTACCGAAGCCAAGGTCGTTGCTAAACTAAAAAACGAAGGGATTAATAAAAATACGTTATCACGAGAAGATTTTTTGCTGCATGCATGGGACTGGAAAGAAAAGCATGGTGGAATTATTCTTGAGCAGTTAAAGAAGCTGGGAGCATCGTGCGATTGGGAACGCACAAAGTTTACTATGGATGACGATATGTCTGAGAGTGTAATTAAGGTTTTTGTTGATTTGTACAATAAAGGATTAATATATCGTGGCGTTCGGATGGTGAATTGGGATCCGGTTGCTAAAACAGCAGTTTCCGACGAAGAAGTTAATTATAAGGAGGTCAGTTCAAGATTGTATTATGTCCGATATAAAATCAATGGTGATGATGGATATGTAACTATCGCCACCACCCGCCCTGAAACAATTTTGGGCGATACTGCCGTTTGTGTACATCCCGATGATGAAAGGTTTAAACATTTACACGGGAAGAAAGTACTTGTTCCGTTAATTAATCGTTCGGTACCCATTATTTTAGATGATTATGTTGATAAAGAATTTGGTACAGGAGCCTTAAAAATTACTCCGGCTCACGATATTAATGATTATGAAATTGGAGATAAACACCAGTTGGAAACGATTGATATCTTTAACGATGATGGTACATTAAATGAAAGTGCTCAGTTATATATTGGCGAAGATCGATTTATTGTCCGTGAAAAGATTGTACAGGATTTAGAAAAAGAAGGACATATACTAAAGGTTGAAGATTATATCAATAAAGTAGGCTATTCTGAACGTACCGATGCTGTTATTGAGCCGAAATTATCGATGCAATGGTTTTGTAAGATGAATGAAATGGCTAAACCAGCACTGGAAAATGTGATGAATGATAATATCCAGTTTCATCCCAAGAAATTTAAAAATACCTACAAACACTGGATGGAAAATGTTAAAGACTGGTGTGTGTCGCGACAACTTTGGTGGGGACATCGAATACCGGCTTATTACTTGCCTGATGGTGGATATGTAGTTGCCGAAACGACAGAAAAAGCATTAGCCCTGGCTAAAGAGAAAACAGGGAATGCAAACTTGTTATTAAATGACTTGCGTCAGGATGAAGATGTACTGGATACCTGGTTTTCATCCTGGTTGTGGCCTATTTCTGTATTTAATGGTATTAACGAGCCGGATAATAAGGATTACAACTATTACTACCCTACAGATGATTTAGTTACTGCTCCGGAAATTCTGTTTTTCTGGGTTGCACGCATGATTATGGCAGGCTACGAATACAAAGGAGAGAAACCTTTTAAGAATGTTTATCTAACGGGAATTGTTCGCGACCATTTGCGTCGTAAGATGTCCAAATCCCTGGGGAATTCTCCGGATCCTATTGAATTAATGGATAAATATGGAGCCGATGGTGTGCGTGTGGGTATGCTATTATGCTCGCCTGCCGGTGGTGATTTGCTTTTTGATGAAAGTTTGACCGAGCAGGGACGAAATTTCGGGAATAAAATTTGGAATGCTTTCCGGTTGGTAAAAAGCTGGAAGGTTAATGAAAAGACAGAACAACCCGAACATGCACGGAAATCTATTGAGTGGTTTAAGCATCGTTTACATGCAGAAATTGAGAATATCAACGATTTGTACAATAAATATCGCTTGTCTGATGCATTAATGGCGGTTTATAAACTTTTTTGGGATGAATTTTCATCCTGGTATTTAGAGCTGGTAAAACCGGCTTATCAAAAACCCATTGACCAGGAAACGTATAATCAGACGCTTGAATTTTTTGATCGTTTATTAAAGTTATTACATCCTTTTATGCCATTTATTACCGAAGAAATTTGGCAATTAATGGAAAAAAGAGATCCCGGGCAAAGCATTATGGTGGAAAAAATACCCGAAGCAAAATCCTATGATGAAGATACTATTGAAGCGTTTGAACTGGTAAAAGAGATTATATCTGCGGTTCGTAATATTCGTAACGAAAATAATTTGCCACAAAAAGAATTGTTACCCCTGAAAGTGAATGGTGAATATACCAATCAATACGATTCTTGTATCGTAAAAATGGCAAATCTATCAAAAATCGAAACAACCCATCAAAAAATTGAGGGTGCCGTATCTTTTATGGTGAAATCGGCTGAATTTTATATAGAACTGGGAGATTTGGTGGATGTTGAAGAGGAAATAAAAAAGTTAAATGAAGAATTAGCCTATCATAAAGGTTTTTTAAATACTGTAATGAAAAAGTTGACTAACGAGCGATTTGTAAAAAATGCACCGGAGAAAGTGGTTAATATAGAAAAACAAAAACAAGCAGATGCAGAAGCTAAGATTAAAGTGCTAGAAGATCGAATTGCAAGCCTGGAAAAATCATAAGATTTATATTGATTATCAGCGGATAATCAATAATTGTATTTTATAACATATTTAAAAAGGACTACAAACTATTGATATTTAAACTTTTCTCAGTAGTTTAGTAGTCCTTTTTTCACCATTAAAAGAGAGAAAGATATGAAAGAATCAGACATCAGAATGAATCCGAACCCATTGGTTCAATTTTTAAAGAAACCTGCTTCGGAATTTACTCGACAGGATATTATCTATTTTATTGAAGAAAATGAAATTGAGATGATCAATTTCAGGTATGTTGGCGAAGATGGAAAATTAAAATCATTAAATTTTGTTATTAACAGCAAGCAACATCTCGAAGATATTTTGTCCAGCGGAGAAAGAGTAGACGGTTCCAGCCTTTTTTCTTATATTGAGGCAGGATCAAGTGACTTGTACGTTGTTCCTCGTTTTAAAACCGCATTTGTTAATCCTTTTTCAGAATATCCAACATTAGATATTTTATGTAGCTTTTATAACCGAGATGGGAAGCCTCTGGAAAGTTCTCCGGAATATATTTTGCGTAAGGCAAATGAACAGTTTCGAAAATCTACAGGTTACGATTTTAAAGCGATGGGCGAGCTTGAATATTATGTGGTTAGTGAGGTGGAAGATATTTATCCTTCTATCGATCAAAAAGGATATCACGAATCACCCCCGTTTACCAAGTTTGGACATATCCGGAAAGAAGCCTTAAGCCTTATTTCTCAGTGTGGAGGACAAACAAAATATGGACATTCTGAAGTGGGTAGTTTTGTTAGCGAAGGCCAACTTTACGAACAACAAGAAATTGAATTCTTACCGGTTGATCCTCAAGATGCTGTTGACCAACTTGTAATTGCCAAGTGGATTTTAAGGATGTTGGGTAGTGAATATGGTGTAAATATAAGTTTTGCCCCCAAAATTACGGTTGGAAAAGCAGGTAGTGGTATGCATGTGCATATGTTGTTGGAGAAAGACGAAAAAAATATTATGATTGAAAACGGCAAATTAAGCGATACAGCAAAGAAAATGATTGCCGGGATATTAGATTTAGCTGCTCCGTTAACAGCATTTGGAAATACGATACCCACATCATACTTGCGATTGGTTCCTCATCAGGAAGCACCTACAAATATTTGTTGGGGTGATAGCAATCGATCGGTTCTTGTTCGTGTTCCGTTGGGATGGACCTCTGATACCGGAATGGTAAAAGATGCAAACCCTCAGGAAAAACAAGCCATTCCTTATGTGTCGGGCAAGCAAACGGTTGAGTTGCGCTCAGGCGATGGTTCAGCTGATTTATATCTTTATGTTGCCGGCATTATTGTTGCTGCTCAACATGGGCTGGAAATGAAAAATGCACTTGAATTGGCCGATAAATTGTATATGAGTGTTAATATTTTTGATGAAGAACATAAAGATATCCTGGCTAAGCTGGAGTATTTGCCACAATCATGCTGGGAATCAGCTGAAAGATTACTGGAAAAACGTAAGCATTTTGAGATAAACGGAGTGTTCCCTGCAGGATTAGTTGAACAAACCGCTGAAAATCTTAAATCGTTTGATGATAAAAATTTAAGCGAACGTTTGTATGGTAAAGAAGAGGAATTAAGAAAGCTGGTAAATAAATATTTACATTGGCAATAAGATGAATTAGCCAACAATAAATTAAAGCACATCTTTTTTGGGTGTGCTTTTTTTAATTTAATACATCTGTAAATTCAATATCCTGTGCTGCCAAAACAAAAATCTTACGTGGTATTCCTTTTGTATCTGCCTTAAACTTTTCGTAGTATTTGGAGAAATCGTTATCGGGAGTTTTTAAGCCTAACATAACCATATCTTTTGTTGCAGATTCACGTTCTAAAATATCGCAAAATTTTTCTCCATTGGCTACAATTACTTTTTGTTTAAAATGTAGCCTGAACCGTGTAATGATATCCCGGAGATTATCCTGGGCATCCTTTAACGCTTGTTGGTTAGGAACAACCATTTTTAGACAGATTTCAATATTCTGCCAGTGAGGACTGTTTTGCATTAAGTGCCCTAAAATCATCATCAATGCACCATTTCCTTTTAATCCTCCCCACCATATATCAATGGATTTTTTAGATTTGTAGCCTAAGTGCTTTATGTTTTGTAAAATAATAACATTCCGTCTGGATTTATAAAAATGGCTTATCATCTCTGCGTAAGCATTATGATGAGTTTCCTCTTCAGTATCTCCAAGTAATACGGTATTTGGGATTAGCGTTCCCAATCCGTATGAGTTTACCAATTGTATAGCTCCTTTGAAAGGATCTTCTGAGCGCATTACCCGAACCAGTGTCCGGATATTTTTATTATTTAAATAATCGGTAATTTGTTTTTCGTATGCCGGGATTTTTTCTTGCGCTACTTTTTCCTCATTAAGAATGGTGGCTACTGTTATTAATCCTTTTTCCTGGGTTAAACCATAGGCAAAATCAATTAAATGCCATCGTTTGGTTGGTGCTCCGGAAAGGACAAGTAAATTCGGTCTCCAGCTTTTGGCGTTAGGCTCAAAATTTAATCGTAATAACGCATAGCGTATGATTTGTAATAGCATTCCACTACGTACATCTCCCCACGTAGCTTTAAGTCGCCGGCGCCGCAGCCATAAAAAAACGAGTAAAATAAAGATACTTGCAAATATTGTAGCTACAGCATTGATTAAAACCATAACGGCTATACATCCAAAGGCTCCTAAAAAAGAAAATATCCAATGAACTTTAAACTTGGGGCGAAAAGAAGGGCTATTTAGAAACTTTTCGATTCCGGCCGTTATATTAAGCATTCCATAGGTAGTTAGAAAAAACATGGTAAGTATGGGAGCAATAGCATTTAAATTACCAAAATAAACCGAAACAAGGGTAATGATAATAGTAAAAATGGTTGCTCCTCTTGGAATCTGTTCTTTCCCTGATCCTTTGCCTAAAAAAGAGAATGGTCTGGGTAATACGTTGTCTTTGGTTAATGCCTGCAATACCCTTGGTGCTCCTAATAAACTACCAACAGCGCTTGAAAGGGTTGCTCCCCATACTCCTAGTAAAATTGCTCCACCCCAAAAAGCTATCTGTTGCATGATTAATGGATTTTCGACCAGTGTTTTGGCATCAGCACGGCTGGCTATGATGATGGGAAGTATCATATAAATAATATATCCTGTCCCTATAGCCATAAAAGTCCCTTTAGGTATAGAACGTGCAGGATTTTTTAAATCGCCCGACATGTTTACTCCTGCCATAATGCCGGTAACGGCAGGGAAAAATACGGCAAAAACTTTCCAAAAACCTACCGCCTTTTCTGCAGGAACACCCCACATCTCAATTTGAGAGTTTTCAATGGGACTCCCAAAGAGCAACGATAATAAAGACATAGCAATAACGCCAAGAATAAGAAATTGTACTCTTATCGCTGCTTTAGTAGAAAATAAAGATAAAGTTCCTAAAACTAAGGTCGTAATTATACCTACCAGCTTCATATCTAAACCAGGAAATATAGTAACGATACTTTCTGAGAATCCAATGACATATAAAGCAACAGAAAATGATTGGGCCAGATATAAGGGAATACCGATTGAGCCCCCGATTTCCAAACCCAGCGATCGGCTAATCATGTAATAAGCCCCACCAATACGAACAGGTGTATTGGTAGATATTGCAGCTATTGAAAGTGAGGTTAAAAAGGTAATAGAAGTCGCTAAAGTAACAATTAGCAGTGTTCCTAATAAGCCCACATTACCTACAACCCACCCAAAGCGGAGATACATTATTACTCCTAGAATTGTGAGTATAGAGGGAGTAAAAACACCCCCAAAGGTATTTAATCCGGCTTTTTTATGTAATTGTTTTTTTGCGATAATACTTGTTTTTAATAATTGCCTAACAAAAATATCCTTTTTATTGAAAAAAATTTAAAATATTTTTAAGGAGCAAGTCTTCTTATTTTCCAGTCACTGTCATCTAAATAATACTCTATACGGTCGTGTAATCTGTTAGGGCGTCCCTGCCAGAATTCAAAAGTATAAGGGATTAATATATATCCACCCCAGTTATCGGGTCTTTGAGGAGGTTTCCCTTCAAACTTTTTTTCGTATTCTGATTGAAGATCCGCCAGGTGTTTCCGACTGGGAATTTCACGGCTTTGTGGTGAAGCCCAGGCTCCGATTCTTCGTTTGGCAGGCCTTGTTAAATAATAATTATCCGAAATTTCTTTGGATGTTTTTTCTATTCTGCCTTCAATACGTATTTGTCTTTCCAGCTCAGGCCAAAAGAAAAGTACACTGCCATAAGGATTATCTGCCAGTTGATGCCCTTTTTTACTTTCGTAATTGGTAAAGAAAATAAGCCCCTGGTTTTGAATTTCTTTAAGTAAAACAATCCGGTTCGAAGGCAGTGAATTTTTGCCCGTTGTTGCCAATGACATAGCTGTTGGTTCTTTAACTCCTGCTTTTATGGCTTCATCCATCCAATGTATAAATTGTTTAAAGGGATCTTCATGTACATCTTTTTTTTGAAGTTTTTTTTTCTGATACTCATTTCTTATTTCGTCGTATTTTATATCCATGGCAAGGTTTACTTAATTCGAATTTTTAAGTTTCGCATTATTGATGCTGGCATTTAGTTCAAACCCCAGAATCAGGGCAAAAGAGTTAAAATATAACCACAATAAGATAACCATTAATGTCCCAATGGAACCGTATAATTTATTATACTGCCCGAAATTATTTACAAAATACGAAAAACCAAGCGAAGTTAAAAGTGCTAATATGGTTGCAAGTGTAGAACCTGCTGAAATAAATTTCCATTCTGATTTTTTTGCAGGGGCAAAATAATATAAAAATGAAATGGTAAAAAAGAACATTGCTATGATAACGATCCATTTACCAAACGTAATAAGGTAATAGGTAAGGTCCATTTCGAGCAATCCTAAGTCAACCAATTTAGTTAATACCGATTGCCCAAAAATGATTAGGGTTACCGAGATTGTTACTAAAATAAAAGAAATAAAAACCAGAAAGGTGGAAACCATACGTATGGCTGTCCAGTTTCGGGTATCAATACTGTGATAAGTGTTATTAAATGCTTGTATTAAGGCATGAATAGCATTTGTTGAGAAAAATAAACTGGCTAAGGCTCCAAAGGATAAAATTCCTCCTTTTTTAATCGTTAAGGTAGATACAAGGGTTGATTCTAAGTACTGATAGGCATTTTGTGGCAGAAATTCATGGATTAATTGTAATATTTCCGTTTGTAAATCTTCTACGGGAATAAACGGTATTAAGGTAAATAGAAACAACAAGGTAGGAAAAATAGCCAGTGCAAAATTAAAAGCTATAGCCGATGCTCTTGTGGCTAAATAACCATTTTTTATTCCGGAAAAAAAGAATTTAATGACGTAATAAATAGCTACCCCATTAAATCCGGGGATTGAAATCTCCTTTGCTTTATGACTATAATAATGAATTTTCTGGTTAAAAAACTTGTATTGTGTTTTTTTTGACTGAGTCATTCTATAAAAAACTATTTAATGATTATGTAAATTAAATAGCTTTTAAACTCATATCCAAACTTTTTATTTGGTGGGTTAGTGCTCCAACCGAAATATAATCTACTCCGGCTTCGGCATATTTACGGATATTATCAAGTGTGATTCCTCCCGAAGATTCGGTTTCGTAACGTCCATTAATGAGTTGTACCGCTTCTTTGGTTTGTTCGGGGGAGAAATTATCGAACATTATTCTTTGTACGCCTGCGGTTTCAACAACTTCTTTTAATTCGTCAATATTTCTAACTTCAATTTCAATTTTTATATTTTTATTTGTTCGCTGAAGATACTCGTTAGCTTTTTTTATGGCTGGTCTAATACCTCCGGCAAAATCTACATGATTATCTTTAAGCATAATCATATCATAAAGTCCCATACGATGATTTTCTCCTCCCCCAATTTTAACCGCTTGTTTTTCAATATAACGAAAACCCGGGGTTGTTTTCCGGGTATCTAATATTTTGGCTTTTGTTCCGGCAATTTTTTTTACATACTCGTGGGTAGCTGTTGCAATACCACTCATTCGTTGCATTATGTTTAAAACCAGTCTTTCGGCCTGTAATATAGATTGAATTTTTCCGCTAATGATAAAGGCTCTGTCTCCCGGATTAATATGATTACCATCAAAAAGGAATTGTTCAAACTTTAAGGTGGTATCAATTGAATTAAATACTTCTTTGGCAATCTCCAGTCCGGCTAAAATTCCTTTTTGTTTGATCAGAAGTTGTGCTTTGCCTTTAGCATCTTCAGGGATGCAGGATTTGGAGGAGTGATCACCATTGCCAATATCTTCTTTTATAGCATTTTCTAGAATTGTTTCAAGCGGTTGATTATTCATTTTCAGTTTCAATTCTTAATTGATGAATAAAGGATTTGTCATTTTTAAGTTTGATTAATAAATAAACACGGAATGTCCCATTAAAAGTAATCAGTTTACCGATGGCAAATTTTGATTCTTCTTTCCCCCCCTGATGAACAAATTCAAAACTTTTGGGATGATGATCCACAAAAAATTGATCTATAATTTGCTTGGCTTGTACTTTACTGTAAACATCTTCTTTATCAAGAATTACAAGCTCTATTGTATTGTTGAAATAGCGGGAAAGTTCATCAGCATTTCCCACTTTAAATGCAATGGCTATGTCTCGGGGTATTTCCTGACTTAAAGAAAATGAACCTAAATTAAAAAATAGTGTAAACAGGATTATTAATGGGGTTGCTTTTTTTAAGGTTTTCATTGTAAATTATCTTAAGTTTGCCATATTAGCAATGCAAAAACCGAACCATATTGGCATTAAATTCTGGAAATAAATTAAATTATTGAATAAAAATATAAAAAAATGATTGGATTCACAATTTTAATAAGCCTCTGTATATAGATATCATTTTTATGGAAATTTAAAATGTTTATATCAAATGAAAGTTAAACTTTTAATGGTTGGTAAAACAGTTAAAGATTTTATAGTCAAAGGATTTGACGATTATCAACAGCGGATGATTCATTATTTGCCTTACGAAACAAAAGTTATTCCTGATCTTAAAAGCACAAGAAAACTTAACATGGATCAGCAAAAAATTAAAGAAGGGGAGTTGATCTTAAATCAATTACAGAATTCGGATTTTGTGGTGCTGTTAGATGAACATGGGAAAGAATTTTCTTCCGTTAGTTTTGCCCGATGGATGGAAAAACAAATGATGACCGGGTTAAAAAATGTGGTTTTTGTTATTGGAGGAGCTTATGGTTTCTCAGATGCAGTATATCAGCGAAGTAATTTTAAATTGTCATTGTCAAAAATGACTTTCTCACATCAAATGGTTCGGTTAATATTTATTGAACAATTATATAGAGCATTGACTATTTTAAAAGGAGAACCCTATCATCATCAATAAAAATAACTATATTTAAAATCTGTTTTTATTATAAATTAAAATTGGCTTTGTTTTTGAAGTATTCTTGGTATGGATAATTTTAGAAAAAATATAAGGGGGAAATATTTTTTTGCATTTCTGACTTCGCTGGCTATTGCACTTGTTTTAAACTTAAATATACAATACGAGACTAAGGAAACCACTGAAATTAAAAAATTTCAAGCCGTTGTTTTAGAAAAACTGAATATAACAGAGGATTATATTGCTTTGCTTTCAAAAAACATTGAAACAGGAAATATTGAAGATTTAATGGCTTCTCCCGACTTGATTCCTGCCAGTTTTTTTGAAGACGAAGGGATTGTTTTTCTGGGATATGTTAATGATACTTTAAAATACTGGTCGGATAACCTGGTTCCAATCCAAAATGTAAAACCGAAGGATACGATTTTTCATTCGCTGGTGCAATTGGAAAATGGCTGGTATGTTTCAAAATCTAAACAAATTAATAATATTAAGTTCGTTGGATTAATCTTAATTAAAAATCAATATTCCTTTTCAAATGATTTTATTAAGAATAATTTTCATGAAACATATGGTTTGCCATCCGATTATTCAGTTACTGATAATCCTGATGATGGTTATGGGATAAAAGACAATAACGGGAATTATTTGTTTTCATTATTATTAAAATCAAAATACGGATATAATAAAACCTATATTATCTTATCCTCCGTATTCTATTTGTTGGCTTTGCTTTTTATTTTTGGGTTTATTTATTCAGTCATCTTCAAAATAGATTCTATAAAAAAAAGGCGTATTGTATTATTTGTTTTTTCAGGATTTTTAATAGGTATCAGGTTTCTGATGCTTAATTATAAACTCCCATCTGTTTTTAGTCATTTGGAACTGTTTCAACCTCATAAGTTTGCCATTTCATCTTTAGTTCCTTCTTTAGGAGATTTGCTCTTACATGCGGTCATTATATTGTTTATTATTATTTTAGTCTATAAAGAAAGTAAAATAAATTTTTCTTCGGGGAGTATTTCAAAGTATTTATATCTTGCCTTGTCAGTTATTATAACTTTTGGATATTTTCTAGTGCTGCACTATTTATTTAAAAGTTTGATTATACATTCAAGCATCTCCTTTGATGTATATCAGTTTTACGATCTCTCCTTTTATAGTCTTGTTGGATTTTTAGTGATTGTATTATTTTCTTCAGGATTATTTTTACTCATTGATTGTTTTGCCTGTAACCTGCAGAATTATTTTGAATTTAAACCTTTTGCAGCTTTCTCCTTCCCATTTATTATTGTGTTGTCCCTGTTTCTTCCTTTTCTGAGTTTTAAATTTGAGATCTTCTCTATCATTTTTTTCGCTTTCTTTTATTTCTTTATTGTTTATTTCCGTATTAATAAGAGGGTGTTTACTTATGCAATAAGAATGTTTTTATTGCTTCTTTTTGCTATTTATACCGTTACTTTTATTACTATTGTAAATCGGCAAAAAGACCAGGAAACCCGTAAAGTTTTGGTTGTAAATTTAGCCAATGAACAGGATCAGGTAGCTGAAATGCTCCTGGAAAGTATCGAAACTGAAATTTCCAGGGATACCGTTATCCGCGATTTATTAACATGGCATATACAAAACGAGGGAGCTATACTAGAGCATCTTCAAATGAACTATTTTAGCGGCTATTTCAGAAAATATGACCTTCAGATTTCAGTATGTAATCCGAATGATGAATTAACCGTAAATTACGAGAACAGCACAGAGATTGTTCATTGTTATTCTTTTTTTGAAAATTTATTAGAAAATGAAGGGAATAAACTGCAAGGAAGTAATTTCTGTTTTCTCGACAATTTAAATGGTCGTATAAGTTATTTGGGAAAGTTAGTGTATTATAAACCGGAATGGAATAATGAAGTATCGTTATTTATTACTTTAGATTCTAAGCTAATTAGTCAGGAGCTGGGTTATCCTGAGTTATTGCTTGATGAAAAAATGGGTCGTTCGTCCATGTTGTCGGATTACTCGTATGCAAAATATAAGAACAATCAGTTAATTACTCAATCCGGGGAGTATTCATATCAGTTAGTTTGCCCCGAAGAATGGACTTCCGATGAAGAATTTTATTTTACCAGCGATAATGATTTTGAACATTTAATTTATAAAATCGATAATGAAACCAGTATTGTAATTAGTAATACGAAAGTTACATTTATTGATACCCTGGCATCCTTTTCTTATATTTTTGTATTTTACTATATCTTTTATACCCTTATCTTTTTTATTCTTAGATTTCCAAATAATGTAAAAAGTTTCCGATACGATTTTAAAAATAAAATAAAGGTTTCCATGATTGGATTGCTTTTTTTGTCGCTCATTTTAGTGGGTTCAGGAACTTTATTTTATAATTTTAAACAATTTGAACGAAATCTGCATGAAAGTATAGGGGAAAAATTACAATCGGTATTAGTTGAGATGGAACATAAACTCGGTGGTGAATATCAACTTGATCAAGATTATACCGATTATCTCACCTATTTATTAAATAAATTTTCCAGCGTATTTTATATCGATATTAACTTATATGAACCCAATGGAAATCTTCTGGCTTCCTCACGTCCACAGGTTTTTGAAAAAGGGTTGATGGGAAATAAGATGAATGTGGAAGCTTACCGAAAAATGGTCATCCAAAAAATGGGGAAATATATACATAAAGAACATATTGGAGAGTTAACCTATTACTCAGCCTATGTGCCTTTTGTAAATGACAACAACGAACTGTTAGCGTATTTAAATTTACCGTATTTTACAAAACAAAGCGCTCTGCGTAAAGAAATATACACCATTGTTGTGGCTGTGGTGAATATTTATTTCTTTTTAATTTTATTATCGATCATTATTGCCATTTTTGTCTCAAATAATATTACTAAGCCCCTGCAACTAATTCAGGAGAGATTCCGGGCTATTGATTTGGGTAAAAAGAACGAACCCATTTACTACGAAAGTCAGGATGAGATTGGGAGTTTAATCAAAGAATACAACCGTATGGTTAGTGAATTGACCGATAATGCCGAAAAACTTGCAAAATCGGAGCGTGAATCGGCATGGCGCGAGATGGCGAAGCAGATTGCTCACGAAATTAAGAATCCGCTAACCCCGATGAAATTATCGGTTCAATATTTACAAAAGGCATGGAAAGAACAGGCCCCTGATTTTGACCAGCGGATCGAACGCTTTTCCAATTCACTAATAAGCCAGATAAATAATTTGTCGAAGATTGCTACAGAGTTCTCCAATTTTGCTAAAATGCCCCGGGCAAAGGCTCAAAAAGTGAATATTATAAGAAAACTGGAAGAATCTATAAGTTTGTTTGAAAACACTCACAATGTACACTTTGATACACAATATGATGAAAGTGCCGAAATTTTTGTATATGCCGACCCCGAGCAGGTATTGATTGTTTTTAGCAACCTTATTCAAAATGGTATCCAGGCTATTCCAAACGAACGCAAGGGGGTGATTAAAATTAAGGCGGATAAAATTCCTGATTTTGTAAAGATTACTATCGAAGATAACGGGGTTGGAGTACCCGAAGATTTAAGAGAAAAACTTTTTAGGCCTAACTTTACAACGAAATCAGGAGGAATGGGTTTAGGCCTTGCTATTGTAAAGAATATTGTTGAAAATTCAGGAGGTACCGTTAGATATGATACTCAATTAAAAACAGGAACCTCTTTTTATGTAACCTTTCCTGCATTTAAATCAGTATAATGGTTCGCCCTAAATTAAATTTTAGTTTTTTATTTGATGAAAAGTTTTAACAATCATATAAAATATTTATATATTTGTTATAGCTAGGTGAGTTTTAAATAAAAATTAATGCTTTGAATCGGAAATATTTTTTCATTATACTCTTTTCTCTTTTTGCGGTTTTTTTATCCGAATTGTATGCACAACCCCAAGTTTCCGGAGTTATTAATGCTTATTCAAAGGTAGATTCGGTTTTCCCTACCCAGGATACCATCATGGTTGCTAATCCCGCTTTGTTTAATGAAGGCGATACTGTAATGGTTTACCAGGCAAAAGGAGCCAAAGCATATGTAGAACAGGACGTGTTGACATCCATAGGTAAAGTTCAGCCCTATTCAAATATTTTTTCATCCGGAAAATATGAGATCATAATTATTAGTCGGATAATAAGCGCCCAAAATCAGGTGATTTTAAGAGCTGCACTGGTCAATAGCTACGATCCTGAAGGATTGGTGCAGTTAATACGTGTACCCTCGTACAATAATGTCAGGGTTGCCGGAACGCTGACCTGTGACCCCTGGGATGGAGAAAAAGGAGGAGTGTTGGTTTTGTTTGCTAACGATACTGTTTATTTAGAAGCGGATATAGATGTTGCAGGGAAAGGCTTTGAAGGCGCCGACCCGGTTTTAAGCCAGGGTATTTGTTCTGCAGCTGATTCTTTATATTTTGAGCAATATTTATTTTCCGAATCTTCTGACAGCGTTGGAAGAAAAGGGGAAGGGATTGTTAATTACGATCCATTATATGCTAAAGGAATAAGCCCCTGGGGCAATGGAGGTGGGGGTGGAAACGCCCGTTTTGCAGGAGGAGGTGGAGGTAGTAATGCTTCTCCCGGAGGAGCAGGAGGGAATGAGGATACCATTACCTGTGGACCTTCTCCTGAATATATATTATATGAGTCAGGAGAAAATACGGTGTGGTTTGATCTTAGAGGAAAGGGAGGTCAGCGTTTATTAATTCCATCAGGGATTATTATTAATGATTCTACTATATTTTTAGGAGGTGGCGGAGGTTCCGGAACGTATACCAGTGATTTATATGCCGCAAAAGGAGGAAATGGAGGGGGAGTAGTTATTATTTTAGGCAAAGTTATCATTGGAAATAATCATGAAATTAACGCTAATGGAGAGAATGTAACAGATATATCCACAGCCTCCGGTGCTGGTGGTGGTGCAGGTGGAACCATTGTTTTTGATATGGATCAGGTACAGGGACAGCTGAAACTTCTGGTTACCGGAGGAGATGGAGGTAATACAGAAGGAGCTAATTTATCCGGACCCGGAGGAGGAGGTGGTGGCGGGATGATTCTTTATGGCAAATCCAGTCCTTCCGTAGATTTATCCGGAGGAGCTGGTGGAACAGTTGTTGATAATGTTTATATAGGAAGATATGGTGCTATTGATGGTGACATAGCACAGCGACAACCCATAACAAAACTTCCGCTTACCGGTTTTTTGTTTAACTCAATTAGTCAAAGTCATGCCATATGTTCGGGTGATACGCCAAACCTGATTTCCGGTTCAAACCCCAGAGGTGGAAATGGAATCTATGATTATTCGTGGGAACAAAGCCCGGATGGTGATAACTGGAGTGAAATTACTGATTCTACCAGAAGAGATTTACAGCCCGGCCCTTTATTTGATACAACTTATTTCCGGCGAATTGTTGAATCAGCAGGAATAACCGATGTTAGTGCTCCCATCAGAATTGTAGTACACGAATGGATTGTTGGTAATTACATTTATCCTGATGATACTATTTCCTGTATTGGAAATATAGCCGATACAATCAACGGAACAACCGTTGAAATCGGAGGCGACGGAATTTATAATTATCTATGGCAATCGAGCTTTGATATGGGTAACTGGTCGCCTGTTGATCAATTAAACGATACCGTTTGTTTGCCCGGAGAGGTATTGGATACTACGTTTATCCGCCGGGTGGTTCAGTCAGGAGCATGCCTTGATACCAGTCGTATTGTTCATATTATCGGACTGCCTCAAATTGAAAATAATAATTTATCCGAATCTCAGGAAATATGTTTTGGGCAAATGCCCGAAGAGATTATTGGTGAAAATCCAACAGGGGGGCTAATGATTCAGGATTCTATTAAAATAACATGGCAGAAAAAACTTGAAGGCCAAAACTGGGAAACGATTGAAGATTCTTCACGATTAAATTTTGCTCCGCCCAATCTGGTTGAAACCACTTATTACAGGCGTATTGTTGAGTCTGATGAATGTATGGATATTAGCGACTCGCTAAAAATTAATGTATTGCCTCTCATTGATAATAATTTAATTACCAATAATTCTACCATCTATACTTGCTATGAAACCGAGCCGGAGTTATTAACCGGAGAAGTCCCCGAAGGTGGAGATAATACCTATCGTTACCAGTGGATTAAAAGTATCGACGGATCGGTATGGACTGAAATAACGGACAATGGCACAAACAAAGATTATCAACCTCCTGAATTAACCGAACAAACTTTCTTCAGACGAATCGTTCGTTCCGGAAAAGATAATTGTTGTGTAGATACCAGCAATACCATTGCCGTCAATATTCATCCATTACCTGTTGCAACGATTAATGATTTCGAGGACACAATATGTAGTGGCGAAGAGGTTATCCTTAATTTTAACATTACCTCCGGACAATCACCGTATAGTTTTACTTTCACTGATGGCTATGATTTAACGACTCTAAATAATATCGATGTTTCAGCATATAACCATGAGGTATATCCAACGGTATCTGAAGAAAGTAAAGTATTTAATTATACCCTTGATGGAGTTACTGATGCAAATGGTTGTGCAGCTACCGATTTAACTGGGCTTACTAAAATTGTTGCCTTCGGTTGGCCGGAATCTGATGCAGGTCCTGATGGCGAAGAATGCGTATTGACCTATCAGATGAATGCCGGAATAACCTTAGGTGAGGGGAAATGGAGTCAGCTTGATGGCCCGGGAAATACAACATATGATGATTCTACCCTTGCTACAACAAACCTTTTCGTTGATAGTGCAGGAATCTATCAATATCAATGGAAAGAAATAAACTGGGAATGTGTCGATTCTGCAACGGTTAATATAACTCTGTACGAAAGCCCTTATAATATAGATGCCGGACCAGATACCTCCTTGTTTTTTACCCGCGAATACGAATTGAGTGGATCTTATATTAATCCTGACAATGTTCGTGAATTAACTTCAACCTGGAGCTTTGAAAAGGGATCTGGAAGTATCCTAAGTCCGGGAGATACCGTTACGGTTATCGAGCGTTTAACCGATAATGATGAATCGGGGATTACCGTATTGTGGACTATAGAAAAAGGGGTGTGTGAAATAATTACCGATAGGTTAAATATTAACATACGTCCAATTTTTACGCCTACAGGTTTTACCCCTAATGGTGACCAAGTGAATGATTATCTGACATTTAAAGGACTCGAATTTGCTGATGAAAACAAACTGGTTATCTTTAACCGTTGGGGAACAGAAGTATTCAGTGAAGAAAATTTTTCCAATAATCCGGGATGGGATGGAAAAAATAAAAAGGGATACGATTTACCCGAAGATACTTATTATTATATTTTAACCGTGGTTAATATTGATCCCGAAACAAACAATAAAATTACCAAAACACATAAAGGGTTTATTGTTATTAAAAGACGTTAATGAAGAAGTATTTTGTTTTACATATAAATTTTTTGTTGGGATTTATTCTTATTTCATTTTTATCTTTTTCTCAGGATAATGATTTAGATGATGATTTATTAATTGGCCAACGTTATGAACCGGTTTACAGTCAGTATGAAGTAAACGGGTTAGCCATAAATCCTGCTTATACAGGGAGCCGCGAATGTTTCAGTAATATTATTTTATACCGGAATCAATGGATGGGCTTTGACGGAGCACCAATTACTCAAACTATAAGCAGTCATGCTCCTTTTAAAGATGAAAAAAATGCAGCAGGCCTTTTTCTTTTTCATGAAAAAATTGGTGTTACCGATTATTACGAGATATATGGCAACTATGCTTTCCGGTTTAAGCTGGGAACAGGAAAACTTTCATTAGGATTAAAAGCCGGAGCTACTTTTTACCAGGGAAATTTTGCCGATATCAAGGCCAATCCCGAAGGAGTTAATGATGACATGTATTTGGAAAATGAATCAGAGATTCTGCCCAATTTTGGGGTAGGTATTTATTATTATAACGATCGTTTTTTCGCCGGTGCATCCATCCCCAAGCTTTTGTCCTATAAATACAACGCCAGCGACAAAGTGATGCAATCTGACCCGGAAAATTATGATTTTTTGGTTTCTGCAGGAATACTTATTGGTATTTCAGATAGATTTAAATTTAAGCCATCCTTTCTGTTACGTTATCGCTTAAATAATACGTTGCAGGTAGATGCCGGAGGTAGTTTTATTTTTGCTGATGCCATTTGGTTTGGTGGCTCATACAGGCATAACAACGAATTTGTAATTACCGCAGAATACCAGGTAAATGAGCAAATACGATTGGGTGGAGCGTATGATTTGTCGGTGGGAGATTTAGCCGGAAGAACCAAGGGGTCTATGGAGGTGATTTTACGATATGACTTTAAATATAGAATTAGAGCAGTAAGCCCGAGATATTTTTAAAATGAGAACATTAAAAAACATACTATACTTTATGTTGCTTTTGGGCTTTTCCATACCCTCAAAAGCACAGGATTACTCTATTAGCTTGTTGCCTTTCAATACCGATAAATTTGATGAATTTTCACCGGTATATTATCGGGGAGAAGTAGTGTTTTGCTCCAATCGTAAGAATTCAATTTTTTTTACCTTTCTCGACGAACGCGAAGACCTTCCATTGTATGACTTATACCGGGTAGAAGAAGGGAGAGAAGAATGGGGAAAACCGGAACTTTTTGATAAGGCATTCAAAAGCAATTTTAATGTCGGACCAGCTACGTTTAACAGCACCGGTTCGGAAATATATTTTACCCGTAATATAAAGAATGACGAGAAACTAGGTAACTCCATTGATCGAAACAATAATCTGGGAATATATTTTTCGAAATTTAGCCGTTATCGTGAAGGATGGAGTGAACCAACCCCTTTTAAATACAATAATTCAGATTATAATGTTGCTCATCCTACTCTAAGTGAAGATGGACAGTCCTTATACTTTGTTTCTGATATGGAAGGAGGCTTTGGCGGAACAGATATTTATGTTTGTGAACTTGAAGGTGAACAATGGTCTGAACCCGAGAATCTTGGCCCTGAGATTAATTCAGTAGAAAATGAATTTTTTCCTTATATCCATAGTTCGGGGAGATTGTATTTTTCTTCTGATGGACATGAAGGTCGGGGACGTTTAGATATTTTTTATTCAGAAAAAATAAATGGCGAATGGCACAAACCTATCGGCATGGATCCTCCCATAAACTCCAGATATAATGATTTTGGCTTAATAATTGATGCCTTTCAAAAGAGTGGGTTATATAGTTCCGACAGATCACGGATATCTGATGATATTTACTCATTTGCACCCTTATACCCAATGTTTGAAAATATTAACAAGATGCAGGAAAACGATCATTGCTATGTATTTTACGAAGAAGGAGCGCAAAGCCTTGATTCTACAACTTTTGAATATCAATGGGAATTTAGCGATGGAACCAAAATAAATGGGGAAGAAGTAGAACATTGCTTTGAAAGTGAAGGGGATTATACGATTGAACTTAATGTAATTGATGAAATTACCGGAGATGTTTATTTTAATCAGGCTACTTACCAGCTAACCATCGAGAATATTGAACAGGTTTATATTAATGCCCCTGATACGGTAAGGGTTGGTGAAGAAATAAAATTCGACGGGCGGCAAACGAATCTTAAAGACTTTGAGATTGCCCGATACTACTGGGATTTTGGTGATGGCCGTAAAACAAGAGGTATCGAAGCAACACATATTTATACCGCTCCCGGAAGTTATATTGTTCAGTTAGGTGTTGTTAGTAAAGCAGATAGACAGGGTAACTCTGAAAAACAAGGGGTGTATAAAAACATTGTAGTTATTGGACAGGGAAGAGATCGTCGTCGTATCGACTAACTTATTAAAGATTATACTTATATTGCGTATTAAATTGGATAAATTGATTGGATATGAAAAAAATAATAATTACATCACTTTTGTTATTTGCAGGACTTTATATAATGGCACAACCGGTACCGGCCGAAGATGAAAATATTCCACACCTTATGACGTTTGGACCAAAGGCAGAAACATCATGGGGTGATGATGATTTCTCGCAAACTTTCTTTTTTGTGATTCCCGAAGATCATACCAGTCCAATTTTTATCAGAGTATTTGATCCTGATGTGGGTGGAGAGATTGATGAAATAAACGGATACTGGGATACCAGAATATCATATTCTGTTTATGGAGGAGACGGAGCACATTCTGATGAGGATGCACAGGGTATTGATCCTGCAGGAAATTACAGAAGCGGAAACATGCTGGCCACTAGGGTGTTTGGCGAAAATCCCCGGTACGATAATAACTGGTACACTTTTGGCCCGTTTAATCCAACCGAAGGTGAGCTGGTAAAAAAATATGGGGGATATATTTTTAAAATAATTTGCGAAGGAGTAGAAGGCGATGATGGAAATATGTACCGTTATTTTGTTAGTACTTCCCCAACCGAAAATATTCGAATTGAAGGAGCCAATGCCTTTGCATACGAATATAGTTTCCGAATGCATAATGACCCCAACGAAGTTTCACACATTTATCCATATATTGATGAACGTACAATTTCTGTTGAACAGAAAAATTTTGACTGGGATAGCGATGGGATGATTCGTGTAGTTTCTGTTGCCCGGCAAGGTTTGTTATGTGAAGTATCAGGTGATGACTTGTGGGCTCAAAATCAGTTTAAAATATTAGATGAAGAAATTGGCACCTCTCTGGATTTTCAATTTATTAAAAGAAAGAATCCTCCGGTAAAAAATAACAATGTGGTAATTTCTGTAAAGAACCAATATGGAGAGCTGTTACCATTTTACACCATACCTATTGGTGGTGTACCTAAATATAAATACTCCATTGGCGTAAAAAAGAAAAACAATTAATCTGTTTTATATATGACTCATTCAAAATTAAAATTTTCAGCGATAATTTTCTTTTTGGTATTTATTTGTCAATCGGTTTTTGGGCAAATCTATCAGTTTAAAGAATATAATATCGAAGAAGGATTAAGCCATCCCTTTGTTTATACCATAAGCGAAGATAAAAATGGTTTTTTATGGATAGGTACAGGCGAAGGACTCTGTCGATATGATGGTTTTGATTTTACCTTGAGTAGAGCTGATGATACACTTACAAGCGGATTTGTAACATCAAGTTTTTTAGATAATAATGGTCTTTTGTGGTTTGGTCACAACTCTGGTGAGATAACCTATTATGATGGAACAAATTTTAATCGTTTGGAAACGGAGGATATTTTTAACAGCTCAATAACAGATATTGATGAATCTAAAAACGGGGATATTTGGATTGCTTCTCAAAATAATGGACTGGTAAGCGTAAATGAAAATTTTCAAATTGATACCTTTAAACAAGCTTTTCAGGGTAAGATAGTTTATACCCTGAAAACAGTAAATAATAATCAGTTGCTTATTGGAACCAGTAGTGGGTTGCAGTTATTTAGAATAACAGAAAATAACCTTGAAGAGGTGTATTCGGTTGATGAGTTATCTTATATTTCTGTTCAATCAATTGATAAAGATGAAGCCAACAATATTTATTGGATAGGCACAGGAGACGCCGGTTTTTATGCTTTAAAAAGTAAAGGTGATTCTTTTGAATCTTATGAACTGGTTAATAAAGGGGAACAATATGGATTGGGTTATGAAAATGTACAATCAGTTACCCGTGATAAGGATGGCCAATTGTGGATAAGTACTTTTGGGAATGGTATTTTTAAATTAAATCCGGATAGTGAAGCACAATCGAATGATTTGGTTAACTATTCAACAAAAAATGGTTTGTCAGATAACTTTATTAAACAGGTTCATCAAGACTGGGAGGGAAATATTTGGATTGCAACATACGGAAATGGTTTAGCATACTATATAAGCGAAGCGCTTACTATCTTGTATCAGGATTTAAAGGATTTGAAAGGGAATATATTTTCTATTGAAGAATCTGAAACAAATCTATGGTTAGGTGGAGAAAATGTTATTGTTAAAGTCAATAAACAGAATAATCAAACCAAAACCATTGATCAGTCAAATGGTTTACCTGTAGATAAAATAACCAGCCTATTTTTAGATCCGCAAAGCAGGTTGTGGATCGGAACAGCCAATTCGGGGGTTTACAGAATGAATTCATCAACCAATCAGGTAACCCTTGTGTATAACTCTTCAAATACTTTGGAAAATAATATAAACTGTATTGTTGGTCATGATAATCGGGTATATCTTGGCACAAAAAATGGCGTTTTCGTTTATGATATAACAACCGGTAACCGGAAACTGTATAATACCACCCAGGGTTTACCTCATAATAATATCAAATGTATTTTTATTGATAATGATAATAATCCATGGATAGGAACCAAGAGTAATGGTATTTTTGTATTAAATGATTCTTTACAATATACGATTGCAGGAAATGTAAAGTTGGAATTCACCTCTATTACCCAGGATAGTGACGGTCATATATGGGCAGCAACATACGGCGATGGAGTGTTTAAGTTTATTGAAGATTCGATTAAATATTTTTCTACCGATAACGGGTTAAAATCAAACTATTGTTACAGCTTAATTGCTGATGATAAAGGAAAAGTATGGGTAGGTCATCGTTTAGGAATGAGTAGTATTGATATTCATTCTGATGAAATTGATATATTGGATAAAGATAAAGGAATTACCGGGGATTGCAATTATAATGCCGTGCTAAAGCAAGATGATGGTGTCATATTAACCGGTACGACTAATGGTTTGGTAAGATATGACAGTTCAAAAGACAAGGAAAATAAACTGCCTCCAAAAGTTGTAATATCCAAGATATTATTCTCTGATGAGCCTGTAGATTTTTCTAAACCAATTAACTTACCTTATCAGATACATAAATTAAGAATCAATTATGTAGGAATAAGTTATAGTAATCCCGGTGGGGTAACCTATCAATACAAACTAGATGGTTATGACCTTGACTGGAGTAAGCCAACAACAAGCAAAGAGGCTTACTATCCTCGGGTTGAAGATGGGAATTATACCTTTATGTTAAAAGCATGTAACGCCGATGGTTATTGCATTGAAAAACCACTGGAAATTCAAATAAGTATTCGTCCTCCTTTCTGGAAAACCTGGTGGTTTATTACGTTATCAATTATTATTGGTGTGGTCGCAATTTATTCATTCATCAGATATCGTGAAAAGAAACAAAAACAACTGCAGGAATACCTCGAAAAGGAACTGGATGCAAGAACCGAAGAAGTTGTTAAGCAAAAAGAAATTCTTGAAGTAAAAAATCGAGATATTACCGATAGTATAAACTATGCTCAGCGAATACAATCAAGTATTTTACCTTCGATAAAAACCATTAACGAAAATTTTTCCGGAGCTTTTGTTTATTTCAAACCTCGCGATATTGTTAGTGGCGACTTTTACTGGTATGATAAAGTAAATAAAGATAAATTTTTAATTGTTTGTGCCGACTCTACAGGACATGGAGTTCCCGGAGCATTCATGTCTATGATTGGAACTACTTTAATTAAAGATATTTGTTTGCGATCAGATGTGGATTCTCCATCCGAAGTGCTGAAAAGACTTGATACAGAATTGCAGGGGACACTAAACCAGAATGTTGAAGCTGAACGAGCCAATGATGGGATGGATATTATTGTTTGTGAAATTGATGTGAAAACACATTACATGAGATTTTCATCAGCCATGCGTCCAGTGGTTTTATATAAAAATAAGGAACTTCAATATGTGCGGGGAAACAAAGCATCAATTGGGGGAGATCCAAAAGCGGAAAAACAATTTGAAAATATTGGCTTCCAATTGAATAAAGGCGATATTGTGTATATGTTCTCCGATGGATATCCCGATCAATTTGGTGGTCCAAGAGGGAAAAAGTTTAAAATGGATCGTGTGAAAAATATGCTTGCCGATGTATGCGATAAGCCTATAGAAGAACAGCAGGAATATGTTGCTAAAACGTTTGACGAGTGGCGGGGCAGGTTACAACAAGTAGATGATGTGTTGTTTATGGGTGTTAAGATTTAGCTTGTTCTGTATCATTAATATCAATAATATTATTAATGATAGCATAAATGGTTAAGCCCGGAACGGTTTTAATTCCCAGTTTCCGGGTTATATTTTTCCGGTGAGTTACTACGGTGTGACTACTTATAAAAAGTTGGTCTGCAATTTCTTTGTTGGTATAACCCAACGCAATATATTTTACAATGCTTGCTTCACGGGTACTGATTTCTTCTTGTTTCTTCTTCTTTTTATAGGTAGCCTGCTTTTTGTCTATTAAGTGATTTATTTTTTTTAAAATAGTGCTTTGGGTATCATTGTAATATATGATTTCTGCAAATGAGGGTTTAACAGTATCTTGAGGAGGGGTGTTTAATAATGCTATAGTACGGGTTTTACATACATATTTTAATATATCCTCCATTTTGTTGTGCTTAAAAATAGATGGATTAATGATTATAAAATCGGCATCGGTTTTTTTTAAGATATTCTGAGCTTCATCTTCACTATCAATACTGTGAATAACCTTTGTGGATGGTATTTTCGAGATCTCTGCAGCTAATCCTTTTCTTACAAGGAAAGATGTATCACATATAATGAAAGATATGTTAGCCATTGGTTTATTTTTCTGAAAATCTTTTTCGGATCACCCTTTCCATTTCCCGAACCTTAGGTACCAGCACTTTATCTTCAATTCTTGCATGGTCATTTAAATCTTGCTCAAGGGTAAAAAGTTCGTTGAGCAACTTGTTACAAAGCTCAAAGTTCTTAGGTTGAGGTAAATATTTTATAATGATATTTTTTAAGTCGAATAATTTTTCTTCAATATTATCATGCTCACGCTCAAATACATCGATTGAATATTCTTCCATAAGTTTTATGGTTTTTCTTTCGGTTTTTTCCGAAAGAAATGCTTTCTCAATAGCCAGTGTGTATGGAAAAACTACTTCATCTTCACGTTGAGTATGGTTTTTCAATTCCTGCTTATAATCGTTAAAAAATTTTTTAAGTAAGGTAAGATTACTTTTTTGAGTATAACAATTATTAACCATTTGCTCCATTAAATTTTCTATTTCGGGCACTTTTACCTGATGGTAATAATCATGTGTTTTCTTTAAATAATCATTGATTAGCGTAATAGAAAATGATTGAAGATGTTTTTTTGGAAAATAATCTTCGTTTACAAATGTGTTGATTATTTCAAGAAAAAAATCCAGGTCAACCTGATGTTGCCGGCAAATATCTTCAATTGTTTTATCGCCAAAACCCAGTGCTATTTCAAAACGGTTTAGAACCGTAAGTGTGCTGTAATTCAGGTGAATTACATCCGCCATTTTATTGTCTTTGGTAATAATCATCTTATTGGTTTTTCAAATGATATCATCATAACAAAAGAAGGGATTATTTGTTAAATCCATTCTGAAATAATTATTTCAGGGGTACTTTCAGTGTTGCTTTTGTGCTTAGCCCTATCATAAATATAAAAATCAAAGATAAGGGTGTCGTGGACAATTTCCGTAAAATATATTTTGATTTCGATTTCTCCTTTTAAATATTCTCGATAAACACCACCTTCCATGTAAGGTATAATGTAGGATATTGTTGTATCTCGTACAAATTGATTGTTTTCTTTGTAAAACCGGGTAATAAATGTGTTATAAACTTCTGTTGTGGTCGTGTCATTTGCTGATTCCTTATTAGGATCTATGCCAATATCTCCATCTCCATCAATAAAAGAAAATTTTAAGCGGCCAATAATATTTTCAAAACCGTTTTCTGTTTCTTCGGCCAGGGTAAAGCTTTTGAATTTAATTTCCGGAGTATCAGCGTATTGTTCTTCTTTGTCGCATGATAACAGAAACAATAATAATGAAAAAAGAAATAAAATTTTTGTTCTCATTTTTTGTCATTTTTTTCTCATATAAACCTGTACAGGTGCCCCGGTAAAATTAAAATGTTGCCGAAGTTTATTTTCTAAAAAGCGTTTATAAGGCTCTTTGACATATTGAGGCAGGTTACAGAAAAAAGCAAATGAAGGGTAGAAGGTGTTAAGCTGGGTAATGTATTTAATCTTCACAAATTTTCCTTTCACCGATGGGGGAGGATAATTTTTAATTTCCTCGAGCATTATTTCATTAAGCTTTGCTGTGGAAATCTTTTTCTTTCGGTTTTCATAAACTGTTTTTGCCTCTTCTAATACTTTATGGATTCTTTGCTTGTTTACAACCGAAGTAAAGATAATAGGAACATCTGTAAAAGGAGATATTTTTTGTTTTATCTGCTCTTTATATATTTTTGATGTATTATTTTCCTTTTCAATTAAATCCCATTTATTGATTAAGATTACCAGTCCTTTTTTATTCTTTTGAACGAGCTTTAAGATGTTTAAATCTTGCGATTCAATTCCGTGGGTAGCATCAATTAGAAGCAGGCTCACGTCGGCTCTTTCTATTGCTCTTATAGAGCGCAATACGGAATAATATTCGAGATTTTCGCTTACCTTTCCTTTTTTTCGTAATCCGGCAGTATCTACAATATAAAAATCGTGATCAAATTTGTTGTATTTAGTATAGATTGAATCTCTTGTAGTTCCTGAAATAGGAGTAACAATGTTTCTTTCTTCGCCAATAAGTGCATTGATTAAGGACGATTTACCCACATTAGGCCTTCCTACCACAGCATATTTGGGGAGGTCTTCTTCGTCACCTTCATCAAGATTTACATTTTTTATTTCTGTTACTATCTGGTCGAGCAGCTCGCCTGTACCGCTTCCATTAATTGCCGATACACAAACAGGGTCTCCCAGTCCAAATTTATAGAACTCATTCGAATCAACAATTCGTTGGTTATTATCTACTTTATTTACCACCAGGAATACTTTTTTGTTGGTTTTTCTCAGTATTTCGGCCATAGCCTCGTCAAGGTCGGTGATTCCGTTGGTCACATCAACCAAAAAAATGATAACCTGAGCCTCTTCAATGGCAATGTTTACTTGTTTCCTGATTTCTTCTTCAAAAACATCGTCAGAATTACGCACATATCCACCGGTATCGATTACCGAAAACTCTTTGCCTGCCCATTCGGATTTGCCATATAATCTATCACGCGTAACACCGCTTGTTTCATCAACAATAGCTTGTTTGGTTTCAGTTAACCGGTTAAATAAGGTTGATTTGCCTACATTAGGCCTTCCTACAATTGCAACAATCATTTTTTATTCGGTATTAATAAATTAATTTTTCTAAAATTTTATCCAGTAAGTCAAGAATCTCTCTTGCTTCTTTTTTTAGTTGTTCTTTTTGATCTTGTAATTCCTTGTTATTGATTGGATCCATTTTTTTTAATTGCTCTGAAATTTTAAGCGTATTGTTGTGGCATTCCCTTAAATTGTTGGCAAAATCATCATTTTCTTTGGAATCCATTGCAGCAATAAATTTTAGCGAAACACCACCGGTATAATGCTTTAATTCATCGGTATTTATCTCAGGGACGGTTTTGTTGAGACTTTTTATAAAACCAATGCCCTTTACAGTGAAATTATATGTCTTATCTTCAAGCTCTTGCATTTTAATGCTAATTTAAAGGGTATAGCCAAAATCTTTAAGGTCTCTTTCTTTATCTCTCCAGTCTTTGCTCACTTTCACAAAAAGTTCGATAAAAACTTTTTTGCCAAAAAACTGCTCAATGTCTTTCCGTGCTTCGGTTCCTGTTTTTTTCAAAGCTTGTCCTTTGTGTCCAATGATGATCCCTTTTTGCGAAGGTCTTATGACATTTATGGTTGCCGCAATACGCAAAAGTTCTTCGGTTTCTTTAAATTCTTCTACTTCAACTTCTACCGAGTAGGGGATTTCTTTGCGGTAATTGTATAGAATTTTTTCACGAATAATTTCGGACACAAAAAAACGTTCCGTTTTATCGGTTAGCGAATCTTTAGGATAAAAGGCCGGCCCTTCTGGTAACCATTCTAAAATACGCCTAAAAACCTGTTCCAGGTTAAAATTATTTGTGGCTGAAACCGGAATGACTTCTGCCTTGGGTAAAATTTTTTCCCATTTTTCAACTAAAACATTCAGCTCTTCCTGGTTCGATAAATCAATTTTATTAATTAATAGCAGAATAGGTACCTTCGTTTGTAATAGTTTATCAATATATTGCTGATTCTTATCCATTTTTTCAACCACATCGGTAACGTAGAGAAAAATATCTGCATCTTCGAAAGCACTGCCCACAAAGCGCATCATTTTCTCCTGAAGTTTATAGCTTGGTTTTAAAATCCCGGGAGTGTCAGAATATACAATTTGATAATCGTCACTATTTACAATGCCTAAAATTCTATGACGCGTGGTTTGCGCTTTAGGCGTAATAATCGATAACTTTTCTCCAACCATCTGGTTCATAATGGTTGATTTTCCTACGTTCGGATTTCCAATAATGTTTACAAATCCTGATTTGTGTGGCATAAAAGTAAGCTTAAATTTACGTACAAAGATAAGAGAATTTTTATCTATATGGATAGATAATCTTTTTGTTCTGCAGCATGATTTACAAACCGATGGTTAAACTGATTTTATACGAGAAGTTGTCTGCAGTTTTATCAAAAGCATAAGGACCGTAACGGTAAAAAATACCAAATCCGTATCCTAAAATTGATTGAGAAAGGATGTTGTTAATCAGCATTCCACATTCATAATATCCTTTTTCGAAGGATTTTACAGGCGCAGCATATTGATTTGTTTGGCCGGAAAAATCTCCGATACTAAAATTGTTAATTAAGACCAGTTGGGGTGCAAAATTTTCAGTTTTCCATAAGATGCTTCCAAAATTGTGCTTTAAGAAAACAGAAAAAAAACGGTGGGCATAAAACTCGTTCATTCGCATGGTTCCAAAACTGTTTTCGGTTTCCAGGCTAAAAGGCTGATAACTCGCATGTCCGTTGTAGAGTTTGGTTAAGGGAATATCTCCCTCGATGAACCCTCCGACAAGGGTTATGTTGCTATTCCCGATGGTTTTGCTTTTTATTGTTTGGCTGATTCTGGCCTCGTATTTTGTATAATCAAATTCACCTTTTAGCCACTGTGTTCCTTTGATAATGTTGATATTCCATATTGGATACCGGGTGCCCAGCGAATATTTTGTTTTTAACGTTTGCATAAATTTCTCGTTATAAGCATACCGGAATTGTACACCTACCTCGTTAAACCCATATTCGCTGGTTGCTGTTGCAGAGATATCTTCACTTAAATAATTATTGATGCTGGTAATAAACGATTGATTAAAAAACAGGTTTGTTGTAAGGTATTTCAAGCTTAGGAAGCTGAATGATACTTCATATTTTTCTTCCAGATCCATCTCTTCTATCATAAATTTTCGAAAAAAGGCAGAAGACGATAAATCGGGTTGCTCTAAAAAACGGTAGCCGCCTTTTTCTTTTACGTCGTAGGTATATAAAAAATGAAGTTTACTTTCGGTTTTTTGATGAATATTCAATATTAATTCACTACCATATTTCCAGGTTTTATCTTTAAAACCATAACCAAAATAACCACCAATGGAAAAGTATGGTGATATTTTATCATTGGTCATAAGTCCTAAACCAAGCCGGTAGCCTTCATGTCCATTATAATCCATAATCTTATTCAACGGGAGGTCGAAATATTTAACCGGAAGATTCCCATTCATTAATGTTTCCAGAATTGAAATATTTTGTTTCAGCTTAAAAGCTTTGCTTAAGCTGTCGATCATTTGATAGGTTTCTTTATCGATTTCCTGCACTGGCTGAGCCCCTTCGGTACTCCAGTAACTTTCTGGTTGATTGAGTGCATCTTGCGCAACGTTTTCTTTTACCGGAATAAAATCTTCTTTATGAAAATGCGGGTTAACCCGGATGTCTTCGATATATGAAGTCCCATGAGCAACGATATTATATCCGCCCATTTCCGATGAAGCGAATCCATTATTGAAAGTGATTGTTGTCATTAATTCTTTGGGAAACCAATGTTCATTTTCAATGGGTTCATAATTTTGTGTGATTTTAACCGTCATACTCTGATCCTCTTCGATGGTTTGTGCAATAACCGATTGAATAGCATATTTGTTGACGTTTATGTGTAAAAACCCTTTGAGTCCCTCAACGTTTTTTTCTTTTTTGGGGCGGTATGAAATCACATAAATGCTATCCCCTCTCTGGTTGTATAATGTGTCCTGCAGCAGGAAAAAATAATTTGAGGCGCTATTTTCACTGATGGGGTTGAGATAATGTTTGTCTAAAATTTCAAAAAAATCATTATAAAAAGAAAAAGCCTTAACCTGTGATGCAATCAGTGAAAAAACAGGGTCCCTAAACCCTGAAACTTTTGAAGCTACAATCTCTTCTGAATAGATGTCGGGGTGTAAGAACTTTTTTTTATTTATTGTTTCTGTTAATAATAGATGATGATTGGCAGTATCTTTATCCATTGATTCTTTCGTCATTGAATCGGGTGTTATCTTGATTTTTTCTTTAATCGTAAAGTGCATCTTATGATGCGAGGTAAATGCAAACGATTCTAAGTTTTCAGGGTTATTTATTTTCCTGTTTTGAATTACTTTTTCGATGATCTCTTCGGCAGGATTTTTCCCCGGAAGGATATCAACGTTATCTAGATTATAAGTTTTAGGATGTAGCTCAACAATAATGTTTTGTCTGGTGTCCGGTCGAATCAGTATTGTGTCGGGATGATACCCCGGGTATTTAAAGCATAGTTTTTGTCCCGGATGGTGATAATTGATAGTAAATATCCCATCAGTGTTGGTTGTCTTGTCTGATGGTGTATTTTCTATATAAACATTTACAAATGGAAGAGGAACCTTTGTTTTGAAATCGACAACCTTACCTTGTATATTCTGTGCGTAAACAGATTGAACAAAAAAAAGAGCAAGAATAAAAAAAACAATCTTTTTATACATTATAACTTCTTATTTCTTCATGCTGTTTTGTTAGGATGAATGAGAAGAAATATCATTATTTAATGAAAAGACTTCTTTTTTAGATTAGAAATCTCCAGCGGGGTTAAGAACCTCCATTTCCCTCTGGGAAGATTTTTTTTGGTTAATCCGGCAAAATAAACACGGTCAAGTTTTTTTATCTTATACCCTAACGATTCAAAAATGCGACGTACAATCCTGTTTTGTCCTGAGTGTATCTCAATGCCTATTTGTGTTTTATCATCTTCTTCAACATAACTTATGGCATCAGCTTCTATGTAATCTTCGTCCAGTTGTATACCTTCTACAATTTGCACCATATGTTGTTTGATAACGTCTTTATCCAGTACAACGTGGTATATTTTTTTCTTTTTGTATTTTGGGTGTGTAAGTTCTTTGGTAAGTTCTCCGTCGTTGGTTAAAAGTAAAACACCGGTAGTGTTTTTATCCAGCCTGCCTACGGGATATACCCTTTCGGGACATGCATTTTTTACCAGGTCAATTACGGTTCTGCTGGCGTGTTTGTCTCTAACTGTTGAGATAACATCTTTTGGCTTATTGAGTAGTATATAGACTTTTTTTTCGCGGCTTACTGCTGTGCCTTTATAACGAACAACATCTTTTGGTAAAACTTTAACACCCAGTTCGGTTACTTTTTCTCCATTTACGGTGATGAGCCCTTTTTGAATTAAATCATCTGCTTCGCGGCGTGAACAAACTCCGGAATTGGCAATATACCGGTTTAGCCTTATGGGTTCATTAAATCTTTTAGGCTTTTCCCCGGGTTTTTTATATGGTTTGGTTGATTTATCAAATTTTCTTTTTGGCTTAGCCGATTTTTTATTTTTTTTATTTTCCATGTCTCTACTCTAATGGTTTAAGTGATAGGTGATTTAATGCTTTCTGCAAAGTTAATATAAATATTGGTCGCTGATATTCATTTTGGACATTATATTACTTGTTTTAAATTTTTCTTGTTAAAATGTTTTAAAATATCTTCTAAGTAAAACGAATGATCTATCTTTAATGGATTTTTTAAACGTTAAAACTAAAATTAAGTCTAATTAACATGACCTTGATAAAATCAATATCAGGAATACGGGGAACAATAGGGGGTAATGCGGGTGAAGGGTTAAGCCCGCTTGATACTGTGAAATTTGTTTCAGCTTACGGGCAGTGGATAAAAAATAACCATAAAGAAACTAAATGTAAAGTGGTCGTTGGGCGTGATGCCAGGATATCCGGAGAGATGGTTAATCATCTGACTGTTGGTACATTAATGGGGCTGGGTATTGATGTGGTAAACATTGGAATGGCCACAACCCCAACCACAGAAATCGCCGTTACCGAAGAGAATGCACAGGGAGGAATAATCCTGACAGCAAGTCATAACCCCAAACAGTGGAATGCATTAAAATTACTGAACGAAAAGGGCGAGTTTTTATCAGCAGAAGAAGGAAAAGTAATATTGGATTTGGCTGAAAAAGAAAATTTCACCTATGCAGTAGTCGATAATTTAGGAGAATATTCAGAACGAACCGATATACTGGATATTCATATTCAGAAGATTATTGATTTACCTTTGGTGGATATGGAAGCTATAAAAAAAGCAGCATTTGCTATTGCTGTTGATGCTGTAAATTCTGTTGGAGGAATAGCTATTCCAAAGTTGCTAAAAGCACTGGGTGTTAAAGAAGTTATTGAATTATATTGTGATGCTACGGGTGATTTTCCTCATAATCCGGAACCTTTACCTGAGCATTTAACACAAATTTCAAAGGTTGTTAAAGACCAGAAAGCGCATCTGGGTTTTGTGGTTGATCCGGATGTCGACCGTTTGGCTATAATAAACGAGGATGGAACCATGTTTGGTGAAGAGTACACGCTGGTTGCTGTAGCCGATTATATCCTGCAAAATAAAAAAGGAAATACGGTGTCGAACCTTTCATCATCCAGAGCCTTACGTGATATTACCGAAAATCATGGAGCAAGCTATTTTGCCTCAGCGGTAGGCGAGGTAAATGTGGTAAAAAGTATGAAAGAGCATGACGCGGTAATTGGCGGTGAAGGAAATGGAGGCGTTATTTATCCTGACATCCATTATGGTCGGGATGCACTGGTTGGTATTGCCTTGTTTTTAACACATCTGGCAAAATCAGGAGAAACATGCTCTTCTTTAAAAAAATATTATCCGCAATATGCAATTATTAAGAATAAAATGCAGCTTACTCCCGAGATGGATGTGGATAAGGTTTTATTAGCGGTTAAAAATAAATATGCACACCACAAAGTTCTAACGATTGATGGCATAAAAATAGAATTTGATCACGGCTGGGTACATTTACGAAAATCAAATACCGAACCCATCATAAGAATTTATGCCGAAAGTAAGGATGCTGAGAGTGCAAATAAGCTGGCAAGTGACGTGAAAGATGAAATACAAAAAATAATCTAACATCAAATTATTATAACGAATGAAACGAAAATATTATATTTTAATTATTATCTCTTTGGTGATTGTTGTAGCAATTATTTATTTCAGTTCAGGCAAAGAACAAATTCAAAAACAACTTACCGTAAATGTTGAAAAAGGAGAGTTTGAAATATTAGTTACAGTAACTGGTGAATTGCAGGCTATAAGTTCGGTTGATATTATGGGACCATCCGAATTGAGAAACAGCAGAAGTATACGAATAAGGGATATTAAGATTCAGGATTTGATCCCTGAGGGAACTGTCGTAGATTCGGGCGATTATGTAGGTGCTCTTGATCGATCAGAGGTTGGGACTACGTTAAAAGATTTTGAAGATGAATTGGAAACTGTAGAGTCACAGTATCTTAAAACAAAACTTGATACGACCATGCAACTGCGGGAGTTAAGGGATCAATTGGTTAACCTGAGGTTTGCATTGGAAGAAAAACAGATTGTGTTGGATCAAAGTAAATTTGAACCACCGGCAACCATCAGACAGGCAACGATTGATCTTGAAAAAGCGCAACGTGCTTTCGAGCAGGCAAAAGATAATTATCTGTTAAAAGAACAACAGGCAAAAGCCAATATGCGTGAAGCTACCATTGAGCTGGAAAAAGCACAAAGAAAAGTTCGGGAGTTAAAAGGTGTATTGAATAAATTTACCATTTTTGCTCCGCAAGGCGGAATGGTTATTTATAAAAAAGAGTGGAGCGGTCAAAAAAGAAAGGTGGGGTCAATGATTAGTCCGTGGGACTTAACCGTAGCTACGTTACCCGATCTTTCAGCCATGGCTTCTAAAACGTATGTTAATGAAATAGATATCAGTAAAATAAAGAAAGGACAAAAAGTACGAATAGGTGTAGATGCATTTCCTGATAATAAATATTCCGGAGTTGTTGCTGATGTAGCAAATATTGGAGAACAGCTACCCAATACGGATGCTAAAGTTTTTGAGGTGATTATCGAGGTTGATCAAACAGACAGTATTATGCGACCTGCCATGACTACAAGCAATCAGATTATTACAGATGTTTATGAGAATGTGTCTTATATTCCTTTAGAAGCTCTCCATAATGAGGATAGTTTAACCTTTGTGTATACAACAACCCATAAAAAACAAATTGTTGTAACCGGGGCGTCGAATGAAAACTTTATTATTATTGAACAAGGGTTGAATGAAGGAGATGAAATATATCTGTCTATTCCAGAAAACAGGGATAAATTTAAGCTTGCCGGCGAAGAATTAATTCCAGTTCTTCAAGAACGTGAAAGGTTGAAAAGAGAAAAACAAGATAACAGTAAAAGGCCTGTGGATGAACCTAAAAGGCCAATGTCCGGTAAAAGAAGACAACAATAATTGGTGGAGAAATGTTTAGAAGATATTTTCATGATATAGAGATAGCCATTGAATCCCTGTTGGATAATAAGTTGAAATCTGTGTTAACAGCACTGGGAATAATCTTTGGTACAGCAGCTGTTATCAGTATGTTAGCCATTGGAAACGGAGCTCAACAGGAGATCCTGGAACAGATTAAGATGGTTGGGGTTAATAATATTGTAATAACTCCTGTTATCGACCTTACAGAAGAGGGAAGTGGAGAAAGTAGCAGCAGTGAAAATGGCGAAACAAAAAAAGAAAGATTTTCTCCGGGATTAACCATGGAGGACATAAATGCTATAAAAGATATTGTTCCATCGGTTCATAAAATAACCCCTGAAATAGTTGCTAACTCATATGTTGTACAAAGTGGGAAAAGAGTTGCTGCTAAGGTGATTGGTGTGGATAACGACTATTTTGATGTTTATAATATTAACCTTGAAAGAGGAAACTTTTTTAGCGATACGCAAATTGAAAAGGGTTTGCCGGTTTGTGTAATTGGTGCTAATATTAGTGCAAAAGTGTTTAGCGATGTTGATCCTGTAAATAAATACCTGAAATTTGGACATGTTTGGTTAAAAGTGGTTGGTGTTTTAAAAAAAACAGATGTTAATCTTTCGGCTGCCGAAAATATGGGGGTAAATATCGTGAACGATAATGTTTATATTCCGGCACAAACCATGTTGCTGCGTTATAAAAACAGGGCTTTGGTTAATTCTAAAAGCTTGCAGGGTGGTTCAGCAAGGGGTGGCCGTTTCTTTTTTACATTTTCGGGAGGTCAGGAAGAAACATCGTCTAATTATCACCAGTTAGATAAAATTATTGTACAGGTTCATGAAACCGAACAACTTACTACAACTACCGAAATATTGAGCCGGATGCTATTTCGCAGGCATATGGAGGTTAAAGATTACGAAATAACCGTCCCTGAGTTATTGCTAAAACAACAACAGCGGACCAAAGATATTTTTAATATTGTACTTGGAGCTATTGCCAGCATTTCTTTAATTGTTGGGGGAATTGGAATTATGAATATTATGTTTGCCACGGTAATGGAACGAATTAAAGAAATTGGAATTCGCCTGGCCCTGGGAGCTAAGAAAGCCGATATTATTGCGCAATTTTTATCTGAAGCCATTCTGATTAGTGTGTCGGGTGGACTCATTGGTGTTTTTCTGGGCATTGTTTTCTCTAAGCTAATTACCAAATTTGCAGATATACTTACCATCGTGTCTCCAGGAGCTGTAATCATAGCTTTTGGTGTTAGTGCTATTATTGGTGTTATTTTTGGATTTTCTCCTGCCAAGAGAGCCGCTGAAAGAGATCCCATTGAATCGTTAAGGTATGAATAAATTATTTTTTAGGTTATGAGTAAACAAAAGTTTTTTAAAACGATAATATTTATTTTTGTTGGTATAATTTTTATGTTTAAAGGTAAAGCCCAACCTTCCTTCACCGAAAAACTAACCTTTGATGAGGTAGTGCAGCTAGCCCGTAAACAGTCGCCCGATGCAATTATGGCAAAACATCGTTTTAGGGCAAGTTACTGGGAGTTTAGAACGTATAAAGCCGATTATTTGCCCAATTTATCGCTTAGCTCTACATTCCCTGAGTTTAGCCGAGCCATCAAGAAATATCAAAATGCTGACGGAACCTATACTTATGTTGAAGATAATCTAAACAGTTCTACAGTAAATTTAAACCTTAGGCAAAATGTGGGTTTTACAGGCGGACAAATTTTTGCCACCTCAAACCTTACCCGCCTCGATGAGTTTGGCGATAGCGATGTGAATACATCTTATTTGTCAACACCCATTAGTATAGGCTACAGGCAACCTGTGATGTTTTATAACGAGTATAAATGGCAAAAGAAGATTGAGCCCTTAAAATACGAAGAGTCCAAAAAAGAGTATATCACATCCCTTGAAAATGTAGCGCTTAAAGCTGTAAGCTATTTTTTTGATTTGGCGCTTGCTCAACAAAACCTTCAAGTGTCTGAAATTAATTATTCAAATGCCGATACTCTATATCAAATTGCCGAAGGGAGATATAATATCGGGACTATTGCTGAAAATGAGCTCATGCAGATGGAGCTAAGCTTGCTTAATGCAGGATCCGAGTTAAATGCAGCAAGAGTTGATCTTGAAATTAAAAAATTTCAACTGCGCTCATTCCTTGGATTTAATGAGAAAGTAGATTTAAAATTGATTATTCCTAAAGAAATTCCTGAATTAACCGTTGAGGTTGAAGATGCACTGGCAAAGGCAAACGAAAATAATCCCGACATCATTGCATTTGATCGACAGCTGATTGAGGCAGAACGGGATGTGGCCAAAGCCAAATCTGAAAAAGGGTTGCGAGCTGATTTATTTGCAAGTATAGGATACACCCAGCAATCGCAGGAATTTTCAAATGTTTACGTAAATCCTCAGGATCAACAAAGATTTACTCTTGGCCTTGAAGTCCCGATATTAGATTGGGGACTGGGACGCGGACGTTACAAAATGGCACAATCGAGTCAGGAAGTCATTAAAACAACCGTTGAGCAGGCTAAAACCGATTTTGAGCAGAATGTTTATCTAAATGTTATGCAATTTAATTTGCAGGACGATCAGGTAGTCATAGCCGCAAAGAGTGATACTATTGCTCAAAAACGATATGACATGACTAAACAACGGTTTTTAATAGGAAAGGTAGATGTGCTCGATTTAAATGTTGCCCTTTCGGAGAAAGATGGAGCCAAAACCAATTATATTGCGGCTTTAAGAAAATACTGGTCGAATTATTATACCCTCCGTAAAATTACGCTTTATGATTTTTTAGAAGATAAACCACTCGATGCAAATTATGACCAATTGATTGAATAAAATAAGCAAAGAAAGATGAGATAGAGATATTTATTTTGAAATCTGTTCATCTTAAATCTTTTTAAAAGGGTGTTTCTAAAAAATAATTTTATCTTTGCACGATAATTTGTATAGAAAGTAAAATAGTATTAGTAAAATTTATAAAACAGAATAACAAATGCAGATTAAAGGAGCTATTAAGTTTTTGGCTGGTGCGTTAGCCGTAATATGTATTTATTACCTTTCGTTTACCTGGGTTACAACACGCATTTATAATGATGCAGAAGAGTATGCAACTGAGTATGCAGCGAATCATCCCGACGAAGATGTTGAAATTAACGATTTAGAATATCAATATCTTGATTCATTATCGGGTGAGGTTGTTTATAACCTTGGAATAAGAAAATACACATTTAGAGAATGTCAGGAAAGAGAGATTAATCTTGGCTTAGACCTTAAAGGGGGAATGAATGTAGTGCTTGAAATATCGGTTGAGGATATTATCAAAGCGTTGGCCAACAATAGTACTGACTCAACTTTCCGTGAAGCCATAAGTTTGGCTAATGAATACAGGATGGAAAGCCGCGAGGATTATATTACCTTATTTGGAAGGGCATTTAACGAAATTGATCCTGATGCTCGTTTGGCAGCTATTTTTAATACCATTGAGTTAAAAGATAAAGTTGATTTTAATTCAACCAACGAAGAGGTGTTAGATGTAATTCGTGCGGAAGCTCAAGATGCTATTGATAACTCATTTAACATTCTTCGTAGTCGTATCGACCGTTTTGGGGTTGTTCAACCCAATATTCAAAGAATGGAAGCTGCCGGTAGAGTGATGGTTGAGTTGCCCGGAGTAAAAGACCAGGAACGTGTTCGGGACCTGTTGCAGGGAACTGCAAATCTTGAGTTCTGGGAAACCTATAATAATACCCAGATTTATCCCTTTTTACTTCAGGCGAACGAGAGAATTCATACAATAGAGCAGGCGCAAAAAGAAATGGAGAAAGAAGAAACCTCCGAAGAAGTTGAGGTTGTTGAGGAAGTAGCTGATGAGTTAGATGCCGAAGAAGAAGTAGTAGAAGAAGATTTGTCATTGCTGGATCAAATTGAATCTGAAGAGACAGAACAGGATTCTGCCTCCTTAACAGATGATCAACTTTCTGAAAGATATCCATTATTTTCTATATTAAGACCTAGCATTAATCCACGAACCAATCAACCGATGGAAGGTTCTGTTATTGGTATGGCTCATTATAACGATACATCGAAAGTAAATGCTTACCTGAATATGAAGCAGGTTCGTTCTATATTCCCTCGTGATATCAGCTTTAAGTGGCATGTTAAACCCTATAAACATGATGATACGGAAAGTTTCTATGAATTACATGCTTTAAAAATTACCGGAAGGGATGGTAAACCACCACTTGACGGTGATGTAGTTACCGATGCCCGGTCTGAATTCGACCAGAATACGGGTAGTGCAGAAGTTTCTATGACCATGAATGCTGACGGGGCTAAAATATGGGCACGTTTAACTAAAAATAATGTGGGTAATTTTATTGCCATAGTACTTGATGATTACGTTTATTCTGCCCCACGGGTGAATCAGGAAATTACAGGTGGACGTTCTTCTATCTCCGGAGATTTTACCGTTGAGGAGGCAAAAGACTTAGCTAATATCCTAAAATCAGGTAAATTGCCTGCTCCGGCTCGAATTATACAGGAAGAAGTAGTTGGCCCATCACTTGGACAGGAAGCCATTAATGCGGGTATGAAATCATTCTTTATTGCCTTTATTTTGGTAATGATTTATATGATTTTCTACTTTAGCCGTAAAGCCGGCCTGGTAGCCGATATTGCGTTAATCATAAACATGTTTTTTATATTAGGTGTATTAGCATCACTAGGGGCTGTATTAACATTGCCCGGTATTGCAGGTATTGTTTTAACCATTGGTATGTCGGTAGATGCGAATGTGCTTATTTATGACCGTATACGTGAAGAACTGGCTGCAGGAAAAGGGGTTAAATTAGCCGTTAAGGATGGTTATAAAAATGCTTATTCGGCCATTATCGATGCCAATGTTACCACATTATTAACGGCAATTATTTTATATACCTTTGGTACAGGCCCGATTAAAGGTTTTGCTACAACATTATTGATTGGTATCATTACTTCTTTATTTACTGCGATTTTCTTAACCCGCTTAGTTTTTGAGTGGTACTTGAAACGAAATAAAGAAATAACTTATTCAACGAAAATAACCGAAAATATATTAAAAAATCCAACTTTTAAATTTCTTGAGAAACGTAAGATTGCTTATGTAGTTTCTGCCGTTTTAATATTTATTAGTCTTGGTTCATTATTTACCAAAGGATTAAATCAGGGCGTGGATTTTACCGGTGGACGAACCTATGTTGTCCGTTTTGAAGAACCCGTAAATACGGTTGAAATATCGAAAAACCTTGGAGAAGTATATGGACATGCACCGGAGGTTAAAGTTTTTGGAGATGATAACCAGGTGAAAATAACTACCAAATATCGTATCAACGAAGACGCTGTTGATGTTGATCAGGATGTTGAAGCTAAGCTGTTTGAAGGGTTAAAACCTTTTATACAAGATGATATTACTTTCGATGATTTCAATTCGAATTATAAAATGAGTTCGCATAAAGTAGGTGCCACAATTGCTGCGGACATTATTTATAAGTCGCTGGTTGTGATTGTTTTAGCATTAATCATGATGTTCGTTTACATTTTCATCCGGTTTAAAAACTGGCAATATGGTTTGGGAGCTGTTACAGCACTTATTCACGATGTGTTAATTGTTCTCGGTATATTTTCATTATTTGCCGGAATATTACCATTCTCACTGGAAATAGACCAGGCATTTATTGCGGCCATACTTACCGTAGTAGGTTACTCGGTTAACGATACCGTGGTTGTATTCGACCGTGTTAGAGAGTATACAACACTTTATCCAAAACGCGATCGTCATTCTATTATTAATAGTGCTTTAAACGGGACCTTAAGTCGTACGTTTAATACCTCTATTACCACATTTGTAGTATTGTTAACCATTTTCTTATTAGGAGGTGAGGTAATTCGTGGCTTTGTATTTGCGTTATTAATAGGTGTTGTTGTAGGTACCTACTCATCACTATTTATTGCTTCTCCGGTGGTTTACGATACCGTACATAAAGATGCGAATAAAAAGAAAAAATAAAAGTTAAACATAACAATAATTCAAAAAGCTCCATATAAATGGGGCTTTTTTGTTATTGGAACAAAATGTATATTTGTAAAAATTTTAATTTATGAACTGGGTATTTCTTTTTATTAGCGGACAAGAGATCTTTATTATACTATTGGTCGTTTTGTTACTTTTTGGAGCCAATAAGATTCCTGAAATAGCTCGCGGATTAGGCAAAGGAATGCGCGAATTTAGAAAGGCTGCAGATGACATCAAGCGCGAAATGAATAACCATACCGATGATATTAAAAGGGATTTTAAAGATCCGGATGATAATATAAAAGAAACAAACGACGACCTTAAAGGATAATCTATGGATTTGTTTTTACTTCTTGTCGGATTATTTTTATTAATATTTAGTGGAGATTTTTTAGTACGGGGTAGTGTTTCACTTGCTGCCCATTTTAAAGTATCTAAACTGGTAATTGGAGTTGTAATTGTTTCACTAGGAACATCCGCACCTGAATTGGTTGTTAGTTTAGATGCAGCATTAAAAGGACATCCCGATATTTCTGTCGGTAATGTAATAGGATCAAATATTGCAAACATTGCCTTGATTTTAGGATTAAGTGCTTTAATAAGCCCAATTAAAGTTCAAAAGAAAGGAATTCATTTAGACTGGATTGTAATGATGGTCGCCAGCTTTTTGTTGCTCTTTTTTAGTCTTAATCTTAAGTTACAATTTTTTGAGGGTGTTTTAATGGTTACTTTATTAGCGCTTTATATTTTCTGGTCCATTAGAAAATCACGGAAAGAAAAACTAGCCTCACTGGAAACATCCCCAAAACCACAATATAAACTTTGGTTATCATTCATTTTTGTGTTGATTTCTACGGGAGGCCTTATATATGGCGCAGAATTTCTGGTAAGGGGTGCCTCGGCTATTGCCATAAAAATGGGTGTTGACGAAAGAGTAATATCTGTTTCGGTTATTGCCCTGGGTACTAGTTTGCCCGAGCTGGCTACTTCGATAGCTGCTGCAGCCCGAAAAGAAATGGATGTATTTATTGGAAATATTATCGGCTCTAATATTTTCAATATTTTTGCTATACTTGGCTTAACAAGCATAATTACAACCATTGATGTTAATCCTATGGCGATAAAATTTGATATTATCTGGATGCTTGCTTTAGCTTTGCTGTTGTTTGTATTTTTATTGCCCTTGCGAAAAGGAACCATTTCACGCTGGAAAGGAATGACTTTTTTAACTATTTATGTCACATACATATATCTTGCTTTTACCACGGGAATACTTTAATTTTATGGGTTTAATGTAAGATACGATTGCTGAAGAAAAGAAAATATTTATGATTATTGCAAAAAATATTACCAAATCCTATGGCGATTTGCAAGTCCTTAAAGGGATTGATTTAACCGTTGAAAAAGGAGAAATTATTTCTATTGTTGGCCCAAGTGGTGCAGGAAAAACGACTTTTTTACAAATTCTGGGTTCGTTGTCACGTCCAGGTTCCGGCGAAGTGTTATACGATAAGGTGAACATCAGTAAGTTAAGAGATCGACAACTGGCAGCTTTCCGTAATCAAAATATTGGGTTTGTTTTTCAGTTTCATCACTTACTCCCTGAATTTACAGCTTTAGAAAATGTGTGTATTCCGGCTTTTATCAATAAAATATCTAAAGTACAAGCTGAAGAAAAAGCCAAAGAAATTCTTGATTTCCTAAAACTGAGTCATCGACTCGATCATAAACCGAAGGAATTATCGGGAGGTGAACAGCAAAGAGTGGCTGTTGCCCGAGCATTGATTAATGATCCAAAAGTAATTTTTGCCGATGAACCATCCGGTAATCTTGACACTCAGAATAAAAAGGAATTGCATGGGTTGTTTTTTTCCTTGCGTAAAAAATACAATCCGGCCATTGTTATTGTTACCCATGATATTGAGCTGGCCGATACTGCTGACCGGAAACTTACCATGAAAGACGGATTTTTTACCGGGAAATAATGGAGAACAGAGTTTTAAAAGAATTTCTCAACGAAAAGGCCGATAAATATAACCATCCGGATTTTATCCAAACCGACCCGATTCAAATTCCTCATCTTTTTAATGATAATGCCAATAGAGAAATATCCGGATTTTTTGCTGCTACAATAGCCTGGGGACAGCGAACAACCATCATTAAAAATATGTATCAGCTGATGAACTTAATGGACAATGCCCCTTATGAATTTATCCTGAACTTTAAAACCAATGATTTGGGTCGCTTCAGCCATTTTAAGCACCGAACGTTTAACGGAGAAGATTGCGTGTTTTTTATCCGGTCGTTAAGAAATATTTATTTGAAACATGGTGGATTGGGAAACCTATTTCAAAAACTGTATTTACAGCACAAAAATATAGTTGAGGTGCTGAGTCATTTCCGTAACCTGTTTTTTGAAATTTCACACCCCGATAGAACGCAAAAGCATGTAGCCAATGTATTAAAAGGAGCATCAGCAAAAAGACTGAATATGTATCTCCGGTGGTTTGTGCGTAATGATAATCATGGTGTTGACTTTGGACTGTGGGATAAAATCCCCATGAGCAGTTTATATATTCCATTGGATGTGCATACCGGAAATGTTGCCCGGAAATTGGGATTGCTGAAAAGAAAGCAAAACGACTGGAAAGCAGTGAATGAATTAACAGAGAGTCTGAGGAAGTTTGATCCTGTTGACCCCATCAAGTACGATTTTGCATTGTTCGGACTGGGTGTTTTTGAAAAGTTCTAATAAAAGCTATTCATTATGGCAAATGATTATTTTAAATTCAAACAATTTACTATTTATCAGGATAAATGTGCCATGAAAGTAGGTACTGATGGTGTTTTGCTGGGTGCATGGGCGAGTGTTGAAAACGCAGATAAAGTCCTTGATATTGGAACGGGTACCGGATTAATTGCTTTAATGCTGGCACAAAGGTCAAACGCTACCGTTGATGCTATTGAAATAGACTTAAATGCTTGTGAGCAAGCGCAGAAGAATGTTAATCGCTCGGCATGGACTGACAGAATCAATATTATACATCAATCCTTTCAGGATTTTGCAAAAGGTGTCGCAGTAAATTATAACCTGATTGTTTCTAATCCTCCTTATTTTCAAGATTCATTAACTGCTCCACGGGAAAACAGGACTAAAGCAAGGCATAATACCGAACTACAGTTAACAGATATTTTAAATGGAACATTGAATTGTCTGTCTGAATCGGGAACCTTAAGTCTGATTTTACCTTATGTGGAAGGCAATTTATTTATTGCTAAAGCGGCTGAGCAGGGATTATATTGTGTACGTAAAACAAATGTTTTGCCCAAACCGGGCAGAAAACCTAAAAGATTGCTACTTGAATTTCAAAAATTTCAGAAGCCTCTTGCCGAAGAGCATTTAGTCATTGAACTCAGTAAACGGCACGAATATTCAGAAGCTTATAAAAAACTGACCAGCGATTTTTATTTGGCTTTTTAGAATTTTTATTATTTTATAGTTAGTTTCTATTATCCCGACCATCATCTGCCAAGCCGCTCCATGTGGTTAGGCAGATAGAAAGCTAAATGTGGGATTCCAGCTTTGTTAAACTCAGCGCTAACCCGGAAACGATTTCAAATATTCATCAAATACATTTAAAGCTTCCGGCATATTTTTACGGGCAAATCCTATTCTGAAATTATTTCCTTGATAATCGTAAACAGAAGCTGGAAGGAGCATGACTCCTTTTTTTTCAACTAAATCAACACAAAAGTGGTTTACATCCATGTTGCTTTTGAGTTCAGGAAAAGCAATCGGACCTGCTTTGGGTTTGTTCCACTCAAAAAAGTGATTGAAATGTGCAAAAAATAGATCAAGTTTTTCCAGGTTGTTTTTAATGATTTGCAGGTTCCGTTGAATAATTTGTTTCTTGGCTCTTAGCGCTATAATAGCAAGTATTTCGCTGGGGGCACTACTGCAAATGGTTGTGTAGTCTTTAAAAGCCAAAAATTTGTTGAGCAGGTTGCTGTTCCTGGTAACTAACCATCAGATTCTTAATCCTGCCAGGGCAAAACTTTTTGACATTCCGAACAGAGAAACGGCATTTTCGTATAAATCACATGCCGATGTGTTTTGGTCAGCATTATCATACTCAAGAAAACGGTACATCTCATCCGAGAAAATAATGATATCCTTTGATTTGGCCAGGTTAATGATTTCTTTGAGTTCATCTTCTTTTATTGTTGCTCCTGTGGGATTATGGGGGAAATTGATGACGATTAACCGGGTATCATCCCTTACAAGTTTTTTTAAATCCTGAATATCGAAAAAGAATCCGTTTTCTTCCCTGGGCGTCCATGGGGATACTTCGCATCCAATGGCATTTGCTACTTCATATAGAGATTGGTAACCGGGATAGGTAGTGATTACATGATCCCCTTTTTTTACGAAGCAGTTCATTGCAATAAAAATTCCTTCTTCGGGTGCTGTAATAAGGACATCTTTTGATTGGATCGTTTGGTATAACCCGGCAACTTCTTCGCGCAAAACAGGGTGCCCCTGCGATTCGGTATATCCCAGTTTAAGGTTATTCCATCGTTTTAATGAATCATTATCCGCTATGGATAGTAGCTCGTTGAGTGATAGAGGTTCACAATCCGAAGAGGATAAAAGATAAGGGGTTGAGAATTCGTATCGGGCAAAATATCTTTCCAGCTTAAAATCTTTAATTTTCATGATTTGTTTTTCCCGTTAATAATTAAAGTAAAGGTATAATATTTACCATTCAATAAAAAAGCCATCAGGTTTAAATCCCTGATGGCTCTGAGGTATAATATTTGAAAAAATCAATTAATCTAAATCTTTCTCTTCTTCAATAAAATTGATTCCAAACTCTTCTAACTCATTTAGTACCGGCTCATAAACATCTTTCATGGTAGGAACAACCACTCCTCGACGTTCAATAACACCTGTGAGTAATAATTTTGTGGCAATGGCTACAGGTATTCCAACGGTAATAGCCATGGCTGTATGTACCTGATCTTTGCCTCTTACAACCAGCGATGATTTGATGCGTTTGTTCCTTCCGTTTACCGAATAATCAAACTGGTGTTGCATGGCAATCATGTCCTTGTCATTTTCACCCAGGGCCCACTTTTCTTCCAGTAGTTGTTGAAGAATCTGTGCAGGGGTGACATCAGCCATATTTATTTTTTTATTTTCGAAAATACCAAGCCATACTAATTTCTTAAATATTTCTGATTCCTGATCTATTCCTGTATAATCGCATATTTTTTGTTCTACAGGGTCTTTTTCATTATACGGAAGAAAGAGGTTGATAAACTCCCGGTAGGTTAGGTTTTTAGAATTTTTTATAGTGAAAGTATCATCTGTTAAGCCGAGTTGAACAAAAACATCCCATGCAGCACAGTATCCGGGGCGGCGCAATGTTCCTCGTAAAATGGTCGGGATATCTTGAAGATTGTATGTTTCCCGGTAGCTTAATGAATCCCTGTTGGGATACATCTCAAACTCACCAACCTCCAATATAGAGACTTTTTCTGTTCTTCGGAACAGTTGATTGTAAGGAACAAATTTATATTTACCGTGGTCAATATATTGAGCCGTTGACTGACCGGCAACAACTACATTTCTGGGATTCCATGTAAATTTATAATTCCATGGATTGTTATCATATTCAGGAGCAACCAGTCCTCCGGTGCTGGATTTAAAAGCCTGCATTTTTCCGCCTTTAGCTTTTATTTCATCAATTACTTTCATGGCTGACATATGGTCAATCCCCGGATCAACACCAATCTCATTTAAGAGTAATATATTTTTTTCTAATGCTTTTTCATGTAACGATTTTACTTCCTTCGAAACATATGAAGCAGTTATCATGTGTTTGCCAAACTCAACACATCTTTCGGCCACCAAATGATGAAAACGAGCCGGTAACATGGAAATAACCACATCGGCATGTTTAATTTCATCAATGCGTTGGGATTCGTTAAACACATCAAACTTAAATGCTTCGCCGTTTTCATGATTATCTATTTTTCGTTGGGCTGTTTCAACCGACATATCTCCTACACGTACCTTCCATTTATATTCTTTTGAATGGTCGAGCAGGTATTTAATTAAACTGGAGGAAGAAAGTCCGGCTCCTAAGATTACTATTTTTTTCATAAAATGATTCGTGTTTGGGTTAATTTCATTTAGTAGCTGCTAATGTAAAATTATTTTTGAGCAAGAAAAATGGTTTTTAACAGTTAAGTATAAAAATTTAAAGGGGTAACCTAAAGTCCGTCTTGCAAGTCAATGATTATCAGCATTTAAGCAAGAATTAAAAATGTGATTTTAAATGCATAAAAAAAATGTTATCATTCAATTTCAACGTACTATGATTTTGTTTCTAAGAAAAAGTTGCTACTTTTACGACCAACGGAAAAATTAACCCTAAAAATTTTACCTGAGAAAAAAAATGTGAATTTTTTAGTCCTTGTGCAAACAAGGGCTTTTTTTATGCCCTAACGAAAGAGTCAGTTTGTTCTGATTAAAATGATTAGCGGGTATACTATGCTTTTCTTCGGGCATATTGAAAAAAAATAAAAGATGTAAGTAAATTGTTAAATAATAAATTGTTTGAAAGCTGAAATTTTGTTAAAAATTCCCTTTTTTTGTGTATTAAATAGAGTTGATTTGTTATAATCAAAAGAATAAGGAGAAAAAATTGTCTGTAGAAAAGAAATACGCTGAAACACCCTTGATGAAGCAATATTATCAGGTAAAACAAAAACATCCTGATGCGATATTGTTATTTCGTGTAGGGGATTTTTATGAAACTTTTGGCGAAGATGCTATAAAAACAGCCGAAATTCTTGGTATTACACTTACAAAAAGAGCCAATGGCACAGCTTCCTCTGTTGAACTGGCGGGGGTTCCTTACCATGCGCTCGACACTTATTTACCTAAGTTGGTGCGTGCCGGTCAAAGAGTGGCCATCTGTGAGCAGTTAGAAGATCCGAAGAAAACCAAAAAAATTGTTAAACGCGGTGTTACCGAACTGGTTACTCCCGGTGTTTCGTTAAACGATAATGTCCTGGAACATCGCGAAAATAATTTCCTGGCCTCTGTTCATCTGGATAAAAATTTGGGTGGTGTGGCATTTCTTGATATTTCGACCGGTGAGTTTCTTACCGCCGAAGGCAGTTTCGAATATATTGATAAGCTGCTCAATAGTTTCCATCCTAAGGAAGTGTTGTTTGAACGAAGTAAGCAGCAGCAGTTTATTCAGCTGTTTGGGGATAAGTTTTATACCTATAAGCTTGATGATTGGGTGTATACCGAAGAAAATACTACGGATAAATTACTTAAAAAGTTCCAAACATCATCGTTAAAAGGTTTTGGTGTGCAGGATTTAAAATTGGGGATTGTCGCTGCCGGTTCAATTTTACAATATCTTGAAATCACTCAACATGAGAAATTACAACATGTAGCGACATTATCACGTATCGAAGAAGATCATTATGTCTGGCTCGATAAATTTACCATCAGAAATCTTGAACTTTTTTATTCAATCAACGAAGGTGCAAAGACGTTAATCGATGTTATTGATCAAACCATTTCGCCCATGGGTGCACGTTTACTAAAACGGTGGGTTGCTTTACCATTAAAAGATGAAGTTCCCATTAAAGAACGTCACGACATTGTTGATTTTTTATTGCATCATCCCGATTTCAAAGACTTATTAGCTGATCATATTAAAGAAATAGGGGATCTGGAGCGGATAGTTTCTAAAGTGGCTACAGGCCGTGTAAATCCTCGCGAGGTAGTGCAGCTTAAACATGCTTTAACAGCTATCGAACCGATTAAGAAAGCTTGTTTAAATACCCAAAATGAAGCGTTAAAAAAGATTGGTGATCAGTTAAATCCGTGTAGTACGATTCGGGATCGCATTGCCAAGGAATTACGTCCCGATCCTCCTGCTTTGCTAAGTAAAGGCAATTATATGGCTGAGGGTGTTTCGGATGAATTGGATGAATATCGAAAATTAGCTTTTTCGGGGAAAGATTATTTAGTTCAAATTCAGCAACGGGAAATTAAACGAACAGGAATACCATCATTAAAAATTAGTTTTAATAATGTTTTTGGCTATTATATAGAAGTAAGGAATACCCATAAAGATAAAGTTCCGTCCGATTGGATCAGGAAACAAACACTGGTAAGCGCCGAAAGATATATTACAGAAGAACTAAAAGAGCTGGAAGTGAAAATTTTGGGTGCTGAAGAAAAAGCCCTTGATTTGGAGCAAAAGCTATTTGTTGAATTAGTTACAAGCCTTGGGGATTATATCTCGGCAATACAGCTTAATGCATCGTTTATTGCACGATTAGATTGTTTGTTGTCTTTTGCCCTGGTAGCGGAAGAAAATAAATATGTCCGCCCTGAGATAAACGATACCGATAGTATTGATATTAAAGACGGACGACACCCGGTGATTGAAAAAATGTTACCCATCGACGAGTCGTATATTGCCAATGATGTATATCTGGATAATGATCAGCAACAGATTATTGTAATTACAGGGCCCAATATGTCTGGTAAATCGGCACTATTAAGACAAACGGCCCTGATTGTATTACTGGCACAGATAGGGAGTTTTGTTCCGGCCTCAGAAGCTAAAATTGGTTTGGTGGATAAAATCTTTACCCGTGTGGGTGCTTCGGATAATATCTCACTGGGCGAATCTACCTTTATGGTCGAAATGCACGAAGCTGCAAGTATCTTAAATAATTTATCACACCGGAGCCTGATTTTACTCGACGAAATTGGGCGGGGTACCAGCACGTACGATGGTATTTCTATTGCCTGGGCCATGGCCGAGTATATCCATGAGCATCCGTCTGCTAAAGCGAAAACACTTTTTGCTACCCATTATCATGAGTTAAATGAGATGGAAAAATCTTTTGAAAGGATAAAAAACTATAATGTTTCGGTAAAGGAACTGGATGATAAAGTGATTTTCCTGCGTAAACTGCAAAAAGGAGGGAGTGAGCATAGTTTCGGAATCCATGTGGCACAGATGGCGGGGATGCCCAAAAGTGTGGTAAACAGAGCCAATGAGATTTTAAGAGAACTTGAAAATTCTGACCAAAAAGATTCCCTGGCAAAACCGGTAGGCGATATTGCACAACACCGTGAAGGTTTACAGACTACTATTTTTCAACTCGATGATCCGGTATTAAAACAGATTCGTGATGAAATAGCGAAACTGGATATTAATAATTTAACACCGGTTGAAGCATTGAACAAGCTAAATGAGATTAAGCGGCATATCGGATTAAAATAAAAATTTTATATGTTTTTTTGGGATATATTTTTTTGAAGAACAAAAAAAATAAATATATTTGCATCCGCTAAACGCAAAGATAGCAAAGCGTACTTTTAAATATTGAAAAATGCGAAAATAGCTCAGTTGGTAGAGCACGACCTTGCCAAGGTCGGGGTCGCGGGTTCGAGTCCCGTTTTTCGCTCCAGAGAAGTTCTTAAAAAATGGGTATTCCCATTTAAGACGCCCAGGTGGCGGAATTGGTAGACGCGCTGGACTTAAAATCCAGTGGCCATACTTGGCTGTGCGGGTTCAAGTCCCGCCCTGGGTACGAAAAACTCCTTGTAATGACTATGTTACAAGGAGTTTTTGTTTTTTAAGAGTAAATTGTGGATTTAAAGCTACAAACAGCTTTTATCTAACCAGTCGAATTTACCACTCATCGGAATTAGCCAACTCCCATGTGTTTAAAAAAGTCAGCCTGATAATATCAATCATCTTATCCCAGTTGATGTCATGTGTTCGGTCTTTTGGTGTATGGTAGGTTGCCGGAAAACCAGCCATAAAATACATTACAGGTACATTTTTTGACGAAAAGGAAGAGTGGTCGCTACCTCCTCTGGGTCTTTCTGAAGGACGATAATTTAGGTCCAGGTTAATATCATACGCTTCCATATGCTTTTGGCTCATCGATTTGAATTTTGGAAAAGCTGAGGTATATACCATCCGGGCCTGGTTTTTTAACGTATCGTTTTCTGAATCTTTACTGATCATATCAAAATTAATGTTAAGCTTAATGTTTTCAATCGAACCGCCATAGGGATGTTCGGCAAAGTATCTTGAGCCTAACAGCCCTCTCTCTTCTCCTGTCCAGGCTGCGAAAACGATAGTTTTTTTAGGTTTTACACCCGCCTCGGCAAATGCTTTGGCCAGCATCCAAACGCCTACCGTTCCTGAAGCATTATCATCGGCTCCATTCCATACAAATCCGTCGTTTGCGCCTAAATGATCGTAATGTGCCCCAATAACTATTATTTCATCTTTATTTTCACCTTCAATTACACCCAAAACATTTCTTGCTTGAACGATTTCGGTTTTTACAGAATGATCTATGGCCAGCTCTATACCTTTAATTTTTTTGGATAATGGTTTTAGTTCGCGGGCAACTTTCTCCTCAAATTTGTTGATATTAATATTATTGCCCTCTAATATTTTATTAATAATTTTTGATGTACTATGTATTTCAATTAGTTGATTATTAATCGTATCGGCAGGTAATGAAAGTCTGTGATTATATATGCTGGCCCGGGGGGTCTTATTCTTTGAAATTTGCCTGAATTCCTGCTCCGAAGCCATGTACTTTCTCAGGTTTCCTTCCGAAATTTCAATAACTCCGATTGCTCCCTGCTCCAATGCATATTTATTTTTATTTCTGCTTAAATAGTACTTGAAATAGCGATCGTTTTTGTGAAATGTTTTGTATGCTTTTGAGTTAACGTCATTATGCCCTGGATAACCGGCAAGACGGATAATAATTTTATTTTTTACATTCACCCCTTTAAAATCATTATAATTATTTTCCTCGTCGACAAATCCATAACCAACAAATACTACTTTAGCAGAAACTGCTGTGGAATAAGGGATTGAGTTGGTGTAGAAATCTGTACCATCCTTAAAAACAATTTCCTGATTTTTTTCGGTTGACTTTACGGTAAGTCTCGTAGAGCTTTCCAAAAACTTAGTCATGTAAATGTTTTGAAAATAGGAGGTATATTCTTCGGGACGTATCCCTTTAAAATATTCTTCGCGTGTGGGACTGGTCATTTCCTTGTCACCCGCAGCATTCACATTCATAAACCGGAGCATGCTGGCAAGATAGTCTGCGGCTAAGAATGCTCCTTTTTCGCCCGTAGCTCGTCCTTCGGTCCAATCCGATGCCAGAAACTCTAATTGGGCTTTTATAGCTTCTTCGTTTATAGATTGTAATCCTTTTTGAATCGCACCCTGTTGACTATAAACAGCGTTAGAAATAAAAAGGAAACATAATAAAAAAGTGGAGTAGTAGCGTAAGTTTTTCATGTCTAACAGATTAAATTTATTTCATTTTGACATGGTTTGATGAAGAAAGTTTAATAAACGCTTTTTGATAAAAAATTTTACCTGATTTTGAATAATTGCAATGTAAATATTAAATTGCCAAATATTTTAAAAAACTCCTTTTTCAATAAAGTCTTAAAAGTTAACATATGGAATATTTAAATACGGTAATAACCGGAACAGGATGTTATATCCCTGAACAAAAAATAGAAAACAAGGATTATTTTAAAAGTACCTTTTTTGAAAAGGACCAAACCCTGATTAAAGGGAGTGGCGAAGATATTGTCCGTAAGTTTCGCGATATAACCGGGATACGGGAAAGACGATGGGTTACAGAAGATCAGACGACCTCAGAGATTGCTGCATTAGCGGCTGAGAAGGCCATAAGATCCGGAAATATCGACAGGGAAACCATTGACCATATTATCGTAGCCAACAATTTTGGTGATGTTGTAAAAGGTACCATTCAGACCGATTTATTACCCAGTATTGCAGCAAGGGTAAAAAATAAGTTAGGGATTCAAAATCCGGGGTGTGTGGCATACGATATTGTTTTTGGTTGTCCCGGATGGATTCAGGGGGTAATACAGGCCGATTCATTTATTAAAAGTGGTTTAGCCAAACGTTGTCTGGTTATTGGAGCCGATACACTCTCCAGAGTAGTCGATATTTATGACAGGGATACCATGATTTTTTCTGATGGTGCCGGAGCTGCCATTGTTGACGGTGTTAAGTCTGATGAGAAATTTGGAGTGTTATCATCTGCAACCGTAACACATACTAAGGATGAAGCGTTTTATTTATACTTTGGACAATCCAATAAACCGGATAGCGATCCTGATATAAGGTACATGAAAATGAACGGTAGAAAAATATATGAATACTCTATTATTAATGTTCCGAAAGCCATTAAAGTTGCTATGGATAAGTCGGGATTGCCTGTTGAACAGTTAAAAAAGATATTGTTGCATCAGGCCAATGAAAAAATGGACGAAGCGATTGTGCAGCGTTTCTTTAAGTTTTACGGAATAAAACCTGAAATATCAGAAGTTATGCCTATGAGTATCGGTGAATTGGGTAATAGCTCTGTTGCTACTGTACCTACACTTTATGATATGATATTAAAGGGAAAATTTAAAAACCATAGCATAAATAAAGGAGATATTATTGTTTTTGCTTCAGTGGGAGCAGGAATGAGCATTAATGCCATTGTTTACCGGCAATAGTAATGTCTTTTAAATTACTTTTTTGATTCCCACACCAAAGCTGCTGCACCTAAAATGGCGGCATCATTTTCAGGTAATGACGAGGAAAGTAATTTAACTTTGTTTTTGTAAATAGGAAAGTTAAATTCTTCCATATACCTTTTGGTTGGTTCGAAAATTAATTTTCCGGCATTAGCCATCCCTCCTGCAAGAAAAATAGCTTGGGGGCTTAAAATAGTAATAGCATCAGCCAGCTTCATGCCCAGAATTCTTCCGGTAAATTCAAAGGCGTCCATAGCAAGCTGATCACCATTCATGGCGGCTTTATAAATTTGTTCCGAAGTAATCTCGTTATAAGAATAATCCCGCAAAATGCTATCAATTTTTGCTTTGGATAATAATTTGACAACGGTTCGTTTTAAGCCCGTTGCCGAAACGTAGGTTTCCAGGCACCCTCTTTTTCCACATCCGCATTCTCTACCATCGTGGAAAACGGTAGTATGTCCAAACTCTCCGGCAAAACCATCGTGTCCTAAAATAAGTTGGCCGTTGGCAACAAATCCGCTTCCTAATCCTGTTCCAAGGGTTATGGTAATAAAATTTTTCATGTTTTTTGCTCCGCCATATCTCATTTCGCCTACTGCAGCAGCATTGGCATCATTGGTAAGAAAAACCGGAAGATTAATTTTTTGCGATAACAGATTTGTAATGGGAACAATACCCTTCCAGCTTAAATTAGGGGCGTGTTCAATGGTTCCTTTGTAATAATTGCCGTTTGGGGCACCAATGCCCACTCCTGTTAATGCATGTTTCGAGTCTAGCCCGGCAGTGGCATGATTAATACGTTCGGATAAATAAACGATAAACTCGCTAATATCCTGGTAATTTTTGGTGGGAAAGGACTCTCTTAACTTAATATCCCCATTTTCGCTTACCACTCCATACGAAACAGTTGTTCCTCCAATGTCTATTCCAACAGCTAATTTTTGCATAGGATGTAATTGTTTTTTATTAAAAAGGATTACCCTTACAAAAATACGAATATTGATTCGGATTTGTTATCTTTAAATCAAATTTTAAAGGAGAATACATTATGAATAAGCTGGCAAGAAAAGTAGAAAAAATAATTATTTATTCGCTTATTGTTATGATGGCAGGTATACTTATACTTGCTACTGTAGAGTTGGGTTATTATTTGATACGTACCATCCTCAGCTCTGATTATTTATTGATAGATTTGAATGATTTAATGGATCTTTTTGGTGTTTTTATGCTGGTTTTAATAGGTATTGAGCTTTTAGATACCATTAAAGTGTATCTGCATAGTAATATTGTGCATGTTGAAGTGGTTGTGCTGGTGGCTATTATTGCCCTGGCAAGAAAAGTAATTGCTTTAAAAACAGAGAATATGAGTGGGGATAAGATTATTGGAATTGCTGTCCTGATTGTTGCCCTTGGGCTTACTTATTACCTGATTAAAAGAGCGGGGTTGATGGCCTGTAAGATGGATGATGATAAAGCAGATCCCAGGGAGGCCCTGGGTAAAGGAGATGAAGACGAAATATAAAAGGAAACAAAGGAAAGAAACTGATTTGGATCTTTAAAAACTTATCACTGCCCCTGATTATTGATATTTCTTGATTTAAGAAGACTTTATATAATACCTTGGTTGAGAGGGTTTTTACCCTTTCTTCCGAATCAATGCCAATCCATCCCGTAAGGGTAAAATTACTTTTTCAATACGGGGGTCTTTTGTAATCAATTCGTTAAATGCAAAAATCCCTTTGGTATATTCATCATCAGGCGACTCTAACTCAATGACCTTTCCGCTCCAAAGTACATTATCGGCTAAAATAAAGCCACCGGGTTTTACGTAATCAAACAGGGTGTGATAATATGCTGAATATTGTCGTTTATCACCATCCATAAAAACTAAATCAAAAGTTTCTTTCAGATTAGGGATAACTTTCAGGGCATTCCCGATATGCAGATTTACTATATTCTTTAGTCCGGCTTTTTGAAGGTATTTACGGATAAAATCTTCCAGCTCATCATTTATCTCAATCGTATGAAGCTCACCGTCCTTTGATAATCCTTTAGCTAAACAAATGGCCGAATAACCGGTATACGTACCTATTTCAAGAATTTTTTCGGGGCGGATCATCTTACTTATCATTTCCAGTATTTTTCCCTGCAAATGTCCCGACAACATACGGGGGCGTAAAATTTTCAGATTGGTTTCGCGGTTCAACTCTGCTAAAAGCGAATCCTCGGGGTCGGAATGTTCTAAGATGTATTGTTCTATATTAAAAAAGAAGTCGGACATGGGGATGAAATTTTAAGTATTCTGGGCATCTTAGTCAATTTAGGCATTTTTATTGATAAATCAACATAGATAATTTTTTTTCATTCAGCACCTCATTAGCTATTTCCTGGATATCTTCAACCGTAATCGCTTCTATCTTTTGGCGGATATCGTCCAGCTGATCCACCTTGTTAAATAATAAATAACTTTTGCCTATGGCCAGCAAGAGGTTGGCGTTGTTCTCGGCATTAATGGCAATTTGTCCAAACAACTGGCGTTTGGCTTTTTTTAATTGCATCACACCTAGTTTGTTTTCGCGCAGCCGGGCAAACTCTTTTTTTACCAGTTTGATGCTTTTTTCAAGATTCTCTTTATCGGTACCAAAATAAACAGCAAAAATGCCGGTATCCGAATATGCGGTATAATTGGATTCCACATGGTAAGCATACCCATATTTTTCGCGTAACAGTAAATTTAATCTTGAGTTCAGTCCCGGGCCACCCAGAATATTATCCAGCAGGGTCATGCCGATTTTTTTCTTGTCGTGAGTATTATAGGCAATGTTGCCCATAATACAATGTGCCTGGTGTGTTCTTTTTTTGATGGTTTTTATTTCGGGGGTGTAGTTGTCGAATTTTATTCGTTGGTTAACTCTTGGGTTAGACTTAATGCTTCCAAAATATTTATTAGCCAGTCGAATCAGTTTGGCAAAAGGAATATTTCCCACCGAGCACAACACCATTTCGTTGGTATGGTAATTATTCTGAATAAATGATTCAATGTCTGCTTTGGTAAAGCGGCGCAAGTCTTTCGGATTCCCCAGGATATTTTTTCCCAGCGGTTGATTTTTAAAAATAAGCTCTTCAAAATCATCAAAAATTAGCTCTGCCGGGTCATCCTGATAAGATTTTATCTCTTCAATAATCACCTCTTTTTCGCGAGAAATTTCTTTGCCCGGAAAGATGGAGTTGAAGGTAATATCGGCCATGAGTTCAATGGCACGCTCATAATCGTTTTTTAAAAACGAGGTATGGATGGTGGTATCTTCTTTGCTGGTGTAAGCGTTTATTTCACCACCTACATCATCAATTCGGCTGAGGATATGGTAAGCTTTGCGTTTTTTGGTGCCTTTAAAAATGGCATGCTCAATAAAATGAGCCATTCCATGCTCGTGTTCCTCCTCGTCACGCGAGCCTGCATTAATAATTAGCCCGCAATGCCCAACGGGTGATTCTGAATGTAAATGTATTATTCGTATTCCGTTCTCTAGTCTATATCGCTCGTAATCCATCGTTATTTTTTATCTGCTGCAAAATTATAAAAAACTATGAATCAAAAATGTAAATGTTAATATAAATGATGGAATAAAAGATTTTCTAAAAATTGAGTAAAAATATTTTGTAAAAGCGATTTTTCCTTTATATTTGCACTCGCAATTGAGCAAAAAGGTGCCATAGCTCAGTTGGTAGAGCAACGGACTGAAAATCCGTGTGTCCTTGGTTCGATTCCGAGTGGCACCACAGAGAGCCTTGAGAAATCAAGGCTCTTTTTGTATAGTTTTTAAATATAATTAAATACAAGAATCCTTATCCACCCAACTTACTCAGTAGCCTCCGTACATCTTCTACTTCGTTAACATTGTATTTGGCCAGCGTGTTTTTAAGTCCTACACGAATAGTATACGATTTGGACGGTAAATCCTGAAAAAGATATTCATCGGTCCAGTCATCGCCAATACCCAAAATAAAATCGTAGTGCGTATTGTTTATTTTATGGAGTGCCGCACGACCTTTGTTAATACCACTGTTCTTTATTTCAATCACCTTGTTGCCCTCCAGTATTTCCAGGTTGTGGTTGGCCACCAGACTGGTTAAATCGTATTTTAGCTCGTTGGCACGGATATCCCCCAGCTCGGGATCGGCCTTGCGGTAGTGCCATACATATGAGTAGTTCTTCTCTTCGATAAATGTTCCCGGTGTACGGTCTACATAGAACTCCAAAATGGGTTTGATGTTTTCTTTCCAGTCAATTTTCATTTTTTCAATAATTTCCCAGTCTTTGTCCGGGTTTTTAATCCAAACCCCATGCTCAACAATCAGGGTGAATTTTTTCTTTTCAAACCATTTTGAAAACGTATTTTTGTCCCTTCCGCTAATCAAGACAATTTCGTTGGCCGGATCGGTAGCCAGCGAATCTAAAATACTGTAAAGTGTATTATCGGGCGATGCATTGGCTGGTTTGTTTTTAAAGCTTACCAGCGTACCATCGTAATCGAGGAAAAGGATTCGTTTTTTTGCTTTTTGGTAAGCATTGATAATATTTTTTTCAATGGGCGGAGTGAGCTTTTTAGCGATATACCTCTCTTTGTCCTGGTCCTGTTTTTCCAGCGATTGCAAAAAGTCAGTAGCCCATTTATCAATATTATAACGTTTTAGCCGGTTTTGCATGATGGTAATGCGCTCCACCTGTTCCTCTTCAGGCATCTCTATAGCTTCCTTCAGGGTGTCGGCAATCTCTTCGTAATTTTGGGGGTTGATTAGCAGGGCTTCGCTCATCTCTTTGGCTGCTCCGGTCATTTCGCTTAAAATTAACACCCCTTTTTTATCCACTTTTGATGCCACAAATTCTTTGGCTATAAGGTTCATGCCGTCACGAATGGGGGTAAGGAGTCCAATTTCACACGATGAGTAAAGGTCAATTAAGTTTTCGAATGGCAGTGCACGGTAGAAATACCAGATAGGCGACCAGGTGATGGTGGCAAATTTGCCGTTGATGCGACCTACCAATTCGTCAATTTCGCTTTTCATTCGTTGGTACTGGTCAATGTTCGACCGGGAGGGAACGGCCAGCATTACTAAAACAACCTTACCTCTGAACTGCGGGTACTTATCCAAAAAATATTCAAATGCCAACAGCCGTTTGGCAATACCTTTGGTATAATCCAATCGGTCGATAGACATTATCAGTTTTATATCGGGCGAGTTTAGGATATGTTTATCCAGCTGTTGCTGAATATCTGATTTGTCGCGAATTGATTTGCTATGATGTTGAATGGCCGCATGGTGAAATTTGTCGTAATCAATACCCATCGGGAACGAGTCCGCTTTGGCTATTCGTGTAATTAAATTTATTTTATTGAAATTTATCTCGAATCCCAGCAATCGCCTTATCGAACTAAAAAAATGCCTTTCATAGTCGTACGTGTGAAATCCGATAAGGTCGGCACCCAGCACACCTTCAATGATCTCCTTGCGCCAGGGCAAAAGCCTGAACACTTCGTACGATGGAAAGGGAATATGCAGGAAGAAACCAATGGATATATCAGGGCATTTATCCCGGATAAGTTTTGGTAACAGCAACAACTGGTAATCATGAATCCATATCTTATCCCCTTTTTCGCAATGCTGAGTAATAACATCTGCAAACTTTTGATTTACTTTAAGATAAGCCTCCCAGTAGTCTTTTTTAAATTCGGCAAACTCGGTAAAGTAATGAAATAGAGGCCAGATGGTTTTGTTGCTAAAACCATAATAATAAAGATCAACGTCTTCTTTGGTTAAAGGGACTCCAATACAATCTTCTTTTTCAGCCGCTTCGTTCACTTTCTTTTCCAGCTCTTTCGATAAATCTTCTTTGGCTAACCCTGTCCATCCAATCCATCTACTTTCGTAGGCTTTGTGCACCGATTTCATTCCGGTAGCCAGTCCGCCAACGCTGGGTTGAATATCCAGCTTATCATTTTCAATTTTAATATTTAAGGGTAGTCTATTGGAAACAATGATTATTTTGCTCATATGGTTCGCTCTTTTTTGCATTATTTTTTATAATGATGGCATATAATACAGTTTTTTTATTAAAAATCAAATTATTTATTAGAATTTTGTAATGCAATTAAAAAGTTAAATAGTTTACTGTATGGATAATCTGGATTATGGAATTATTGGGAATTGTAAAAGTGCGGCACTGATTGCTAAGGATGGTTCTCTGGATTGGTGTTGTTTACCTGAGTTTGACTCGAGCTCGGTATTTGCCAAAATTTTAGATAAAGATATTGGTGGCAGCTTTGAAATTTTGGTTGATGATGACTATAAGATCACTCAATCATATATCTGTAAAACCAATATTCTGGTTACTAAATTTAAGCAGGGGAACAACTGTTTTGAGGTAGTGGATTTCATGCCACGATACCAAAGTGACGAAAATGGTTATTATGCTCCACCCGATATTATTCGATTTGTCAAATATATTTCAGGGAAACCGGTATTTAAGATAAAATATGACCCTAAGCTGGAGTATGCTAAATATGCTACCCAAACCATCTTCAATAAAAAATATATCAAAAGCTATACAAAAAAAGGAAATTATAACTCGGTGTATTTGTATTCCAATTTTGATTATGAGGCTATTGTTAGTCAGCAGGAAATAACGCTTACCGGGGATGCTTATTTTTTGTTAAGCTATAACCAGAAAATTTTAGAACAGAATGTAGAACGGGCTTATCTGAAACTGGAGCGTACTAAAGTGTATTGGTTAAACTGGTCGGAACGTACCAGAAGGTATAAAAAATATAATGATGAAATTTTACGCAGTGCCCTTGTTTTAAAACTGTTAAGTTATAACAAGACAGGCGCTGTTTTAGCGGCTGTTACCACTTCCTTGCCCGAAACGCTGGGTGAAATCAGAAACTGGGACTACCGTTTTTGCTGGATTCGTGATGCTTCGATGGTAATAAAAGTAATGACCAGTTTGGGGCATTATAATGTAGCACGCCGATATCTCGATTTTGTTATCGATATCATTCCCGATAAGGATGAGAAAATTCAAATTATGTATGGCATCAACCGGGAAAAGAAATTAACAGAAAATATTCTGGAGCATTTGGCCGGATATGAGCATTCGGCCCCAATACGAGTAGGAAATGATGCTTACCGTCAGAAGCAGAACGATATTTACGGTATTTTGGTAGATGTAATTTACCAGCATTTTAGTATCTACGATACATCGATGCAGAATAGTGAAGAGCTGTGGACTATCATACGTAGTATCATTAAAATTGTGAAAGATAACTGGCAAAAGCCAGACCGTGGAATTTGGGAGATACGAACCGAGCACCGACATTTTACTTTTTCAAAAGTCCTTTGCTGGGTAGCGGTTGACCGTGCCATAAAAATAGCACGTTTGATAAATATGAGGGAATATGTGGATGAATGGCGTGAGCTAAGTAATGAGATTAAAAATAATATTCTTGAGAATGCATGGAATGAAGAGATTGGTGCTTTTACCCAATCATACGAATCTACCGATCTGGATGCTTCGACACTGTTGATGGAACCCTATGGTTTTATTGAAGCTAAAAATCCAAAATATGTGAGTACTGTGAAAGTAACCCGCAAAAAGTTGTGTCGCAATGGATTGATGTATCGATATAAGAATAAAGATGATTTTGGGAAACCATCATCATCATTTACCATCTGTACCTTCTGGCTGATTAATAGTTTGCATAAAATTGGCGAAAAGGAAGAAGCAGAAAAACTATTTAAACAACTGCTTTCTTACAGCAATCATCTGGGACTGTTTAGCGAGGATATCGATTTTGAAACCAAGCGTTTGCTGGGTAACTTCCCCCAGGCTTATTCGCACCTGGCATTAATCGAAACGGCCGAAAATATTTCCGGAGGCTCCGTAACGAAAGAAGAAAAAATTATCGAGGCGATGCGCTATACCGGTTAATCAAAGGGTGTTATGGGGTAACTGGTTTTTCTTTTCTTGCTGTTCGGCGAATTAGTAAACGGTCATATAAAAACAGTAAGAACGAAGCCCCGATTCCAATACCAAGCAATACAATCCAGATTTTGTTTGGCTGGTAATTCTCCCATAAAAATTGAGTGAGCTCATGATGATTCATGTTCATTAAATCAGCGGCACGGTTATAATAATCCGTTTGTGAAAAGGTGTCAGAAATTTCAGGAATGTCAAGATTTCTTTTCGCAACCTCTTGTTGAAGTATGTTTGTCTTATCAGACATCTTACCATAAACGCCACCTGAAATATATCCGGCCAGAAAGTTTCCCAGCGTAACCGGTAAAAAAGATGTTCCCATGTACAAAGCTACTTTGTCTCTTGGGGCAATCTTTCCAATATACTCGGTAACCTTGGGCGAACCGGCCATTTCGCCAACACCAAAAATAAATATGGCGCCAATGATAAAAAACGGGTCGTTGGTTAACAAGGTGAGCGACATACCGATACCACAAACCAAAAATCCCGAGATCATTGAGCTTAGCGGCTTCCATTTCATAATAAGCGTAGACACCACAATTTGAAAGATGATAATATACAGCGCATCAATATTGGTAATATATTCCGCTTTGATGGTTCCTCCTTCGGAACCTATCTTCTCAGCCAGCCAGGGCCATACATCCTGAATAAAATTAAATAAAATACGTGTATCAACCCACTGGTCGATGAAAACGGGTAAAGTATAAAATAATTGGTAGTACATGGACCAAAACCCGGCAACAATAATCAGAAACAAAACCAACTTATAATCTTTTAGCGCAACCCATATGTTATAAAAAATTATTTTTAATGATTGACTAAAAGGGATGTCGGATTTTTCTCTTCCCGGCTCTTTGAAAAAATAAAGGATAGGGAAGTTTACGGCAATAAATATTGCACTTAGATAGAAAACCTGGTCGTAGGAAACTTTACTAAAATGCAGAGCAAACAGGGGTCCTACAAAAGCTCCGATATTTACCATCATGTAAAATATACCAAAGCCAATGGAAGATGTTTCATCATCAGTGGTTTTGGAAACGGTAGCGGAAATTATAGGCTTAAATAATGAACCGCCTATGGCTACATACAGGAAAACAGCAAAAAATGAGGCAAAGGACCTGCAATGAGGCATAGCAATAAATCCGGTAATATAAATCAAAAAAGCAATAAATAATACTTTTCTGTATCCGTAGCGATCAGCAATAGCACCAGTAATAAGGGGGAGAAAATATAAAAGAGCAGTTCCTACACCCATAATCAGCCCTTTTTCCGATTGACTTAATCCCAGGGCACCAATATCCGTTGATTTGGTAAGGTAATTGGCCAGGAGCATGTAGAAACCATACCATGCCCAACGTTCAAAAAGTTCCATGGTATTGGCAATCCAAAAAGTTTTAGGGAATTTTTTAAAAACGCGCGTTATGTTTGCCATTGTAAAAAGGGTTTAAATAATTATGATTTTCCAGTACTATTTTAATTTGATTAAAAAGGTATATAGAAGTTTAATAAATGCTCAAAGCTCGTTAAATCAGTATTTTAAAAATATGTTGTATATCATATAAAAAAATGTAAAAAATCATTTGGGCAGATTAAGTTTTTATTTATTTTTGCATCTTTTTTAAGACAGATAGGTTGCTTATCTTCAACTTAAAAGAAGGGTTAAATTTTTAGGTTATTAGGATTAGTTTTTTCGTAGTTAAATTTTAGGGTTAGTGAAAAAGAGAATGACAAGAAATCTTCGTTATTCTCTTTTTTCTTTTTTATTCTTTCCTTTAGTTGCCAAAATATGGTCTAAAACATTTCTTTTCGGGTTTAAAATGGATAATTTTGTGTCAAACAATTTTATATCATCCTTGTTTTAGTTGTATAGAAAAAGAAACGATTATGAATAATTCACACAAAGTTATATTAATGATTCTTGACGGTTGGGGAATAGGTGATAAATCAAAAGCCGACATTATATCCCAGGCGGATACCCCCAATATGGATCGTCTGATACAAAAGTACCCCAATGCACAGTTGCAGGCTTCGGGTAGTAATGTTGGTTTGCCAGACGGGCAAATGGGGAATTCTGAAGTGGGACACCTGAATATTGGTGCCGGACGAATTGTATACCAGGATTTGGTAAAGATAAATAAAGCCATTGAAGATAATAGTATATCCAAAAACGAAACATTAGTTAGTGCATTCAATTATGCCAAAGAAAAAAATGTGGCTGTGCATTTTATCGGGTTGGTTTCCGATGGGGGCGTACACTCGCTGGATAAACATTTATATAAACTGTGTGATCTTACGAAAGATTATAATCTGGATAAAGTATATATACATGCCTTAACCGATGGACGGGATACCGACCCGAGAAGTGGGCTGGGGTTTATTCAAAATTTGCAAGACCATCTTAAGCATTCTAATGGAGAGATTGCCAGTCTTGTAGGGCGTTACTACGGTATGGACCGCGATAAGCGATGGGAGCGTATTAAAGAAGCGTATGATTTATTTGTTCATGGAAAAGGCAGTCAAACCAATAATATCCTGGATGCTATCAAGGCATCGTATGACGAAGGCGTAACCGACGAGTTTATTAAGCCTGTTGTAAAAGTAGATGAAGATGGAGATCCCGTAGGTAAGATTAAGCCTGACGATGTGGTCATCTGTTTTAATTTCAGGACGGATCGATTACGTGAGATGACCGTTGTACTTACTCAGGAAGATATGCCTGATTACGGTATGAAAACGATGCCTTTGCATTATGTTACCATGACTCGCTACGACGAGAAATTTAATGATGTTCATATTGTTTACGATAAAGAAAATCTGAAAAATACGTTGGGAGAGATTATTGCCCGCAATGGTAAAGAACAAATTCGAATAGCCGAAACGGAAAAATATGCGCATGTAACTTTCTTCTTTTCAGGAGGGAGAGAGCAGGAGTTTGAAAACGAAAACCGAATTATGATTTCTTCGCCAAAGGTTGCTACTTATGATTTAAAACCTGAGATGAGTGCTTATGAGGTAAAGGATGCTATTGTTAAAGAACTGACGACACAGAAAACAGATTTTGTATGCCTTAACTTTGCCAACTGTGATATGGTCGGTCATACAGGAGTTTATGAGTCAATTAAAAAGGCCGTAGAAGCAGTAGATACCTGTATGGGCGAAGTAGTTGATACAGCCGTGAATCATAACTATGAAGTAATTATTATAGCCGATCATGGAAATGCAGATAACGCAGTAAATAATGACGGCTCTGAAAATACAGCTCACTCTTTAAATCCGGTGCCTGTAGTTTTAGTATCCGACAGATATCAAAAAATTGAAAACGGTATTTTAGCCGATGTGGCTCCAACCATTTTAGCAATGATGGGTTTGGATAAGCCCGGAGATATGACCGGAAAATCGTTAATTACTGAGGAATAACTTGATGAATTATATGATACAAATAGGTAAATGTATTGTGAGTACCGAGTTGCTTGACGAGAAATTTGTTTGTGATTTGGAAAAATGCAAAGGGCATTGTTGTGTTGAAGGTGAATCGGGAGCCCCATTGGAGGAGGGTGAGGAAAAGTTAATAGTGGATAATTATTCCGGGTTTAAGCCTTTTTTACGTCCTGAATCCATTGCAGCTATCGAAAACAAAGGGTTCTCAGTGATTGATAAAGATAATGAATGGGTTACCCCTTTGCTTAATGGAGAAGAGTGTGCGTATGCCATTTTTGAGGATGGAATTGCTAAGTGTGGTATTGAAAAAGCATTTTTTGCAGGGAAAAGTAAGTTCAGAAAACCGATATCCTGCCATTTGTATCCGGTAAGGATTAAGAAGCTTTTTGATGATGTGGACGGACTAAACTATCATTTTTGGAACGTATGCGATCCGGCAAGGGATTTAGGTACTAAAAAGAATGTTTTTGCCTATGAGTTTTTAGAAGATGCATTGGTTCGAAAATACGGGCAGGCATGGTATGATGAATTAAAAGAAGCTGCTAAAGCATATAAAAAAGAAGTTCAGGAGTCAGAGAATAGGTAGGTGATTGGAGCTTGAAAGGATAAATTTTAGGTTTAATTCTTTCATATACGCTGTATGCAATTACCCTCCCGAAATTGTGATTAATCTGCAAAAAATATTAATTTAGTTGCTCATTTTTAAAAAGTAATTTTAATCAATAAAATAAATAAATACACTATGGAAAAAGTAAAACAGTACATTGAAGAGAATAAAGATAGGTTTTTAGAAGAGCTGTTTGAGATGATAAGGATTCCGTCCATCAGCTCAATGAAAGACCATAAGCAGGATATGGTAAAAATGGCTGAGAAATATAAGGAAACGTTGCTTGCTGCCGGTTGCGATAAAGCGGAGGTGATGCCTACCGACGGAAACCCTGTGGTTTACGGAGAAAAAATAATTGATCCATCCAAACCAACGGTTGTGGTTTATGCACACTACGATGTAATGCCTGTTGATCCTGTTGATTTATGGAAACAAGATGATCCATTTGAACCTGTAATTAAAGACGATAAAATATGGGGTCGTGGTTCTGACGATGACAAAGGACAGGGAATGATGCATGTAAAAGCTTTCGAAGCCCTTGTAAAAACAGATTCGTTACCTTGTAATGTTAAATTTATGATTGAAGGAGAAGAGGAAATTGGCTCTCCAAGTCTTCCTAAATGGTGCGAGGAAAATAAAGATCTGGTAAAAGGAGATGTGATCCTTGTTTCTGATACTTCTATGCTTGCTCCTGATACTCCATCCATAACTACCGGATTGCGTGGATTGGCATATTGGGAAGTTGAAGTTACCGGACCAAACCGGGATTTGCACTCAGGATTGTTTGGTGGTGCTGTGGCAAACCCAATTAATGTGTTGGCTAAGATGATTAGCGATATGGTAGATGAAAACGGCCATATTACGATCCCCGGCTTCTACGATGATGTTTTGGAAGTTTCCGATGAAGAAAGAAAGAAGATGGCTGAAGCTCCATTTGATAAAGAAGCATACAAAAAAGCGATTGACGTAAAAGAATTATATGGCGAAAAAGGATTTACTACACCTGAACGTACCGGTATCAGACCATCATTCGATGTTTGTGGAATATGGGGAGGATATACCGGAGAAGGAGCGAAAACAGTACTTCCTTCCAAAGCTTATGCAAAAATTTCATCTCGATTAGTACCTAATCAGGACAATAAGAAAATTGCCGAATTATTCAAAAATCATTTCGAGAAAATAGCTCCCGACTATGTTAAAGTAAATGTAAAATATTTACATGGCGGGCAGGCTTATGTATGTCCTATTGATTTACCTGCATACAAAGCTGCTGAAAAAGCTTATCAGGAAGTGTATAATAAAATGCCTGTGCCTGTTCGTAGTGGTGGTAGTATTCCTATTATTTCCGAATTTGACCGAATACTGGATACAAAATCAGTTTTAATGGGATTTGGACTGGAAGACGATGCTATCCATTCGCCTAATGAGAACTATCCAATAGAACAGTTCTACAATGGAATCAATACCATTCCTTATTTCTATAAGTACTTTGCTGAAATAATGAAATAATTAATAGAAAAGATACATTCTTTTGAATAATCCGGCTTCTAAAACAGGAGCCGGATTTTTTTACTTGTTGTTTTATAAAAAAAATCTATTAAAGCTACTTTTTCTATTAAGGCTATTGGTTTTATAGGGGTTGTTGTTTTAGAAATGTATTTATTTTAAATTAACCCCCTGTTTTTTTAGGGGTGTTTAAAAAATATATGTATATTTGTTAATATTTGTTATTGGAAATCTTTAAAATAATAGTTTATGAGTTCTATTCGATTTAAAGCCATTGGCGAAGTATTAAACCGTAAGTCCCAGGAGATAAGGCTTCCTTCTGTAAAAACATCCGATTACTTCGGGATAAATGTTTTTGACCGTCGGAAAATGCAGGAGTATTTATCCGGCGAAGCCTATCAAAAAGTAATGGAAGCAATTGATCAGGGGATTCGTATCGATCGTAAAATTGCCAATCAGGTGGCAACCGGAATGAAAGCCTGGGCTATTGATCGTGGGGCTACACATTACACGCATTGGTTTCATCCACTGAACGGAACAACAGCAGAAAAACACGACGCTTTTTTTGAGCCAGCTGACAATGGTGGGGTAGTGGAAAATTTTCAGGGTGATATGCTGGTTCAGCAAGAACCCGATGCTTCTAGTTTTCCCAGCGGTGGGCTAAGAAATACATTCGAAGCCCGGGGGTATACTGCATGGGACCCGTCTTCTCCTGCTTTTGTGTTTGAGAAAACATTGTGTATACCAACGATATTCGTTTCATACACTGGTGAGGCTTTAGATTATAAAACTCCTTTAATAAAATCATTAAATTATATCGATAAAGCAGCAGTAGATGTCTGTCAGTATTTTGATAAAGACATTACAAAAGTAAATGTAACCCTGGGTTGGGAGCAGGAATATTTTTTGGTGGATAGTGCTTTGTTTAATGCCCGCCCCGATCTTTACCTGACAGGTCGCACACTCATTGGTCATGCATCGGCAAAAGACCAGCAGTTAAGCGATCACTATTTTGGGTCAATCTCCGACAGAGTAAAGAGTTTTATGTGCGAATTCGAAGTGGAGGCTTATAAATTAGGAATTCCCATAAAAACAAGGCATAACGAAGTGGCCCCTAATCAGTTTGAGTGTGCTCCGATTTATGAAGAAGCTAATCTGGCGGTAGATCACAATCAAATGTTAATGACATTAATGGATAAGGTTGCCCGAAAGCACGATTTTAGAGTTTTATTTCACGAGAAACCTTTTAAAGGAATAAATGGCTCGGGAAAACATAACAACTGGTCGTTACAATCAAATAAAAAAAAGAATTTATTATCCCCCGGAAAAACACCTAAAAGTAACCTGCAATTTTTAACCTTCCTAATCAATACGATAAAAGCAGTACATGATTTTGCTGATATTTTGAGAGCCAGTATTGCTATTGCCGGTAATGAACACCGTTTGGGTGCACATGAAGCCCCACCGGCTATTATGTCGGTTTTCATCGGTTCTCAATTAACCAGCATGCTCGACCAATTGGAAAAACGGGTTCCGGATAAGAAGATGACCCCGGATGAAAAAACAGAGCTCAAACTGGATATTGGTAAAATCCCGGAAATTTTACTCGATAATACCGATCGTAACCGAACCTCTCCCTTTGCTTTTACCGGAAACCGTTTTGAGTTTCGTGCCGTGGGATCTTCGGCAAATGTTGCCTCCCCAATGATTACGTTAAATACTGTAGTAGCTAGTCAGTTTGTTGAATTTAAAAAAGAGGTAGATATTATCATGGACAAGGGGGTGAAAAAAGACGAAGCTATTTTCCAGGTATTAAAGAAATATATCGGTGAATCAAAAAAAATAAGGTTTGAAGGTAACGGATATGCTGCCGACTGGGTAAAAGAAGCCGAAAAACGAGGTTTATCAAATATTGGAGATGTTCCCGAAGCTTTGATGGCTTTCATCAGTAAAACAACAAAAGAGGTTTTTGGTAAAGCACCTGTTTTATCTGCCCGCGAACTAGAGGCACGTTATGATATCCGTCTTGAGATATTTGTTAAAAAAGTGCAGATTGAAGCCAGGGTATTGGGTGATTTGGTGCGAAACCATATAACCCCTACGGTATTAAAATATCAAAATATTTTAATTGAAAATGTTCAGGGAATTAAAGCGCTATATCCTCAAAATATTTATGAACCTATGGCCAAATCACAGCTTAATACCATAAGTGAAATATCTGAACGAATAGGAATGATAAAGGATTTGACGGATCAATTGATAGAAGCCCGTAAGAAAGCAAATAAAATAGAGGATATCAGAAAAAAAGCACCTGAATATTCGAAGAAGGTGGTTCCGTTTTTTGAGAAAATACGTTACCATGTTGATAAGCTGGAATTAATTGTAGATGATGAATTGTGGCCTTTTCCCAAATATAGAGAATTGCTTTTTACAAGGTAAGGTGTTGATTTCTAATAGCATATTATAGAATAAAAGCAATATAGTAATATTAAATATGTTTTTGTTTTTAATTCGATAAAACAAAGTATGCAATTCTTAGCGCATCTTTTTATTTTATGTAAAAAGTTTTACTTTTACATTTTACATCATGTTGTAATTTGAAAAAATATGAATATTAAAAGAGTATTTTTCATCACCATTTTTAGCCTGTTTACCTATACCCTTACTTTTGGTCAGTTAAGCGTATATGAAAAAGCTAACGAGTATTATCAAAACGGGCAGTATTACGAAGCTATCGACAGGCTTAGAGATGCGTATAGTAAAGTTACGGATAACGATTTAAAAACAGAGATTACCTTTCAGGTAGCCGAGTGTTATCGGAAAACTCATCAACCCAGAAAAGCAGAGATGTGGTTTAAACGAACGATACAGAAAGAGTATCCCAATCCGTTAATTTATCTCTATTATGCTGATGCGTTAAAAGTTAACGAAAAATTTGATGAGGCAGAGGAGAATTACAGGCAGTATAAAAAATTAGTTCCCAACGATCCTCAAGGCGATATCGGTATCAAATCATGTGAGCTTGCCAAAAAGTGGCTGGAGAATCCAAACGGGTATAAAGTTGCCGAAATGAAATTTTTTAATTCACGAGAAAGTGATTATGGGCCGGCTTATGCAAAAGCCGAATATGATGAGATCTATTTTACTTCTTCACGCGATGAAGCTACCGGAGATGAAATTCATGGTGCCACAGGATATAATTTTTCTGATATTTTTACTTCTAAAAAAGATATGAAAGGCAACTGGAGTACTCCGGTGCCTTTAGGCGATAATATAAACACTGAATTTGAAGAAGGAGCGGTATCTTTAAGCAAAGATTATAATACCATGTTTTTTACCCGTTGCGAGATGCATAAACGAGATAATTTAGGATGTCAGATTCTGGTTTCTAGACGCAGCGGAGAAAATTGGGGAAAACCGGAACCTTTAAATGTTGCAACGGACAGTATTGTGGTTGCACATCCTTCTGTTTCAAAAGACGAACTGGAGTTATATTTTGTTTCGGATATGCCCGGAGGTATTGGGAAAAAAGACATATGGAAATTAAGCCGTAGCTCAACTGATGCACAATGGGGTGACCCGGTTAATTTAGGAGAGCCCATAAATACACCGGGTGATGAAATGTTTCCCTATATCCATAACGATGGCACATTATATTTTTCATCTGATTATCATCCGGGAATGGGAGGACTTGATATTTTTAAAGCTTCAAAAGATGAGAATGGAAGATGGAATGTTGAAAATATGAGATATCCGATTAATTCTACTTATGACGATTTTTCAATTATCGTTGAGAAAGAACAAGAACGTGGATATTTCAGTTCATCACGAGATGGTAGAACCGACAATATCTATTCTTTCGTATTGCCACCGTTAAAATTTAGTGTGGAAGGTGTTGTGCGTAACGACAAAACTGACACCCCGTTGGAAAATGCTACCATCAAACTTGTAGGTAGTGATGGAATGACCCTGGCAAATGAAACCGATAACAAAGGTTCGTTTAAATTTATGTTAAGGCCTAATACCGATTATGTATTTATTGCATCGAAAAAAGGTTTTCTTACCGGTAAAGAGAAAGAAACGACGAAAGGGTTAACCGAAAGCCAGGATTTTGATATTGAAATAAGGCTTTCATCTATTGCTGAGCCTATTGAGTTACCTAATATCTTCTACGATTTTGCTAAATGGGACTTGCGTCCGGAATCGATGGTAGCATTGGACAGACTGGTAGAAACGCTTAATGATAATCCTAATGTAGTGATTGAGTTGCGTTCGCATACCGATTCACGGGGTACTGCTGCAACAAATGTTGAATTGTCTCAAAAACGAGCTCAGTCTGTAGTTAACTATTTGATTGAAAAAGGTATTGAGCCGGCAAGATTACGTGCTAAAGGATATGCCGCAACCATGCCTAAAGTTGTCGATGCTAAATTAGCCGAGCAGCATGATTTCCTTTCGGAAGGAACCGAATTAACACCTGAGTTTATTGAAAGTCTCGAAAGCGAAGAACAGCAGGAGATTGCACATCAGATTAATCGTAGGACTGAGTTCCAGGTGCTTTCGACAAATTATGAACCTCAAAATTAACTGGTTATTATCTATTTGTAACAGTATAAGAATTCCTGTTTTGCAGGAATTCTTTTTTATATCCATTTTATTAGGTAAATTTTAATTGTTAAGAACTAAATTGCTAATTTTGCAACTTAATTATTATTCAGCAATATCATGTCAAAAGATTCTCGTTATAATTTAAGAGGGGTGTCTGCTTCAAAAGAAGATGTACACCATGCTATAAAAGATATTGACAAAGGATTGTATCCAAAGGCTTTCTGTAAAATAATTCCTGACATTTTAGGTGGTGATGAAAACTATTGTAATATCATGCATGCCGATGGAGCCGGTACGAAATCATCGCTGGCTTATATGTACTGGAAAGAATCCGGTGATTTGTCGGTATGGAAAGGAATTGCTCAGGATGCTGTGGTCATGAACCTTGATGACCTGCTTTGTGTAGGAGTAACTGATAATATATTGCTGTCGTCAACCATTGGCAGAAATAAAAATTTGATTCCCGGCGATGTAATTGCAGCCATTATCAATGGAACCGAGGAGCTGCTTCAGGAATTAAGAGATCTTGGCATCTCAATTTATTCAACCGGAGGCGAAACCGCCGATGTGGGCGATTTGGTACGTACCATTATTGTCGATTCGACCGTTACCACCCGCATGAAACGTAATTTGGTAATTGATAATAAAAACATTCAGGAGGGTGATGTTATTATTGGTTTAAGTTCATCCGGGAAAGCCACCTACGAAAAAGAGTTCAACGGAGGAATGGGAAGCAATGGATTAACATCTGCCAGGCATGATGTGTTTGATCACTATCTGGCTAAAAAATATCCCGAAAGTTATGATGCTGCTATCCCTGACAATGTTGTGTATTCAGGAAGTTATAAATTAACAGATGCCATTGAAAGACTTGGGGTGGATGCTGGTAAACTAGTGCTATCACCCACCAGAACATATGCCCCGGTGATAAAAAAGATCTTTGAAGATTATCGTTCCGAAATTCATGGATTAATTCATTGTTCGGGAGGAGCACAGACAAAAATTTTAAATTTTGTCGATCATCTTCATATTATAAAAGATAACATGTTTGAGATTCCTGAATTATTTAAACTCATTCAGGAAGAATCAGGAACCGCATGGGAAGAAATGTATAAAGTGTTTAACATGGGACATCGAATGGAAATATATACCAAGCCTGAAATAGCTGATGGTATCATAGAGATATCGAAAAGTTTTGGTATTGATGCCCAAATTATTGGACGATGTGAGAAAGCTGATTCAAAACGACTTACTATCAAAAGTGTATTTGGTGAATTCCAATATCAATAAACTGAACATGTTATCGAATAAATTGTTAATTTTGCACCGATTGTAAAAAGGAGAATTATGAGTAATAATATTATTTTAGATAAACTGGAGGGGATTAAATTAAGATTTGAAGAAGTGGGCCAGTTAATTACTGATCCGGACATTATTGCCGATATGAAAAGGTATGTGAAGCTGAATAAAGAATATCGTGATCTGGAGCCCATTATCGAAGCGTACCGGGAATACAAAAATATTTTAAGTAATATACAAACAGCAAAAGACATTTTAGTTAAAGAGAAAGATGAGGAGATGCGTGAAATGGCCAAGATGGAACTTTTAGAGTTGGAAGAAAAAGTTAAGCCTCTGGAAGAAAAAATTAAACTGTTATTATTACCGAAAGACCCTGAAGACGAGAAAAACGCCATATTAGAAATACGTGCCGGAACCGGTGGAGACGAAGCCAGTATTTTTGCCGGCGATTTATACCGGATGTATTTAAAGTATTGCGAGCGTAAAAAATGGAAAGTGGAGGTTACACACCTTAATGAAGGTACTGTTGGTGGTTATAAAGAAATTGTAATGAAAGTCTCCGGCAATGGTGTTTATGGAATCCTGAAATATGAATCGGGAGTTCATCGTGTGCAGCGGGTTCCGCAGACCGAAACACAGGGCAGGGTTCACACATCGGCAGCTACAGTTGCTGTTTTACCCGAAGCCGAAGATTTTGATATTGACTTACGTCAGGAAGATATCCGTAAAGATACTTACTGCTCATCAGGGCCCGGCGGACAATCAGTAAATACAACTTATTCGGCTATTCGTTTAACACATATCCCGTCAGGGATTGTGGTAACCTGCCAGGATGAAAAGTCGCAGCTTAAAAATCTGGATAAAGCCATGGCAGAGTTAAGAACAAGGCTTTATAACCTTGAGTATCAGAAATATCTTGATGAGATTTCGTCTAAACGGAAAACCATGGTTTCTACCGGCGACCGCTCAGCAAAAATCAGAACTTATAACTATCCGCAAGGACGTGTTACTGATCACAGAATAAATCTAACCCTGTATAATTTAAGTGCTATAATAGATGGCGACATCCAGGAAATTATTGAACAGTTGCAAATGGCTGAAAATGCTGAAAGATTAAAAGAAGCCGGGGTTGAGTAAATCTTAAGTATATGGACTACCTTCAAATCGTTGAGCAAATAAAAAAGAAAAGAAGTTTTCTGTGTGTTGGTTTAGATACAGATATTACTAAAATACCCCAATTTTTACTCGATACTGATGATCCGGTGTTTGAGTTTAATAAACAAATTGTTGATGCCACCGCTCCTTACTCCATAGCTTACAAACCCAATATAGCTTTTTATGAAGCTGCCGGTGTTTCCGGATGGAAAAGCCTGGAAAAAACCATTAACTATATTAATCTTTTGCATCCTGAAATATTTATTATTGCCGATGCAAAAAGAGGCGATATCGGGAATACGTCTAAAATGTATGCACGGGCTTTCTTCGAAAATTTTAATTGCGATGCAGTTACGGTAGCCCCTTACATGGGGAGGGATTCTGTTACTCCCTTTCTTCAATTTAAAAACCGCTGGGTTATTTTATTAGCGCTTACTTCCAATGAGAGTGCTTCGGATTTTCAATTTATAGAGAATAGTCAAAATGACAGATATTTATTTGAAGAGGTGCTGCACAAATCAAAACCCTGGGGAACAAAAGAAAATATGATGTATGTTGTTGGTGCTACCCAGGCCAACCAATTAAAAAAAATACGCGAATATATTCCCGATCATTTTTTGTTGATTCCCGGTGTAGGAGCACAGGGAGGCAGCCTTAAAGAGGTTTCCGAATATGGAATGAATGATAATTGTGGATTAATCGTTAATTCAGCCCGTTCAATTATCTATGCGGGGCAGGGTCACGATTTTGCTAAAACAGCCGGTAAAAAGGCTAAAGAAATCCAGGATGAGATGGAGGAGCTTTTACTGCAAAAAGGGATTGTCTGATTTTTATTGTAATTTCTGTTACTTTTATTAATTTTATCCATATACTTACGATTCATAATACGATTATGAAAGAAGATTTTTTACATTATTTATGGAAGTATAAATTGTTTAGTACAACAAACCTGCGAACGCAAACCCACGAAAAAGTAGAAATAATACATCCGGGGATTCATAATAATGATTCTGGCCCTGACTTTTTTAATGCCAAAATAAAGATTGGTGAAACCACCTGGGCAGGAAATGTGGAAATTCATCTCAAATCATCCGACTGGTATCATCATCAACATCATAACGATAAAGCCTATGATAATGTAATTTTACAAGTTGTTTATCAGCACGATAAAGAGGTTTATTTATCCAATAATTGTCTTGTTCCCACCATGGAGATTCACTTTGATGAGATTCTGCTTAAGAATTACGAAAAACTTATTCGAAGCGAGTCGTGGATTGCCTGCGAAAAAGACCTGCACACGGTGGATGATTTTTTGATAAAAAAATGGATGGAAGCATTAATGATTGAGCGGTTGGGAGATAAAGCATTAAGAATAAAGCAGGGATTAAAACAAACACAAAATAACTGGGAAGAAACATTTTACAGGCATCTTGCAAAAAATTTTGGGTTTAAGTTAAATGGCGAACCTTTTGAGTTGCTGGCAAGGTCGCTTCCCTTAAAGGTGGTGGCAAAACATAAAAATAATTTAATGCAGATTGAAGCCCTGTTATTCGGTCAGGCAGGGTTTCTAAACGAAGAAAAAGGCGATGATTATTACCAGAAGCTAAAAAGTGAATATCAATTTTTACGGCATAAATTTAATCTAAAACCCATAGAAAAACATTTGTGGAAATTTTTGCGTTCGCGACCCGGAAATTTCCCAACCGTTCGGTTAGCACAATTTGCCGCATTAATCTTTCAGTCGAAAAGCCTGTTTTCAAAAATTATGGAAACGCAGGATGTACAGAAAATTAAGCAGATGCTACAGGCTAAGCCTTCCGAATACTGGGATACCCATTATCATTTTAACAAACCATCGGTACAAAAACCGAAACCATTGGGCCAATCGGCCATACAAATTCTTTTAATTAATACGGTTGTTCCGTTTTTATTTGTTTATGGCAAACATAAAGGAAGTGGTGATTTGTCTGAAAGAGCGCTTAACTTGCTTTCGATCATTAAACCGGAAAATAACTCAATTATTTCACAATGGAAAAGATTAGGATTAAAACCCGAAAATGCATTTGAAAGCCAGGCCTTGATCCAATTAAAAAATAATTATTGTACATTTAAAAAATGTTTACATTGCTCCATCGGGAATTATATTATTAAAAATACTTCATGAAAGCAAATACGTTAGGCAAAGAAAATTTTAAATCGATTTACATTGCTATTGGTTTACTGATGTTGGTATTTATGTTGGGAACGATTGGTTATATGGTTATTGAAGATTTTACTTTTTCTGAGGCTTTTTTTATGACGATTATTACCATATCAACCGTAGGTTTCCGCGAGGTAAGGCCACTTTCCGAACTTGGACAATTCTTTACCGCTTTTTTAATTATCTTTAGTTTCGGAATTTTCGCTTATGCCGTAACAACCCTTACCCGCTATATTGTTGATGGAGTTTTTAGAAACTATTTAAAAGATAATAAAGTGAAAACAAAAATCGAAAAACTAAAAAACCATGTGATTGTTGTTGGTTATGGCCGTAATGGCCGGCAATCCATCGAAGAGCTAAAAAGACATAAATTCCCGATTGTTATTGTGGATAATAACGAATCGATTATACAGGATATAAGGCATAAAGCTGAACTGTTATATATCTATGGCGATGCAACCGAAGACCAAACCTTAACCGATGCCAAAATTGATACCGCCAAAGCTTTAATTACAGCCTTACCCAATGATGCCGATAATCTATTTGTGGTACTGACTGCCCGGGCTATGAACCCTGATATTACGATTATTTCCCGTGCATCGAACTTTAATTCGGATAAGAAGTTGCGGAGTGCAGGTGCTACCAATGTAATTATGCCTGATAAAATTGGTGGCCAGCGGATGGCTAAACTGGTAGCACAACCCGACGTGATTGATTTTGTTGAGTATGTGATGCTACGAGAGAGCGAAGGCGTACATATCGAAGAGATACATTGTAAAGGAATGGTTTCTTCATTTACCGAAAAATCTATTGGCGAATGGACTATCCGGTCAACAACAGGGGCTAATATTATCGGTATAAAAACTTCGGATAATCATTATATTGTTAACCCAACCCCCGAGCAAAAGATTACCGAAAAGGATCAGATTTTTGTGCTGGGGAACCCGGACCAGATCACCAAATTGAAGAAAGTGTTGTTTAGTGGGTAGGGTGTAGAATTGTAAATTAGTAAAATTGTAAAAATGTAATTTGTAAATTAGTTTACTTGTTTAATCGTTTATTGGGGAATTTAAGGTTGATTATTTTCTGATTCTCCTGCCTCCTGCCGCTGCTTCCTGCCAACTGCCTCCTGCCGCTGCCTCCTGCCAACTAATTTATACTATCATTTTACCCGGAAAATTACTGGCCAGTCTCCAAAAAATAAAAAAATCCACCAAAACAGATTTCGTTTATTCATAAAACCATACCACTCATTCACAAAACCATACGCTTTACAAAGTCGATTAACATTTGCTTGCATATTTAAAACGTTATGCTAACCTTTGTTTTGATATTTTATTAATTTATTAACTAAAAATTTATTTATTATGAAAACATTAGATTTTAATCAAATGGAAAATTTGGAAGGTGGTAAGTTTTGGGGTAAAGATGATTTTAATTGTCACCACACTTCAGCGTATGGACTTTATTGTTGCTGGAATTACTATGCATTTGGAATTGTTATAAATCATAATTGTGGATTTACGCATCCAGTAATGTATGATTAAAAATGAATAAAATTTTTACATTCTAAGTTAATTTCTATATATAAATATTTTTTCTAATTTATTTAATAATATTTACATAGAGATTAATATTTACAAAAAATAAATTGAACGGATTATTGATTGATAGAAAATCTTATATGCCAATCAAATTTGTAAATTTTTATACAGCAAGTAAGAATAATGGAGTTTATAGTGATAACAAAGAAAATTTTTTAATTGTTTTAGAAAAAGTAATACTGTTGTTTTTTCAGCGATTGGGCATATTTTGAATAATCTAATTATTTACTTGTAAGGTGTTCAAAAAGGCAATTTTCATATTAATGCTTTTTATATTGATAAGTAAGCTAATTTTTCCAAAATGGTTGTTTTGAAGTTGCTTTTTGGACACCCTGTTATTAAACGTATAAAATATGAAACAATTATTTTTAATATTTACGATTATATTATTGTGTAATAGTGTATATTCTCAGTATTATATAAAAGATATAAAGACCGGAGAATGTATTGAATTTGCTGCTATTTTTAATTATAGTGCAAATACAGGTACATATTCAATTAAAAGTGGTTTTAAAATTCAAGCAACCCCAAATGATACCTTAATAATTTCTTGTGTAGGTTATTATAGTGATACAATAATTTATACGGCTAATTTGAAAAAAGAAATATTCTTAACACCAAAAATTTATCAAATTGATGAAGTTACTTTAAAAGTAGATGTGAAATCAAAAAAACATGAATTAGGGTTTAGAAAAGAAAGAGACAAAATTAATTTTTATTCACATGTGGGAAGTGAATGGGTTGCTTATATTGAAAATAAAAATCCTGAACATACGAAATTAATTGAATCTGTTATTTTAAAAACTTCCGGAAAAAGGAAGCAAAACATTGCCTATAGAATAAATATTTATAAGAAAGATAGTATTACAGGACTACCTGGTGACATTATTGCTAATTTACCAATATTTCAATCAAAAAAACATAAAGGGAAAAAATATAATTTGAGTGAAAATCTAATATTCCCGGATACCGGTGTATTTGTTGGTATAGAATGGCTTTCTTATTTAGATGATAAAGGGAATAAAATTGAATCTGGAACTGATATAGCTCTTAGTGTTCCTCTTACTTTTTCAGTAACTGATTCATACACATATTTTAGAAGTAAATTTCATGATAATCAATGGATTTTAGCAGAAAATGACCATCCCTTATCCCTAATTCAAAATAAAGATAATTCTCCAAACCTGGCCATTTCAATAGCTGTAAAAGAATTTTTACATGAATAATATTTAATAATTTTCAAGAGAAAATATACTTCAGTAACAACTCTTGTTTTAAAAAACATATTAATGAGAAATTTTATTTATAAATACTACCAACTAAATATATGGTTGATTTGTTTGGTATTAATAATGATTTATATCGTTTCTCTTTTGTATGAATTTACCTATTTATTTACTGATGAGTTTTATTTTAAAGTACTTCCAAATATTGATACAAAAGAAATTGCAGAATTCATAATTAAAGATAGAGAGCAAAATTGGATTAATTTTCTGTTAATTCCTATAATTATTTTGCTACCTGCGTTTTTAATTAGTCTGCCAATATTCATTGGAACTATCTTTGAAAATATTAAAGTTAAATATAGGGATGTTTTTAGCTTTACATTAAAATCACAAATTGTTTTTGCTGTTAATTATTTTGTAACTGTAATATTAAAAAGTCTAGGTGTGGTTGAATGTAATATGCAAACTGTTAATAATAATTATTATTATCAATCTGCAAGAATATTTTTTAAAGATTCAGAAATACCTTATTGGGCGATTTACCCTCTTCAATATATCAATATAGCAGAGATTTTATATTTTATTTTTTTGACTTTAGGAGTAAGACAAATGTTAGGTTATAATACTAAAGAAAGCATAAAGTTTATGTTAAGGTATTATTGTTTAGGGGTGTTTCTTTGGATTTTGTTTGTTGTCTTTTTATTATCGATATAATATAACTATCAATGAAAAACATAAAATTAATTATAGTAATATCCATTTTATTAGTTTCTGCTTTTATGTTATTTCATATAATAATGAAAATAATTAATAATAAAGAAATATCCCATAATTTAAGAGAGATACCGGAATTTAGACTCCAAAGAGTTTTTAAAGATGGATATTTTACAAATGATAGTTTATTTAAGAATGATAATTCAGTGTTAATTATTTATTTTAACACTGAATGTAAATATTGTAATTATCAAATTAGATATATAAATGAGCAATTAGTAAAATTTAAAGATTTTCAAGTTCTACTAGTTTCCATTGAAGAGCCAGATGTTTTAAAACAATATTTTAACAAAAATGATTTGCTCAATCGAGATTTTATTTATATTCTTTACGATAAGGAAATGCACTTTGAAAGAGTATTTGGTAGATGTCCTTTCCCCACTAGTTTTATTTATAACAGCAATAAAGAATTAGTCAAAATTTTTAAAGGAGAAGTAAAAGTTGAAACTTTATTAAAATATCTGAATGAATAGATTGGCTTTAAAGAAATTAAAAAAAACATTTCAACTCCAGCTCGATCAATCCGATTGCGGGGTAGCCTGCTTAAAATCTTTAGTCAATTATTATGGGGGCGATATTTCGTTAGAGAAATTGCGCGAACATAGCGGTACCTCCAAACAAGGAACAACCCTCTTGGGGCTCTACCAGGCAGCCGGGCAAATTGGATTTACCGCGCGGGGCTGCGAAGCCGATTTAAAAGCATTAAAAGAACACGGACAACCGCTTATTTTACACGTAACCGTTGATAACAGGTTGCAGCATTATGTTATTTGTTACGGTTTTGAAAATAACCGTTTTGTGATTGGCGACCCCGGAAAAGGGATTGTTTATTACATGGAAGAAGAACTGCAGAAAATATGGCTCTCTAAAGGCTGCCTTACCTTAGTGCCAAATCAAACCTTTCAAAAATCAACAGCTGTTAAAAAAGACCGGAAAAAGTGGTTTCTTAATTTATTGCAGGAGGATAAAGAAATATTAATGGTTAGCGTAATTGTCGGGATAGGTATCGCTGTGCTGGGAATGGTAATGGCTGTTTTTTCGCAAAAACTTATTGATGATATACTGCCATCCAAAGATTTACAAAAATTGATAGTCAGTATAATACTGGTTGCTTTTTTACTGATAGCCCGGGCCGGATTTGTAGCTATTCGCCAGTATTTTCTGATAACCCAAAGCAAATCGTTTAATAACCGGATTATCCGTTTTTTTTATAATGCATTGCTCTATTTGCCCAAGTCGTTTTTCGATACCCGCCGGACAGGCGAACTGGTAGCCCGGTTAAATGATACAGCACGCATACAACGGGTAATTACCCAAATGGCAGGAAACTATATTATCGACAGTTTAATTGCCGTTACTTCAATTGTTTTTCTTATGGTTTATTCATGGCAAACCGGAATAATTGCTTTACTGTGTATGCCCTTTTATTTTTTGATGATATACCGGTATAATAAAATAATCATTTCTTCGCAAAAAGAAGTAATGTCGGCTTATGCATTCAGCGAAAGCAATTATGTTAATACGATGTCCGGGATAACCGAAATAAAAAGTTCCAATAAACAACCTTTTTTTGCTGAATTAAATAAAACGATATATGAGAATTTTCAAAATAAAGTGTTCGATTTAGGCAAAATTAATGTAAAGCTTAGTTTTATAGCTGGTTTTATGGGGGTTATTTTTTTAGTACTGGTATTATTGTACAATTCTTATCAGGTATATGCCGATAAGATGCTTGTGGGCAGCCTGATGGCTGTTTTGGGAATATCCTCCTCGTTGCTCCCTTCAATAAGTAACCTGGCACTTATTGCTATTCCTGTAAACGAGGCAAAGATAGCCTTTCACCGCATGTACGAATTTACCAGTATAAAACCGGAAGAAGAGTCAAAAGATAAAGGAACTTCAGAACCATTGAAACTCCTAAAGCTGGAGATAAAAAATATAGCGTTTAGGTTTCCGGGCAGGAAAAGGATACTGGAAGATATTAATCTTTCTGTAAAAAAAGGAGAACTCATTTCAATGGTTGGCGAAAGCGGGAGTGGAAAGAGTACATTGGGGTACTTATTGCAAAAATTTTATGCTCCCGAATCCGGAAAAATTGTAATTAATGGGGACACCTCCTTCCAAGATATAAAAGCAAATCACTGGCGGGATTTAGTAGGTGTTGTTCCCCAGGATATTCACATTTTTAATGGTAATGTTATAGATAATATTTGTTTAAGCAACGCACAGCATGAAATAGAAAAGGTGCTTTTGTTTTTAAAAGAATATGGTTTTTTAACTTATGTAGAAAGCCTGCCTCAAGGTTATGCAACTATCCTGGGCGAAGAAGGGATAAACCTTTCGGGTGGCCAGAAACAAATTATTGCATTAGCGCGTGCTTTATACAAAAAACCTCAGTTTCTTATTCTCGACGAAGCAACCGCAGCTATGGATCGTGAAGCAGAAAAATTTACCATTGCATTGTTGGAAAAATTAAAAAAAGAGATAGCTGTATTTTATATTTCGCACCGTTTGCATGTATTAAAGAATATAAGCGACAAAATATATATACTCGAAAATGGCAGGATACAGGCTTCCGGCTTGCACAAAGAGTTAATAACTCAGGATAATATGTATAGCAATTATTGGAAAGATTTTGCTGAGGTTTAGTTTATATAAGTAAGCGAATGAATTGGTGGTTAACAGTAGCTGATTTCTTTATACTATAAAAAAAGTGAATCATTAGTCATCCGCTGACTAAAAGAAAAATATTTTTTAGTTTGACGATTCGTTTTCGGTTTGGTCTGGTCTGGCGAGCCGAAAATTTTTTGCCAAAATATTATCCCTAACGGGACTAAAAAGTCGCGGAACGACGTAATTTTAGTAAAAAATACTAAAAATGAGTGGATAAAGTGCCGTAGGTACGACCTTAAAACTTTTACCGGACAGTAATGTAAAAAAACATTACTGTCCGATAAAAAATAAATAAAATCAAGATTTCAATTCTGGGGTTGTATTATGATTTCAGCATTCCGCGTATGATTGTTATCTGCAAGGAATAGTCTGCTTTGCTTGCCGCAGGCTAACCTTATGGGTTATAATTTCGTTTTATAAACGAGTAAACCCACCGTTAAGATTTTTTTCAGATAGCTGATTTTTCTTGTTTTGACGATTCGTTTTCAGATTGGCATTGTCCGGCGAGCCGAAAAACAAGCACAGTGAGCGTTAAAAAAAATCTGTTGTTCGAAGCTCTGACCGGAGGGAAGTGCAAGTTTAGATTTTT